>Ga0209558_1001297_pt1 | contig 18663 bp, 17 predicted proteins | sample SaaInlV_150m_DNA_3_FD_184674 | JGI IMG/M metagenome (GOLD analysis project Ga0209558, IMG submission 184674) | Marine microbial communities from expanding oxygen minimum zones in the Saanich Inlet - Saanich Inlet SI074_LV_120m_DNA (SPAdes) (version 2) | ecosystem: Environmental > Aquatic >...
CGAAGAAACATATATCGAAAAAGCTTATAAGGATGATAAAGGGGATGTCTGTGTTCTTTTTCAACCAGAAAATCATTTGTCTGTTTTTTCACAGAACTGGTTAAGCAAGAATTGTTATGACCTTAATCTTCACTTTGATGATAGAAGTGAAAGACAAAAAAAATTATGGCAAAAGGACACTTTTGAAGCCGGACTTCCTTTTGTTGATTTCGAGTCCATCTGTAATGACGTGAGTAGCAAGTTAGATATGCTACGTTTGATTAGAGATGTTGGTTTTGTTGTTCTTGAAAATGTACCAACTAAAGAAGGCCAAGTTTTAAAAGTTATTAGTGAGTTGGGTTACACTAGAGAGACTAATTATGGCGCCTTATTTGAAGTAAGAACTGAAGTCAACCCTAATAACCTTGCATATACCAATATGGGGCTCGGGTCTCATACCGACAACCCTTATAGAGATCCTGTACCAACCGTTCAACTTTTGCATTGTCTAGAAAGCTCAACAGAGGGTGGAGACTCAGTACTAGTGGACGGCTTCAAGGCTGCCGCAATCCTACGTCAGGAAAGTAAAGAAGATTTTGATATCTTAACCGGCACCTGGATTAATTTCCGCTTTTCTGATACTAAAACTGATCTTCGCTCAAGAGTACCAATGATTGAGCTAAATGACAACAATGAAATTGTCAAAGTGAGGTACAACAATCGATCAATCGACACGATAAATTTACCTATAGACAAAATCAGGCATTTTTACAAAGCCTATCGGCATTGGAGTGAAATTATTGAAAGAGATGATTTGAAAATTACATTTAAGCTCTCAGAGGGTGATTTAATGCTATTAGACAACACTAGAATAATGCATGCCAGGACGGCATTTTCTAAAAAAGGGAAGCGCCATCTGCAGGGGGCCTATACAGATCTAGACGGTCTTTACAGCCAGCTCAATGTTTTGGAGAATCAACAACAAAATGGATAGCATTAATGCTGACAGCATTGTAGACCATATCGAGGATGTGTTTAAGCGTCGTGGTGCCGAGTCATACTTGGGCGAGCAGGTTACAATGGCTCAACATATGCTACAAACGGCACAGTGCGCTGAACAAGCGGGTGCTGATAATAGTCAAATTGTTGCTGCATTACTGCATGATATTGGGCATTACAAAAACGAAATCCCTGAAACATCATTGGCCAAGGGTGTTGATAATTTTCATGAGGAGGCGGGTGCTAATTTTTTGGAAGATTACTTTCCACTGTCTGTTGTTGAGCCTATTCGTCAGCATGTTGCTGCAAAACGATATTTATGTGCAGTTAAGTCAGATTATTTCGAGCGACTTTCAGCAGCCTCAATTCACACTCTGAATCTACAGGGCGGAGCAATGAACGAAGAAGAAGTTAAAGAATTCGAAAAAAATGTTTATTTAGAACAGTGCATAAATTTGCGTTACTGGGATGAGGATGCTAAAGATCCTGAAAGAGTTCACCCAGCATTTTCATACTACCGTTCCTTGGTTGAGTCTCTAGTCAATTACTAACTACCTATAGTAGCTATGTAGATACATGTGAGATTTTATCATTTGGTGAATAAATATCCAATATATTCCAATGACCAGTTGTTGGAGTTGGGTTGTTTATCATAGCCACATCTATAACGGTTGGCTTTCCACTTTTTATAGCGTCTTGTAGTGTTGGTAGAAGCTCTTTTGCAGAAGAAATTCTAATACCATTGGCTCCATAGGCTTTTGCAATATCTGCATAATTTGGTGTGATTTTATTGTCACCAACTTGACCAGGAAATACTGTTCCATAAGTAACCCCGTAGTGAGCTTTTTGAAGGCCAGCAATTGTTCCAAAAGCATTATTATTCATTACAATCCAAACTATTCCTAAGTTCTGCTCAACAGCTGTTGCAAGCATTGCTGGGTTTTGACCAAATCCACCATCACCAACAAGTGAAATTACCACACGATCAGGATTGGCTATCTTTGCACCTATAGCTGCAGGCGGGCCGAAACCCATTGTGGCGAAACCACCAGGCGTTAAAATGCTGCCAGGAGTGAGTATGTCAAACTGTTGACCTACACCATTTTTATTCCAGCCAACATCAGTGGTGATGATAGCATCGTCTGGCATAGCTTCCCTTGTATCTGCTAGAATTCTTTCAGGCATCATTGGAAATTCTTCACTAGTAGCCATAGCCGAATTGCTCTCCTTAAAACTTACCCTAAAAGCTTTAATTTTATTGCGAATCTCTGGTCTATTAATTCCCTTAGGATAGAGTTCTTTTGCGATTCGATTTAAAACAGTTAAGGCAGATTTTGCATCTGCAATCACTCCTATCTCTGTAGGATAATTCCGACTAATTTCAGAGGGCTCGATGTCAATATGAATAAGTTTAGTTTCTGGAATATTAAATGTATATCCGGGATACCAAGAAGAGCAGTCAGCTTCTTTAAAACGAGTTCCAATTGCTAAAATTGTATCTGCCATTAGGCAAGATTGATTGACGAGCTCGGTTCCCCAGAAGCCTGTCATTCCAAGAACGAATGGATTAATATCAGAGAGGGCGCCTTTGCCCATTAAGCTATGAGCGACAGGAATTTGCATATGGTTTACAAGTTTTTCTAACTCCTCAGATGCCTTTGCCAGTAGAATTCCTCCACCTACATATAAAACAGGGTTGTTTGAGCTACCAAGGGAAGTAATAATTCGTCTAGCTGTTTCATCATCAATGCTAGGTTTAATTAGATTACCTATATTTTTATAATTTTTTTCAAATAGTTTTAGGTCAATTTCTTTAGAAAAAATATCCATGGGAACATTAACTAATACTGGGCCAGGTTGTCCACTCTCTGCTAATTGAAATGCTTTTTCAATAATTTCAGGCATCAGTTCAGCGCTATCAACACGCCAAGCTCGCTTTACAAAAGGGCGATAAATTTCATACTGCGATGCATCTGAATGAAGATTTACCTCTTGATGGGGGTGCTTGCCGTAGTAGTGTGTCGGTATATCTCCAGCAATGACTACCATTGGTGTGCAATCAAGTGCGGCATTTGCAACACCTGTTGCGCAATTAGTTAAACCAGGGCTTAGATGAGATAAAACAACAGATGCTTTTCCTGTTACTCGAGCATAGGCGTCAGCAGCATGTGAGGCAATTTGCTCATGTCGAACAGTAATAAATTCAATTGGACTCGTTTCTAATGCTGATAAAACTGCAATATTAGTATGTCCGCATAATCCAAAAATATGCTTAACTTTGCGTCTTTCTAGATATTCAACAAGAAGCTCTGCTACTGTCTTTACATTTGTTAAATTGCTATTCTTTTGCATATACTTTCCATTTAAGTATTAAAGAATTCACCAAAAAGTAATTCTTCTGATGGTCGATCTTCCTTTATAGGAATACTTACCCATGTGTAATTAATAAGATGTTTAAGTGAAACGTTTTCATTAGTTATGTTTCCACCCCAAATGCCACAACCCAGGCTAGACGTCATTGGCATTCCATTTGTAAATGAACCAGCATTCGATTTAGATTGAGATTGACGAACCATAATTCGACTAACGGGTGCAACCTTTGCTAATGCATCAATATGAGCACTATCATGAGAATATATCCCACATGAATGTCCTTTTCCTCCGGTCTCATATATTTCTTTAACCATCTCCAAGGCAGTCTCAAATGTATCAAAGTGATAAAGTGCCATTAGGGTAGTCAGTTTTTCTTTTGAAAATTTATGGTTACTTCCAATCTTTCCTTGATTTTCTACCATTAAAAATTTACAATTATCAGGAACACTAAATCCGGCAGAATCAGCTAGCTGTTGAGGAGGGCAAGCGATAGTTGGAAAGGTTCGATTTCCATTTTCATCCCACATTGCCTTTTCTAACATTAACTTTTCTTTTTCACTGCATAAGTACCCACCTTCATTGATGAGCGCATTTAGCATCTGATCATAAATTGATGATTGAATAATAATATTTCCATCAGCTGAGCAACCAGAACCAAAGTCAGAGGTCTTAGAAATTCGAGTATTATTAGCGGCAATTTCTATATCAGCAGATTCATCAATCACCATTGTAGAGTTGCCAGCGCCAACACCATAGGCTGGTTTCCCAGAGCTATAAGCAGCTCTAACCATTGGCTGACCTCCGGTGGCAAGGGTAAGGTCACAAGACTGCATTAGGTATTGAGTAATTGGAACTGAAGGCTCAGATATAACCTGAAATAAATCTTCTGGAGCATCAACTAATTTGCAAGCTAAACGCATTAATGAAACCATCTCTCGGGTAGTATTTTTGGTTCTTGGGTGAGGTGAAAAAATAACAGCATTTCTTGCTTTAGCAGAATATATTCCAGTGACTGGTGGTGTTAATGCAGGGTTTGTCATTGGAATAAGAGACGCTATAACGCCTGCTGGTTTTGCATATTTAACTATCCCTTTTTCAGGTATCTCCTCAACAATACCAGTACTTTTTTGTCGCAGAGCGTCTCTTAATACACCATGTATTTTGAAGCGTTTCCCTGGTCGGCCATCTCTATCGCCAATTCCGCTTTCATCAACACCCATTTGAGCTAAATTAGTAAAATTAACCTCATTGGAGGTGTGCCAACCAATAGACTGTGAAAGCCGATTTAGCCGATCTTGGCTGTAGTTTTCAATTTCAGTCATTGCAATACGAGCCCTCTCAATCATTTCATTAATCATTGAAATATTCGCTTCACTAAGTTGACTCTCTTTAGACATAATATTATGAAACAGTTAATTTGTTTGTTATGTTTCCAAAAGATTTTTTTGTAGCTTGAATGCATCGTCTCGCATGTTCCTCATAACCAAGTTCCGCCACTCTATTTTTATTGGGCAATTCAATGCAATAATCCACTGGTGGTAGTTTTTCGATAATGTCTGCAAAATCAATGCAACCTTCACCTGGGTATAATCTTGCAAGGCGTGCTATATCTATCATTCCTTCGTGGTAATCAGGAATGCCTGGCGCCACATCACAAACCTGTATGAATTTAAACCACTCAGGCGGAAGTCCTACTAATTCAGATGTGTTAACTCTAGACATATGCATATAAAGCGTGTCAATTAATATTCCACCATTAATTTGATTTGCAGATCTAACAATATCAACTGCATCTTGGAGATTAGCTAATCTTGAAAATGTTGGGAATTCGAGTGCAACTGAAAGCCCATAAGATTTTGATATTTCACAGATAGAGCTAAAATTATCGATGATAAAATTTCGATCATCTTGCTCGGTAGTCCAAGCACTTGAAATTAAATTCTTTGCTCCCAACTTTGCACCTAGCTCAATAATAGGCTCGAATGATGCGATAGAATGATTTTTAGATATACTTGCAAGCTCTATGTCGTTAACCGTTACCCCGGTTACTTCTAAAGCGTTATATGTCGCTTGAATAATCTCCTTTCCTACAGGAGAGTATGAAAATTCTCCCCCAGTTCCGGTAGTAATGAGTCTCGGACTGACCGCATCATATCCTGTTCTGGAAGCAATGTAAATAAGTTCTGGTATTGAACAACCTAGAAGCGTTAAATGGCCTAGCGAATATATTGGCGTAAAGTCATTTTGAAAGCTAGCGTCATTCAGGGGCATATTATTTTTTTAAATATATTATAAAAAGTATTTTATCATATATTTTACAAAAAATAATAATTTTAAAAACACCTAGGTCTTTAGGCTATATAAGGAAAATTCCCAATAAATAAATTAGCTTTATTGTGGTTTGTATATTGGAAGAAAGCTTGGAGGCATAGGTCCTTTATTGCGACCTCCCATTTCCATTTGCTCCCATCCATGAGCTAAAATACCAACAGAACGAGATAGACAAAAAAGACCACGAGACAATGGAGGAGGAAAGCCTAATTCACAAAATATAACTGCAGTTGCACCATCAATATTCATTGCAATTGGTATATCACCACGTTGCTTGCTAATCTCTTTTTGAACCATTTCACCAATATCGGCATAAACTCCACTAACAATCTTATTTTTAGCTGCCTCTCTTACTTTGGCCATCAATAATGGCGCTCGTGGGTCAACTGGTTTATGAAAGCGATGTCCAAACCCAGAAATAATTTTGCCATACTTATTTCGCCACTCATTTAATCCTTGAGTAACCGCATCCTCAATAGTTTCATTCTCAATTCGATTGGCAATATTGTAATACAGTTCAGCGCATTGTTCTCCAGCACCACCATGAACATCTCCAAGCATATTGACACCTGTTGCCATAATATTATTTAAACCTACGCCGCAAGTTGCGGCCATTCTAGCTGCTGCAATAGATGGCGCTTGTGGCCCATGATCAACTCCAGCCACTAGAGCGCATTCCAAAAGTTTTGCCTCAGCTTCAGATGGAAGTTCACCGCATACCATTAGCCAAATCATCTGGGAAAAAGATACTTTGCCAATGAGCTCATCAATCGGATGACCTCTCAAGCTGATTTTTCCAGGCTCCATGTCAATAATTGAATTTTGCCACCAATTTCTTACATCAAAATTACTTTGGTTTTCATCCATGATTTATACCTATTGATAAGTGGGAACGTATCCAAATTGTTTTGGAAGCCATAGAACAATTTCAGGAAATAAAATGAGTAATATAAGTGATGATATTAATACGGCTATAAATATCCAGGTTTCTCTAATAATGTCTTTTAAAGGTATTTTAGTTACGGCATTAATTACAAATAGTAGCATCCCAAATGGTGGAGTAATTAGTCCAATCATTGTATTAATTACTGCAATAACGCCAAAGTGAATCAAGTCAATTCCAAGATCTCCACATGCGGGAATAAAAAGTGGAATGATAACCAATATAATTGTTGTTGCTTCCAACAAAGTACCAAGGAAAATTAACAATAAATTCACACCAAGGATAAAGGTCAAAGGGTGAATATCAAGTCCAACAAGGTAGTTTGATAGTTGGCTAGGAATATTTTCTGAGGCAACAATGTAGTTAAGTATTAGTGCCCCTGCAATAACCAAACCAATTGTTGCGGATGACTTGGCAGACCTAACAAAGATTTCATATAACGTGGAAATCTTTAAAGCTCGATAGAAAAATCCTGCAAGTAATAATGCATACAAAGCTGCAACTGCTGCAGCCTCAGTTGGCGTAACTGCACCACCATAAATTCCATAGAGTAGAATTCCTGGCATTAATAAAGCTGGAAATGCATTTAATGTTATTTTTGGCATTTCTTTAAGGCTAACTGCTTTATCTCTAGGAAAATTACGCAAAGTTGATAATATGAAGTTTAGGGTCATTAATATAGCCCCAATAAATAGACCAGGCACTATTCCTGCTAGGAAAAGGTAACCTATAGATTGGTCAGAAACTAATGCATACATAACCATTGGAATTGATGGCGGGATAATTGGACCAATTGTTGCAGACGCTGCTGTAATAGCTGCCGCATACCCAGGAGGGAAGCGATTTTCTTTGGTCATCATTTCTATGATAATTTTTCCAATTCCTGCAGCATCAGCTATCGCTGATCCTGACATTCCAGAGAAAATTAATGATGCAACAACATTAACATGTCCAAGTCCACCACGGAAGCGACCAACACATGCGACGCAAAAAGATAAAAGGCGATCAGATATAGTTCCAGCATTCATAATATTAGCAGCAACAATAAATAAAGGTACTGCGAGTATTATGAAGCTGTCATATAACCCCCATAATGCAGTTTCAGCCGCTATAGCTATATCTTGTCCGGCGACTAATAAATATACTATTGAGGCAAGGATAGTAGAATAGCCAATCGGTGTGCCTATTCCTGCTAAAAATAAAAGTGTTGATATGCATAAAGCAAATTGAAGACTCATAATGATCCTTTATACTGATCTTCACTTGATTCATCAAGAGATTGACCTTTGCTAAGCTTTATAAATCGAACTAAATATATACTAAACGTAGCAACCATAAAAATAAGGTAGATGCTAAAGACCATTCTCATTGGGATGTAGAGTATTGTACTTTTTTTGATTTTAAGGAAATCAATCCAATCCCAAGTTGGATATATAGAAATTGCAATACCAACCATAATTGCAAGTGAAGCAATTAAGGCAAATACTCTTCTAATGTTTGGCTTAACAGCGAAGTAGAGTAGATCAAATGTTATATGCTCATCATGCTTGACAACAAATGAATTAGACCAAAAAACTAGCCATACCCATATTGTAAGGCATGCTTCAACTGTCCAAGCAATAGGGTCATTTAAAACATATCTTGAGAAGATTTGGAGGATAAAGGCGATAAATAGGGCTGCAAGCATAGCAGCTGAAATGCTCTCGCTTATTATTGTCCAAGATTTCGCTATTTTCATAATCTATATTTTAATCATAAAACTGAAAAAAAATCCCGTGCTTAATACTATTAAGCACGGGATAAAGGAAACTTTTTTCTGAAAAAATTATAGTGCGTTTATTTTATCCAGAAGACCTTTTGGCCAGTTCTTAGCCCATTCTGAAGCAAGATATTTACCTTGAACTTCTGTACGGAATGAATCAAGATTTGGCTTATATACATCTAGGCCTTTACTTTCAACAAAAGCAACAAGAGATGCTTCTTTGTCTTGAACTGCCGAAGTATTAGCAGCAGCAGCAGCTTCTGCGGCATTATGAACAGTTCTCTTTTGGTCATAAGTCATATCATCCCAAACAGATTTAGAAATTGCAATGTAGTTCAAGTCAGCTAAATGACCAGTTTGAACAATTTGTTTTGTAACTTCATAAAACTTTTTGTCAACTACAGTTGGAATTGGGTTATCTTGACCATCAACAGCGCCTGATGCTAGTGAAGTATATACTTCTGAGAATGCAAGTGGAGTAGCGTTTGCACCTAATGCATTTCCTAGGAATTGCCATGCTGCTGTACCAGGCATACGCAAGTTAACACCATCTAGATCCGCAGGAGTTGATACAGTTAATTCACTCTTTGATTGACGCAAGTTAACATGTCGACTACCAAAATAAGTGACAGCTAGTAGCTTAAGATTTAGTTCATCTTCAAATTTCTTTTTAAATGAATCCATAAGTGGATCATTAAATACTGCAACTTGATGCTCAGCATCACGATGAACATAACCAGCACTAAAAATTGAAAACTCTGGGTAGAAAACTGCAAGCTCTTGTGCTGAAGCTAAAGCCATTTCTAAGTTTCCTCTAGCGATTGCATCAAGCTCTGTTCCTTGCTTAAAAAGTGTTGAATTCCAATGTGGTTCAAAACTTGCAATCTTAGAAACAGCTGGACCAAATACATCGATCATTGCTTGGGCTCTTGTTCCAGTTTCTGAGCCAGATGAGGCAAGCCTCAGTTGAATTTTATCAGCAGCAATACTTTGACCTGAAAGACCAAAGATTAGAGCTGATGATACTAGCGCTGTTACAGCACCTGTTTTAGATAAAAATTTCATTACTCTCTCCGTTGTTAAAAAAAATATATTGTAAAAAGTATCATTACAATAATTCTAGTATATCATCTTTTTTTATTAATATCATATATTTTATATAAATCTATGTGATTTTGTATATTTTCCCAGATTTAGCAGATTTATATATACCTTCAAGTACTTCCAAATTTTTAAAACCTTCTTCAGCAGTAACAAGTGGTTTCTCAGTTGCATTTATGACTGAAATAAAGTGATTCATTTGGTTCATAAGTGGGTCAGATGTTAAATGAGGTAAGTTAGTTGAGCTGATTGGTTCCCACCATCCTCTTTTATCATTATTTTTCCATAATTTAAGATCGGGCAATGATAATGAGCCATGATTTCCTCCAATAATATAGCAATTTTCAGAGGTAGGTGGGTATACAGGATTTTCTTTTGCTGTAAGCTCCCAGCTCCATGGTGCTACTATTGTATCTGATACACTAATAGTAGCAATAACATCATTATCAAACCTAAGAATAGCAGCTGCCACATCCTCATTTTCATGGCCACGCTTAGATTTTACGGTTTGTGCTTGTACACTAATTACATCACCACATAAATAGCGAATTAAGTCGATATCATGAACAAGATTGACTGATACTGGTCCAGCGCCTTTCTTTGTTCGCCATACTGACTCATCATAATATTCATCTGGCTTATATAGCCAGCAATTAGCATGAAAAGACCTGGTATTTCCAAGTTTTCCAGAATCTATAACTTTACGTGCAGCCTGAATAATAGGGTTGTATCTTCTATGATGACCAACAAGTACAGCTACATTTTTCGCATTGCTAGCATCGGCAAGAATTTTTGCATCAGAAGCTGAAGTTGCCAAAGGTTTTTCAATTAGAACCGGTATACCTCTATGGATACACTCCAAACCGTTTTCAACATGCAAATTGTTTGGAGTAGCAATTATAACTCCATCTAATTCAGATGAATCAAGCATCTCAGTTAAGGTTTTAAATCTTTTAACTCCAATATTATTAGCATATTCATTAACGTCATCGTCAGGGTCAGCAATTGCAGTAAGCTTTGCGCTCTTAGAGTTCAAAATAAATTCCACATGTTTTTTTCCAATAAGGCCAACACCAAGAACACCTAAGTTTACTAATTTGCTCAAAATTTAATCCTTTGAATAATGAAAAATATAAAAATACACATCTAGCAACAATCAATAATATATGTTTTATGATAGAATATAATATAAAAACGATTATATATGTTTTTATTTCAATAAATATATGTTTTTTATTTTTTTAGTACTGACGGTGTAGCATTGAAATATCATATAAAATTACTTTTAATATATATTTATAAATATCATTTATGGGAAAAATTCTAACTACTGTTGGGCAGAGCACTTTTCAGACAATCAAGGAGGACATAATATTTGGCAACCTAAAGCCAGGTTTAAAATTAAAGCTTGGAGTCCTTAAGGATCAATATAGTGCTAGTGTTTCAATTCTTAGAGAAACCCTTAATAGACTTGCATCAGAAGGTTTTGTAGAAGCTAAAGATCAGAGAGGCTTTTATGTAGCTACAACTTCTAAGGAGGATTTTCTTGAAATTGCTAACCTAAGAATATTGCTAGAATGTTATGCTTTGGAATTATCTATTAAGAATGGAGATTCAGAATGGGAAGGCAACTTAGTGTCTGCTCATCATAAGTTAAGTCTTGCTGAAAAGGAAATACAAACCAATCATTATTATGAAAAAAATATATGGAAGAAATGTGACCATGATTTCCACCGCGCCTTAATTCACGCATGTGATTCGAAAAATTTACTATCTCTTCATTCAACCCTGTATGACAAATACTTTAGATACGAGATGCTTTTATTAACTTTTCAAGGAAAGGAAGATACAGAACATCAGGATATGCTAAATGCAGCACTTAACAGAGATGTAAAGCTTGCACAAAAATTGCTTAAGAATCATATACAAAGTGCTGAAGAATATTTGATTCAAGCTTATTAGATGTAACCAGATAATTTTATATGAAAAATAAATTGCTAATTTTGAATGGTCCAGGTTTATCAGACTTAAGTGTTTATGATGAATTCTATGGCCAGATATCACTAAAACTTATAGAAGAAAAGTGTTTGGGGGTATGCAATGAGTTAGATATTGAGATGGATTTTCGTCAGACTGATGATGAAAATGAGTTGTTCAGTTACTTACTCAAAGATTCTGAAGGATTTGACGCGGTGATTATTAATCCTGTAGGATATTCACACGCGTTAACTGCTGAATTTGCAAGGTATCGGCTAGCAATTAAAACAATGACTCTTCAAAAAAAACCAGTAACTGAAGTCCATATTGCAAATATTTTCAAACAAGGCTCAGACATTACAAAACCCTTACAGGTGCCTGAGGGAGAGATGGGTTTTGTTAGTGGACTTGGAGTGTATAGTTATGTGCTAGCTATCAATGCAATTCATAAAAAGCTAAATAAGGCTACTTAAATTAGATTTTATAAAGAATATGAAAGTATACGTAATCAATGGTCCTAACATCAATTTACTTGGAACTCGTGAGCCAGAAATTTATGGCTATGAAACGCTAGATGATATTTCAAAAAAGTGCATTGAAATAGGCAAGAAGAAAGGTATTGATGTGCAGTTCATGCAGTCAAATTTTGAGGGTGAGTTAGTTGGTTGGATTCAGGATGCAATTAAAAACAAAATCGATGCAATAGTTATAAATGCAGCAGCATATACTCATACCTCCATTGCAATTCATGACGCTTTCAAGTCATTTTCTGGTTATAAAATTGAGTTACATATTTCAAATCCTCATTTACGAGAATCCTTTAGGCACGTAACCTATGTTGCACCTGCAGCAGATGCAGTTGTAGCTGGGCTTGGAACTGATGGCTACAGCCATGTTATCGATTTATTGTTAGACCTGCCCATTAAAGTGAATTAAAAAAATAGGCTTAATATTTACAATATTTTTTTGGTGTCATAGATTCTATCACGCTAGTATTCTACTATAACTATTATCATAGGGCCCTAGTGGTATAACTTCTGATGGAATCATTTCTCCTAATAGGTCCAGCATCATTTTATTTCCTATTTCTGATTTATCAGGATTTACGAAGGCGTATGCTAAGTTTACGTTTACTCTGTGTCCCCATTCACCCGAAGTTATTGTTCCAATAACTTTACCATCTTCCATTAGTGAGGCACCAGCATGAGCAGGTGCATGATTGCAATCTATGCTGAGGCAAACAAGCTTCTGATTTGGGCCATGTTTAAAGCGTTTTTCTAAGTCAGCTTTACCAATAAAGTTATCCTTGTTTAAGTTAACAAAGCGATCAAGACCGGTTTCAAAAGGGTCAAACTCGGTTAACAGATCAGATTTCCATGCCAGGAATCCTTTTTCCATTCTCATTGATTCTACGGCCCTTGAGCCAAAGAGTGTCATTCCATATTCTTTGCCTGCTTTTGAGAGAGAAAGATACGCTGCATAAAGTGAAGAGTTAGGTACATGAACTTCATAGGCCAGCTCCCCAGAGAAGCTGACTGACATAACAGTTGCTGCTGAAAAGCCAATAAAACACTCTCTCACGCTAAGCCATGGAAAGGCTTCTTTACTCCAGTCTTCACGACTGCATGCCGAGATTACCTCTCTAGCCTTTGGCCCAGCAACAATAAGAGTGGTTTGATCATTTGTTAGGCTTTTGATTTTTACATTTTCATCAGGGTTAATGTGTTGACTTAACCAATCCATATCATGAAATTCTGATGCTGCAGCTGAGCCATACCACATTCGATTAAGCCCTCGATCTGAGGCAGGGATATTGGCAATAGTTGCTTCACTTTTCACCATTCCAAAATCATTAAGAAGATAACCTAATCCAACTCGACCAGGTTTATGCGTGATGTTCCCACAGAACAAGCGATCAATAAATCTCTCAGAGTCTAAACCTGTGATTTCAAAACGATTAAAACCATTAACTTCACACAGCCCAACATTATCACGAACGTTGCTAACCTCTTTTGCAACGATGTCAAACGTTTCATCAAAATGAAATGACAGTGAAGGCTGAAAGTCCTTAGAAGGTTTAAAATATTCAACACGTTCCCATCCATTAATTACTGTAAACGATGCTTTTTCTGAAGCCATTACTGCAGTAAGCGAAGTAGTTTTTGCTGGACGTGCTGCCGGGCGATGTTCATGAGGAAAGTGAAAGCGAAACTCATTCTGATAATCTTCAATCGCTTTAAGAGAGGTCATTTCAACATTGGTATGTGAGGTAAATCTGCGAGGATCAATACACCAGGTGTCATAACAAGCCTCACCATGAACGATCTGTTGAGCGAGTAACCAGCCATGACCACCACCTTCACCTAAACCAGCACGAAGCCCAATAATACAAAAAGCATTTTCCTTTCCTGGAATTTTTCCAACCAGAGGTGCCCCATCAATTGTGTAAGTAATAGGGCCATTAATAATACTTCGAATTCCAGCATTCATTAAAGCTGGCATCCTCTCAAATGCTCCATCTAATACGTCAGCCACTCTTTCTAAATCATCTGGGCATAGTGCATTAACAAAATTTGGATCAATACCATCCATTCCCCATGTCTTGCAATTCTGCTCATAAAAACCAATCAATAGTCCATTCTTATCTTGGCGACAATAATAGTCAGATATTGGACAACGTAGAAGAGGCATTCGGTGACCTGCATCCACAATCTCAGGAATATCTTCAGTTAAGAAATATTGGTGCTCCATTGACGCTACAGGGTGATGAACACCCATCATTGCTCCAACTTCATTGACCCTATAGCCACAGGCATTAACAATAATGTTGCAATCAATGTCACCATGCTCAGTTATTACTTTCCAGGTACCATCTTTGTATTGTTCGAGCGCAGTAACTGGAGTGTCGGTATAAACTTCTGCACCAGCTTGTCGTGCCCTACGCGTTAATGAATGACATAACTGGTATGGATCAATGTCCCCATCAAGAGGATCCCAAAGCCCTCCAGCCAAATTATCTGTTGAAATTAATGGATGGCGACGTTTACACTCTTTAGCATCAATAACCTCAAAATCAACACCCATTCCTCGAGCCATCGAGGCAAAGTGACGATAGCCCTGCATTTGCTGTTCAGTATTTGCTAGGCGTATTCCTCCATCTGCATGGTTATAGTTGATTGGATGAGCAGGATCATTAGCTAATTCTTTGTATAGGTTTATTGAGTGAGTTTTTAGCCCAACCATTGTTTGATTCATACCGAAATTAGTTACCTGAGCTGCTGAGTGCCAAGTCGTTCCACTCGTAAGATCATTGCGCTCTACAAGAACTACATCTGACCAGCCTTCTTGAGTTAGGTGATATAAGGTAGAACAGCCAGCAATGCCGCCACCAATTACAACAACACGAGCATGTTTCTGCATAAAACTAAAGTGCGTCGAGATCCGTTTCGCCAGTGCGAATACGAACTACTTTTTCGATTTCAGTGACAAAGATTTTGCCATCCCCCTTTTTGCCAGAACGAGCGACATCACTAATTGTATTAATTAATAGATCTAAATTTTTATTAGAAATAGCGATTTCAAGTTTAATTTTATGTACGAATTCAACAGTAAACTCGGTACCACGATAAAGTTCTGTATGACCTTTTTGTTTGCCAAATCCTTTAACTTCAGTGACAGTCATTCCAGGTATATCAACATCACAAAGCGCCTCTCTGACTTTGTTTAAGACTTCGGGGCGTAATATTGCAGTAACTAATTTCACAAAACTTCCTTTGAACTATTTCTGAAAGTCTATATTACATTTTTTTTTCTACTATGACAATATATATAAAGGATATAAAAATCCTAACATTGTTTTATGTTTAAGGAAGAGAGGTTTGTGTGGTGGAGGGACAGGGATTCGAACCCTGGAAGGGTATTAGCCCTTGCTGGTTTTCAAGACCAGTGCATTCAACCGCTCTGCCATCCCTCCGGAAGATTGGTATGATACAGTTTTTATCAATAAAGTAAATAAATTTATATAAAAAAACTGCTATTTTTTGCGTATAATTTGCCCTTTTTAGAATTTAGTAAAGGTAGTCGTTATGGCAAAGGTATGTCAAGTAACTGGTAAGCGACCTATAAGCGGTAATAACGTTTCGCACGCCAATAATAGAACGCGTCGTCGCTTTTATCCAAATCTTCATACGCACCGTTTTTGGGTGGAGAATGAAAATCGTTTTGTTAAGTTGAAGCTATCTGCAAGAGGTCTTCGGGTTATTGATAAAAAGGGTATTGATGTAGTGTTAGCAGAAATCCGTGGTCGCGGCGAAAAGGTATAGGGAGTAACTTATGAGAGAGAAAATTAAACTAGTATCTTCGGCTGAAACAGGTCATTACTACACAACTACAAAGAACAAGCGTATTCATCCTGAAAAAGTTGAAGTCAAAAAATTTGATCCCGTGGTAAGAAAACACGTGATGTATAAAGAAGCTAAGATTAAGTAATTCTTTAGAAAGATTATTAAAAAAGCCGCTCTAGAGCGGCTTTTTTTATTACCTAAAATAAGTTAGCTTTGGAGGATAGTTTCAAGTGGGACATTTGCAGCTGACTTTTGGTAATCGGCAATCTGATCAAAATTCAGATATTGATATATTTCACCAGACATTGGTTCCATATCTTTCATTAAGGCAAGATACTCATCAGGAGTTGGTATGTAGCCAAGTTTTGCAGATATAGCAGCAACTTCAGCAGAAGCCAAGAAGACGTTAGCGTTATCACCAAGACGGTTTGGAAAATTTCTTGTTGATGTTGAAACGACCGATGCACCTTCTTCTACTCTTGCCTGATTACCCATACAAAGAGAGCAGCCTGGAACTTCAGTTCGCTCTGTTAATCTTTCAAAAGTCTCATAAATACCTTCTGCTCGTAGCTGTTTTTCATCCATTCTTGTTGGAGGAACTACCCACAAAACAGTGTTTAGTTCAGTTTTATCTTTTAAGAGTTGCGCTGCCGCTCTAAAGTGACCAATATTTGTCATGCATGATCCAATAAACACCTCATCGATAGCTGTTTTTGCAACTGAAGAAAGAAGCCTGACATCATCTGGATCATTCGGACAAGCCAGAATTGGTTCTTTTATTTCATCTAAATTTATTTCAATAACTTCAGCATATTCACAATCCTTATCGGCTTTAAGAAGTGTAGGTCTATCAAGCCACTTTTGCATATCTTGGATTCTTTTAGCAATCGTTTTTTTGTCATCGTAGCCAGCATCAATCATAGAACTAAGAAGGGTAATATTTGATTTTAAATATTCTTGAATGGGCTCCTCATTGAGCTGAACGGTACATCCATTTGCTGACCTTTCTGCGGTTGCATCTGCAAGTTCAAATGCTTGTTCAACTTTAAGATCTCCTAGGCCTTCAATCTCTAAAACTCTTCCTGAAAAGACATTCTTTTTGTTAGATTTGTCTACAGTCAGAAGGCCTTTTTGAATTGCGACATAAGGTATCGCGTTTACAAGATCTCTCAGGGTAATACCCGGCTGCATATTCCCTTTAAATCGAACTAAAACTGATTCAGGCATATCTAATGGCAAGACGCCAATAGAGGCTCCAAAAGCAACTAGCCCTGATCCTGCTGGAAAACTAATCCCAATTGGAAAGCGGGTATGGGAATCACCACCTGTGCCTACTGAATCAGGCAAAAGCATACGGTTAAGCCAAGAATGGATAATACCATCACCTGGTTTAAGTGAAACACCACCACGAGAATGCATAAAGTCAGGAAGGGTATGTTGTAATTCTAGGTCAATTGGTTTAGGGTAGGCTGCTGTATGGCAAAAACTTTGCATTACAAGGTCTGCAGAAAAACCTAAGCATGCAAGTTCTTTTAATTCGTCACGAGTCATCGCGCCTGTTGTATCTTGGGAGCCAACAGTGCTCATTCTAGGTTCACAATACGTTCCAGGTCTAACGCCTTTAACGCCGCAAGCCTTGCCAACAATTTTTTGAGCTAGAGTAAAACCAGCTGAGCTATTCTTTGGATCAACTGGACGCAGAAAAATGTCACTAACCTCTAGACCAAGTTCAGATCTAGTCTTGTCAGTGAGGCCTCTACCAATAATAAGTGGAATTCTTCCACCAGCACGAACTTCATCAGGCATAGTGCTTGGTGCCAACTCAAAAGTTGATACTGTATTACCTGAAGAATCTGTGATGATTCCTTCATAAGGATGAATTGTTATTTCATCCCCCATATTAAGCTTTGATACATCACATTGTATTGGAAGCGCACCAGAGTCCTCTGCTGTGTTAAAAAATATTGGTGCAATTTTCCCGCCAAGCACTATGCCGCCACTGTTTTTATTAGGAATGTAGTCTATTGGCTCTCCCATATGCCATAAAACCGAGTTGATTGCAGATTTACGAGAAGATCCAGTGCCAACTACATCACCCACATAAGCTAAAGGAAGGCCTTTTTCTTTGAGTTTTTCAATTGTTTCAAGGGGTTTATCCATTTTTTTGATAAGCATTGCCTTTGCATGAAGCGGTATATCTGGGCGAGACCACGCTTCAGTAGCAGGAGAGAGGTCATCCGTATTAGTTTCACCATCTACCCGAAAAACGATTGCTTTAATACTTTCAGAAAGTGGATCTTTTGATGTAAACCAATCCCCTTCAGCCCAAGAATCTACTATTTTTTTAGCGTAAGTGTTGTGGGATGATTTTTCGAGAATACTTTGATGTGCTTCATAGATAAGTATGGTGTGAGAAAGGGCTTCACAAGCCGCTTCAGCAGTCTCATCAATATCAAGTAATTCAATTAGAGAGGTGATACTGTATCCACCAAGCATTGTACCCAGTAAAAAAGTTGCATGCTTTTGAGAGATAGCCTTACAAGCCTGGACGCCTTTGGCAACGCTGTTTAAAAAACCAGCCTTTACATAAGCAGCTTCATCTACTCCAGGTGGCACTCTATGAGTTAAAAGATCGAGAAAAAAATCATCATCTGAACCCACAATCAGCTGATCCACTACTGACTTAGTTTGTTTAGCGTTTAATGCTAGTGGAGGTAGGTTTTCTACTTTTCTTTCTTCGCAGTGTTTTAAGTAAGCTTCTTTCATAATAATACTGACTATAAGGTGATTCAATAAAAGAGTATAATTTTATCCTTTTTAAGGCCATGGCTTAAATTTATTAAAGCAACAGTTCA
>Ga0209558_1001325_pt1 | contig 18409 bp, 13 predicted proteins | sample SaaInlV_150m_DNA_3_FD_184674 | JGI IMG/M metagenome (GOLD analysis project Ga0209558, IMG submission 184674) | Marine microbial communities from expanding oxygen minimum zones in the Saanich Inlet - Saanich Inlet SI074_LV_120m_DNA (SPAdes) (version 2) | ecosystem: Environmental > Aquatic >...
TGTTCATGAAGGTACTCTGTCAAATCCTCGGCCATGCGCTTGGTCAACGTTGTAACCAATGTACGTTGCCCCTTGGCGGCCCCGTCTTTGACCTCTGCCAACAGATCATCAACCTGGGTCGCCACGGGTCGGACAATACACAAGGGATCGATTAACCCTGTCGGGCGAACCAATTGTTCGGAAAAGACCCCACCGGTTTTTTCCAGTTCCCACGGCCCCGGGGTTGCAGAGACAAAAATGGTCTCAGGCCGCATGCCTTCCCATTCTTCAAATTTCAGCGGGCGGTTGTCGATGCACGACGGCAACCGAAAGCCGAACTCTGCCAAGGTCGATTTCCGATTATAGTCGCCTTTGTACATGCCACCCAATTGCGGCACGGTGACGTGGCTTTCATCGACGATTAGCAACGCAGATTCCGGGAGGTATTCAAACAAAGTCGGAGGTGCTTCGCCGGGTTTGCGACCGTTGAGATAACGAGAATAGTTTTCGATCCCACTGCAAAAGCCCGTCGTCTCCAACATTTCCAGATCAAACGTGGTGCGTTCTTGCAAACGTTGCGCTTCGATGAGTTTGCTTTCCTTGGTCAACTGGCGAACCCGTTCGCGCATTTCCTGTTTGATCAATGGAAGGGCCTGAACCAGGGTAGGGCGCGGTGTGACGTAGTGACTGTTGGGATAGATGGTGATGCTTTCCAGTGCGGCGATTTTCTCACCGGTCAGGGGATCGATCTCGCGGATGTCCTCAATCTCGTCCCCGAATAGGGAAATGCGCCAGGCGCGGTCTTCGTAGTGGGACGGAAATATCTCAACAACATCGCCGCGAACCCGAAATGCACCGCGGTAAAACGCCGCATCGTTGCGTTTGTACTGTAATTCGACCAAATGTTTAAGCAGATTCTGGCGGTCAATTTGATCACCTTTTGCCAGCTTAACCACCATTTTCGAATAGGTTTCGACCCCGCCAATGCCATAGATACAGGAAACCGATGCGACAATGATAACATCGTCTCGTTCCAGTAGCGCGCGGGTGGCGGCGTGGCGCATGCGGTCGATTTGTTCGTTGATAGAGGCGTCTTTTTCGATGTAGGTATCCGTGCGGGCAACGTAGGCTTCAGGTTGGAAATAGTCATAATAGGAAACGAAATACTCCACCGCATTCTCCGGGAAGAAGGCTTTCATCTCGCCATATAACTGAGCTGCCAGAGTCTTGTTAGGGGCCAGGATCAGGGTTGGGCGGCCCAGGGTTTGGATTACATGGGCGACCGTAAACGTCTTGCCGGATCCGGTCACGCCAAGCAAGATTTGCTCTCGTTCTTCCGCGTTTAAGCCCGCAACCAGTTCTTTGATCGCCTGTGGTTGATCCCCGGAAGGCGTGAAGCCGCTCACCAGTTTAAAGGGCGAACCTTTATCCGGAGCAGAGTGTTTGGTTGAACTGAACAATGTGGAACCTTCCATGCTCTTGTTATAAGGTTCCCAAGCGATCCATTCCAGTCTTCAAATTGATCAATTTTTTATCGGTTCGCGGTTGCGTGACGGGGCCATGGGGCGTAGGGTTCGCCCCGCGAAAAACCAGTTATTTAAGAGGTCCTATCATGCCATTTATCGCTTCGCGTTTAAGCCGTATCCAGCCTTCTCAGACCATCGCGATGACCGGGAAGGCACGTGACCTTAAGGCCCAAGGCAAAGATATCATTTCCCTCGGCATGGGAGAGCCGGATTTTGACACCCCGGCTCACATTATTCAGGCCGCAAAGGACGCCTTGGACCGGGGGGAAACCCGATACACCGCCGTGGAAGGGACCCTGGAATTGCGCGAGGCCATTTGCGCAAAACTAAAGCGCGACAACGATTTGGACTATACGCCCGCACAAATCAGCGTCAGTTGTGGCGGCAAGCAGAACATCTATAACGCGATGATGGCGACCTTGGACCCTGGCGATGAAGTTATCGTTCCGGCTCCCTATTGGGTTTCTTATCCAGATATCACCCTGCTATGTGAAGGCACGCCAGTCATTATCGAATGCAACATCGATCAGGGCTTCAAACTTCAGCCTGAACAACTTGAGGCCAAAATCACCGAGCGCACCAAGTGGATCGTTTTAAATTCGCCGTCCAATCCAACAGGCGCCGCCTACAGCTATGATGAAATGAAGGCGCTGACCGACGTCCTGGTGAAGCATCCCAACGTTTGGGTGATGACTGACGATATCTATGAAATGATCACCTACGACGATTTTGAATTCTTTACGCCCGCTCAAGTAGAACCAGAATTGTTGGGCCGTACGCTTACTTTGAACGGCATGTCAAAAGCCTACGCGATGACGGGTTGGCGCCTGGGCTATGGCGCGGGACCGTTGGAACTGATCCAGGCAATGAACAAGGTTCAGTCGCAGTCGACCACCCATACCAGTTCAATCTCGCAGGCCGCCGCCGTGGCAGCCCTCAACGGTTCCCACGACCATATCCCGGCAAACAACAAGCTCTTTAAAGAACGTCGTGATCTTGTTGTCAGCATGTTGAACCAGGCTTCTGGCCTTGAATGTCCGAAACCGCAGGGTGCGTTTTACGTCTATCCGTCGTGTGCGGGGATGATCGGTAAAACCACACCCGATGGAAAGGTTATCGAAAACGACGAGGACGTGGTGACATATTTATTGGAAACCGAAGGCGTCGCCTGCGTCCACGGTGCTGCCTTCGGCCTGTCGCCGGCTTTTCGAATTTCATACGCCACCGCAACCGACGTCCTAGAAGACGCCTGCCAACGTATCCAACGGGCGTGCGCGGCGTTGAAGTAAAATTCATAAACAGTTCAAAATTACGGCCAATTATGCTATAGTCCTGCCTGCTTGAGGCGCCTCCAATTTTCAACTGCCGCGCGGCAAATGTTGATGGAGGTTAAGATGACCCAAGACGACAAAAAAGCTGTGACTTGGACGATTGGTATTCTTGGGGGCATTGCCCTGATCGCTGTCGTTGCGATTATGACAGGGTTGGTTCCGATGGCCCCCGCCAACTAAGACTTTAGCGACGGATTTGATTAAGAATTAACGGCGTCGAAGACCGGTCTTCGACGCCGTTGGTTTGCGCGCGCTCAATTTTTGAGCCGCCTAATTCCCTTTTTTTCTATGAATCTTTCGCCGACCGGACTACCCTTTCTAGACAACAAAAAATTCGACTGTTACGGAAAACAAAATCTGGGGAGGCTTGATCTATGCCGACGAAAGATAAATCTGGACCACGCTGTGCGGCGATTGTTGGTCCATACCTAAGCGGAAAAACCTCACTCTTGGAAAGCATCCTTTTCGCTGCGGGTGCCGTGAACCGAAAGGGCACTATAAAAGAAGGCAACACCGTCAGCGACAGTTCACCAGAGGCTCAAAAGCGCCAAATGAGCGTCGAACTAAGCGTCGCAAACTTCGACTATCTCGATGATCAATGGGCTTTTATAGACTGCCCTGGTTCCATTGAGTTATCTCAGGAAGCAATCAATGCGTTGATGGTTGTGGATATTGCTATCGTCGTTTGTGAACCTGATGCGTCGAAGGCCTTGGCAGTTTCTCCGTTGCTCATATTCTTGGAAAGCAATGCCATACCCCACGTGATCTTTATCAACAAAATGGACATCACCACATCGAGCGTTCGTGAAACCTTGGAAGCCCTTCAGGGCGTTTCAGGCCGCCCGCTGGTGCTGCGGGAAATACCCATCCGTGATGGTGAAGGTATAACCGGCCATGTCGATTTGGTCAGTGAACGCGCCTTCAACTGGAACGCTCACAAACCGTCAGACTTGATCCAGCTTCCCGATACAGTCACCGACCGCGAACAGCAAGCCCGCACAGAAATGTTGGAGACAATTGCCGATTTTGACGATGATTTATTGGAACAACTTCTGGAAGATGTGACGCCTTCATCGGATACGGTCTACGATAATTTATCCAACGATCTGCGCCAAGATTTGATCGTGCCGGTGTTTTTCGGTTCCGCTGAAAACGATAACGGCATCGTCAGGTTGCTCAAGGTATTGCGCCATGAGACGCCGGGAGTTGATAGTGTCATTGAACGATTGGGCTTAAGTAGTGCTGCCCAACCCGTCACGGCGCAGGTTTTTAAAAGTGTTTACGCGGGCCATACAGGGAAGCTTACCTTTGCTCGGGTTCTCTCAGGCGACGTCAGTGATGGCATGGCTCTGAATGGAACAAGGGTCAGTGGGCTTTATTCCAATCTTGGGGCGAAACAGAATAAAATTTCGAAAGCCCCGGTTGGGTCAGTTGCGGCATTCGGCCGCATGGATGAAATCATGACCGGGACGGTCTTATCAGAAGCCGGGACCCTGACGGCAGAGAATTGGCCAGAACCGCTAAAACCGCTTTTTTCCATGGCAATTCACGCAGCGGAACGCGCGGATGAGGTGAAGCTCAGTGGGGCTTTGCATAAACTCATGGAAGAGGACCCGTCTCTATCGATTGAGTCCAATCATGACACTGGCGAGATGCTGCTGTGGGGGCAGGGGGAAATGCATCTGCTGATCTCTTTGGCGCGACTGAAGAGCGCTTATAATATGGAAATCTCGTCACACCGACCGCAGGTTCCATACAAGGAGACCATTCGCAAGCCAGTGTCTCAGCACGCGCGCCATAAAAAACAAAGTGGCGGCCATGGGCAGTTTGGTGACGTTCATATTGATATCAAGCCGATGACGCGCGGCGCGGGATTCCAATTCAACGACACCATTACCGGTGGCGTCGTGCCAAAGAATTATATTCCGGCGGTGGAACACGGCGTGAAGGACTATCTAAAACGTGGTCCTTTGGGGTTCCCGGTGGTTGATGTGTCGGTGACCCTGACCGATGGCCAATTTCATGCAGTGGACAGTTCCGACATGGCGTTTAAGGCGGCAGCGCAAATGGCCATGCGGGAGGGCATGCCAAGTTGTAACCCGGTTTTGTTAGAGCCGATCTGCCTTGTCCAAATTTCGGTACCCAATGAATTCACCTCAAAGATCCAACGTCTGGTCAGCGGCCGCCGCGGACAAATTTTAGGTTTTGATGCAAAAACAGGGTGGAACAACTGGGACGAAGTCTCGGTTCAACTGCCGCAATCAGAAATGCACGGGTTGATCATTGATCTCAGATCATCAACCCAAGGCGTAGGATCGTTTGAATGGAGCTATGACCACCTACAAGAATTCACGGGCAAACCTGCAGATCAGGTGGTTGCAGCGAAGGCTGATGCGGCCCACTAGGTATTAATATAAATAAAAAAGCGGATGCTGCCGGTTTCCCGGCGCATCCGCTTTTTTGTTCGCGTCGCGTTTACTGTTTGGTTTGGCGCGACGTGTAAATTTCCATGTCGTTCATGTATCCGGCAGGTGACAATGAAGTAATCTGCCAGCGCCCATAGTCCGGATGCACGGAATGAAGCTTAAATCCTGAGGCAGAACCACTGACCATTTCTTCTTTGCCCGTGGGATAATTATAGTGGCCATCTTCTGCTGGCACTTGCCTTGGCAATACGGCGACGAAATACTCCTGCCCCACCTCAGTCGCTACATTCAAGGATGAAGGCTTGGTCGAATCCCAGGTATCGATGATATCAACACTTACGCTGCCCGGCTTCACATCCCAGTAGGCATAAGCCCCATTGGGCAATTTAATTGCGGCCTTCCCATTCACCCTCGCCCTCGCTTCAAAGGTCAAATAGGTAATATTGGTTTCCCGGAATACGTAGATGCGGGCCTTGCCTTTTTCTATGACAGGTCGCGTGTCGTTAAGCTCGTAATACGATTGCCCAGGCTGCACGCATGAAGCCAGCATCAGAGCCATAAAAATCGCTAAAATTCCACGAGGCATAGAATCGCCCCCCTTATTTCCATCTCACCTAAGGCACCCACGCACCACCACACGCCGGTCTCCCGATTCGCTCCGTAGCATACCTGGAGACGACCCAATAATCTAGACCCAGTTTTTGGTTAAGTATTTGATGAATACGAAGGATTCTAATGAGATGCTGGGACGCGCTGAATTTTTTTAAAAAAAAGGCCGGTCCCGCGAGGGGACCGGCAAGTCTAACAGGGAGGCTTCACGTCTAGGAGACGCAAGGACTCGTTTCATGAATGGGAGGAACGAGCCCTTATTTTGGGCGTTGCGCCCAAAACGGATAAATCTGGAGAAACACTGCAAAGCAACGTTTCATAAGGGGTATATATGAAGCTAAGCGGACAAATGCCAGGAGATTTCAGGCAATTCCGGTATGCGCTGAACGCATGGCTAATTCTTTAATAAAATCAAGCTATTGCAGGCCATCTTCCGAAATGCTGTGAACCAGGAAGTCACGGAATACACCGATTCTCTTATTGTGGCGAAGCTCTTCTGGGTAGACAAAGTAAGAATCAAACGATGGCCCTTCCAGATCAGGCAGGACTTCAACCAAATTTCCCCCTTCGCGGCTCATATAATCTGGTAGTGCGGCGATCCCAAGACCACTTTGCACGGCGCGGTAGATGCCATAGGTGCTGTTAACCTTGAGAATTGGCGTCCGGCCTTCCATCAGCCAGTTATACCGATCAACCGGAAATTGCGCGCCGTCGCCATAGGTAATCATCTTGTGATTGTCTAGCTCTTCCGTCGTCTCAGGGGTGCCGTTAGCCTCCAGATATGCAGGGGAGGCATAGATACGATAGCGCATGGTCATGAGGTGGCGCTGAATCAAATCAGGCTGACGCGGCGGCATCATGCGGATGGCAACATCGGCTTCGCGCATCGAAAGATCTAATTCGTTGTCCGCCAAAACGACGGAGACCTGAATTTCGGGATACATCTCAATAAAGGACTTAATGCGCGACGTCAGCCAAACCGAGCCGAACGCAACCGTCGTGGTAATCTTCAATTGCCCTTCGGGTTTTTCCTGACTTTCAACCAGTCGCGATTGCGCCATATTGACGGATGCATAAATTTCCCGGGCTGTGCGAAAAAGCATCTCCCCTTGTTCGGTCAGGATCAATCCCCGCGCATGGCGGTGGAACAACGTTACTTTCAGGCTTTCTTCGAGCGAACTGATCTGTCGGCTGACGGCTGATTGACTCAGGTTCAGTTGTTCCCCGGCATGGGTGAAGCTGCCGGCTTCTGAAACGACGTGAAAGACGCGAAGCTTGTCCCAATCCATTTAAAGCCCCGTAAAATAAGTCATAAAATCACCATAGACGCGCTTCACTTTACCTTAAAAGCGCCGAAGGTCGCCGTATAAATCTTCGTTTTGGTAAAATTTATTCAGCAGCTGCGGATTGTTCTTCGTTTTCGGCTAAAAACTTTTCCGCTTCCAGTGCGCTCATACAGCCCGAGCCCGCTGCCGTGACAGCTTGGCGGTAAATTTTATCCTGTACATCACCAGCGGCATAGACACCCGGAATGTTGGTCGCTGTGCTGTCAGGTTGGGTGAGGATATAGCCTTCATCGTCCATATCTACCTGACCTTTAAACAACGGTGTATTAGGGTCATGGCCAATGGCGACAAACACGCCGGTCACCGGAAGGTCCGTCGTACTGCCGTCTTTGACGTTTTTAATGCGGGCGCCGGTGACACTGACAGGATCATCATCGCCGAGAATTTCTTCCAGGGTGCTATCCCACATCATTTCGATCTTTTTGTGCTTGAACAATCGGTCTTGGGCGATTTTTTCTGCACGTAGTTCATTGCGGCGATGAACCAATGTGACCTTGGAGGCAAAATTGGTCAGGAACAGGGCTTCTTCGACCGCGGAATTACCGCCGCCAATGACCGCTATTTCCTGATCCCGGAAAAAGAACCCGTCACAGGTTGCACAAGCCGATACACCAAAGCCCATGAACTTTTGTTCGCTCGGGAGTCCCAACCAACGGGCGGTGGCACCGGTGCAGATAATCAGGGTATCGCCGCTGTAGGTATCGCCGGAATCTCCGGTCAGCGTGAAAGGGCGTTTGGAAAGGTCTGCGGAAACAATGGTATCTTCAATCATCTGGGTGCCAACGGCCTTGGCTTGTGCCTCCATCTGCTCCATCAGCCAAGGACCTTGCACGGCTTCTGCGAAGCCTGGAAAGTTTTCAACGTCTGTGGTGATTGTCAGTTGCCCGCCCGGCTGCATGCCCCTGACCAACAAAGGACTTAAATTGGCGCGGGAGGCATAAATGCCAGCCGTATATCCAGCTGAACCGGAACCGATGATCAAGACCTTGGAATGATGATGTGTCGACATGGCGGCGATGATTCCCTCAAACGATATGACTCTAGAACAAGGCGGCTAACATAAGAATATCAGTCCTGTTCCGCAAGAAGGCACTCCGGGGTTGGTCTTTTTAAAACGATGCAGACTTGGCCAGACCCAGGTCTCGTTGTAATATAATTACCCAAAACAGGGGGGTAAAAGAAATGAAAGACCAGCCCACGCTTAAAATCGATGAAACTCACCTGCGAATCTTGCGAGATTTACAGGCAAACGGTCGAATGACCAATATTGAATTGGCTGGCCGCGCCAACATATCAGCCCCCCCTTGTTTGCGCCGCGTCCGCGCCTTGGAAGAGGACGGCATAATTCGCGGCTATCACGCAGACATCGACCCGGCATTGTTGGGTTATAAGGAAACTTTTTTTGCCCTGGTCGGTCTAGATGGCCAATCTCAAACTGTGCTCACAGGCTTCGAAGACTGGGCGGCAGACGTTCCTGAAATCCGCGAATGTCACATGATCCGAGGCGGCGGTGACTTCATGCTAAAACTCCTCGCCCGCGACAAAGAACACCGCGACGACCTCACCATGCGCCTGACGGCGGCCGACCACGTTTCCAACGTCACAACATTTGAAACCATTCGGACGTCAAAGGATGAAACAGGGGCACCGATTGAGGGGGGAGATGGTTTATAAACAGGCTTTACCGTCTAAATTAGGGGATATTATTATTTTAGATTAATGAAATTAACTAAAATAACTAATTGATATTTTTTAGATTTTTCCTTATAACTAAAATAACAGATTGGCTTATTTTTGTGTAAGGTAAATACCAAAAATGAAATCGTTTGAATCTGGACAGTATGTTCAGCAGTACCAGTATAAGAGCTTTCAGCCCAATCCGATTAATCGAGAGTGGATTGTCGATGATATGGAACTGCAGAAGCTGCTTGGTCAGGCTGACCGGGAATTGGGTCGGCTCGACATGTATTCCGACTACATTCCAAACATTGATCTGTTTATTCAAATGCACGTCCTCAAAGAGGCAACACAATCCAGCAAGATTGAAGGTACTCAAACGACGATGGAGGACGCCCTATTAGACAGGGAAGATATCGCTATTGATCGAAGAGATGATTGGGAGGAGGTGCAAAATTATTTGGCCGCTATGAATGAAGCAATAGAAAAATTAAAAGTTCTTCCATTCTCATCCCGCCTTGCCCGCGAAACACATAAAACATTGCTTCAAGGCGTTCGTGGAGAAAACAAGCAACCGGGAGAATTTAGAGTCAGCCAAAACTGGATTGGAGGGGCAACGATTAGGGACGCGGTCTTCATTCCACCGGTTCATACATCAGTGAATGACCTGATAAGTGACATTGAGCAATTTGCAAATGATGACGTCAGGTACTTCCCTGAATTGCTTAAAATTGCACTCATACATTATCAGTTCGAGACCATTCACCCTTTTCTAGATGGCAATGGTCGGGTTGGTCGCTTGCTCATAACCTTATATCTGGTGAGTAAGGGAATTTTAAAAAGACCCGTTCTTTACCTTTCCGATTTTTTTGTACGAAACCGGACGCATTATTATGACAACCTGATGCGCGTAAGGGAAAAAAACGATTTGCCGCAGTGGTTCAGGTTTTTTCTGGTCGGCATTATAGAAACTGCAAAAAACAGTATTGATACTTTTGACAACATTCTTCAGCTTCAAAAAGAAGTAGAGGCAAAAATTCAAACACTGGGAAGCCGTGCCGCGAACGCGCAGAAGGTTCTGAATAGTCTCTATCAACGACCCATTATTAATGCTGCTAGAGTTTCGAAAGCTGCAGGGGTCTCTCCCGCATCCGCTTACAAGCTGATTGCGGATTTTGAACGTCTAGAAATACTCGCCGAAATAACTGGCGGAAAGCGCGGGAAAACATACTTGTTCTCCTCCTACTTTCGCCTATTCATACCGTAAAAATATAAATTTACGCCGCTGCCCGATTTTTCACGATCGTCTGCACCGCGCCCAAAAACTGCGTCACTTCTTCTTCCGTATTGTAGTGGCACATTGAGACTCTTACGCAATCGTCCAAATTCAGCGGATTTAGAATATTACCGGAATAATGGTCGTTCTTGCGGGCGTGGGTTCGGATGCCCATTTCGCGTAATTCGCTGACGATGTCGACCGCTGCCATGTCTTCAATGGTGATCGCGACCAAACCTTCGCGCATAGGATTGTCGATCCCGCCGATCACGCTGACTTCTGACATTGCCGCTAAGCCGTCCTGGCCACCGACGCCATACAACATTGCATCGGTAAGATCTTTTTCTTGTTGATGGATCGCTTTGCCCGCCGCATTGATCCTTTCGCGCCGGTCTGCGGACGATGTGAAATGGCCGCCGAGCCAGTCGAAATAGTCAACCACATCGGAAAAGGTTGCATAGGACGCGGTGTCGCGGGTGCCTAAATCCCATTGGTCTTTAGGGGCACCGATTAGGCTGTTGTGGGGCAAGCTGCCCAAACGCTCGGAGGTCCAGGCAATGCCATAACCATGCCGAGAAAACACTTTGTACGGGGAGATAACATAACCATCGATGCTGTAAGAATCGATGTCCAGACCGCCATGAGCCGCATGCTGAATACCATCGACAATGATGTAGCAGTATGGCGAAACTTCGCGGATCAGCTTTGCAATGCTGGCCACATCGACCGCCATTCCAGTTACAGGCGACGTATGCAGGATCACAGCCACCCGCGTATCTGCCGTCACATGGGGGCGATAATCTTCGGCCGTTACTGTGCCCGTTTCGGAATTATGTGGCGCTTGAACAAACTTACGGTTGGCGATTTTTGCCCAGCGGGCGCACGCGCTGACGGAGGCTGGGTGCTCCAAAGTGCTGCCGACAACATCACCGCCTTCGGGGGCTTCAAGGATCGCTGTGCTGATCAGTCGGAACAACAATTCGGTGCCGCTCTCGCCCACAAATACAGGGCCCTTAGCCGCGCCAAAGAAGAGCCGAATATCGTCCTTGGCCTTGTCGATGATCCGGACCAATTCGTGGGAGGCTGGGTTATCTCGGCCTTGATTGTCCGGGACTGATGCCAGTTCCGTTGACCGATCCACCACGGATTTGAGCGTCAGCGCGCCGCCTGCATTCTCAAAGAAAACGCGCGTCCCTTGGTAGGGGCAGGTTTCAACATGCGCAAAACGATCACGAATTTCGTCGATTAATCCATCAGTACTTTTGATCATAAATGTAGGCCTATAAACTTAATTTTGTGGGAAGAGGCGGGCGAGATTAATGTGGTGATCGGTTAGGAAAAAGCGCCAATGCCTCAGACAAACTTCACCTCAACGATCTCATAAGATTTTGACCCACCCGGTGCCGTCACTTCGACTGTATCACCAACGGATTTGCCCATCAGGGCTCTGGCCAAGGGGGACGTACAGGACAGGAGTCCGGTGGCGATGTCGGCTTCGTTGGCACCGACGATTTGATAGCTTGATTCTTCATCGGTGTCTTCGTCAGCAAGGATAATATTCCCGCCAAACCGGACCACATCACCTGAAAACAGCGATGGATCGATTACATCGGCGTGGCTAATAATTCCTTCCAACTCTTTGAGTCGGCCTTCGACAAAGCTCTGGCGTTCGCGGGCCGCGTGATATTCCGCGTTCTCCGACAAATCGCCATGTTCGCGGGCTTCCGCAATTGCTTTAATGATGGCCGGGCGTTCTTCAAACCGCAGGCGACGCAATTCTTCCTCAAGATCGCGCTTGCCCTTGGCCGTCATAGGGACTTTATCCATTATCCAATCCTCTTTAACGCATTTAGCAAAAAAAAACACACCGCGAACCCAAGTGAGGTTCGTGTGATCTCTCTTAAATATCCCAGGGCTCGAACGTCTTAGTTCTCAAGAAACCTCTAGAATGACTTTGTAAAATAGGACTGCAACGGGGCAACTTCAAGTGCGCCGGTGGTCATTGCCTCTACGGCATCAACCGCCGCCGCCGCGCCGGCCATGGTTGTATAGTAGGGGATGGAATGGGTCAACGTGGTTCTGCGGATGGAAAAACTATCTGCGATGGCCGTCGCCCCTTCCGTTGTATTCACGACCAAATCGACTTCGCCGTTGATGATTGCGTCCACACAATGGGGCCGTCCTTCGGCAACTTTGTTGACGCGGTTGACGTTCAATCCGGCTTCGCCCAACGCTAACGCCGTGCCCCCAGTAGCAATTAGACTGAACCCTAAGTCTTGAAGCCGGCGCCCAACCTTGATCGCCAAGCCCTTATCGCGGTCTTTAACCGAAATAAAACAGGTTCCATCCGTCGGCAGAAGTGCCCCAGCTCCCAACTGAGATTTGGCAAACGCACCCTTGAAATCTGAATCAATTCCCATGACTTCGCCGGTGGATTTCATTTCAGGACCAAGAATACTGTCAACGCCTGGGAAACGCGCAAATGGGAACACGGCTTCTTTCACCGCGACGTGCTTTAATTTAGGTGTCCCTTTAAGGCCAAAAGATTTCAGCTTTTCACCCGCCATAACACGTGCCGCAATTTTCGCAATCGGCACCCCGGTTGCCTTAGCAACGAAGGGAACAGTCCGGCTGGCCCGTGGATTGACCTCAAGAATATAAATATCGCCGTCTTTGATCGCGAACTGAATGTTCATCAACCCAACAACGCCTAGGCCCCGGGCCAGCTTTTCCGCCTGAACAGCAAGTTCCGCAATCATTGCGTCGTCCAAGGAATAAGGCGGCAGGGAGCACGCGGAATCACCTGAATGAATGCCCGCTTCTTCAATGTGTTGCATGATGCCGGCGACATAGACATCGTCACCGTCACAAATCGCATCAACATCAATTTCTATTGCGTCTTGTAGATATGAATCCAGCAGCACCGGGCTATCGCCGGAGACTTTAACCGCCGTTGTCATGTAACGCCGCAGCGCTGTCGTGTTGTGAACGATTTCCATCGCCCGTCCACCCAGAACGTAAGATGGTCGGACGACGAGAGGGAAGCCAATATCGTCCGCAACCTTCTCCGCCTCTTCCTGGGATCGGGCAATGCCGTTGGCGGGCTGAAGAAGCTTTAGGTCTTGCAGCAGAACCTGGAAGCGTTCGCGGTCTTCGGCCAAATCGATGGCGTCAGGCGACGTGCCTAATATGGGAATGCCTGCGGCTTCCAACGCGTGCGCTAGTTTCAATGGTGTTTGTCCACCGAACTGCACGATCACGCCCAGGAATTCACCTTCCTCTTGTTCTTTGCGGATCAAGGAGATCACATCTTCCGCGGTCAGCGGTTCGAAATAAAGCCGGTCGGATGTGTCGTAATCGGTCGAGACGGTTTCCGGGTTGCAGTTGACCATGATGCTTTCCAGACCCGCATCACTGAGCGCGTACGATGCATGCACGCAGCAGTAATCAAATTCGATCCCCTGGCCAATGCGGTTCGGCCCACCACCCAAAATCGCGACCTTTTTACGGGTACTCGGTTTGGACTCACATTCGGGTGCCTGGAAGCCATCCCCTTCGTAGGCTGAATACATATACGGTGTATCGGAATCGAATTCCGCAGCGCACGTATCAACCCGTTTGTAGACAGGTGTAACGCCAAGTTTTATGCGTTGGTCCGAAATTTCAGATACCTTGCCGCCGGTAAGTTCCGCGAGACGATCATCGGAAAACCCCATTTTCTTGATGGTCAAGAGCCCCGGCGCATCCGTGGGCAGGCCATCTCGGCGAATATCTTCTTCGACTTTAACGATGGATTCGATCTGTTCCAGGAACCACTTGTCGTATTTACAAATCGTGTGCACATCATCAATTGAAAGGCCGCAGCGGAAGGCTTGCGCAATCAACAATAACCGATCTGGTCGCGGTTGAGCCAGGGCGGCGCGCACAGCCGCTTCATCCGGGGTTTTGTCCGTATCATCCAAGAAGACTTCGTTGAACCCGGTCAGGCCGGTCTCTAGGGATCTCAAACCCTTTTGCAGCGATTCCGTAAAGCACCGGCCAATCGACATGGCTTCACCGACCGACTTCATGGCGGTGGTGAGCAATGGATCAGCGTCGGGAAATTTCTCAAACGTGAAGCGCGGAATTTTCGTGACCACGTAATCAATCGTCGGTTCGAACGAGGCCGGCGTGACTTTGGTGATGTCGTTCATCAACTCATCCAGCGTATAGCCAACGGCCAGCTTTGCAGCAATTTTAGCAATCGGGAAGCCCGTTGCCTTGGATGCCAGCGCAGACGAGCGCGACACCCGCGGGTTCATTTCAATAACGATCAACCGCCCATTGTCGGGATTAACCGCGAACTGAACGTTGGAGCCGCCCGTATCCACGCCGATCTCTCGCAGTACCGCGATAGAGGCGTTGCGCATGATCTGGTATTCTTTGTCGGTCAGGGTGAGCGCTGGGGCGACGGTGATCGAATCACCCGTGTGTACACCCATGGGGTCAATGTTTTCGATGGAACAAATAATGATGCAGTTATCCGCATGATCGCGGACGACTTCCATTTCGTATTCTTTCCAGCCGAGCACAGATTCCTCGACCAGCACTTCGCCAACCGGCGATGCCGCAAGACCGCTCCGCACAATGGTCTCGAATTCTTCTTGGTTATAAGCGATGCCGCCCCCAATACCACCAAGTGTAAAGGACGGGCGAATGATCAGGGGCAGGCCGATGTCGGCTATGGCGTCGCGGCCCTCGCTCATGGTTTTGCAGAGCGCGCTTTTCGGGCAATCCAAGCCGATCTTTTCCATGGCGTCGCGGAACTGTAGTCGATCTTCCGCCTTGGCAATGACGGCCGCATCGGCACCGATCAATTCCACTCCGTGTTTTTCTAGAATCCCCGCTTCGAATAAATCAATGGCGGCGTTCAGTCCTGTCTGTCCCCCCATGGTCGGCAGCACTGCATCCGGCTTTTCACGCTCGATAACCTTTTCCAGAAACTCCGTGGTAATCGGCTCGACGTACGTTGCGTCAGCCAGACCCGGATCAGTCATGATCGTCGCCGGATTAGAATTCACCAGGACAACCCGGTAGCCTTCATCCTTCAGCGCCTTACACGCCTGTGCGCCGGAATAATCGAACTCACAAGCCTGACCAATAACAATCGGCCCGGCACCGATAATCATAATAGATTTTAAATCTTCGCGTTTGGGCATGGGGTCAGGCTGCTTTCTTTATATGGTCCATAAACCGCTCGAACAAATAATGACTGTCCTGCGGTCCAGGTGATGCTTCGGGGTGGTGTTGGACGGAGAAGATTGGTTTTTTGTCGACGCGGATGCCTTCGAGGGTGCCATCGAATAATGACGTGTGGGTTTCGATGATGTCTTTTGGCAGGGTGTCTCGGTCGACGACGAAGCCGTGGTTTTGGCTGGTGATTTCGACTGTGCCGGTTGCCAAGTCTTTGACCGGGTGGTTGGCGCCGCGGTGGCCCATGTGCATTTTTTTGGTTTTGGCGCCCAAAGCAAGAGACAACAGCTGATGGCCGAGGCAGATGCCGAACATCGGTAGACCATTGGCGATGAGGTCTTTGATCATTGGCACGGCGTATTCGCCGGTTGCTGCCGGGTCGCCGGGGCCGTTGGATAAAAAGACGCCGTTGGGTTTGTGGCCGAGGATATCTTCCGCCGTGGCGGTCGCGGGCACAACCGTGACTTTGCAGCCCGCCGCCGCCAAGCAGCGCAGGATATTCAGTTTCGCGCCGAAATCGACGGCGACGACGTGGACGCCTTGTTTATCTTGCGTCGCATAACCGTGTTCCAAACTCCAGTCTGCTTCGCCATCCCACGGGTAGGTCTGGGCACAGGTCACGGTCTTAGCCAGGTCCATGCCTTCCAGACCGGGCCAGGCCTTGGCTTCTTTGATCAAAGCGGGAATGTCGAAGGTACCGTCGGACGCGTGAGCGATAACACCTGTGGGGGCACCTCCGTCGCGGATGTGCCGGGTCAGCTTCCGCGTATCCACCCCGGTGATCGCGACCAAGTTTTGCGCCTGAAGCCACCCGTTCAGATGCCCGACCGCGCGCCAGTTCGCAGGCTCTGTAATATCAGCTCTGAAAACGCAGCCGCGGGCGGCAGGGGTCTTTGTCTCTATGTCTTCGAAATTTGTGCCGACGTTGCCGATGTGGGGGAAAGTAAAAGTAATAATCTGCCCGGCATAACTGGCATCGGTCATAATTTCTTGATAGCCGGTGATGGAGGTGTTGAAACAAACTTCACCAATTGCAGTTCCTTCTGCCCCGGCGCCCCGACCCCAATAGATGCTGCCATCGGCTAGGACCAAGACGGCGGTTGCGCCAGGTGGGGGAGTCTGCGGGGAAACGGACATGGGCGGAAGTCCTTAAAATCAGTACATAAAATACGTATGCTGTAGACAAACGGTCGGCTCAGGCGATGATACCCCGCATGCGTAAAAACAGGCGCAACTCGTACGCGTCGCGCCTTGGCGATTACGTTGGGCAACGGGCGTCATCATGACGTCGTCTATAGCTATTGTGCTGAGAGCTTCTTCTACGGAAACAAACGCCCCACGTCAAGACTCCATTTTTAAATTTAATCGTTTATTTTCAATGGCTTAAGGTTTTAATTGAATTTGCATTCCAATTCAATTTTCGCTAGGGTAGCCGCTTCTGAAGTTTTGAGGAGAGTCCCGAATGCTCCGGGATCGATTGAGTGAGACGCTGAAGACGGCGCTGAAAGCCAAAGAAGCCCGGACTGTTTCCACAGTCAGGCTAATCTTGGCGGCCTTGAAAGACCGTGATATCGCCGCCCGAAGCAAAGGCAATCAGGATGGTATCGATGAAGCCGACGTTCTGTCCCTGCTTCAGTCCATGATCAAACAGCGCCGGGATAGTATTAAGCTCTATGAAAAGGGCGGGCGTTTGGAACTGGCGCAGCAGGAAGGCGAAGAGATCGAAGTCATTGAGACGTTCTTGCCGGAGCAGCTAAGTGATGAAGACCTGGCCAGTGCCGTGAGCACAGCGATCACTGAAGTTGATGCAACGACTTTAAAAGATATGGGCAAGACCATGGCCGCGTTGAAAACAAAATATGCCGGCCAAATGGATTTCAGCAAAGCCAGCGCCCTCGTGAAGACCCAATTGGGTTAATTTCTCCCTTTTATTCCCAGGTACCACACTATCCACAGGCGGTATTCGAATGCGCCGCTTTACGGGTACGCTTATAAATAGATGTAAGCGGGGAGACGAACGCCCGGGTTTTCGTTCGCCAAATTTGAATCTTTAAGGACGCAATGGCTTTTTCGCCTCAATTTCTGGATGAGTTACGCGCCCGGGCCGGGGTGGTCCAGGTCGTCGGCAAGCGCGTTAAGCTGACCAAGAAGGGCCGCGAGCATATGGGGCTCTGTCCGTTCCATAAAGAAAAGACGCCGTCCTTTACAGTGAATGAGGAAAAAGGTTTTTTTCATTGCTTCGGCTGCCAGGAACATGGCTCTGCAATTGATTTCGTAATGAAGGTCGATGGGCTTAGTTTTCCGGAAGCCGTTGAACGACTGGCGGGCGAAGTCGGTTTGCAAGTCCCCGTGGATACGCCCGAAGAACGTGAACGTTCGGAACAACGCCAGACGTTAATCGATGTTACCGAAAAGGCTTCCCTCAGCTTCGAACGTAACCTGCGCATGCCGGAAGGCCGCCGGGCGCTGAGCTACCTTAAAGAACGGGGGCTTGATGAAGATACAATTGCCAAATTCCGTTTGGGCTTCGCGCCGGATACGCGGGGGGCGTTGAAGGGAACGTTGGCGAAAGATGGAATTTCTGAAGATTTGATGATCAATGCGGGGATGTTGATCCGGCCCGATGATCCGAACCGCGAACCCTATGATCGATTTCGCGGCCGGGTGATGTTCCCCATTACTGACCGGCGCGGTGGCGTGATTGCCTTTGGGGGGCGGATTTTAGGCGATGGTGAGCCGAAATATCTGAACTCACCTGAAACCCCGTTGTTCCACAAAGGCCGGGTGCTGTACGGCCTTATTCATGCCTTGAGCGCTGCGCGAAAGACCGGGCAGCTTATCGTGACCGAAGGCTACATGGATGTCATTGCCTTGGCGCAGGCGGGGATTGAGACCGCCGTTGCGCCCTTGGGGACAGCCCTGACCGAGGAACAGATCGGCGAATTGTGGCGGGTGGCACCTGAACCTATTCTTTGCTTCGATGGTGACAAGGCGGGCCGAAACGCGG
>Ga0209558_1001360_pt1 | contig 18007 bp, 13 predicted proteins | sample SaaInlV_150m_DNA_3_FD_184674 | JGI IMG/M metagenome (GOLD analysis project Ga0209558, IMG submission 184674) | Marine microbial communities from expanding oxygen minimum zones in the Saanich Inlet - Saanich Inlet SI074_LV_120m_DNA (SPAdes) (version 2) | ecosystem: Environmental > Aquatic >...
GAAAATACGTCATGTTCTTGGATGCCGACATGATTCTAGGACCTAAGGCTACCGAAGCCTGTGTCTCTATGTCTGAAAATGGGAACTGGATAGCACTTCATATCCCGGAATACGTTCTAGGAACAAAGTATTTTACTCGTGTTCGAAGATTTGAACGTTCTTTTTATAATGGTACAGTAATTGACGGCGCTCGTTTTTTCAAAAAATCCACTTTTATCAAAGTGGGTGGATTTGACGAAACCTTAAGTGGACCTGAAGACTGGGATATCGACAAAAAAATAAAACAAATTGGACGTATTGGGTTAATACCTTCTTCTTCAGAGTATCTGAAAGAAAATTTATGGAAACACAAACGTTTTGTTATCGAAAGAGGTGTTAATCCCAAAGGAAAATGGAATTCTATTTTCCACAACGAATCTGAATTTGGCCTACAAAATTACCTTGTCAAAAAAAAGTACTACTCCAAAAGTTTGAATAAATATATTACAAAATGGGGAATCAACGACCCCGACATCCAAAAACAAACGGGAGTTTGGTATCGATTTTTCGGTGTTTTTTTAGAAAAAGGTAAATGGAGGCATTTATTACAAAAACCTCTTCTGATCCCAGGGATCTGCTTGCTAAGGGTTTTGACAGGAATTATTTTTTTGCGAAGAAACTTTTTATGAATAAAAAAAAAATGGGTGTGTTAATCTTAACACCCTTTTTCAGCCCTAATATTGGTGGGGTTGAATCTCACCTTGATAATTTGGTGTCAATCCTTGATGAAAAGGGATACAGCGTTTTTGTACAAACTTACTCGCCCATCACAACAGAAAATACTCCATGGAAAAAAAATGAACTCATAGGAAATAATATAAAAATCAATCGCTATAGGTGGTTTGGGAAATACTTGTTTCACAAATTGGAAAATTACCCCGTTTTGGATTTTTTATACCTGACTCCATACCTTTTTATTCGATCATTTTATTTCATGATAACTAACGCACCTAAAATTGATATTATTCACGCTCAAGGGCTTAACGCTGGAATAATTGGTATCGCTTTGAAGTTCATTTTTCGGAAGCGCTTTATAATAAGTTTACATGCTGTTTATGCAAATATAAATAAGAATGGATTTAGTGGTTTTGCGACACGCCTAATTCTGAACAATGCAGCAGTTGTTCTAGGCATGTCAAAAGCTGTAATTAACCAGTTCGCTCAATATGGAATCAAAAAAAACCTCTTAAATGAATACCGTTATTGGGTAGATACTGAACACTTTAAGCCTATGGACTTGAAGGAAGCTAGGAAAAACCTAAACATTGAAGACCGTTTTACAGTTCTTTTTGTTGGACGATTAATTACGATTAAAGGTATAAAACTTCTGGTAGAGGTAGCAAAAGAGCTGAAACATCTTCAATTCTTATTCGTTGGAACAGGCCCACTGGAGGACTTTTTAAAAAGTACTTCAAAACAATTCTCAAATATACATTTCCTCGGGAAAGTTCAAAATACGGATCTGCCGATATATTACAATAGTGCCGATTTGCTCTGCATTCCTTCACTCTATGAGGAGGCTTTGGGTAGAGTTACTCTTGAAGCTGTGGCCTGCGGCATCCCTGTTGTGGGGTCAAACAAGGGGGGTATTTTAGAAGTTATGACTAAAGAAATATCTGTACTCGTCCAACCCACCCAAAAAATTCTTAAGGAAACAATTTCAAAATTGTCTAAGGATCAAAGCGAGCTAAAAATCTTGAAAGGTAATTGCCGTCCTCACGCATTAAAGTTTTTCTCTAAAGATAGCATCAAATTGATAACTAAGCATTACCTCTAAAAAAATTCTCTAACCCCATGCAATAGTAATTTAGATTTTTAACCACTTACGGTTAATAAATTAGCCGCTCTATGATAGTAATGTATAATTTTTGTGTAAACTTCTGAGCAAATCTTTTTCTCAAAATGACCAACGTTTCTAATCATAACTACCTAAAAAAACTGAATCTGGATGAACTCCCCAAATGCCCTATATGCTCGGGGTGTTTTTCATATCACTTGTCATTACACGATGTCCTCCTCAGGCAACATAAAAGCTACTTTAATATTTATAGGTGTGGTAGCTGTTATTTTCTCAAAATACTCCCAGAACTAACATTTAATGAAATCGTAAGCTTTTATCCTGAAGATTATTATTCTCATCAAGATTACGAAGCAAAAGAAGAGACCGGCTCTTTTACACATAAAATCATGGATAAATTACAAGACACCATACTCGATCTTCACTATAACAAGAAATCTAGCTCCGGCTTGTTTTTGAGGAGTATCGCTTGGTTCTTCAGAAATTCAATTGCATGTATGCCCCTAAAACAACCTAAGGGGAGTGGAATGCTATTAGATGTTGGATCCGGCTCGGGCTATTGGATTGAAAAGCTTTCTAGGTATAGCTGGAATTGTAAGGGCATTGATATTATTGGGAAAAAATCAGATAAAAATATAATTGGTGATTTTTTGGAGGTATCGTTTGAATCAAAATTCGAATATATAAGAGTTCATGGGGTCATAGAGCATGTCATAGACCCAGGTAAGTATATTATGAAAATAAGTGAGTTGCTTGAAGAAAATGGAGAATGCCATATTTCAACTCCAAACAGCAACTGTCTAAGCTTCAAGATTTTTAAAAAATATTGGATAGGCTTGGAAGTTCCTCGTCATTTGCAAGTTTTCAGTGATCAAAACTTGGTTCTACTACTTAAAAAATATAACCTAGAAGTTATTAAAAGGTCATCAGAACTTTCTTCTGGTGCATTTATTAGCTGTATATATGTTTATTTAAGAGATAAATTTGGGATAGCTACTCCGCACCCCAATGTATGGTTTTTTTTAGTTATTATGTTTTTACCTTTAGATTTTTTCATGAAATGGATTAACCAGTCCGTAAACATGGTTGTTATTGTCAATAAAAAAAATAACCGCCAAACTACCTCAAGTTGATTTTGGAAATTTATGTTTTTTGCGGAGCACTTTTTAGCACTGAATCAGTAACCACCGTTTTATGCGACTTTCGCAAAACTTTATTACCCTTTTAAGTAAACCGTTTAAACAAAGAACTACTTCCAAGATGCAATCAATCCATATTAGTTAAGGATTGATTTGTAAAATACTGGACTAATAAAAACCTTGTTTTTTCAGTGGTGATAATTCAGAAGCATTAAACAAAACTATTTCTATAACTAGTACCTATCCACAAAAATTTAAAAAATATCATCAAAATGCTGTACATAGACAACGAACAACTTAAGGCCGAAAAAAATGGTTGTAGTGACTATGCACTAATAAGTTACTCCAATCAAAACGTAGATTTTATTACAAAACACTATGTTTAATCGATTTTTTTTTCCGACATTAATAATTTCTATTTGGACACAGCTCTACGGTTTTGCATCATTTACTGGGGCTCAAGAACCACCATCTTTTATGCAGACATTAGCCTCTCTTTCAACTCTGCGTGATTTTTCAGTAGATACTGGTGTCTATTTCATGAATCAAAACCATGATAAGAATAAAATTTTACAGGAAATATTATTTAAATATGGCCTTACCGAAGGAACCTTATGGGATCAGTCAAAACAAACCCGCATTAATTTACTCTCGACAAAAAAACAAATTTCTATTCCCGATATCGAAGTACGAAAGATTCATGCCGCTAAATATCGTATTCGAATCCATAACGCCCGTGGAGACTTTCCTCTAAACTTTAGTGAATCTTTTCACCCGAACTGGCGCCTCTATCTAGTCCCATGGACTTTTAAGGAAGAAAAGTTTGACTCTATCAAAACTCAGAAAACACTTTCTTCTTACCAGATTTTAAAAGGAAATGAAAAAACTCAAGCGAGTCTACAATCTTTAAAAGAATTTTTAAAAAAAAGATGGGTAACAGATATCGAGTTAGAAACACCCTCTTCAACAAGTCCTTATAATTTTATCAAAAAGATAGGGCGAAACAAATCAGACCAAACAATTCCAAAAACTGGTTTTATTTCTAAAAAATTTTTCAATACCATCCAAAATGAAAATCTTCCCACAGGCGCATTTTGGGAAACTTGGTTTTCTGGAAATATTGATATGAGTTGTAAGATCAAAAATCAAAATAAAGAAAATTGCGTACGGACCAACTCAGATAAGTGGAAAATAATAAAGGGCTTTAATTCAAATGTTTTCGAATGGCCCAATGCTCTCCATTGGCGAATTAACGCACAAACTAATGGGTGGTGGGTCGATTCAAGTTTTCTTCGTCATCCTTCTTTATTAAAAAATAATAAACCTATATTCTACCGACTAAACTCGAATGGAACTCTAAGTTTTGAGTTGGTGATGGAATTTTGGCCACAACGGCTATTTTATATCGGCGGGATCATTAGTATCATAGTTTTACTTCTCAGTTTGACACTATTATTCCTACGCCATATCCAGAGAAAGCTTACTCCTTCTATCCAGTGATAGTTAAAACCTACTTCATTTTTTTCAATCATTCTATCTAACAAACAAGGTAATATTGGCAGAAAAACAACAATTCATTATGGATTAACCGTACGGTGAAAAAATTATTTGTCATTGCAAATTGGATGCAGGGAACTGGTTTGAGTGGAGGTGACCGCATTTTTATTGAACTTGTGAAAAGATGGCAACTAAAGTTCAATATTAGCCTGTTTTTATCCAAAGAAGGTTCCGCTATTTGTCAACGCTATGAGTTAGGAAAAATTAATCAACAAATTTGGGCCTCTGATTTTATGACTCGATGGGGCTATTTTGTAGATATTATTTATCGGACTATTAATAGTATAATTAAAGTATTCTCAGTCAAAACCGTTTCAGGAGACATAATATTTTCATCTTCCGATTTCTGGCCAGACTCACTTCCAGCGCTTATTCTCAAAAGGAGAAATCCGGAAATTATTTGGATTGCAGGGTTTTACCTTTTCGCACCAAAACCCTGGAAAAAAGATTCGCCCTATCGCGGTAAAAATTTTCTAACTGGATTACTCTATTGGATAGGTCAACTACCCACCTATTATATTATCCGAAAGTTTGCGGACATTGTGTTCGTTACCAGTCAGCCAGATGTAGATCAATTCATAACAAATACAAGGTCTAAAGAGAGGGTTATTGTAATTCGCGGGGGGGTAGATACACTCTCAGCCAAATATTATCTAAATTCAAAAAATGTCATCCCCCCAGAAAAAAGAATCTATGATGCTTGTTTTGTAGGACGGTTTCACTATCAAAAGGGTGTTTTAGAACTTATTAAAATCTGGAAAACTGTTTGCCTAAAAATTCCAAAAGCACATTTGGTAATGATTGGGACTGGACCATTGGATAAGGAAGTAAACAGCCTAATCAAAAATCTTGGACTGTCAAAAAATATATACTTGGCAGGGTTTCTGGACGGGTCAAAAAAATTTAAAATATTTAAACAAAGTCGTTTGGTGGTTCACCCAGCAACTTTTGACAGCGGAGGCATGGCCGCTGCAGAAGCTATGGCTTGGGGTTTACCTGGAGTTTCTTTTGATCTTAAGGCACTCAAAACTTATTACCCAAAGGGAATGCTTAAAACCAGTTGCTTCGATACAGATGAGTTTGCTAAGAATGTTCTTAGCCTTCTCTTAAATCCTTCTCAATATAAGGCGATGAGCCTAGAAGCATTACAACTAGCACATGATGAATGGGAATGGAATGACCGCGCCAAGGAAATCTTCACAAAAATAATGGTTGAGAATTCTAAGTCTAAAAAATGAACTGAGCCAACTTTGCAACAAACCATTCAATTACCCAAAATAAAAATTGTTTTCAAAAAAATTGAATACTTGTAATGGACTATGGTTTGTAGTTTGACAATAATAATATCTACAAATACCTAGAGAAAAGCCACTACTTAGACTCTCAATCTCAACCAAAAAACCTATAAACTGCCTAACATTATGGCTCCAAAAATGTAGATGAAAAACCGGAAAGAGAAGACTTTTTTTTTAATAAAATCTCGGATTAGTATCTCTGTATTGTGGATAATTTATAAATCTTATATTCGTGTCTTAAATTTTATCAAATACAGGGATCCTTATTTTTTCCGTAGTGTCGCGCTAGAAATTTCAACCTCATGCAACCGTACCTGCTATTATTGCCCTAACCATTTAAAAGGAACTCCAACAGACTTTATGGAGGAATCAACTTTTAATGAAATCGTAGATCAATTAAAAACCATTAGCTTTTCAGGTATTATCAATTATCATTTCTACAACGAACCTTTATTAGATAAAAGACTCTCAAGGTTTATTAGGCATGTTAAAAAGCACCTTCCATCTTGTATTAATAGGGTGGTTTCCAATGGAGATTTTCTTTCTATCAGCATGGCTGACGATTTAATAAACGCTGGAGTAACGGAGTTCACAATTACGATTCACGATACAAATGGTGAAGCGCTTTTAGCTAAATTACAACCTGTTCTAAAAAAATACCCTGAGTATGTCAGCATAAACTCCATTCATGATAAACCTCTGTCTAATCGAGGTGGTGCTATTGAAGTTGAATTACTTGATAAAAAAGACAGCTGTATTGACCCACTAGAATTACTTCAATTAGATTACAAGGGAAATGTTCTCCTATGCTGTAATGATTACTATCGGAAACATTCTTTTGGCAATATATGGAGTGACCAGATTGAAAAAATTTGGCAAAAGGAAAGCTTTTCTCTATTAAGAGGAGAACTAAGGAATGGAGTTGCTAATCTAGAAATTTGTCGTATTTGTATGGGGAAAGAATGAAACTTTTCCGTTAAGAATCACAGTAAGCATTTATGGTATTCGATTAATGCAGCATTGTTCAAAATCATAGCAACACGCGGTATCATTTTTCACGAAATTGAATCTATTTAACTTAAACTTAGCCTTAAGTTCTTTATTAAATCTATTTGATAATGCAGCCTGATTGATCTAAACAGAAAATCTAAATGGCTGGAATACATATAATTACAATGAACTCTCAGACCCTTAACGCGAACAAAACAGTGGTTTTGGTTTCACCTCCATCCCGAATGATGAATCATTATAGACCCCCACTAGCGTTGATGTATATTTCGGGCTTTCTGAAGCAAAAGGGAGTCAAAACACAGATCGTTGACTCAATCATGAAAAATGAAATTGTTAGAAACGAATCTTTCTTTTTTAATAAAAAGAATTTCTTCAAAACAGTCGAAGATCAGTCTATAAAAAAAATAGCAGCAATAGACACAGACGTAATTGGAATAACATGCTACACACCTGAAGTGGACGAAGTTGAACGCCTAGCTAAAAGAATTAAAGTTGTTAAACCAAAGGCAAAAATTGTGGCCGGCGGTATTCATCCGACACTTTATCCTGATGATCTATTGGGCCCAAATTCAGATATTGACTTCGTGGTATTTGGAGAGGGTGAAATTACTTTATATGAATTAGTAGTGGCAATTCGCTCAGGAAAAAATATACGCGAGCTAAAAGGCGTCGGGTTCTATGATGATTTAACATGTAAAAAGGTGATTACGGACAGACAACTCCTTGATTATGAATTAGATTCGATTTCATGCCCTGACTATGAAGGCATCAATATGGACTATTACACCAATGCTTCGCCTTATGCTATTCGAGGTGTCTTTACACGAAGTATGTATCTATCAGCGTCTCGTGGATGTCCCTCAGCATGCACTTTCTGTGTAGCTCCAGAACTCAGGGACTTTAATTTTGCTAGTGGGATTAAAAAAAATGCGGGCGTTCGTTTAAGAACACCAAAACACCTGTTTGAAGAAGTTGCATTCTTAAAAGAAAAGTACAAAATCGACTCATTTTACTTCATAGATGATTTGTTCACCTTGGATGAAGAAATGGTATCTGGGTTTTGCGAACTAATGATAAAAAATAAAATGAACTTGGTTTGGGGTTGCTCTTCAAAAGTCAACACTGTTGACTATAAGTCTCTTAAACACATGAAAGCTGCTGGTTGCATCCAACTTGATTTTGGAGTCGAAAAAGCATCGGATGAACAAATGCATCTTTTAAAAAAAGGCACAAAAGTTCGTGAAGTAAAGGAAACTTTTAAAAATTGTCATCAATTGGGTATTCGTGCCTTTGCTAACATGCTAATCAATACGCCCGGGGAAACAGAACAAGACCTTAAAGATACTATAGATTTACTTGAAGAAATAAAACCTAATATTGTATCGATTAATGTTTTCACTCCATATCCAGGAACAGAGATTTTTTCTGACACCCAGGGACTCACTCGAGAAGAATACCCCCTGTTGATGGAAAACCCGGCAAAGTTAGCTGAGGAGCTACCAGATAAATTTCGTTTTGCTAAACATAATGTAGACTTAGGGGCATTTGCGTCACGAGAAATGAAAAAACATAATAAAATCTACCCAAATGTATCTATATTTTTTAATCCAAAATATATGCGGAGTCTCTGGCATTCCCAAAGAAAACTAAATTACACCGCACAAACAAATGTACTAGTCCGAGAATTTATAAATCAAAAATTCTAACTCGCTTAACGGTAAAACACTAGCCATAAAAACGTTAAATGAAACTGAAATACTAATTTTGAAACGTATACTCAAAATGAAAATTATGTTGGTTTTCCCTCCTACGACAGTTTACGGCGACGACCCATCTGTTCCTCCGGTTGTTCAACCTCTTGGACTTGCTTATCTTGGGGCATATTTGGAACGAGAAGGACACGAAGTTAACATCCTAGACGGTAGGGGTGCTCGAGAAGATACCACTCATACTCCAACCTACTCTAGGTTTGGTATCTCTGATGAAGAAATTTTAAGACGAGTGAATGATTTCAGCCCAGATGTCTTAGGTATCAGTAATATGTATACTGCATATTCTGGAGATCCTCACCGAATCGCTAAAATTATTAAAGAACAGCACCCTAAACTTCCAATAGTTTTCGGGGGGTCACACCCTTCAGAATTTCCAGAACTTGTCATGAAAGATATAAACGTAGATATGGTTGTTAGAGGTGAAGGGGAAATTACTTTTTCAGAACTTTTAAAAAAAATACAAAACAAAAAACCTTTTTCTGAAGTCCCTGGATTGGTTTACAGAAATGGAGAGCGCATTATCCAAAACCCACCTCGGGATCGCATTACTGACATCGACTCGCTTCCTTTGCCTGCCCGCCACCTCCTTCCCATGGAACAATATATTAACGAAAGTATGAGACATGAATTTATCATGCGTAAGCCTGCTGGCGCTATGGTAACTAGTCGCGGGTGCCCTCAGAAATGTGTTTTCTGCACCGTTCGTGCGGTATGGGGTAGAGATTGGTCTGGGCGAAACCCATCTAAAGTAGTAGATGAAATTGAATTCTTGCAAGAAAAATATAACATGCGTGAAGTTAGTTTTTTAGATGATGATCTAGGGCGAGATATTCCAAGACTTGCCGCCATTTGCGATGAAATCATTCGCCGTAAAGTAGATATCAGATGGACTACTCCAAATGGAGTCGCCCACTGGTTACTCAATGAAAACCTACTTGATAAAATGAAGGCTTCAGGGTGTTATCGACTTACCTTTGGAATAGAATCAGGAAACAAGGAAACTCGAAAATTTATTAAGAAAAAAGTTCCTCTTGAGCAAGCCACTAAAATGCTTGCACATGCAAATAAAATTGGACTATGGACTATTTGTACTTTCATTCTTGGATTTCCTTATGAAACAAAAGAACAAATGAGGGACTCGATTCGTTATGCGGTTGACTGCGGAACTGATATGGCTGTGTTTTATCTACTGCTACCTCACCCGACTTCCGATGTGTATTCAGTTTTTAAAAAAGAAGGGCTTCTGGACTTGGATTCAATCATGGATCCTACCTCATACAAACAAGCTGAGGATTTTTCAGAAATTGGTGAGGTACTCTCACAAAGGGGTGCACAGACAAAATATTGCTCTCCCGAAGAACTACAAGAAATGTTAACGGAAGCATACAAAACTTTTTTTAAAGCTCGATTGAAAAAATGGGCTCTTAATCCAGTTCATTTTCTAAGAAAAGTTAACTCTTTCGAGGATCTAAAATATACTCTAAAAGTTGGTGGTGCACTCGCTGATCCAATTAGAAAGTTTTTAACTGTCAAGCGAGCACACATAAACATGTTATGGGATAAGTTTAATGAAAAAGATGCCTTCTCTAAAGCCAGGCTTTACAAATCACCCCAAAGAAATAGCTAAAAGTAAGTCCTCATTTCCTCTTATATGAGGTTGAACTCACTGTAATAGATTAGAAAAAAAGATGACCTTTGCAATAATTGCAACTCCCCTTACTGAGCTAATCTCAGTTGATGTGCCGGTGGACATCTTTTTTTTGCTTTCACATCGAAGGAGAATGAAAAATTCCACCTAAAAATCAACCATTGATTTTAAAGCAGTATTTTTTTACAGTTATACAAAAAACCACACAAAACTGTAAACATTGAACACCGTAGTAACGTAAGATGCTCGTTTTCCTTAAAAAAAACCACACAAACGAAGAAATCCTCATTTTCGATGAAGCTTTCATCTACAAAATTAGAGAAGAAATTTGAAAACCAAACAACTCAAACTTAAACAATTTTAAACTATGAGTTTTAATCAATATCTTATTAATCAAATGGAGCGAGCTCATGCAGACGGCACTAAGTTTATTGTCGATCAAATTGATGCATTCCCAAAAAACAAACTTGTTATTTTAGACTTAGGGTGTGGTATTGGTTGGACTTTCGATAAAATTCTCAATGGATATAAAAAAACAAGTGTGTATTCTGGGTTTAGTGGTTGTGAAAAAACATTGGAGTACTATGGTATAGACATTGAGGATGAAAAAAGTGTTCCAGAAAAAATCTCATACCAAAAAATGAATTTAGAAAATACAATTTTCCCTTTTAAGGATAAAACTTTTGACATAGTAATGTCTAACCAAGTAATCGAACATATTTGTAACAAAGATACATTCATAAAAGAATCAAATCGTGTATTAAAAGACGATGGGGTCTGTATTACATCAACCGAAAACATTGCTTCATTTGACAATATTTTAAGTCTGATGTGCGGTCAAGAGCCCTTAGTTCAATCTACTAGTCATGAATTTTATACTTCGTCTTTTCTTTCCCCACATTTTATGAAAAAAAACATGGGCACCTTTGACCGCCCCCCTCCTTTCCATATACTACATAAAAATGTTTGTTCCTACTATGGGCTTCAACGTTTGTATAGAGTTCATGATTTTGAAGTCACAAAAACAGAGTCCTATGGGAACCTAAATAAAATCTTTGAAAAAATTTTTCCAGTTTATAACAGGGTGATTTCTATTGTGGCAAAAAAAAAAGAAGCTTATATCTTAGTAGATGAAAATCGTGAGTTTGACAGACTATTACAAGAGCAATTAATACAGCAGCCGCTTAACTAAACAATAAGTAAAACGTGTTTGCACACCTTTTCGACGATTAAATTTTTGACCTATTAACCACCACAACAAGTGCCGCACAATGCGTAACGACAAAACACGTTGGCTATTGAAATCTAACAGGAACGTTGGTCATTATTCGAACAAAGATTCCCCTCTGTAAACTCACATAAAAGTTGCATATTACTATCATAATCCACTTAAATTTTTGATCTTAAATAATTAAAAATCTACGTTACTATTGATGGAAATGACAAAAAAATTCTACCCCATTATAAAGCGAATTAAACATAACCGCTTTTTATACCCACTGGGAATGATTCCGGTGCTCACTTTAGCTCTCTCCAAATATTATTTTGATGGTTCTTTAATTCTTGGGGGTGAAGGAAATAATGTCCTAAACTTCACAGAGCACCTAAATTCAACCTCATATCAATGGTTTTCTGTCTATGGCCAAGGAATGATGAACCTTGCTCCATCGGGAACCGGGGTTAATATTCTACTGCTCGCATTACTCGAAAACATCTCCAAAAACCCATTTATCACCAACTTTATTTTGGTATTTTGCTTATATTACTTACCTTTTCTCGGGATGTATCTAGCCGCTCGGGAAATCAACCTTAGACCTTTATCCGCTTTTTTAGTCGCATTATTTTACCTTATCAACCCATCGATCTTAAACTACCTTGTTAATCTCAACCAATGGAATGCATCGGTTGTTGCGCTGATGCCCTTCCTTTTCTGGATCACCCTACGATTTTATAATGACAATCTTAAACTTTTTTTATTTTCTGGTGCTACCACAGCGATATTCTCTGTTGCTTACACAAACCAACCTCTCGGCGTTATTGGGAATCTTTCCTCCTTGATCTCACTTTACATTATCTCCTTTCACTTTAATAAAAAAATGATTTACTCGGAGTTTCTAAAAAAGTACCTGATAGTTTTATCGGCATTTATTCTTTTTAATTCCTGGTGGTTGCTCAATCTTTTTTACGGAGCTATCGACGCTTTAAGCTATTACTCTAGAGATTTCGCTCAAGCCTGGCTAACTCAAACCGTAGATGGTGCTGGCGCTCCTATATTCAAATGCCTAACTCTAACAATTTTAACCTATGACTACGGACTTGATTTTATCGGAAACCTATACAATTCATTTCCTGGCTATATCGTAAAATTAATCCCGGTAACTCTAGTTGTTTGGATTTGTTTCTTTTCTAGACAAGTTCGGCAAGAGAAAATCATTCCTCGCATATTTTTTCTAGTACTTCTGGCAATATTTTTCACAAAAGGAACAAATCCTCCATTCGGCACGCTTTACTTATCCCTATTCAAACATTTACCTCTTTTTCACATGTTCAAAAGCCCAATAGAAAAGTTTGGCCTTTTGTACATTTTTTTATTTACGCTGTTACTCCTTTTTATTTTTTTGAGCATAAAAAACTCAAAAGAAAATAAAATTTTTCACTTTTTTATAAGTGGATATTTAATATTTTGCTTCATCCCGATTGCGACAGGAAATATTCTTCCCGACCATAATATTGGCTTCTATGGAAAAACCAAAAGACAATACATCGACAAACCCGAACACATAGATTTTAGAACCGCTATCATTCAAGAAAAATTAAATTACAAAATAATGAGCTTCCCAGGAATGGGTAATTACCAAATTCTCATGAAAACTGGGGAGAAGAGTTATTATACGGGCTGGGACCCTTTACTAAAAAACATTAATAAAGGTTTTTTCCAACCTGTTTTCGGCCCTCATATTACAGAGTTTTACAGTCTTTTAGCCCAGGACTCTGCTCAAAAAATATTTGGCATGCTTAATATTGGAAAGCTTTTACTTAACCCTGACTCGATTCCATGGTTTGGGAACGTAGGATCGGGCGACCCTCGCATAATTCGCAAACGATTCGAACTTTTGAATGAAGAAAAGTTTGGCAATTTGTCAGTTTTTAATAATTATAAAAATTTTCTTCCTATTGTGTATTCTCCCAGTAATATTTTTATTGTTCAATAAACCGACGTGCCTAAACCAAGCTAACATACAGAATTAAATTTGTTGGCTTGGCACCAAACAACAAAACCTTCAGGGCAAAAGGTTTAGGAGATTCAAATTGCAGTTTAAGAGATTAGATTTTGTTTCACTTAAAATGGATTCGTTTGACAAGAACTTATTCAGCCGCGACATTCTTTCGTATAGCAAGAATTCCATGATCTTCTTCTACGACTTTAAGGGTATTCACCTGGAACACAAACCCAACCACGTTAAATGGTTTCCAAAGACTATTAAATTCCCCTTTCCAAAAAATAATAATTTCGCAAATTTAATATTACCCATTACATGGACAATATTTTTTGGAACCTTTTTATTTCTTTCAGTAATCATTTGCATTATATACCGTCCTAAAGTTTGTTTAACCGAGGTTACTTGGGTAGGGTCAGTTTTTGGAATAGCTCGAAAGATTGGCCTCTGCAAAGTATTTATATACTGCTCTTGCGACTGGTTAGCTCACCAAAGCGGAAAAGGCCTTTTAAGTCGATTAGCTAATAATTATTTGTTTGTTTTTATGGATTACATTGCTATTAAAACCTGCGATTTAGCTGATAGTTATTCAAAGCTTGTTAATGAAGCTAGGGAACGCCATTGGGGAAGAAAATTAGCCAAAAACATTCACACTCGCTACCCCCCCCCCATTGAGTTATGCACGAATGTCCTATCAATCAAAAGAACTAATATTTGTTTTTTAGGTCAAGTTCGGGATGATTCAGGTTTAGATTTAATTTTACCTTTGTTACCTGAATTACACAGAGAAATTGGCGCTAAACTAAAAATTATCGGCCCTTGCTTAACGTTTGAGCGAACACACATAGAAAAAAAAATTAAAAGACTAGGCTTGGAGAATTTTGTTGAGTTGTATGGGTTTCTTCCTTTAGATGAACTTAATGAGGTCATGATGGATTGCTTCTGCGGTATCAATCTAACTACAACCGCACAAAGTTACTCATCTTTCGCAGTTCCCGGGAAACTCATTCAATACCTGCAAATGAAAATCCCAATACTTGCGACTCAAAACAATGGTATCGTAGACGTCATTAAAGAAAATAATTTAGGAATTGTTATTGAGCCTAGCCCAAGCTTGATCCTAGAATCGGTAGGAAAACTATATAAATACCAAAAAAATTATATAACAAGTATCATAAAGTACGCTCAAGAGCATCCTTACCTTTCCATAAAAGACTATTTAAAAATGGTTGAAGATGGAAAAAAATAGGTTGACTCTATATTTATATGAGACTTAGCAAATAATGACAGTTTATTTAAAGCGGGTTACAGTTTTAAAAAAATTGTTTTAACATGAATTCTTATATAAATACCCCAAAATGAATTCACAAAGCCAAAAAACAACCGTTGGTCTAAGCCAAATCAACAACAGTTTTTCTGGCGCAAACTATCTTCCCTATTCAGTTGGATTGCTTCAAGCTTATGTGGAAAAGTATTCGTCCTGCAAAAAACGTTTCGAATTTCTACGACCTGTATTCAAAAGAACTTCTGTTCAAGAAGCCGTAAAACAACTAGTTCCCGCTGAGGTGATAGGCTTTAGTCTGTATGTCTGGAACGAACAAATTTCTCTTGAAATCATTCGACAATTAAAAAGAATAAACCCAAATATTTATATTGTATGTGGAGGCCCTCAAGTACCTGATCGCGCCGAATTATTTTTGCGAAACAATCCTGAAATTGATGTTGCCGTACATGGTGAAGGTGAACGCACTTTTTTCAAACTCCTAGAAATTTTTCCATCCAGAGAAACAAACCAAATTTCCGGCATCAGCAAAATTAACGCATCCGGAGTTTTTTATAGTAATCCCAAGGCAGATCGAACCAAAGATCTGTCCACAATTCCCTCGCCCTATCTTTCGGAAGTATTCGATGACCTTATATCTACATCCGATGAAGAATGGCTAGTTCTTTGGGAAACAAATCGAGGGTGCCCTTTTCAATGCACCTTTTGTGATTGGGGTTCAGCTATAGCTGATCGGGTCTATCGCTTCGCAATGGACCGCATAGAGAAAGAACTCGATTGGTTTTCTAAAAATAAGATTGAATTTATTTTTAATTGTGACGCAAACTTTGGAATCCTCCCGCGGGATGTTGACATCGCTAGGCGTACCGCAAGAAATAAAAATCAGTTTGGGTATCCAAAGGTTTTATCTACACAAAATACCAAGAACGCCACCGAGCGTAATTACCTCACTCAGAAAATTCTATCTGACAATGGACTTAATAAGGGAGTCGCCCTATCCATGCAAACTCTTTTTGAACCCGCTCTAATAAATATTAAGCGGCAAAACATCTCCCTCCAAACTTACGAAGACCTTCAGCAAAGGTTTAATCTTGATAATATAATTACTTATTCAGACTTTATTTTAGGTCTTCCTGGAGAAACCTATGAATCTTTCGCAGATGGTGTTGCAAGACTCGTTAAAAATGGGCAACATAACCGCATCCAGTTTAACAATCTCTCAGTTTTGCCCAATGCCGAAATGGGTGATCCCGAGTATCAAAGCCATTATGGAATGGAAATCACTGACTCCAAGATTTTAAATATTCATGGATCCCTAGATAATTCAGAGAACGCTATAGATGAAATACAAAAACTGGTCGTAGCAACTAGTTCTATGCCTCGCGATATGTGGCGAAGAACGCGTTCATTCTCCTGGATGACCGCCCTCCTTCACTTCAATAAACTACTTCAAATCCCTCTCGTCATCTTGGCCCAGTCAACAGGAGTTTCCTATCGTCAAATAATCGAATCATTTTGCGAAGTAAATGAATATGATTTTCCATTGATTGCCGAAATCCGGAATCATTTTTGTTTACGCGCAGAAATTATTCAAAACGGCGGGCCTGAATATTATTACTCTAAAGAGTGGCTAGATATCTGGTGGCCTGACGATGAATATCAATTGATACGCCTATCTATCGAAGGAAAACTTGGTACTTTCTATGAAGAATCTCGAAAGTTATTGGAGGCTCTACTAAAGAAAACCCAAAACGATAACTCTATTCCTTTAGTCGCCGAATCTATTTATATTAATCAAGCTCTTCTCAAACAACCTTACCTTTATGATGATTTAGAAATCGAATCTAAATACAACATTCTTGAAATGTACAATCAAGCACTTAAAAACCAACCTACTTCTTTAAAACCTATCAAATCTAAATATCTAATTGCGAGATCAACCCAAATTTGGAGAGACTGGCAAACTTGGTGCCGTGAAGTGGTCTGGTATGGAAATAAAAAAGGAGACTATTTATACGGTTCCGCTAGTTTAGAAAAATATTATGCAGGTCATTCCTAGGTGGTGGGATGACAAACTTCACCTTAATATCAAGTGACAAATGAAATACCGACGACTCGGGAAAACAGAGATTTTTGTGTCCGAAATTGGTTTTGGCGCCTGGGGCATTGGGGGTGTCAGTAAAGGCGCCACCAGTTATGGACCAACAGATGACAACTCGTCTATACATGCTTTAAATTGTGCATTAGATAGAGGAATAAATTTTTTTGACACATCCAACGTTTATGGAGGAGGGCATAGCGAAAGCCTGATAGGTAAAACATTTTTAAAAGCTAGGGATCGTGTCTTTATTGCAACGAAGGTCGGACTAATTAATTATGAAGAGCCCTCAGATTTTTCTGTAAAAAACCTCTCAATATCTCTGCAGGGTAGCCTAAAGCGATTAAAGACAGACTATATTGATCTTTTGCAATTACACAACCCATCACCGTATATATTCCAATATAACCATGAGATTCTGAATTGGGTTGATCAACTTATAAAAAAAGGGATTATTCGAGCTTTTGGAGTCTCTGTTAGATCTCCCGAAGAAGGTATTGGAGCGATAGAACAGCTAAAGGCCGATAGTATTCAAGTCAACTTCAACCTACTTGATCACAGGGCGATAGAGTCAGGGCTAATGAAAAGTGCCTCAACAAATCAAGTTTCTTTAATCGCTCGAACACCTCTATGCTTTGGTTTTCTTAGCGGGAAATTATATAAAACAACACACTTTGATAAGAAAGACCACCGTAGCCACTGGCCTAGTCAACAAATTCAAAATTGGATCGAGGGTTCTAAGAAAATGCTCTCATGTAAAACAAATTCTTCCACTCAAACAGACACACAATTCGCACTTAGATTTTGTTTGTCTTACCCTCAAATTGCAACTGCTATCCCAGGAATACTAAATGATCTCGAAGTTGAAGAGAATACCAAAGCTAGTGATTTAGGCCCGTTAAAAGATAATGAGGTTCAAAAAGTGCAAAAATTTTATAATGAGGTTCGGTTCCTTTTTGAAAAAAAACCTACAAAAGACTTAATCTCAAGACCTTGATAAAATAAATGGTATCTAAATACATACAATGCCAACTGAAAAACTTAGTCATATAATTGGTTAACTCGAAACTTTGAAGAAAGTAATAATTTTTTCTTATCTAAAACCGATACGAAGATAGTATTTAAAAATTGTATTAACTGTACATCATTC
>Ga0209558_1001364_pt1 | contig 17986 bp, 14 predicted proteins | sample SaaInlV_150m_DNA_3_FD_184674 | JGI IMG/M metagenome (GOLD analysis project Ga0209558, IMG submission 184674) | Marine microbial communities from expanding oxygen minimum zones in the Saanich Inlet - Saanich Inlet SI074_LV_120m_DNA (SPAdes) (version 2) | ecosystem: Environmental > Aquatic >...
AACTGGTATTGCGGGTGATACCAGTCAAAGGTGTCGATATGGGAAATGCGCCAGTCGCGATCACAGCGGATCGTGCCCAGAATCAGCTCACGCACACCGGGAATATGTCGGCCCACGGCCCAGTAGAACCAGTTGATGGGCACACACAGATAAGAAAGGTCATAGAGGGTTTTCAGCGGCAGGCGCAACGTGACCTTGCGGATGAGGCTCTCAATGAACCGGGCCGGTGCCGGGCGCTTGCGATAGATCTTTACCGAAATATCCCCTCCGGGTTTGACGAAATCGACCAGTCCCTCAAAAGCCCGGCGCGGATCCGGCGTATGGTGCAGCACGCCCCAACTGAATACTACGTCGAAAATCTCCTTGCGGAAGGGCGGGTAGAACAAATCGGTCTGCACGATGTGCACCTTGGGCATATCCTTGGTAATTTTTCGCGCATTGATCACAGCGACACTCAAGTCGATGCCGACGACTTCGGCCCCGAACTCCTGCACGATACGCGAATGGCGCCCATAACCACAGCCGGCGTCGAGCACGAGTTTGCCGGTGAAAAATTCGGGCGTCAGCCCCCCTTCGAGCACATAGCCCTCATCGCGTTCGTCGCGCACCGTCGAATACACGGTCCACTCAAAACCAAAACTTTCCTGGGTCTTTTTCTTTTCTTCTTCGAAACGGCGGATCTCGTCCGCCGAGATCGGCCATTCGGGCAATCGGTCGGCGTACTCGTGGGCAAAGTCACTGTAAATATCCAGCGCATTGGGCAGAATCACCGGCACCGCATCGACAATCGGATACCACTTGCCGCAGAGACTGCGCAATATACCCTGCTCAACCTCGACCTGGCCATCGGCGTTTTCGCTCGTTGCGAACTCTTCCAAGCTAAACGCCTCTCCGCAATACGGGCAGGCCAACAACTCTAGTAGGCGATGCTTCATTTATACTCCTCCTCTTTTACAACGAATCTGATTTTCAAATTTATAGCAAATACCATGCCAGACCGAAGACTACCTAGCGGCCTCAACCACACTGTCGGTACTGAGCGAAGGCTCTCTTTGCAGAGATTTTTTAGATTCCAAACCCATATATTTCAGCAAGTTGCACCACTTGTCAACTTGCGTACTTGGACGAAACTGATCGCGAATCGACCGCATATTGGCTTTGCACTGCTGACGCAATTGATCATTCTCTACCATCTCTTGCAGGCAGGCTGCAAGCCCCGCAATATCGCCCAGATCGGCGACGAGGCCGATCTTATGACGCTCTACTATATCGCGGGCCGCCCCATCGGGCAACGAGGCGACAATCGGCACCCCGGCCTCGATATAATCAAAGAGTTTGGTCGGTGTTGCATAGGCATAGGTCTCTTCGCTCAAAGAAAAGAAACCGATATCCGCCGCTTGAACCAATTGCGCCATCTCTGCCTGCGGCACAAACCCGCCAAAGCTACAATCCTCCGATAGCAAACTGCGTATCTTCCTTGAAAAATAAGGACTTTCAGGACCATAAAGCTGGACCGTTAAGCGCTCTGACCACTGGTTATCACCGGCCAATAAAGCCGCATAGGCTTTGAGCAGAATCTCCGGCTTTTGCACGCGCGACATCGCCCCGGCGTAAATGACGCGCAGCGGCCCTTGCTGCTGCTGACTCTTTGACCCTTCATCCGCTATTGGCGGAACGACATTATAAACAACCTCTACTTTGTCGGGAGCGAGGCCATAACGACCGAGCAAATCCTCGCGCAGCGCCTCGGTTGTGACACTGATGCGATCGGCCGCATGTATAATGCGCTTTTCGAGCAGGCGATAAACAGGCCGCAGCAGGCGGCGCCATCCCCTCGACATCACCCCGGAAAAATCGTCCCGAAAATCGACGAGCAGTGGAAAACCACGCCATCGGCTGACCAAATACCCCACCACCAAATCGGAAAAAACCGGATATACGGCAAAGACCGCCCCAGGCTGTGCAAACAGCGTCGTCCTCTGTCGCCAGACGCGCCAAGCCCAGTTCAGATAGTAGCAGGGCAGAATACCCAAAGCATAGAGCATGATATTGAGCCCGTACCAATTGGCGGCCGGAATCCGGTGCACGTTCAATTGCGGATGTAGCGCGTCTTCCAGGCTGCGATCCTCTTGATAGGCGATCAGCCCGCCGTCCTCGCGCTGCATGCACACCACGTCGACGGTAAAGTCTTCGGCCAGATAGTTGGCCACGCACGAATTGGTAATGGCGTTGCCGCGGCCAAAGGGCGGAAAACAGCAGGCGATAAAGTAGACTTTGTCCTTTAATTGCATTTGTGCCTCATGAGGGATATACGACCTCAAAAACCACATAGCCATTGTCTCTATGCAGGAGTTTCAGATGTTTTTTGCGAAAATCCTCGTGCAATGGATCGGCAAAGTATTGCGGATAGCCCACCCCCTTGGTGCGCCCCGGGGGTATGTAGATCATCCGCGCGATATGGGTAATGCCCAACTCGCCTAGTCGCGATAGCAACTGCTCGGACGTTTTGTAGTCGCCGTATTGCAGCAACATCTGATAGGGGTGGTCCCAGAGATAAACGCGTTCGCAATAGTATCCTTTGACGATGCCCTGCAACAGCACTTTGGCCTCTGGCGGCAGATGTTTATCGACAAAGCGAAAAGCCTGGAAGTTCGCCTCGTTCTCCAACAGGAAGCCATCCGCTGTCTGCTGCGACAACGCGTATTGCACCCCTTGGAAGGACAGTGCATATCCCTGCGCAAGATTGCCGACGACCGTAACGACAAAGGCCGCTTTGACCAGCAGCCGCAAAAAACGAGTCGACTGGCGGCTCAACTGCTCAACGACAAAACCCGCCAGCACGCTAAATAGCGCGAATAACGCGAGATTATAGCGCGGATTCCCGTCGACATAGAGCACCGCCAGCAGATAATACAACAGACACGCCAGCGCCAGCCAACGCACGCGCGGCCGGCGCCAATAAGCGACAATGCCCGGCAATAGCGCGACATAATAAATGCCGGTGGCCTTTTGCCAGCCCAGTTTTTCGTTCCACGCCCACTGCCACAACGACGTGGCCGAAGCATGCAAAAGATCCTGGGCTCTCTCGACGAACCCCACCGTGCCGCCGACGATAGCACCCGAGGACACGCTATAGGCGCCCTTATATGCCAACCCATTAAATAGCGCGTTGGCTACGGGCCAGACCGGATTGCCGGCTTCCCACCACGCGCGCGCATACCACGGTAGCGCCAGCCCCAAGGCAATGGCGGTATAGAGGGCCAATTCTAGGCCGATAGAGCGGATCTCTTCTTTGCAATACAGACCGCGCGCTGCAATTGCGATACCCGCCGCGATGGCGATAAAAATACCGGTGTGCTTGGCCCCCATCGCGAAACCCATAAAGACGGCGGCCAACATCAATGCCCGTTGCTCGCCCTCGCGCAGCCACTTGAAAAATGCCCAGATACCCAGAAACTGAAACAGACCGACGCCGACATCGACATAACTCAGCGGCGAGAAAAAAACGAACACCGGGGTAAAGGCATATATCGCCGCGGCCCACACACCCACTTTGTTATTGAAATACATGCGGCAGAAACACCAAATGGCCCCTACCGTCGTCACCCCCATAAACCAGTGCACGACCTGCGCCAACGACGCGTCGCGCAAACCGATAGCCAGCAAATAGAGCATGCCGACATTGTCGGGATAGAGCGCCCCGGTCAGCGTGCGCTCAAAGCTGATATGGTGTTTGAGCAGATAGAGTTTCGGCAAGGCCAAGTGATAGGCCAGCGGGTCGACCGCGCCGTGGGCGGGCAATAATGCACGCAGCAAATTCAGCAACAGGCCAAAACCGGTCAACACGATCAGCCAAAAATAAAAAGAGCGCCAATCGAATTGCCGACCGGTGAATTGCCCTTGCAAGCGCCCGGCCAAACCGATCAGTTCCTTACTACCGACCAAGGCACCCACAGCCAACAGGCCATAGAAGACCTCGACATAGAGCAGATGCGCGAAGCCCAACGCCAATACCACCAGGGCGATAGCCCCCAAACCGAAACCGAGGGAAAATACCAATTCTTCGGCCCGTGAATCGCAGATCGGCCCCACCTTGCGCAGCAGGGTCAAACCGAACCCGGTCGCCACCGTGGCGATGGCTATGATATAGACGATCTCAACCAAAGAACGATCTCCAGATCTGCTGCAGCAGGTCCAAATAGCCCCTGGTATAATAAAAATAGCCCATAAGACCGACAAACCACAGGCTCAACACGGCCTCTAATATCGCTCGGCCCGGCGCTCGTTGCGTTGAATCTTCCAGTTGGTCTTCCCCTTCCCTGTTTTTCGTCACTTCCATGCTCGGTGCGCTTGCCGGCCGACTCACCGTCTATACTAATTCGGCGACTTGCTCGCGCTTGGGTGCCGCGCCATTCTTTGGCCCCTTGCCAGACGTCAGGGCGTGCTTAAGTATCGAACCGTATTCTTTCGGATTGTAGATCACCCCAGTGCGAATAGCGCACTCCCAGGTACAGTTGCACTCGTGGTTTTGAATTTTCTTGTATTCGGTCTCCGCCAGCTTCGAGGTGACGACCTTGTTGATATCGTAGTCGAAGTCGCGCAAGTTGCCCAGATACTGGTCCATCATCTCGCAAACCTTGACGGCCCCGGTATCCTCCAGGACGATCATCTTCTTGATCGCATAACACTCGAAATTGCGCAGCCCCGTGCTCAGATTCTCCAACACCTTTTCCCGGGCCAACAATGTGGCCCCCAGTATAAAAGCCGAAAGCGGATGCTTGCTAAAGCGGTGGTGGTCGAGATGCGAAATATGATTGATGACCTCCGCGTATTTCTCCTTCTGCAGCGCCTCCTGCGAGGCTGGAAGTTTGACGTCGCCGCGTATATAAGTCACGTTGATCGCGTCCACCTGCAAATCCTCGTGCACGAAATTCACCAGGTCCATGAAATTGTCCTGGTTCTGGCTCATGAAGCAGGAGTTGGTGTGCAGGGTGAAGTTCGAGAAATGCTTGCGTAGATCCCGCACACGCCGCACCGTCTCGGTCACCTTTTTAAAATTGCCGGGCACCGAGCGGATTTCGTCGTGCTGTTCCCCCATCCCATCGATCGAGAAGGTGAAGCGGAAGAACAGGTCCGGGTTTTCCTTCAGCAGACGTTCGACCGTCGTCAAGGTGCGATCGGTCAGAATACCATTGGAGGGAATCGCGCAGATTTCCAAGCCCGTGTTCTCCTTGAAGACCTTGACGATTTCGGGTAGGTCATTGCGCAAATAGGGCTCACCGCCGGCCAGGTTCAAAATCAACATCTCGCCCCAGTTCCTGGCGATTTTCTCGATCTCATCGAGGCTGAGTTCGTCGCGGTTGTGGGCATCTTCTATCTCTTCGAAATAGAAACAGTGCGCACAGCGCGCATTACAGCGGGCGGTGATATAGAAAATGGTGTAGAAGGGCGCCTTACTAAAAAAGAACTTGCCGTAGCGCGCGAATTTTTTGAGATCCATGTGTATTTGTCCAGTCTATTAGTTATTTAAAATCTTCAAGTTGCGCAGCATCCCGCAGCCTAAGCCCGCCATCCCCGACCATGAAACAGTTGCGAGATAAATAAAATGGAAAGACACCGCTCGCACCGAAAAAGCAATGCCGTACTTGGTGAAAAAACGGCGATAAAGCCCCAGGTTCAGAGCGAAAAAGGCGGCGTAGACGATCAGGCCCAAAAACGCTAATTCACGACCGAGAAAAGACGCGGCAAGCAAGGCCGTAGTGCTCAAGACCAAGGCATAGGCGATTTTGAATTTGCGGCTATTGTAAGACGTGGTGACCTTGTGTGCGGTCTGCTGCATAACCTGCGCCCGCAAAAAAGCCCGCAGGCAATACTTGCGCAGGCCCTGCCAGAAAAAATTATTGAGATAGGCATTTTTCATCAGTATCGCCCGATCCAAAACGATATTGTACTCCTTGGCGACCAGGCGTAACCCGAGCGAAAAGTCTTCGGCATGAGCAGATTTGAAGCCTTCGTCAAATCCCCCTTCGGCCTCGAAGACCTGTTTCTTAATCGCAGACCCGTTGCTGCCAAAACTTTTTTCCCAGAACTCGTTGATTACATAATTGGTTTCGACCGCTTTGAACTTGTTGAAAAAATTATCGACCAACGGAGTATCGCTCCAGGCGATGGTGACCGCGTCGACAGAGGCGTCGCCGGTAAAATGCGCGAGGATCCCGCCCAGCGTATCGGGATAGACCTCGGCGTCGGCATCTATAAAAAAAATGATATCCCCGCTCGCCTGCCGCACGCCGAAATTTCTCGCATAGGCCGGTCCGCGATTCTCCTCGAGGGTGAAGATTCGTGCCTCGAGATGGTGACCCGCCAGCAAATTTGCAACGTCAATCTCGCTTGATCCATCATCGACGACGATCACCTCGCAACCGACCAGATCCGACGTGCAAATCGAGCGGACGCACTGCACGACCTCCGGATCGTTGTAGACGGCTATGACTACCGAGATTTTCATTGCGGGTTGTGTCTCTGGCTAAAATTGAGATTTAAAGTTGTTGGTCAATACTGCCATTATCTGATTAGCAAACTAAGGACCACGCGCTAAGCGTTGCCCTTTGCGAAAGGTGCACCCCCTGTATCCAATTATCCCATATTACTGTTTTTTAATACCTTAATAGCATTCAGGGCAATTTATAACTCGCTCGAATTGCCCTGAAGAACCGGGGAAACTATCAAGTCGCCTCTAGTAATACAATCTATTATATACTATTATCGGCAATTTTTTCCTTTTTGCCTCCCTAAAAATTAACCCACTGCTATACATCGGGGTTATTTTTTCCCTCCCAACCAATTTTCAGCGCTCGTAAATCTGTAAAAGAGAGCGGATTTGTTAACCAGCAAATTAGTCCCAACAAAGCGGGAAACACATAACAGGCGATAAAAAACAAGGCCGCATAAGTGAGGGCTGATTCCAAGGCATCAGGGACGCCACTATAGGTCATTACCAGAACCAACACCCCTTCCCTAGTACCCAATCCGGCCACTGAAATCGGCAAGAACGCCGCCAGACCAATCAACACTGTCATCGCGACGACATCTGCAAACGACAAATCCAGCCCCAAAAGCTGAGCCAATAGGTAGGTGTGGAAAAAATAGAGCGCATAAGCCACACAAGTGATGCCGATGGCTAGCAGACCGGTGCGATTGGCCAGTTTCCTCATCTCGCCCGCCACCCCAAAGGCAAGTCTACCCCACTTACTCGTGCGAAATTGTTGACCTATCCGCCCATTGATCAGGCGCCAACATAAAATGGCAGCCACTGTGAGTAATACGATCGCGATAGCATAAAAAGACCAACCCGGTGCATTGGCCCGCCACCACGGTCCCAATCCCAAATGCAGGATAGCCCATAACAACATACAGGCCAGTAAAGCGAGATCTAGGATTCTGTCGAAGAAGGTGCTCGCCACAGCGCGCTCAAAGGACAAACCAGGCTGCTGACCGACAAAGGCAGCCTTGGCCAAGTCGCCCATCCGGCCGGGGGTTATCACACCGAGGAAAAAACCGATAGCATAAATTGACCACGCCCGCCACAAACTCAGTTGCGCTCGTTGCTCAGATTCCAGCAATAGCAGCTTCCAACGCCAGGCCCGCAACAGGAATAATCCGATGGTCAATGGCGGGGAGAGATAGAGCACCGTCGAATCGAGCTGTTGCAGCCTAGTCGCCAATTCAGCCCATTCGGCCTGCGAGAATAACCATAGCAAAACCCCGAGCCCCAACACGCGCATCAACCAAGCGCCGCCCTTAGCCGCCCCAGTAATTTGCCATAGCACCCTTATTATACCCCTATCCTAACAGATGCGAGAATTCGGCTCCATAGCCACTCGTTGCACAGACCTCTCGTGCGAGCGGCCTGCCCTTGCGTCGATACCAAACATGACGCGCATAACGCGAGGCCAGCCAACCCACGGGTTTGAAAAACCAGTCTTTAACCAATAACTTGCGCAACACCGGCAACGAGTCTAGCCGATCGCGCCAACGGGAGATCAGGTAATCGCGCCCTTCGCCACGGACAAAGACATTCTGCTCGAATGCATCCCCCAGCACTTCGGCTTCCAACCCGCCGAGCCCGGCACTCGCCGCATAGAGCAAGAAATCCACCTCCTCGCGCTGAAAGCCCATATATTGCGCCGCAAGCACATCCAAGGCCACCAAATCCTTCGAGGCCAACACTACGTCGCAGATCTTGGGATAGCCCGCACGTGGCCCCGGCCCCTCCATCGCCACCGTCATATCGGCGACGCCTAATAGCATACGCTCGGCAAAAAAAGCATTAACCTCGACAATCGCCTCATGCACCACCGGATGGTATTTAAAACGAGCCCAGGGCAGCATGCCCCATTGGTTTTTTAACGCGCCGGTAAAGGGCGTTATACAATGCGTCTTGACTACGGGAATGGTTATCAGGGCCTCGGCGTCTAGCAGGACCTCTGGAATGCCGAGCCGACCAAAGACGGGACCAACCTCGACCTCGCGGGTCGGACAGCGGGATAAATTGATAAAGCGGGCGCCCAAGCGTTCCCCGACTTCAAGGATGCCCCAATTGCGCACCGCGTCCTCGACTTGCGGACTAGAGGAAACTTCGCAGTCGCCATAATAGATCTCGGCTTGCGGGAAACGTTCGCGGACCTCGGCCAATACCCCTTCGAACACCCACGGCGACGTGCATTGCCCGGGCATGACCTCGCGGCTGAGCAAGTTGACTTTTAAGAAGATACTAACCGGTGCAATTCCAGCACTCCAATCCACCAAGCGCATCGCCCGGCGCACGGTGTCCGCCACGCCGATCGCGGTTTGCGCACCCGTCTTGCTAAAGGCGACCTTGCTTTTCACGACTTGTCCCTCTTATTGTCGACAACGGTAAAAGAAGTATGGCCCAACCCCTTGCGCTTAGTCGTGCGCGTCAGCCGCTTCCAGGCCAGTCGGGCCTGTTCGAAGAGCTGGCCGGTGATCTTCACCGGAAAATGCTCGACTAACCACCGGGACACGCCCAGCGAGCACAACCAGAATATCGAGCCGAGCACGGCTTCGAAGATGCGCCGCTCACGGGGGATGTCATTGGGTTTAAAACCGTATTCCGGCACGGGCAAACCGCGCTTTTGTCGACGCTCCATGCGCAAGAAGGCGCCGCGTTTCTTGAAGTCGAGCATATGCGAGTGCATGCTGACCGCGCTTTCCTCTTCGAGCGGATTAAGCGACAGCTTGCCTTGTGCCGCCATCGACTCGAGCAGCGCCGCGCCCTTTTTAGTGCGCCCCATCACCAACGACCAGCCCAAGCCCCTTTCTTCGTAGACCGGCGCCCAGGCGTCCCCACAGGCGATATCGGCAAACTCATTGGCCAAATCAGTGCAGAGTTTGCAACGGTCGACCATGAAAAAGGGGATCAGATAATTGGCGTAGAATTTTTTTAGCGCGATAACCTCGCCGCTCTTGAGCGTGACCTGCATCTGCCCAGGCCATTCGCCGGCCCGGTACTGCAGATCGGTGATCTGCTCGATATCGCGCACGCCATTGTTACGCAAAAAACTGCGCACTGCATCGAACTGGAGTATCGTACCGCAGTAGGAACCGATGACATGGGTGATCTTGCAGGCGGCCGGATGGCCCGCGGCCTGTAGCTTGCGCAGCGAATGCACCTGGCAGGGCAAACCGACATAGGCGAAACGGCCGGGTAAATCATCGAGTTCCCGGAAGATCGTATTGACCGGACTCAAGCTGTATTTGCTTTGCGCGGCGGCCTGGACCTCGGCCGGTGTGCGGGCGATGCGCACTTCCGACTTCCAAGGTTCCGCCTCATCCATCCCAAGCACGATGGCCCCGTCGACCTCACCCGTAGCCAGCAGATGGCACAACACCGCGGTGACGACTCCGCCGCTAGCCCCTTGCGAACGGACGCCACCTTCTGAGGCGTGGCCGACGAAGATATTTTCGTATTGTCCGAGCAGCATATTCTTCGGCTGTTGCCCGAAGACCTGCTCGTTGAGCTGCGGAAAGATAACTTCCCCACCCGAACAGGCCGTATGGCAAAGACCGCAGTCGTTGCAATCGCCCTTTTGCTGCGGCAGGCTGTCGCCGAGCACATCGCCGATTTCGAGCGCGTCGTCGGGGCACACCCCGACGCAACCGCCGCAGCGGGTACACAAACCCGTATCGATAATCTCTGCTTTTAACGTCGCGAAATTTTTCTTCTTGCCGACCTCAGCCGGATCTACACTTTCCATAAGCCCTTCAACTCGTTTCCTCTTCGGTTTCCACCGCACCCGTCGTCCAATCCACTCGTCGGCGCACCACTACTTTTTTTATACCGCTCCACCCCTCACCTGCGATTTCTGCCAATTCGTCGGCCTGGTAATATTTGGCGGAAGCCACGTGGCGCAGCGAAAATTTGCAGGCGGGATATACGCGCTCCGCCGCAGAGCTGACCTCGATCAGGTCTTCTATCTCTAGTGCGTCGGGGCCGGTCAGAACCTTGCGTGTAAAGCAGGTCTGACTCCTGCGATCGACAAAAATCAACCGCTTTTTTAGACTCGGAATCAACCGACGGCCCAACACCCTCGCCGCCAGCCGCAGCGCCATATGGCGCCAGGGCGTTATCGCCTGTTGCGGCACCTCAGTCATTGGGCCATTTACCAAGTAGGAGTCGCCATCGCATTGCACCTCTAAATCGTGGTTCAGCCAATTGCTGGCGGCGGTGGTAGCGGGCTGATGTTTCAGACGATAGCCAAAATCGCGAAAGATCTCGCGCCCATCATTAAACAGGCGCATAACGCCGCCTTTTTTTAGGGCGCAAATCAAGTGTTTGCCCTGCCGGTTAAAACTCAATATACCGGCCTCGGGAAAATAACAGCTGTGTTCGGTCTGACAGGGCAAGGGCACCGGCGTTGCCTGTGTTTCAGGTAGGTTTCGCATCGCCCGCAATAGCGAATGCAGCATATTATGACACAGATAGCGGTCGTCGAAGGACGCATAGGCTGATTCGGGCGCCGTTATCTGCTCGCGCAACTTGGCGAGCATCGACACCGCCAATGAAGATTTACCCGCCATTGTAGCGAGTCCGCTAAGCAGGAAATATTCTGTATTGCGCGACCCGTACTGACCGCCGGCGCTGCCGTCCTGATGAATAAAATAACGGGAGAAATCGAGAATCTTCGCACAGGCAGCCCAGGCGCGGTCGTCGTCGCTCATCCGCCAATACTCGGCGAGAAAATCGAGTGTAGTACTCAAATAGCCGATATCGGCCCCGCCGTATTCGGCAAACCAGCCCTCACTGTTCTGCAGTGCGCAAAAATTTGCAACCTTGTGCTCGGCGGCTTCTTTGACCTTTGTGTCGCCCGTCAACAAATAGGTCGCATAAAGTCCTGGTATCGCCGCCGACTCCTGGTTGAGCGCCTGTTGCTCCTGAGTGCGGGAAAGATAGGTAGCCGCCCGCAAACAGGCCGCGGTCACTTCTCCGTCCTGTAAATCCAGTACCCGGCAGGCTTCGGCGACCGCATAGAGTGAAAAAGACGTCGGGATATAACCGTGTTCGAAGGGATAATATTCGTCGAAAGAACCGTCGGCGTGTTGCCGCCGGGCCCAAAACCGCAAACCGGCCACTGCCCAGGCGCGGATATTCGCATTGCCGTGATAGGGGCTGCCCCCAATCGGCAGCGCATAGAGCAAGGCCAAAGTCAGCGAACTCTGCTGTAGCACGATCGAGGCAAAATCGCGGATTTTAAAATGCCAATGGCTGCGGTCGAAGCAGCCGTAGGTCAGCGAGTCGGGGTCGCGATCCTGCTGACTCAGAATTCGCGGTATTTGCCCGAGGACGAATCCTGCTTCGGATGACCAGGTGTCGATAGCGATGAGATCATTCTCTCCAGTTTGCGCTGGTATTGCACGAAAAGATCGGCGATCATACCCATCGACCCCACCAGAAAACCTACCAGCATGATTATAATGTCCATCTCCTGCAGCGATCCCGTGCGCAGTAGGTTGATCGCGCTCGAAACCGCACCCAATCCCAACATCAGCAAGCTGATCGGCAGAAAGATCTTGAGCGGCTCGAAATAGGTGATCATCCGCGCCAATTGCGTTATATAGCGATAGGTGTCTTTGATCGGATGGAATTTTGATTTGCCCGCCCGCTTGGCATAGCGGATCGGCAAATACTCGATCCGCAGGCCATTGCAGAGAAAGGCCAAGGTGATGGTCGTGACGCAGGAAAAACCCTTCGGCAACAGGTCGATATAGCGCAGAGCCAATTCGCGGCGAAAGACGCGCAGCCCCGAATTGAGATCTGGAATGGCGGTGCCCGTCAGGAAACAGGCCAATTTGCGAATAAAATACTTGGCCGGCACCCGCAGTATTTTCATCGTGCCACGCTCGCTGTCACGCGCCCCGACCACTTGGTCGGCTTCGGTGTGCAGCAAGTGGTTGACCAGGTCCGGAATGCGTTGGTTGGGATAGGTCAGATCGACATCGGACCAAACCACGAATTCGCCGGCGGCAGCCAGCGTGCCGGTCTTGCGCGCCGCGCCGGACCCCTGGTTGACCCGGTGGCGAATTAATTCGATATCTTCATTCCCTTGCACGATTCTAGCCGTCGTATCCGTAGAGCCATCGTCGATAACGAGGATCTCGTAACTAAAAGACGAAGCCTCCATCGCAGTGCGAATCTTATCCAACTCTTCCTGGATACAAGATTCCTCGTTATAGGCCGCCAGAACGATCGAGACATCGCAGCGCGGTCGACCAGTCTCTTCATGCAAGTTTAAATCTGCTAATAATTTGTCCATATTTCACATTCCGCGTTATTCCAAGCTTGAGCAATCACAATATAGACCGACCATCGGCCCGTTGACCTAGCTATAGAATAGCAAAACCCAGGCCACTTCCCCCCTGCTGCTATCAAATATCCCGGACGCCCGTATATGATCTATCCCATCAGCTAAAATTGTTGCTGCCCGAACTCTTTCTCGAACCAGGACTCCAACATCAGTAGAGCCCACAACTGCTGGCTATAATCGCGCTTGCCCACGCTGTGCTCGGCGATCATCTGCGTTATGCGATCGCTATTAAATAAACCTCTACGCTGCACTCTGGCAGGCTCTAAGACATCGTGCAACATGGGTTTGAGCTCTTTTTGCAGCCACCCCGCCAGCGGAATCGCAAAACCCTGTTTCAGTCGATCGAGAATCTCCCGCGGCAAATAACGACGCGCTACATCACGCAATAAGATCTTGCTATTAAATTGCGTATATTTTTGTTCTTTATTGACTTGTGCCATAAATTCAACCACTCGATGATCCAATAATGGCACCCTGACCTCCAACGAGTTTGCCATGCTCATACGATCGACCTTGACGAGTATATCGTCGGGCAGATAACTCATTAAATCGACCCATAACATCTGTTGGGCCCCGGCGTGCGCTGCCCCGGCAAAATAAGACTGCAAGCTCGGCTCAGCACTACTGATAGTATCGGCAAATTTTTCCGTATACAGCGAATTTTTTTCCGCTTGGGTAAAAAAAAACCCCAACTCGTTTCCGGCGCTTCGCGCACCGCGCGGGCAAATTCGACAAAGCGCCGCATCTTCTTGCGCCAACTCTTGCCATAATAACCCGCCGGCTCCGCAATCCTTTCGGCCCCCCATTCACAAAGACGGCGACCGGGCATGCCATTGAAGGCTTCTGCCCACCGCCGGGCCTGGTAACGGCGATAGCCGCCAAAGACCTCATCGCCGCCATCGCCACTAAGCGCGACGGTTACATCCTCGCGGGTTACGCGCGACAAATGATAGGTGGGTATCGCCGAAGAATCGGCAAAGGGCTCGCCAAAATGGTCCAGCATATGCGGGATCAACGCTTCGACATCATAGCTGACCGTGTATTCCCGGTGTTCGGTGCCAAGCGCCTCTGCGACTTGGCGGGCATAGGCCAATTCATTGAAAGAAGATTCTTCAAAGCCGATGGCAAAGGTGCGCACCGGTTGCTCGGAGACCTCGCGCATCAGGGCGACAACAAGACTGGAATCAAGCCCGCCGCTGAGAAAAGCCCCCACCGGCACATCGGCCAATAATCGCAATTTCACCGACTCGCGCAGCAACTCGTCCAACTCACCTACCGCTTGAGCTTGTGGCCTTGCCGCAATCGTATCGTAACGCACATCCCAGTAGCGTTCGATATGCAATCTACCGTCGCGAAAAATGGCTCGCGACCCCGGCGGCAACTTGCGCGCTTGTTGAAAAATCGTGCGTGGATGCGGCACAAAGAGATAGCTGAGGTATTCGTCGATGGCCCGATAGTCCAATTCGCGCGAGATGCGGTCGTCGCAAAGTAAACTGCGCAATTCGGAGGAAAAGCTCAGCCCCTGATCCGTCTCGGCATAATAAAGCGGTTTCAGCCCCAGGCGGTCCCGGGCCAGCATCAGGCTCTGCTCGCGCGTATCCCAAAGCGCGAAGGCGAACATCCCCCGTAAATCGTCGACGCAATCGACACCTTTTTCTTCGTAGAGATGCAGAATCGTCTCGGTATCGGAGTTTGTTTTGAAAATATGGCCGCGCCCCGTTAGCTCCTGGCGCAATTGGCGATAGTTGTAAATCTCGCCGTTGAAGACGAGCCGCAACGAGCCATCTTCATTGCTCATCGGCTGCTGACCGCCGGCCAGATCGATAACCTGCAAACGCCGCATGCACAAACCAACCGGCCCGTCGCGATAATACCCCTCGTCGTCGGGGCCGCGGTGCTCTATCGCGTCACACATCCGGCGCAACAACCCCTCTTCGACGGGGCGCTCCCGCTCGCGATTGATACTGCCGGCGATACCGCACATCTCAGGCCGCCTCCAGCAGGTCGCGATAAATCTCCGCCATCTGTTCGGCGCTCGCCGACCAGGTCAATCGCTCCGCTTGTGCGCGCCCGGCCTCGACCAAGCGGTCGCGCAAGGCATCATCCGACCGCAAACGGTCGATCGCCGCGGCCAGGGCTTGCGAATTATCGGGCTCGATCAGTAGGCCGGTTTCCCCGTCTCGTACCAACTCGGGCGTGCCACCGACGGCGGTCGCCACCACCGGGATCCCGCAGGCCTGAGCCTCCAAGACCACATTGGGCCGCCCTTCTGAGCGGCTCGGCAATACCAATACATCGGCCGCCGCCATCCAGTCGGGAATCTCGTCCGAGGGCTGGCGTCCGACAAAACGCAAACGATCCCCCACCCCCAAACAGGTGGCCTGCCGCTGTAACTGGGAAACGAGCGGGCCATCGCCAACGAGCAGGCACAATAGCTCGCCGGTCTGCGATTTGGCCAAGGCCTCGACGAGTATATCCAAGCCTTTGATTGGTATGAGGAGTCCGACAAAGAGCGCGATGAAATCCCCCGCCGGCAGATCGAGCCGACGCCGGACGGCCAGGCGGTCACCGGGACGAAAACGATGGTCGACGCCATTGTGCACGACCCGGACTTTATCACGGGGCACGCCGACGGTTGCAAGTTTTTCCGCAATGTCCTCGCTGACTGCGACGACAACATCCATCCACCCATAGATCTTGCGATGCAGTTTCGCCATCAGCCCGTGCTCAACCAAGTGGATATCGCTGCCGCGCACGCTCAATACTAGCGGCCGCCGCCACAACCTAGTCGCCACATAGGCCACCAGGCCCGAGATGGTCCAATGGCAATGCACTACATCGCCGCGTCGAACCTGCAACAAAGCCCCGCAACAAAAACCCAGCAGGAAAAAGGGCACTTGCAGCCTGGCAGCCCAACTACTGCGGATATTGCTGGGGATGCCGCCGCCATAGGCAACCGCCTGCCGGGTCGTCGGAAAGAAATAGCGGAAGCGAAAAACCCCGACTCGGCCAAAATGCTCGTTTCGCGCCAAACCCACCTCGTGCGGGGCGAGTACATCGACGCCGATGCCTTTTGCCGCCAACTCCCTTGCCAACTCCAATACGAAGGTGCCGAAAAGGTCGCCCTGGAAACGGGGAAAACCCGTCGTCAGCATGCAGACCTTGAAATTCTTCATTCACTCTCCTGCATATCATAGAGCATCGCGAAGAGCATGAATTGGATCCCCATGATGATCATCAGCGCGCAGACCACAGACCGCGGCCCGGTGACGCCCGCGCCGGTCGACTGCTGGTAGACCAAGAAACCTCCGTACAACACCCCCAAAGGCAGGAAAATAAAACCAAACAGATAGAAAAAAAACAGCGGATGAAAATCGCGTATCAGATACTTACTGAACAGCCGCCAAAAAAAGTCGCGCACCATCATCGGCGCCACTTTAATGGCATAATCCATGCCCTTGATCTGCGACTGCTTTTCGCCTTCGAGATAAATCGCCCGGCGCGGCACATCCTTGACCTTTAACCCCATGGCGTTGAGCCGCACGAGAAAATCCATCGGATAGCCGTAGCCCTTCCAGGCCTTGCCCCAATCGATCAGGTCGATCGCCCGCTTGCTAATCGCGGTATAACCATCGACCACGTCGTATATCTTGTAATAGCCCGAAGCCATTTTGGTCATAATGGAGAGAATGGCGTTGCCGATAAAACGAGTCCAAGGCATTCCCTCTAATCCGACCGCGGGCATCAGGAAGCGATTGCCTTTAGTGTAGTCGATTTCGCCGTTGACTATGGGTTCGAGAAAATCCTCGACGACTTCAAGCGGCATCTGGTTGTCGCCGCCGACGACGACCGAAATATCGTAGTCGTCAGCGCTTGCCTGTAGGTAACCCGTGATGATCGCAGCCCCAACACCTTTGTTTTTTTCGTGTTGGATTAATTCGACACGCGGGTCGATTGCGGCGTATTTTCGCACGATATCCGCCGTCTGGTCCTGGCTGGCGTCATCGACGACATAAACACGGTCGATCGTTTCAGGGACCCCATCTAGGGTCGCGCCCATCAGCCGCTCTTCGTTGTGCGCCGGGATAACTAGCGCGATTTTTTTTCCTTTATACACTTTTTCGCGTCCTCTCTCTCATGGGATCCGCACACTCAATCCGTCCTCGGCAAGCGAACGGGTCGCTGCTTCGAGGATTTTGACCACGCGCAATCCGTTCGCGCCATCGGTTATCGGTCTTCGCCCCTCGCCCACACATTCGGCGAAGTGCTCGCACTCTACCCTGAGCGGCTCGGCGAAATCGATACGGGGAATCAACACGTCGCCGGCCCGCTGGATCAATTGAAATTTGCCGAAGGAATCGAAGTCGCCCAACGACCCTTCCTTGCCCTGGCGGTCAATCCCCTTATCGAAAAGCTGGATCTTGGCCTCGGTGCTGGCGTCGTCGTAGACGATCATCTTTTCGCTGCCGACGACCGTCGTACGCCGGACCTTGCCTGGATCCAACCAACTGACGTGAATATGGACCGCAACCCCGTCAGCGAACTGCATATTGAGATAGACAACATCCTCAACGCCTTCCTGCAAATAGGTGTAGCCACGGGCGTCGACCTTTACCGGCATCTGCTTGAGCCAGCGCAAGGCAATCGAGATATCGTGCGGGGCCAGGTTCCACAGCGCGTTGACGTCCCGGCGCACTACACCGAGGTTCAGGCGCTGCGAATAGATATAATAGACCTCGCCCAACTCCTGCCGATCGATACAGTCTTCGACATATTGCACTGCGGCGTTGTATTCGAAAGTGTGCCCCACCATCAGCACCTGGCCCTTAGCTTCGGCCAAGTCGATCAGTTCCTCGCATTCGGCCACGCTGCGTGCGAGCGGTTTTTCGACGAAGACCCCCTTGCCGGCTTCTAACACGCGTTTGGCCAACGGGAAGTGCGAATCGGCCGGTGTAGCCAAGGCAATGCCCTGAATTCGCTCATCAGACAACAGATTATCCAAGCCTTCGACCAGTTCAACCCCGGGAAACTGCGCAGCGATATGCTCGAGTCGCCCGCGATCCCGATCCGCCACGGCCACCATTTGCGCCGCGCTTATCGCT
>Ga0209558_1001384_pt1 | contig 17807 bp, 19 predicted proteins | sample SaaInlV_150m_DNA_3_FD_184674 | JGI IMG/M metagenome (GOLD analysis project Ga0209558, IMG submission 184674) | Marine microbial communities from expanding oxygen minimum zones in the Saanich Inlet - Saanich Inlet SI074_LV_120m_DNA (SPAdes) (version 2) | ecosystem: Environmental > Aquatic >...
AGCATGTGAGGAAGAGAGCAACTTTGAGCTTCTCTACCCCGACGACATGAGCCTCAAGGAGAAGATCCATGAGCTCGCGACGAAGATCTACGGTGCGGATGGGGTCGAGTACGAGGACGAGGCCGAGCAGCTGCTCGCCCAATTCGAGAAGGACGGCTTCGGCCATTTGCCGATCTGTATGGCGAAGACGCAGTACTCGTTCTCGCACGATGCGGCGCTCAAGGGACGACCGACGGGATACACCTTCGTGGTGCGTAGCGCGCGAGTCGCGGTCGGCGCCGGCTTCGTCTACCCGCTCGCCGGAAAGATCCTGACCATGCCCGGGCTGGGTCGAACGCCCGGCGGCACACGTATCGACATCAACAAAGACGGCGAAGTCGTGGGGATGTTCTAGAGCGAAGTCCCACGGGTCAGCCGCCTACGAGTTCCTTCGCCACCATCATGTGGACGCCGACGTTTCCGTCCACGAGCTCAGTAATGCGCAGGTCTGCGGCCATAGAGACGACCGAGTAGGCCTCGCCGCTCGTGAGCCTTGTACGTTCCATGATGAACTCGACGGTCTCGCGGATCGCGATTTCGGTCGCGGCCTCGAGATCCGGATCGAAGCCCATCAGAATGTGGTGGGTGGAGGTCTCAGCGCGCGGCCAGTCCAGCGTCATGTCCTTGCGCACGAAGAACCGGAGACGCCCCTTGAGTGACGTCTCCAGGCCGGTCTGATTGACCTCACCATCACCCTGGGCCGCATGACCATCGCCGACTTGGAAGAGAGCACCTTCTACCCAGACGGGGAGGTAGAGTGTGGTGCCGGCGACCAACTCTTTGTTGTCCATGTTGCCGGCATGCCGGCCGGGCGGATTGCTGCTGACCCGCCCTGAGTCCGGCGGGGGTGCCACACCCATGCTACCGAAGAACGGATGGAGATCGATCGTGACACCTGGGGCAATTTCAGCCCGCTCGTTCTCAGTGTCGATGCGGATGAGCCTCGAGCGGCGCTCTTCGTCGCAGAGATCACGCACGAAGCCACTGCAGCCGTTGTAGCCGTATGGGATTGAGTAGCCGATGTCGAGGACGCGTACCTCCAACACGTCGCCCGGGCGGGCACCTTCGACGTGGATCGGTCCGGTCAGGATGTGCCCACCGGGTCCCCTGTCGGTCACCTGATCGTAGATCGCAGCCAACTCCGGCTGGACCTCGCCTGCGGGCAGACCCATCGACTGGAGGCGTGTCGGATTACTGGTGAGCATCGTCGTAACGTCGACGATGTCTCCAGATGCGATCCTCAGGACGCCCGGCTTGGCAGGGTCATAATGCCCGAAGGCGACCGTCTGGGGCCCGGCCTCTAGCCGATGCACAGTTTGTGCGGATGCCGACGAGAGGGACGCAAGAACGAGGAGCGCGGAGCCAAGCAAGCTCGGCAGTGTTCGTGGGAGAGGCATGATCGCGGGGGTTGAGGGTAGGTGCCGAACCTACTCGGCCGCCCCGGGTACCGCGAAAATCCCCGACAGACTTCGAATCGAGCACAGTCTATGGAAATCGGTCTCGCTACCTTCGCTGAAGTGTCTCTCGATCCCGAGACAGGCAGCCCCGTCGGCTCCGAGCAGCGCATGACAAATCTGCTCGAGGAGATGGAATTGGCAGATCAAGTGGGTCTCGACGTCTTCGGCATTGGGGAGCATCACCGACCCGATTTCCTCATCTCGTCACCAACCGTTGCTCTGGCTGCCGGTGCCGCACGCACAAAACGAATCCGTCTCAGCACTGCTGTGACCGTTTTGAGTTCGGATGACCCTGTACGCGTATTTCAGGACTTCGCGACTCTGGATCTCATCTCCGGTGGACGCGCTGAGATCATGGCCGGCAGAGGGTCCTTCACGGAGTCTTTCCCCCTTTTCGGGTACTCGCTGGACGATTACGACACGCTTTTTTCGGAAAAGCTGGAGCTGCTCCTCGCGATCCGTGACTCCGAAAAGACGACATGGTCTGGACGCCACCGCGCCGACCTGAACGACCAAGGCGTTTACCCCCGCCCTGTCCAAGCCCCCCTGCCCGTATGGATAGCCGTGGGCGGCACCCCACAGTCGGTTGTGCGAGCCGGCACGCTCGGCCTGCCGCTCGCAGTCGCCATCATTGGAGGCGAACCCGACCGGTTCGTTCCCCTGGTGAACCTCTACCGTGAGTCCGCGACGCGCGCTGGACACGACCCCGCCAAACTACCGGTGGGCATCAACAACCACGCCTTCATCGCTGATGACTCGCAGGACGCGGCAGACACGTTCTTTCCACCATACGCCGAAATGATGACGCGTATCGGGCGAGAGCGCGGCTGGCCGCCACACACTCGAGGCCAGTTCGACGCCATGGTTGGACCGCGCGGGTGCCTCATGGTCGGAAGCCCTCAGCAGGTCATCGACAAGATTCTCTTCGAGCACGAGCTGTTCGCACACGACCGGGCCGTGCTGCAGATGTCGTTCGGCTCAGTCCCACATGCTCAGGTCATGAAGTCGATCGAGCTGCTGGGAACGGTGGTGGCCCCAGCTATAAGAAAGGCGCTCGGGGCGTAGATCGCGGAGCCTAGACCGGTGTCAGTAGCTCGGCCACGCGGTCGAACAACGGACCAAGGCGAAGCACGTCCTCTGGGTTCCCAGGCCTGCGCGCCACCTGAGTACGCAACACGTGGAAGGCCCCGTGCCGTGAGAGCCCCTCCCGAACGAGCGCACTGGCCAAGTAGGTCCTCGCATGCCGGTCAGGAGCGAACGCCCAACTCAGGTACATCCACATCGCCCAGTTTTCTTGAGCATTGTCGATGGGGCTGCCATGCACGAGCGAATCAGCTTACGGATAGGAAATTCAACGGCCCAAATGAGGTGAGAAGCGAGCGGGGACAGCGTGAGGCATGGGACGCGGAGCATGGGGCTGCGGGGTTGAGTCAAGCCCGGAGCACTCAGCGGACCAGTAACCCATCCAGCTGTCGCCCCAGTTCCACTCGCGTTTCTGGATCCGTCTCATCGTAGATGTTTCGAAGCTCGTAGGGATCGGCCACCAAATCGTACAGCTCATCCATTCCCTCAAGGTCGGTATACCGGATGTACTTATACCGATCCGTTCGAATCGCCCGGTATCCCATGTCCTGGATGCGCTCAAAGACCTCGTCCGTGTAGTACTCGATCAGGAATGAGGATCGAGGTTGGAAGTCCCTACCGCCGAAGACCGACTTGATCGAAACGCCATCCATGTCGTCCGGTGGAGTGAGGCCAGCGAGGTCCAAGACAGTCGGGGCAACGTCAACATTGGCGGCCATTGTGGAAAGCTCCTGACCCCCTGAAATGAGCGGTGGATAGCGGACCAGCAATGGAATCCGGATGCTGGGCTCGTAGGCGAGCCGCCTTTCCTGGGCCAATCCGAACTCACCGTAGAAGAACCCTTGGTCGCTAGTTACGATGACCACGGTGTTATCCAACTGGCCCTGGTCTTCTAGAGCTCCGAGAATCTCCCCAAGTCCGCGGTCGACAGCGCTCAACATCCGAAGCCGTGCCAGCACGTCCGTGTCTGGTGTCCCACCAGCTGGACTTCGCGGATCGGTATAGTCGGTGACCCGCTCCAAGGCTGGCTTACCATCGAGGGGAGCTTGCCACGCCGGAGTCCTCGGAAGCGTCGCCCCCTTATAGAGCTCACCGTCCTCTGGAGCGGGTGGAAACGAGCGCTGTCGGCCCTCCAATATCTCCGGATGGACCGCCTTGTGCGCCAGGTAGAGTACGAACGGCTGGCTACGATGCGTGGACTCGATGAAGTCGGCGGAATATCTGGACAGGATGTCCGTCATATAACCGGACTCCCGGACATACTCCCCGTCGATGTTCATCTCGGGGTCGAAGTAGGTGCCCTGACCGACAAAACTGACCCAGCGATCGAATCCCGGTCGAGGCGTGTCATCTTCGTGGCCCATATGCCACTTGCCGATAAACGCTGACCGGTAGCCGGCGTCATGGAGAATGCGCGGAAAGGTCCGGATCGAATGACTCTGTTCGGCACGCTCGCGGTTGTCGACGATTCCGTTCCTGTGCGGATACTGCCCCGTGAGAAAAACCGCACGTGACGGAGAGCACAGAGGCGCTGCCGTAAAGAAATTGGTGAAGGACGCGCCCTCCTGGGCGACACGCGCGAAATTGGGAAGCTCAACGAACGGATTCTCGACGATGTCGTCCAGCCGGACATCATCGAGGAGGACGAAGACGATGTTGGGCGGCGGGTCAGACAGAGTATTCGGGTTCACGCACGCAGTGGCAGCCGGAGCCAGCAGGACAGCGCCTACGATGAGGCGCATTCTGACTCCCGGATATCGGCCTCTGGTACGGCGCCTCAACGAGTACGGGACCCGACTTTCAAAATGCATGGACACGCGCCTCTTTTCTGTTCGTACGATTGCTCCGAGCCCGACTGTAGCGCTACCGAATGGCCTTGGATAGTCACTCAAGCTCCGCTCCCCCTTCTGCGGCCGCCATCTGAACTGGTGACTGGGCGCAGTCAGGATCTGGTCACGAATCGATCCTACTGTCACCACGCTTTCCTCCGCCAAGGGACCTGAAGTGGCAGTGCGTGTTGGGGGCGGAGCGTGGGGCAGCCTGAGATGTTCGAGGATGGCGAAGACGACGGGTGGGTCCGTGAGGAAGGCGAGAATCTTCATCTGGCCACCACACGCGGGGCACAGAAGCGGTAGGACGTCGTAGATCCGAGCGAGCAGGGTGGCCCAACCGCACCTGATCCGTTGCTATTCAGAAAGACCCACTCCGAATGCCACACATGTCGGAGGTCTCCGTTGCAGTGGAGGCAATGTGTGGGGTCCTGCACTAGCATCGCCCCGGAGCCACCAATTAGGTCTGGCTGGGTACCGGCGGCATGAGTTACTGTCGGGTCGGACACGGATTCGCGCGGGTCCTCAACTGTGGCCGTGCAGCAGAATCGTGAGCCCCTAGAGCGCCTTCAAAGCCGACGGGTCTATGCAATCGTTTGAGTTTGTGGTGGTCATCGTATCGATCGTGGCGGGGCTTGGTATCGCCCAAGTCCTCGAGGTCGTCGCACGGATACTTCGACGGGAGCTAACTCCCGGGCTACTGCATTCCCTTTGGATGTTCCTCATCCTGCTAATGCTTCTTCAGTCACTGTGGTCAGCATGGGCGTATCAGGTGCGGGCAGATTGGTCTTTTTCAGATCTCGTGGTAATTCTTACACCGCGGCTCTTTGTCTTCATCAGCGCCGCAGTCCTGAATCCCGCGCCAGGGATAGCGATACCGCTTGATGAGTACTTCTTGGACATCCGACGGAGTATGTTCGCGGCCATGGCGGGCTTTTTCATTACGGCTAGCGTCGCATTCAACCTCCTGGGCCCCGGACCAGGCGTTCAAGATGCTGTCAGAATGGGCTGCCTTCTGCTGATTGGGGTGCTGTCCGTGTCTGAACGACGAAGTACTCAGATCGCTGGAGTCCTCGCAATGTTAGTCGTCCTTGGCAGCTTCACTTTCTCATTTTCGTTTTCACTTACGGAGATGCTAAGTGTGGGCTAGGGGTGAGGTGCACGCTTAGATCGCGCACGACCAGCAGATCGTAAGCCACTGAAATCTCAGCGTCCTTTGCCCCCCCGGAGTCCTTGTCTGGGTGGTCGCCGTCACGACTCGCCCCACGCCCACTCCTGAACCCATCAGAATTGTGATTCACCAATCGCCCTCGCCGCGGGCTCGCGCCCTACCATCGCGGCTCTACGCTCTTGCCTCCCTCGCGGCAGCAGCGGCTCTCCTCCTTCCAGGCAGCTCGGCTGAGGCCCAGGCCAGAGTGCCCCGAAGCACTGTGATCGACGGATCCCCAGCGCCGACGCATCCGGTTGCGATGACACGTGACGCGCGTGGCCGCCCGACAGTTCGCGCGATCCGCCTTGATGAGCCGCTGACACTAGACGGCGTGCTCGACGAGGACATGTACTCCGACTTCGAACCCTTTGGGGAGTTCGTGCAGGTGACACCCGTCTCGGGTAACCCGTCTTCACAGCGCACCGACGTCTGGATCGCCTTCGATGACGAGAACATCTACGTGACGTGCCGCTGCTGGGACGACGCCCCGCCTGACGAGTGGATCGTCAACGAGTTGAGACGTGACGCGGATGGGATCCGTAACAACGAGCACTTCGGGATCATGTTCGACACATTCTACGACCGTCGGAACGGATTCATGCTCTATACGAATCCACTCGGGGCTCGCAACGAATACTCGGTCGTCGACGAGGCGGGGGTGAACCGGGACTGGAATCCGATCTGGGACGTCGCTCCTGGCCGATTCGACGGCGGTTGGACGGTCGAGATCGCGATCCCATTCAAGTCACTGCGCTACCAGTCCGGCGCCGGGCAGATGTGGGGCCTGCAACTCCGCCGGTCGATCCGCCACCTGAATGAGTGGACGTACTTGAGCCCGGTGCCAGCCATCCTCGCCGGTCCCCAAGGACTCAATCGGGTTTCGGTCGCGGGAACGCTCGTGGGATTAGACTTGCCGCCCGCAGGTAGCAATGTGGAGCTCAAGACATACGGAATCGCGGGCTCCACCACGGATCGCGTAACTACGCCCAGCATCACGAATCGCACTGCCGAGGCCGGCCTAGACTTGAAGTACGGCTTAACCGCCAACCTCACCGCGGATCTCACTTTCAACACGGACTTCGCCCAAGTCGAGGCAGACGAGCAACAGGTCAATTTGACACGCTTCAGTCTCTTTTTTCCGGAGAAGCGTGAGTTCTTCTTGGAAGGGCGTGGCGTCTTTGAATTCGGCACCGGTGGTGGCGGCGGCTTTGGAGGCGGAGGTGGGGGAGGCGGATTCGGCCGCGGTGGCGGAGATGCACCGTCGCTCTTCTACAGCCGCCGGATCGGCTTCCAGGACGGAGCTGTCATCCCGATCCAAGCCGGAGGGCGGCTAACGGGCAAGGTCGGCCCTTGGAGCGTCGGCCTCATGAACATTCACACGGGCAACGACGAAGTAGCGGGCGTGGGTGCCACCGACTTCTCGATTGTGCGCTTCAAGCGTGACATCCTCCGGCGCAGCGCGATCGGGGCAATGTTCACCAACCGTTCGATCGGCGCATCGGGTACAGGCACCAACCAGGCCTACGGCATGGACGCCGCGTTCGCGTTTTTCACAAACCTTCAGCTTGGCGGATACTACGCGCGCACGGAGACCACATCGCTAGACGGCGACAACGAGAGCTATCAAGCTCGCTTCGACTATGGAGGTGACACCTATGGAGCGAACGCCGGTATCGTCAAGGTGGGTTCCGACTTCAACCCAGAGATTGGGTTCCTACGTAGAAGCGACTTCAGGAAGTCGTCAGGCTCAGTAAGGTTCAGCCCGCGGCCGGCGTCGATCGAGGCAATTCGGAAGCTCACCTGGCAGGCCACCGTCAATTTCTTCGAAGACGGAGCGGGCAGGATGGAATCCCGCAGCCAACAGGGACGCTTCAGCATCGAGTTCGAAAACAGTGACCAGGCCACACTGCAGGCTACCCAGAACTTCGAGCGTCTCGACGATCCGTTCGAGATCGACACCGATGTATTCATTCCGGAGGGACGTTACACGTACACGGGGTATCAAGCGTCCTACAATTTCGGCACACAGCGCCCGGTCTCAGGCAATGTCTCATACCAGTGGGGCGCCTTCTTCCGTGGTTCGATCCGGACAATCAGTATCAACCGCGCGAGAATCGTCGTGTCCGATCACCTGTCCCTAGAACCCGGCGTGAGTGTGAACCTCATTGATCTGCCGGACGGCGAGGCGAACCAGACTGTCTTCAGGGTACGTGCAGACTACGCATTCACTCCGCGGATGTTCGCCAGCACCCTCGTACAGTACAACGAGAGCCGTGCGACCTTCTCTAGCAACCTACGATTCCGTTGGGAGTTCCGACCCGGCAGCGACTTGTTCTTGGTGTGGACGGACGAGCGCGACACCCCACTCCGCAGCACCGGGCTGCGCAACCGTGCGTTCGCGCTGAAGGTCACGAGGCTGCTCCGCTTCTAATAGGAAGTGCGAATCCTCTGAGTCCCGTAAGTCGCGCTGGGTGATTCGCCTTACGGATAGACGGATAGGAAATTCAACGGCCCAAATGAGGAAGGGGCGCAGCCGCTTGGGCAAACTCAGCACCCACTGCCCTACGGGAAGCTGAGGGAGCACGTGATCAGTGATGTGAGCGGCGACCTCGGTCATGCGCCTCGCGATCGCGGGGGCGGTCATCGGGTTGATCGCGGCGGCCGGAGCAGCCAGGCTGGTCCAGGGCCTCCTGTACGGAGTGCGGGCGACGGATCCGGTTGCCTTCATCGGCGTCCCGATGCTGCTCATGTCAGTGGCGGCACTAGCCGTGTACGTGCCCGCACGAAAGGCGGCGAGGGTGAACCCGGTTGACGCCCTGCGCTCTGACTGACACTAGCGATTCGGCAGGTTCAGAACCGGATTCCGCTCGAAAAACGCAGCCGGCTTAAGATCGAATCCGTGGAGTTCCATCGGCAGGATCGGCCAGTCCTCGGGGCGGGCAATGTGGTGGAAGCCGATGGTGTACCACAGCACGATGTCCGTGTTTTCGATCCCTCGGTTGGCCTGCGTCCATGCGGGCAGTCCCTGGTCGACCGCAGCATTGGTCGGATAGGCACCGGAAGCGAACATCTCGTCCGCCCGCATGGGGGTCGTCCAAAGGGTGTGCTCAGTGAAGCCCGCATTGCGGCGCATATAGTCGCTCTCTAGGAGCATCGTACGGACGCCATGGCCCTCGAGCAGGTAGCCGCTCGGGTAGCCCTGAGGTCCGATGCGGGACGGACTCACGACGCGCCAGTGCTCTGGAGCTGTGAGCGTCGAAGTCCGCTTCCCTTCGGCCTCTCGCAGCGGCGTGTCGGTCTGAACCCGCCACACACTCCGGCGCGGATTGGCTGCCGGCAGTTCCTCTGTGACGATCCGATCCACGGCGAGGCTGTTAGTCGGGCCGTCCACGTCGAAGTCCAGCCTGAAGTTGAAGAAATGACTGTGGTTCATAGCCACGGTGTAAGGGGCCACAAAACTCCCATACCGATCGTCCGGCTCGCCCTGGTCGGTCGCCGCCGACTCGGCCTCGACCGTCATGACCTGGTCGATACCTGTGGCGCCCAAGTTCACCCGGATGCCGCCGTCCTGCTTGAAGATCCAGTCGAAGAGGTAGTCGTAGTTTCCAGCCTGCATGATCATACGAACCACAAGGTCCGTGCGACTCCGGCTTTCGATGTAGTCATCCGTCCCATGTCGCCATGCCGGCTCCGCACCCGGTCGCTCGAAAACGCACGCCACCCTCGCCTTCCGTTGGGGTGAACCATCCGGCTTCACGACCCATGAGTCGATGTAATGCGCCCGCGCGGGACAATCCCGGCCTACCTCCATCGAGCCCGCGATCCCTTCGAAAGTGGAGGCGAACGAGCCCAGGTCGTAGTATGCCTGGTGCGACCAGGGCGCCGTGGGCCCCTGGTAGGGCACAAACAGTTCGGAGAGCGATGCCTCATAGAGGACCGAACGGAATTCGCCGTCCATTTCGTGTCCCACCTGTGACAGAACTAGGCCAACACGCGGATCCATCCGGAGGTGGAAGCGCCACGACTCCCAACTGAACTGGCTGCCGTCCACCTCGAACCCGGCCCCCTGTGGCTGGCTGACGATGATCGGCGGCAGCGGTTCACGCGTCGGCCCCACCGCCTCGGGATGATGCTCGGCCACCGGCCCGCGACCCGGAATGGCTCCGGAGTCGATGACCTCCAGCACTTCTTTCGTCTCGTAGTCAAAGACGAAGGCGAGTCCAGGGATCTGCTCCCCCAGACCGTTCACGGACCCGGTCTTATCGGAGCATGAGCCACGTCCGATCCGCCGGCCCAACTGGTCTTCCTCGCCCAGGTACGCGGTCGACCCGACTCCGCAAGAGATCATGGTGAAGTCGGTGTATCCACGAGCCTCGAGGGCAGCGTGGACCTCGGGATGCTCTGTGACGTCGTCCGTCGAAGACCAGTCGTCGGGTCCGAGCATGTAGGAGCTTTCCGAAGCGACCTCCCAAGAGATCAACTCCTCGCCGACCAGGTCCACCACCGCTTCGTATCCCGTCCCGTCCTCCACGATGTGAACGAAAGCATCGCGCCGAAACGACTGACCTGGCTGCCACGCGAGGACCTCTGCTTTGGGCGGCGGCCGAAGGTTCGCGAAGAGGAACCGGGCCTCCTCTCCGATCTCTCCCGACTCCCGGATGACCTGGTACAGTGTCCAGTGCTCCGCGGCAGAGAGATGGTCGAGCGGGTGTGTGGGTGCCTGGGCAGATATCGTCGAGGCTCCCACGAACAAGAGGACCGCCGAAAAGAGGGGGGAGGCCAATAGACGCAGGGGGGCACCAGTGGGAGGAAACCGCGTCGGTCACAATGCTCCCTTACGCCCCCTCAAGCAACCAACCCACGTTCATTCATCGCTTCAGCGCCGCCCTCAACACTCACTTCCACTTCCACGCCGTTGTGCTCAATGGTGTGTTCTCCAGGAGCGACACAGGAGAGGTCCGCTTCCACGAGGCCGCTCAACTCACTCCCGAACACTGGGCCGAACTCCAATACGTCCTCCAGCGACGCGTGCTCCTCACTGGACTTCCCCCGGTATCGTGGACAGCTAGGAGTCACTTTGGGACTTCCCTCACGTGACCGAAAACCTGACTAAACGAAATGAGTGAGCCGTTTATCTTTTGAAGAGAATCCCAGACGATCCATCCGATCATCCCAATCATCCAGTGTGCTGATCAGATCAGCTTGATTGGTCGCGAGCCTTGTTTTGAGGACGCCTAGATACTGGATCAGTTTCACTGCCTGGACCAGATTAGCCTCGGGAACAATCTTGTGTCGATATCCTTTGTAATTGGCCCCGAATACGTGAAGGCCATCGAAATATAGTTGCTCACAAGCGACGGCAAGCTCTTTTTTCTGGACACCGAACTTCACACCAGTCTCAGTTCCGATTCCCGCAGTAATACCCGCCCCTGCGCCAACAGACATTGCGCCAAAGATACCACACTTAAACTCGGCGTGAGCCTTAGCTCCAATGCCCATGGTGGCTGCGGCGGTCCCTTCCCATGATGCGCAGGTTATCCCCGCCAACTTAAATTCTGCTTTTGCTGTACCCTCTAGCTTTAGCCCTGCAAACACCTCGGCCGAAGCTTCGGCGCTCAGTTCGTGCTTATCGATGACCAACTTGGCCTTAGCCGTGGCCAGAGCACCGGCAATGGCCTCCCCGCCCAACTCAACGTTCAGTAAATAATCAAAATCAACTCTAGCCTTTCCTTCAAGCTTAATGCCGACGAACACGCTCGCCCCGGCTTGCAGAGCCAGCGTATCTGCGTTCGCAACAGCGGACAGATCCACCTTGCCCTGTGCGCCAGCAAAAGCACTTGCTTCCAGCTTGCCCTTAAAACCGGTGTATTCGACCTCCATGGCGCCTTCCCACTTTGCCCCAACGGCAAAAGCAGCATCGGCATTTATGGCATAGTTCAAAAACTCCTTTGTAATCTTAACATTCCTGGACCCCGTTAAGACCATTTTAGCTTCGCTCGACAAGGTAAATTTGGGCTTCTCGATGATACTGTGGGCATCATCCAACATAAAATTCAGGATTTTGTTTACGGTGTTTTTGTCCGCTTGAAGGAAGTAGTGGTATTTCAAGTTTGTCGCCTGTCTATGCACCGAACCGACGGCATCAGATATGTCCGGACTCACTCGTTCCTCAAAGACATCAATCCAATATCTCAATACGTCTATTTTTATTTCTAACAGATCTTTCTTGAGCTGATACTGCCTTATCGCCTGCTCCGGGAGAATTGGGGTCTGGGGCAACTGGGCGTTGGGGCCGTGGTGAGTCCTTAGTTCAGATTTGAGTTTCAAGATCTTGCTACTGGCATCCATGGGGTCTTTGTAAGCCCATAATTTTATGGTTTGAGTTACTTCCTTAAGATTCTCTTCGCGACGCTTGTAATAGTCATCGCCCCCGGTCATAACATGAATATTATGGGCAAGGCCTGTACCTCTGTTTCCGAAGGTCGCTGCTCGCCCCAAGATTTCTTGCTTAAACCCGGCCGTGATAAGGCGAGCGAAACTATCATCTCTTGATGGCAGAGAATCATAGAATTTCGCGAACCACTTCTCGACTTCCCCCGAGTTGTTTTCGCGCTTCGTTTGAGGCCGCATGATGAATATCTGCTAGGCTTTTGGTGAGTGGATGGTCCCGGCCGCCTGAGGTGCGCTGCTGCCCGTGCGGACGGTCCAAGCACGGCTCTCCTGCTCACCCGTGGTGAAGAAGGGAGGAGCAAGACATGGACCTCTGGCGCGCCGGACAGACCCTGCGCCTCGACATCCCACCCGTGGCGCAGCAACACGGCACCGCGCGCGCCGCCCGCGGGCTCGCCTCATGCCTCAGCGACTCGGCAGCAGTGACTCGGGATCAGTCACTCCGGCATGAGGGACAGCGCGTACCGCTTGCTCATCAGCCACGTGACGATGGCGAGCGCGACGTTGAATCCGACGACGATGCCGACCTCGAGACCGCTGCCAACGTGAACGGCGACGTCATCTCTTGGAACGGGCGCCCAGAGGATCTGTTGGTAGTAGACCGCCAGGAACGACAGCACGTAGAGCGCCGTGATGACCGTCCAGTTCAAGATCGGCGCCCAGGGCCGCGCGGCCAGCTTCTCGGGCGTGTTGTAAAGGGTCTGGAAGAATCGCCTCGGGCCGACATCGAGATAGCGGTAGGCAACCAGCCACCACAGAAGCACATAGTAGTTGAACCAATTGACGGCGATCGAGGCCACCACGATGTGCAGGGCGTACTCGAAGAAGTTCCTGAGCACCACCCAGTTCCCGATCAACTTGCCGAACGATTCGGGGGTGCGGGTGAAGTAGGTGGCGACAGGCAGCGAGCACGAGAACAGCGCAATGCGGCCGCCCCAGTACCACAGCGCGCTCTTGTTCGCCAGGGCGAGCGGGCCCACGATGAACAGGTCGGCCGTGACGACCACGATGTGCAGCACGAAGATCCGGATCGCCCAGCGGTTCGCGAACAGCGGGTTGAGCAGCTGGTCCGGTGCCCGGTATGCGTCCCAGATCAGCCGCGCCCCAACGTAGAACCCCCAGGCCAGGAGGATCGTGTACACGATCGTGATCAGCAGCGAGACCGGGCTCATCTCTGTGCGGTCGCCCCGAGGAGCACCCGCCGCCTCACTTCCGGGGTGTCAGCCGCAGCCAGATCGTGCGCACTACAGCCTTGGTGATCGTCCAAGGGTGAAGCAGCATGGTCGTGACCATGAACTTGAGACTGTTCGGGTCGTCGGCAGCGCCCAATTGCAGGAGCGGAGTCCCGATGTCGAAGTACAGACGCTCGTTGGTCATGATTTCACCTTCGAACTCGAAGATCAGACACATCGGGAAATCCACCTTCTTGCCGGTGGCGGGAAGTCCCCGCCAACTTCCTTCGTGGGTCCCCTTGAACCGACCCTCGACGACCACGGCGTCGGGCGTCGGCGCGACCCGGGTCGGCACGAACTGGAAGTCGGGGAAGGCGTGGCGGTTCTCCTCGAGGAAGTGCCCCACCCCATCCCCACCGTCGTAGATCTCGTCGCCGGCCACGACCTCGTAGCGCGGCCGCCCGAACATCGCGATGCAACCCGCGAAGTCGTGGAGGTTCTCCAACCGCATGTGCTCGTTGACGATTGCGACTCGAGCGTCCGTGTCTGGCATGCGCAGTTTGTATCTGAAGGTGAAACTGGGCTTCGGATCGGAAATGACGGCATCAGTCAGTGACCCGGAAACTGCCCATGACCGCGTCCTTCTCGGCCAAACGACTGAACAAGATACAGCAGCGAACACTGCCTCTGCAATGCATGTGGTCCGTCATTCGCATAATCGTTCGAAAAAGCGCTAAAATGCCGCATCAGAACCTCACACATCCTCACGCTATAAAACCAACAAAGGTGGCGGTCGAACGATGGAGGTCGAGCGACAGGTCCTGCAGGAACGCACCATCCCATTCACGTCCGGTGACGGCGTCGAGTGCAATCTCATCAATGTGCGCGGCACCCTGCCGCCAACCCGAGGACCGGTCCTGCTGGTGCACGGCGCCGGCGTCCGCGCGAATATATTTCGCGCGCCCGTGGAGACCAATTTCGTCGACTACCTGGTGGCACACGGATACGACGTGTGGCTTGAAAACTGGCGCGCGAGCATCGACTTGGCGCCAAACGAATGGACACTCGACCAGGCAGCGATATTCGACCACCCGAGCGCAGTAGCGAAAGTACTTGAGGAAACCGGTAGCAAAACGGTCAAAGCCGTCATCCACTGCCAGGGCTCGACCAGCTTCATGTTGTCGGCTGCATCGGGATTATTGCCCCAGGTCGATACCATCGTCAGTAACGCCGTGTCCCTGCACCCGGTCGTACCGAAATGGTCGTGGTTCAAATTAACCTTTGTCCTACCGCTGGTTGCCCTCTTCACCCGCTACCTGAACCCGCAATGGGATGGCAACGCCGACAGCATGATCGCCCGTTTCCTATACCGCTTTGCCCGCCTGACACATCGTGAGTGCGACAATTCCGTCTGCCACCAGGTGAGCTTTTATTACGGTGCCGGCTTCCCCGCTTTATGGCGCCACGAGAATTTGAACGAGGACACGCACGAATGGCTTCGCGAGGAGTTCGCGATGGTGCCCATGTCGTTCTACCGCCAGATCGTTCGTTGCGTACATCACGGCAGCCTGATTCCGCAGGACCGCAAAGACAGCCTGCCTGCTGACGTGGCCGAAGGACCGCCCGCAACCGATGCACGCATTGCGCTCTTCGCCGGTACGGAGAATCTGTGTTTCCTGCCGGAAAGTCAGTCGCGGACTTTTGAATACCTGAAAAGGCATCGCGACAAAGATGCACTGCACATCGTTCCCGAGTACGGCCACCTCGACATGTTCATGGGAAAAAACGCGGCAAAGGATGTCTTTCCATTGATGGTTGCGGAACTGGAAAAGGACTAGCAACGGGAGAATAGGAGCATGGGAATTCCGAAACGCCTGGCAAGACAAAACGGACGGCACGCCCTTGTGGATGGCATCCCTTTCAACTTGCCCGTTAATTCAGCGGAGTCGCCGGCATTGATGGCGGCATTTCCGATCGATGCAGACAAGGCAGCGCTGCTCATGCCGGGAAACGAGCTACACCCGTTCCGGCTGTGGGGAAATACCGGATTACTGATGATCACGGTAATTGACTATCGCGTTACCGACATAGGCAAGTACGTCGAATTCAGCATTGCTCAATACGACGATCCAGGCGCTGGACCTCTCTGTGGTCCAGTTTCTCGAGCGCCGCACATCGTCCATCCCGTGGATATAGATCCCCCCTTCCCCTGAGCGAAAGTCACACGACGGGGGAACTGTACCGTACGAGCCCGGGTGCGCCGCACGATGCTCAGCTTGGCGCGCTCACGTTCATTCATCGCTTCGGCGGCCAGCGTCAGCAGGAACATCTGGTAAAGCAAGCCTCGGGCCGGATACGACGTGCGTTCTGCCCAAGAGCTCATGGGTCACACAGATATCCGCACGACGATGATGTACGTGCAAGCCGACGTGACGCCTACTACCAGAAAGTAAGTGCCGCAGAAGCCTGGAGACCGGAGTTTCCCCAATTCCCGACCTGCGTCAGCGAAAATGAGGTTATGAGTACGTCGTCTGTCACGTTCGAAGTCGTCTGCCCCAGGAGTGTGACCGCACCACCCATTGAGAAGTTGACGACGGCATCTAGACCCGACGCGGTAGTAACCACCTGTGGATCGACCGTGACAGGGGAGGTCAGAAAGACATTCAGCGGGTAAAACACCAGCAGCGGGCGAATCGGGTCGGTGAAATCCCGGATGGCCTCGATGACGGCAGGGTTGTTCGGACGCGTCGAGGTGAACGTCTGAGTATCCATGTCATACCACTGAAAAGTTCCATTAGCGTCCGCGAGCAGTTTGTCACCGCGTTTCATGCCCAAGCTGCCTAACTCTACCATGGAGACCCGCACCACTTGTGGATTTCCGGCAAGAGTCAGGTAAAAATCCGCATAGCCGAATATGGCTACAGCGTGCTCGGAGGTTCCACCCACAAACCCCGGTTTCACCGTGATCTGTGTGTTGACTGCCAGTTGGTTAGCTAAATCGAACGGATACAGTGGCGCCGACGACCACGCCGTATCGGGGCGTATGTCTCCGAATACAGAAATGCCTTCGTCTGCCTGGCCAGCGGTTGCGAACAGGAAGGTAAGGATTTCACCCGACACGTTGTCCGGAGTGAGTTGAACGTCTGTGCTGCTGCGGCTCATGGCCGGCACCTGTGCCGCCGAGCCAGCTCCGCTAAGCGACGTACTCGTGAGCACGGTGCTGACTGCCAGCTGTTGGCCCTGTTGGTCGTCGACCGCCACGATTCCACAGCCAAAGAAGACCAGGGAACAGACAGAACCAACGAGTCCCATAATACTCGAGCATCGCATAATGACCTGACCATCAATAGGAGTACGTCATCTATGACATAAGCGGCGGCGGCAGCATTCCATTCATAGTCCCGCCCCCGATCTAACGCAACCCACGGTCACGGCGTTCCGCTAAGCGTAGTCCCGGACTCTTCTCAAGACAAAACTCAATACGGCAGGCAGTAGTCTTTCGGCAAACCCAAAACCCGGAAAGCCTGTTCGACTTGGGATTCCTTTCCCGTTGCCAGGAAACCAGTTTTTATCCCCGCGCTGTGTGAAGAGGGGGCGCCGTTGACGCGTTGCATGGCCAGTTGGTCGTTCCGTTTAGCAAGGACAGCGGCAAGATCTGGCCGGGTCGGATCGGACACCCACGTCACATTCAAAGGTCTGATATCGAGGCCCAGTGCAAGAAGCTTGCGCGCGGTAATGCTGAACAGGGCCCTATCGCTATCTACCCGGTCCAGTGCGGTCGCTTCACGGTAGTCAACAAAGAACCCTCTCACACTCGACGGGTCGTCGAGCTGGCTGACGGCCTCTACTGTCGCGCGCTGTGTCTCTGCGCCGATCACCGCCCCTTGGAAGCGAAGAAAGACGATACCTACTTCAGTATCGTAGAACGACTCGTGCATCTTGAAACACTTTATCGTTTGAAAGCCTCAACCTAGGCGACCCTTTGGGGCGCATCGTTTCACGCGGGTTTGATACGGAGCGCTCACCAAGGCGGCGAGGGGCCAAACAGCTGAGCTGCCCTGCCTCCCATCTTGCTCAATATGGCAGGCGGTAATCTTCCGGCAAGCCCAAAGCCCGGAAGGCCCGTTCGAGTTGGGATTTCGCTGCCGTTAGCGTGAAACCCAAGTTGGCACTGTGCGTGAGCCCCACTGTCATCCGCCGTTCCAGCATAAGAGCGACGTCCCGACGGGTCGGATCGGACACCCACGCCAGGGTCAGATCTGCCATATCGAGCCCCCTCTCAAGAAGCCTGCGCGCGTTTATGCCGGCCAAGGCCCTGTCGGTACCTGATATGTCCGCTGCTGTCACTTCACGGTAGTCCAGAAGAACCCCCACTACGTTCGACGGGTCGTCGAGCTTCTTCACCGCCTCGAGCATCACAGCCTGCGTCTCCGCGCCAACCAAGGGTCCGTGGAATCGAAGAAAGAGGATACCTGCTTCAGCATCGTAATATGTTTTGTGAATCTTGAGACCTTCCTATAAAAGACAAGCGTCGAACCAAATACGAAGCGGGCCAAGCCTACAAAGG
>Ga0209558_1001385_pt1 | contig 17802 bp, 16 predicted proteins | sample SaaInlV_150m_DNA_3_FD_184674 | JGI IMG/M metagenome (GOLD analysis project Ga0209558, IMG submission 184674) | Marine microbial communities from expanding oxygen minimum zones in the Saanich Inlet - Saanich Inlet SI074_LV_120m_DNA (SPAdes) (version 2) | ecosystem: Environmental > Aquatic >...
GTGACTGTGGAGGATGCGGCCGGCTCAATCTCCATCAAGGATGTGGCGGGTGACCTCCAGATCAACGATGGTGCGGGCTCGGTGACGATCGACGACATCGAAGGCACCGTGACTGTGGACGATGTGGCCGGCTCACTACGCATCTCGGACATCGGCCTGAGCGTGATGGTCGGTGATGTCGCGGGTTCGGTTAGCGTCCAGAACGTGGGTGGTGACCTCACCGTTGACGGCATCGCAGGTGGCCGAGTCAGCCACAGCGGAGTCGAGGGCAAGGTGGACGTCCCGGAAGACGAGCGTCGTAGGCGCCGTCGCGGGGGCAACTGAGTCCTACCGCTCGGATAGACAGAAGGGCCCGGCAGCTTCAAGCTGCCGGGCCCTTCGTGTATCTGGGTGCGTCAAGTGGTCTAGCGAAGGCGTTGAGCCAGCTGGACCAAATGCGACTGTACTCCGGTGGACCCGTAGGCGATGGTGCCGTCGCCTTCTACTAGGTAGACCAGCGCTGGGTGGATGATGTCCCCGGTCGTCAGGTCCCGCTCCCGGGCCATGTTGAGGGCGTCGAGCGCGGCATTCAGGGCCTCAACCGAGCCACTGACCACGAAGTCGCGCTCCGGATCTAGTTCGAACTGCTCGACCAAGGCGGGTAGCCGCCTCGGAGTATCCCTCCAGGGATCGAGTGTGAACACGACGATGGGCATCGCAATGCCCAGTTCCAGCCGCGCGCTGCGCGCACTGTGCACCACCATGGGGCAGATCGTTTCACAATGTCCGAACGCGAATGTCACGTACGCCGGCGAGCCGCCCAGCTTCGCGATATTGAATGCCTCGCCGGTTTGGTCGACCACTCCAGCCATGTCCGGCCACGCGAGGTCCATGCGTGGATAGGTCTCAGGCAGCGGCTCGCCCGGTTCCATGGCAATCCCGCCGGCCATGCCGGTGTCCAGCGTTGGCTCAGGAAGCTGCGCGTCGACAACACGGAGTCCGGCTGCCGCGAATCCCGTGATGACAAACACGAATGATGCCCCGATCAGCTTCCGGCCGCCTGGGTGGCTGGCTAGATGTCCCAGGGTGTCGCGCGCCTCGGTGCTCCAGAGCACGAAGAGTGCCGTGAGCATGGTCGGGGGCTGCCCAATGAGGAGCATCCAGCCCTTGGCGTCTGGGAGTCCCGTTTCTGTCAGGTTGAAGCAGACTGCCCGCGCGCGATCGACCCATTCCGGTACACCGGGAATCGTGAAGAGCGCGAAGCCCCACCACGCGACGGACGCAGCAGCGATGAACGCAGCGGCCCTTAGGAGCCATTTGTCCTGCTCTCGGATCATGGGCTGCGCCTGTGCCGCCATTCAGTCATGCCTTTGAAGAAGCGGAGGGGTGGGGCCGAGTGGCCCCACCCCTCCAAACACTACTTCTGTACCTAATTGTACTACTACCCGATCTGCCACATTGCCGACAGGAGCTTCCAGTTGGCGAAGTAGTAGACAATGAAGGCCAGCAAGAAGACCAGTACGAGGATCATGGTGCCTGGCATCATGCCCAACGTGCTGTGCTCTTCGAGCTCGACGTCTTCGGTGGGAAGTTCTAGGAACGGACGGTTGTAGACGCCTGGAGGCACACTGCCCGCCAGGACCACGTCCGTGCAGTCGTCGCCCAACGGTTTCCCGAAGAAGACCGAGACGACAGTGATCAGGATGTACATCCCGCCACCGACCGCAGCGAGCAGGCCACCGATCGCCATTATGGCCAGCATCAGATCTACTGCCGGTGAGTATGCCACGTCGAAGGGCGCGCCCGCGAACGTGATGTCCCAGTGACGCCGCGGAACACCGAAGGTGCCTGCAAACGTCATGGACAGCGAGAAGATCAGCATGCCGATGCTGAAGATGTAGGGCTGCCACCGGGCCATGCCGTAGAAGGCGACCTTCTTCTGGAAGATCAGCGGAATCAGATAGTACGTGATGCCCATGAAGGCCATCGCCGTACCACTCACCACCGTCGCGTGGAAGTGCCCAGGAATTCGAAGCGTGTTATGCGCGATGATGTTGATCTGCTCGGTACCGAAAGTCACGCCAGTGATGCCGCCCACGAAGCCGAAGATGACCACTGAGAGCCACAGAGCACTGAAGCCCGGATCGCCCCACGGCGCTCTACGTAGCCACCCGAAGATGCCCTGCGTATAGCCTCGAAGTCGCATGCCCATCTCGATACCGGCCGGCACTGTAAAGCCGTGGAGCATCGATGCGAGCACCGCCATGTACATGAAGTACGAGGTGTTCACGATTTTCCACGCCGGACCGAAGCCCGGGTCCACCAGAAGGTGGTGAGCCGACGCCATCGAGATAAAGAGGATGTAGAGCACGAATGCGGTACGAGAGATCTTCTCGTTGACCACGACCGCGCCTACGGTGAGCGCGCCCAGCAGATACCAGATCGAGACCATGGCGGCCACGTTGATCTGCTGTGACGAGTGCCCGAGTCCCCACCAGACCATGCGATAGACCTGGGGGTCCACCGTCAGCCATTCCGGATTGATCGACCAGATGAATGTCGGAATGTAGATCGCCGCTCCGTGCAGGAGCGTGACCGCGGCGATAATCGCCGCGGTGATGGCGCCGAAGGTGACCAACGGCACAGAGCCTTCGTACGTCTTCTCCTTTTTCGCCGCGACAATCGTCGCGAAAAAGACCGTCGTCACGATGATGGCACCGACCGCGAACAGAATGACGCCGAGGTAGAACAAGGGGTGAGCACGAAGCGGCACGTACGACGTGAAGAGCACGTCGGCGCGACCGGTGAACATGGTCCACTCGACCATGCTGGTCCCGAAGACCATGAGCCCAAAGGCGACCCACCCCCATTTAGGTCCTGCCACTCTCGCGTTTAGTAACACCGAACTCGCGAAGTAGAGGACCGCCATCTCGAAGAACAGGATGAAGAAGATCAACATGTTCATCCCGTGCACGGTCAGGATCCGGTAGAACCAGACCGCGTCGAGAAGGTGCACCGCCTGCCAGCGCGTCAGCAGGACCAAGATCGCTGATATTCCACCAATCAGGAGCGCGACGGTCGCTACGACCGCGTTGGCCTTGATGAGTGCGTCTGCGTCTTTGTGGACCTTCAGCCCCGTGGTAGGACAGATCCGGAACGGGTTGCTCATTGCTCACCTCCCGCGGGTGTCACGGTGACTTTCCCCACCATGAGGTGGTGCCCAATGCCGCAGAATTCGTTGCACACGATTCGGTAGTCGCCGGCCTCGGTGGGTGTCACGCGTAGACCGTAGTCGTAGCCTGGCACCACCTGGAAGTTGACGTTGAACGGATAGAGGTTGAAGCCGTGGTTCAGGTCCCACGACGACAGATGCAGCGTGTACTCGGCGCCCTGCTCGAGCTGCAGGATCGGTGTCCACGACCACATCTGGCCGAGCAGATATACGTCTGAGCCTGGCGGAGGAGCTACGACCGGAATCCCGTTCTCCGTTCCAATCTGGTAATCCGCAATGAACTGTTCGGTGCGGGCCCTGTAGGCGACCGGATCAACCTTGGAGCGGATACCCGACGGGTTCTGTCCACCGCGCAGGTGCCAAAGCGGCATCATTGCGAACAGGACTAGGCACCATATGAAAGCGATGGTTGCCCAGACTTTTTCGGACTTATGTACGGGTTTCCACCAGATGCGTTCTGGAGGCGTTACGCCTGTGGTATGCATAGCGGCCTCTCCTTACGGCAAGGTGGCGACGGGAAGGCTCATGATCTCCCATAGCCCCCAGCCGGTGTACAGGGTCAGCATGATCACCGTGCACAAGCCCAACAGCAGGAACGGGCGATCGTACAATGTCTGGAGATAGGGGATCTCCTCCGGCGTGTCGTCGCCGGGAGCTCCATCGTCCATAGTGGCCTCCGAGTGGTGTTTGATAGTGCTTCTTCAAAATCCATCGGATCCGCGAAAGGAGAGGGTCGCGCGGGCCAGATCCGACTAAGCTGCTGTCAGGCTAGGTTGGTAATACCCCCGAACGGGAGAGGCTCGCAACCGTTGTTTCTCGAAAAAAAGTTCGGACCGCGATCGAGACGCTCTTCCAACGGTCGTGCGCCGCGCACGGGTTCGTATCGCTGCATTCGCTACGACCCAGCAGGCATGGAGAACCGCCTGTGAGGTCGTCGAAATGTTCAATAACGTGTTCGAGGGTCATCTCGTCGGGGCGCCGGGCCAGGTGGAAACCACCTTTGGGACCTCGAGTCGAATCCAGAACATCACCGCGTGCCAGAATGTGGAGAATCTTGGAAAGGTAGTTCCGCGGGACGTCCAACGCAGCCGCAATGTCGTCAACTCGCACAGGTTCACCGTATTCTTGCTGGGCTAGGTACAGCGTAGCCTTGAGCGCGTAAACGGCGGTTTGTGAGAGAATCATCTGGCGGGGTTGTTTTCTCGATTGGTGTAATTAACATGATAATATGAGGCATACAGCAGAAAGGCAAGCATGATAAGGCTTTTGCAACGATGGAGCCGGAGGATGTTTGCACGTTTGGACGCGTGGTTCAACGAGTTCTATACGTGGCGCTACAACCCCTTGTATCACTCCGGAGCGCTCGTCGTCGCGTGTTTCGTGATTCTGCTCTTCACGGGTATCTATCTGCTGCTGTTCTACCGGATCAGCGCGCCGTACGAGTCGGTGGGGAGCATCACGGCGCAGTGGTGGGGTGGGCGGTGGATCCGCACGCTACATCGGTACGTGTCCGACCTCGCGATTGTCGCGACGGTTGTTCACGTGGTGCGCATGTTCGCCCAGGGACGGACGTGGGGGCCACGAGCATTGGCTTGGGTGTCCGGGGTTTTTCTTGCCGGGTTCTTCTTTCTGTGCGGGTGGACAGGGTACGTCATGGTCTGGGACGTTCAAGGCCAGCTCTTAGCGGTGGAGGGTGCCCGTATCCTCGACGCGCTCCCGCTCTTCTCCGTGCCGATCAGCAGGACGTTTGTGGGAGAGAACGCGCTTCCCCAGGCATTCTTCTTCATGAACCTGTTCGCTCACATCCTCGTCCCGGTAGGCATCGCGATGGGGCTGTGGATTCACGTATCGCGGCTGGCCCGCTCTTATCTGATGCCCCCCAGGGCGCTTCTGTGGGGCACGACAGGTCTCTTCACGGTCGTGTCGATTCTCTGGCCGGCGCCCATGGCGACCAAGGCTGATCTCCTGCGATTGCCGACGTCGGTTCCATTCGACCTGGCGTACGGGCTGTGGCTCCCGGTGACCCAGATGTTGGCCGCAGGATGGGTGTGGTTGTTGGTGATCACACTCCTCGCGGTCATGGTCGCCATTCCGTGGATCATGAAGCCGGAGGCGGAGCAGGCTCCGCCTCCGGCCTACGTCGAACCGAAGTTCTGTACGGGCTGCGAGCAGTGTTTCCACGACTGTCCGTACGAGGCCATCAGCATGGTCAAACGGGAGGGCGGCGGCACTCGGTCTGAGTTCGTCGGGCTCGTCGATCCGGCCAAGTGTGTGAGTTGCGGGATCTGCTCCGGCTCGTGTGGCCCCATGGGTGTGGGTCCCCTTGAACGCACCGGCCGAGATCAGCTCAAACTTGTAAAGGACTTCGTAGCGAAGGTGCAGCCTGGGGCGGACGATATCGTCATCATCGGGTGCTTCAATGGTGCGGGCGGGCGCGGCGTGACCGAAATAGCGGGCGCCCACGTCTATCCGATCACCTGCGTTGGGAGCCTCCATACGTCGGTCATCGAGTACTTGGTGCGGGCTGGCACAGGTGGTGTGATGGTGGCGTCGTGCCCGCCGCGTGACTGCTGGAACCGGGAAGGTGTGACGTGGCTCGAGGAGCGTATCTACAACGAGCGCGAAGCCGAGCTGAAGAATCGCGTAGACCGACGCCGACTGCGTATTGTATACGCGGGAGAGGGTGAGAGAGCGACGATCGAGTCCGAACTCGCGCTTTTCCGCTCACAGATGAAGGCGCTCGACAAGGCTCTCTCCGAACAGGACATCGATATCGACGTTGAATGTGTGGTTCCGGAGGTGTCGGTGGCTGAGGAGATCCGCTCATGAAGGTGACGAGGGTGGTCGGTGCCGTTGTGGCGGTACTCATGACTGTGGGCATTTCGTGGATGTCCCGGGCGCCATTCGAATTTGGTGCGGACGGGGAGGCGCTCATTCGTCTGTCGTGGCGAGTCGATGGTGTGACGGTCGAAGCGTGTCGCACGCTCAGCGAAGAGGAACTCGCAGACCTTCCCATTCACATGCGAAACCCCGACGCCTGCATCGGGCAGATGGCGCCGTTTGTGTTCCGGGCGACTCTGAGCGGTGTGGCTCTGGTGAACGACACGCTTTCCCCAGGCGGCGCTCGCGGCGATCGGCCGATCTATGTCCTTCGGGACTTGTCGGTGGCACCCGGCAGGCACGATCTCACCGTCCACTTCGACGCAATTGTGCCGGAGGGTGCTGACGTCGGTGATGCCATTGTCGCCTACACGTGGGAAGGGGAGATCGAGCTCACGGGCGGAACGGTTGCGCTTCTTACCCTGGATGACCGCGGCGCATTCGTGCTTCGTCAGCCAGATGGCTGACACCTCGATCCTTAGTATGAGGCGGACACGTATAACATCTATGACGTTCGACTTCGACTTCCGGCGGCCGACCCTATGATTTATGTCCCTCACCTTCGAGATGTCGAGCGATCTTCTTCGCTATACCGTGCACGGTGACGTGGACTACGAGGTCGGATTGCGCGTGCTCATCGCGGGCCTGAGTGAGGTGTCGGAAACTCAGACTGGGACTCCGACGCCAGTTCTCTTCGACATCCGAGATTCGGCAGGAGCCCGCGGCGCAGAAGAACTACGCGGGATCGCAACGGTGGTGGCCGCATGTTTGCGGCTTTCATCGAAGAGCACGGCATTCACATACAGATCTTCGAGTCCGTTCCCATCGCGGAAGCCGGGCTGACTGGTGAAGATGAGTAGGCGCGCCGAGTGACCAACCTCTATTTCATCGTCGTCACCGTCCACGTCTTGGCCGCGATCGTGTGGCTGGGTGGCATGATCTTCTTCGCACTAGTGGCGCCCATTCTCCGACAGATCGAGGATGATGCGTTTCGTGCACAACTCTTTGATCGGCTCGGCCGACGTTTCCGCGTGGTGGGTTGGGTGTGCATTGGTGCGATGGTGCTCACCGGAGTGGAGCAACTCCGGGCTCGCGGATGGTGGGGCACCGACGTATGGGGTGCCGAAGGCTTCTGGTCGACACGCCTTGGGGGCGCGCTCAGGTGGAAACTCGCGATCGTCGCCTTCATGATTGTTGTGCAGGGCGTCCATGATTTCTGGTTAGGGCCTGCCGCAGGGCGAACGATACCGGGATCTCAAGCGGCCGGTGATCTACGCGTGAGAGCTTCCTGGTTGGCACGGATCAACGCCGTGGCCGCGGTGCTGCTGGTCTACTTCGCGGTACGCGTGGCGCGGGGCGGCTGATACCGAAACGTCAGCGACGCTGGCCTTTCACGAAGACTTGGATACCGTCTGGCCGTGGGTTGATGTAGCGGATTCGGACGTTGCCGTCGGCCGTTCGGTCTATGACTCCCGGAATCGAATTGGCTGTCAGGTACCATCCGCCTGGGAGCACGACGGTGTTTCTTGGGCGTCCGAAATTGCGATCCCACACGAACTGGCCGCCATTCAAGACATAGCGGCCGGAGTCGGTGTACGTCTCCCAGATTCTCAGCCGAACTGAGGCACCGTCCGGGACTGGGTCGAACCAGATGGCCACCACCTCCGTTTCCGCAGTTGGTGCGCTCCCGATGTCGATGCCCCTGGCAGTGATCGCTGCCCCTTTGAGCTGTTCCACTTCGAGACGAGCGCCCGTGTCCAGGTTGTAGGCCTCGGGATCCGATGCCGAACTCCCGGTCCGTACGATGTTGATGTATCGGTCCATTCCGAGTCGCGATTCGGTGTAGTCGTGGAAGAGCCGGAACGAGTTGGTCTCAGGCTGCTGGAGGAAATATGTGATGTCCCTGTCCTGGAAGGCTCGTTCGGATACCACGTAATCGACGCGAGCACGTGAGGGCGACCCGCCCCCCGTGGTGGGTACACGTTCGCCGTCTCGTGCTTCACGGCCGGGACGGGCCGTACCCGCTGGGAGGGGTTGTGCCCTCATCCGGAGCGGCACACCTCCAGGCCCTGGATTCATGAAGCTGATGCGTAGGCGCGTGTCTTCTTCAGCATCCACCTGCACGGGATAGTTGGCGCTAACCAACTCGTAGCCCTGGGGGAGCACCACTGCGTTCCGACGGATGCCTAAGGACCGGTCGAAGACGATCGTGCCGTCCTCCTCGAAATAGGACTCGTGGTCCCAATACGTCTTGTCGATGCGAACGCGGCCCTGACCGCCTTCTGGCACGGGGCGGGCGAGGGTCACCTTGATGTAGCGGCCTTCGAGGCCGGCGCGCGGGTGTCCGTTGGCTCGAGCGTGCGCTCCGTCCACAACTTCCCACTCGAGGGGAGCTCCACTGTGGAGATCCGTGACACTGTGGACTTCCTCTTCGGCCCCGGCTCGGATGCCGTTGTAGTAGAAACGGGCTCCGGCTGTTGTGGCCGTGACGTCATAGATGATTCGAAAGCCGGCGCTGCCTGGCTCTAGAAGCTCGTAACGCGTGTAGTCGTCGGTCTGGGTCTGGGGTGATTGTTGTGCTCCTGTCGGAGCAGCAAACAACAGGGACACGGCTACACCGACGAATACGTTTCGACCTATCACAAAAGCCTCCAGGGTGCGGGTTCCCGCGCGCGGCAGGAACCGTCCCCGTCAGCCTAGGTCTCGAGACGCCCCTCGGCTACAGCTCGGAGCACGTCGTTGGACGTGACGATGCCCACCAGACGATCGGCGCTCACGACCACCGCTCTGTGAATGCGCCCTCTTACGAGGAACTCTGCGAGTTCTTGGGCCGTGGTGTTGGGGAGCACGGAGAACGACACCGGCGTCATGATTTCAGATACCGTGATCGTGTCGAAATCGCTCTCTGGCAACGCGTCCAGGAAACTGCGCGCCCCGAACGGCGAGTCTTCCGGAAGGAAGAAGCCATGGGGATCAGTTTCAAGCGGGTCCCCCTCGGGATCTTACACACGTTCGACGTTCGTCCGTCGCGCAGAAGTCGTCAGATGTACGTTCGATTCCTCCGCCGCGAGACGTACCAGGTCGGTTTGGGACACGGCCCCGACCAACTTGGTATTTCCGTCCACAACTGGGAGGCCCCTGATCTCCTGGTCGACGAGAAGCCGCGCGAAGCACCGCGCGCTCGTGCCTGGAGTCACTGGGACGACGTCGCCGTGCATGATGTCTCGTACCGCGACTATGGTGCGTCCTTCCTCCGGACTACTCCGAAATTGGATGCCGATAAATCAGGAGCGGCACATGGGAGCCGCGGACAACCTTGTCAGTCACGCTTCCCAGAATGGCCCGGCCCAGCCCCTCACGTCCGTGGGTCGCCATCGCGATCAGGTCACACCCGACCGCATCGGTTTCCTGCAGAATCCCATGAGCCGCCTGAGCACCTACGAAGACGGATGTCGTGACCTGTAGGCCTCGACGTCGCATGCGTTCTGCACGCTCCTCGAGATAGTCCGCGTAGCCCTCTTTGGTCTCCTCGACGAATTGATGGTTCATCTGGACCGTGTGAGGGAGGTAAGGACTGGCGATGTCGATGGGATAGCTCACAACACGTGTGAGGTGGTAGGCGGCATCGAACATCTCGCCGAACTCACTCGCGTGTGAAAGCGCGGACTCGGACAGTTCTGATCCGTCGAGTGGGACCAGGATCGCCCGAAAGTCCTGGGGATGATCGATCTCCGGTTGATTCTCTTCCGGAGGCCGTACGAGAACGACAGGACGATCCGAGTGATGAAGGAATGCGTCCGCGACGCTCCCCAGCCACATACGTGACAGGATGCCGTGACCGTGTGTGGCCATGACCACGAGGTCTGCGTTCTCGGCTTCCGCCTCTTGCTCCAATATGTCGACCACATGACCCGTCTTTAGCGAAGTGGTGACTGCACCACCCGCTGACGGGCTCACGCGCTCCAGCACGTTCCTTAGGTACTCCTCGCTCCATTCTTTAGCTGTCGATTCCCATTCGGCGTATGCGAACGAGGGAATCGGTTCCAAGACCGTCACAAGATGCACAACCGCACCAGTCTTCCTGCTCAAAGTAAGTGCGAGTGGCAGGGCAGATTCTGCGAATTTTGATCCGTCGAGTGGGACCAGGATCTTCTTATACATAGATGCTCCTTTCAGACTACATTCTTGCTGACCGGAGCCATTACTGCTGTCAGGAATCTCTCCCCACTTTCGTGGGGAATTTCTCCACACTCCGCGCTAAATGCCGATGTCATCACCTCCTACCGATGAATACCGCGCCGTTTTCGAGTCGTCCCCGGACGGGACCCTCGTCATGGATGCTGAAGGCAAAATCTGGGATGCGAATCCTGAGGCGTGCCTCATGTTCGGCTGGTCGCGTGAAGGGATCATCGGACTGTCGGTAGATGCCCTCGTGCCGGAGTCTCTGCGTGATGGGCATCACGCCCATCGGGCTCGCTTCGCCGAGAAGCCACACAATCGGCCCATGGGAATCAGCTTGGACTTGTACGGAGAGCGGAAGGACGGCTCGGTATTTCCGGTGGAGATCAGCCTCAGCCCCTGGCACACAGCTGATGGCCAGGTGCGGGTGATTTGCGCGGTCCGGGACATTACGATCCGCAAACGCCTTCAGAACTTCTCTGAAGGTGCACTCCGAGCCACGGAGGACGAGCGCCAGCGGATCGCCCGAGAGCTGCATGACGACACTGCCCAACGGCTGGCCACACTCATCCTGCGTGCTCGGGTCCTTGCAGAAGAACCAGACGCGGCGGCACGTGTGCGTCTCCTGGGCCAGATTCGCGAAGAAATCGTACAGGCGGCTGACGGAGTGAAGCGGATTTCGCGGGGACTCCGTCCGCCAGAGTTGGAAGAAGTCGGTTTGGCGGCCGCACTCATCGCCCATTTCCGGAATCTCAATGAGGGGACCGGGTTTCAGGTACACGCGGATCTCGACGCGGTAGAGTCGCACCTATCCCTGAACGCGAAGCTGGCGTTGTACCGGATTGTTCAGGAGGCCATCTCAAACGTCATGAGGCATTCCGGAGTGGAGCACGCCAAGGTGACCCTGATCGAAAAAGACGGATACGTGGTTGCGGAAATCGCCGATACTGGGCGAGGATTCCTGGCGACCGGCATGCTGGGAGACGGACGAGGGTTGGGCCTTGTCGGTATGCATGAGCGAGCCGCGATGCTTGGCGCGGGCCTCACAATTGATAGTGTGCCAGAAAAGGGCACCCACATCCGAGTTGCAATTCCGGTTTCCGGGGAGACTTCATGAGTAGCGCGATCAAGGTCCTGCTGGTCGATGATCACGCGATGTTCCGAGCCGGCATCAAAGTGCTCCTCGAAGCAGGGGGGCGGGTCGATGTCGTCGGCGAGGCGTCGTCTGGGGATGAAGCGGTAGATCGGGTGCGTGAACTAAAGCCCGACGTCGTGGTCATGGATTTGTCGATGCCGGAGTCGAATGGCCTCGAAGCGACGCGGCGCATCGCGGCCCTCAAGCTCGACACGAAGGTGCTTGTGCTCACGGTTCACGCCGAAGAGGAATACCTCGTGCCGGTCGTGGAGGCGGGGGCGAGCGGGTATCTCACGAAGACGAGTGCCGACACCGACCTCATGGAAGCGATCAAGGTCGTCGCGCGCGGGCAGGTGTTCTTGCCGCCGAAGGCCGCCACGTTGCTGTTGCAGCGGTACAAAGCGAACGAGTCGGACGATTCGGTTGGGCTGCGCGACCTGAGCACAAGGGAACAAGAGGTTCTGGCGCTCACCGCCGAGGGCTTCAGCTCCCGTGAAATTGGAGAGAAGCTCTTTATCAGCCCCAAGACCGTGGACACGTACCGGTCTCGGATTATGGACAAGCTGGGGCTGAGTCACCGGAGAGAACTCGTGCGATTCGCCTTGAGGGTGGGGCTGCTCAAAGAGGTGTAGCGTCTGGTTGGGGTTGGCTCGCACCCGTTCGACATCTGGGACGGAGTGGTGCGCAGCGCCTGGGGCGGACGGGAGTGGCCAATCTGTCCTGCCCGTCGCACTCTTGGGCCTCAACTCCAGCCCATGGTGAAGCTCGATGTCTCGATTCGTTCGTGTAGTGGCCGTGTTTGCGATTCTTGTGGCGATGCCCACGGTGGCAATTTCCCAGACGGTAGAACAAAACGACAGTTCGGCGCGTGCGGCTCGGCGCGGGAATTCTCTCCCGTTGATTCCGACTCGCTCCATGGAATTCACGGCTACTGAAGGCACGTGGATTTCGCTCGACCTGTCCCGGGATGGTGAGACGATCGTGTTCGAGCTGCTGGGGGACTTGTACACGCTCCCGGTTTCCGGAGGGACCGCGACGCGGATCACCAGCGGGCAGGGTTACGACATGCAGCCCCGGTATTCACCAGGCGGCGAGCATCTCGTGTTCGTAAGTGACCGAGATGGATCGGAGAACGTGTGGATCGCCGACGCGGACGGCGCGAACGCCCGTCAGCTCACCGATGGCGAACGAGAGAACTACATGTCCCCCGTGTGGACGCCCGACGGCGAATACGTGATGACGGCGAAGGGCACGCAACAATGGCTCTACCACCGTGATGGTGGCTCGGGTGTTCAGGTCACGGGGCATCGCGAGGACGGTGCGCCTGCGCCGGCGGCACATTTCGGTGCCGCATTCGGCGCCGATGAGCGCTTCGTGTGGCTCAATGTCCGCGGTTCTGTCCCGAACGGCTTGCGGTCGTCGGTCGACGGTTTGGTCGAAGAGCCCTTCGAGGAGGACTTCGGCCCGGATCATACGCCGCGCAGTTCGGCGCGAGAGATTGGGCCGTATCAGATCGGAATGTTGGACCGGGAGACGGGCCGAGTGCACGTGCGCACGCACGAACACGAAGGCGCGTTTCGCCCCATGCCGAGCCCAGACGGTCGGTGGTTGGTCTACGCTACGCGGTACGACGCGCGTGAGGCTCTTAAGCTGCGCGATATTGCGACGGGCGAAGAGAATTGGCTCGTGATGGATGTGCAGCGCGACGAGTCTCAGGGCGGCGGCACACGCGATCGGGACGTATACCCGGGCTCGGCGTGGACGCCGGATGGCAGCGCGCTCATCACCAGCTACGACGGCAAGATCATGCGGGTCGAGGTGCCGTCGGGAGAAACATCGGAGATCCCCTTTTCGGCTCGGGTCGAGCAAGAACTCGGACCGCGGGCGAAGTTCGAGTACCCGATCAACGATCGTGAACTGACGGTTTCACAGATTCGTGGTGCGCGGCCTTCTCCTGATGGCGGCCGTGTCGTGTTCTCTGCTCTGGATCGCTTGTGGCTTGCTGACCTGCCGGATGCTGGAGGGACGCAGGATGAGGGCTTCCCAGTCATCACCAACGCAGAGCGCCTCACTGAGGCGACAGATGTGGAGCACGCGCCGGTGTGGTCGCCGGACGGTGAGTACATCGCCTATGTGACGTGGAACGACTCGGTGGGTGGCGACATCTGGCGCGTGCGGTCCAACGGGGACGGAGACCCCGAGCGTCTTACGACCACGTCCGCGTTCTTCGACAAAGTCGCCTACACACTCGATGGCGCGCGCCTCTTGGCGGTCCGCGGCTCGAAGATGCATCGCATGCGAATGCTCGAGGACTTTGGTGGGCACAGTGCCAACGCCGAACTCGAGTATGTGTGGTTACCGGCGGAAGGTGGGGACGTGAGCCGGATCACCTGGGTAGCGAGTGGTGCGACCCAGCAGGGCCGAAACGCTCCTCATGCGGGTCCTGACCCCGACAGGATCTATGCCTGGGCCGGGCGTGAAGGGCTTCTTTCCATGCGTTTCGACGGGACGGATGTACGCACAATCGTGAAGGTCAGCGCTCCCTCGGCGGGGCCTGGGGGTGGTGGAGCGCCGGACGAGGTCGTGTTGTCGCCTGACGGAAAGCGCGCCCTGGTCCGGGCGAACCGGAACGTGTTCATGATCACCGTCCCTCCGGTGGGCGGCGAGGTGCCAACCGTATCTGTGTCTGGGTCGTCGTCCGTGCCGACGCGCCGGTTGACCACGATCGGGGGTGACTTCGCCGGATGGAGAGCAGACGGGCAGGTCGCGTACTACTCCATCGGTCGAAGCTTCTTTCAGTATGACATCGCGACCGGTGATGCACTCATTACCGATTCGATCGCGGCGGCGAGGGCAGAGGCGGTGGCTGAAGCTGAAGCCGGTGACGAGCCCGATGACGAGGCGGAGGAGGAAGACAGCGCGGATGAAGAAGAGGCCGAGGACGAGGAGGACGAGGCCCCCGTCTACGAAGCGGCCCGCTTCGACGTCGATATCACGGTTGATAAGGACCGTCCCGAAGGCACCGTCGTCCTGAGCGGTGCTCGCCTGATCACCATGAACGGCGCCGAGATCATCGAGCGAGGCGACATCGTGGTACGGGACAATCGGATTCTGGCAGTCGGTCCGTCCGGGAGTGTCGACATTCCCAACGGGGCCGACGTGCAGGACATGTCAGGTAAGACGATCTACCCGGGTCTCGTGGACATCCACGCACACGCTTGGGTCGCGTGGGGTGTGCATCGGGGTCAGGTGTCTCAGTTCTTGGCTCAGCTGGCGTACGGGGTCACCACCCAGCGAGATCCGCAGACGTCCTCGGAAGATATCGTCACCTACAGTGACCTCATGGAGACCGGCGAGCTGATTGGGCCACGTCTCTACTCGACCGGGCCAGGCATCTTCGGAGCAGATCAGATCAAGAGCCTCGACGACGCTCGCAACGCGCTCCGGCGGTATTCGGACCACTTCAACACCCAGACCATCAAGCAATATCTGGCGGGTGATCGGAAGGTCAGACAGTGGGTGATCATGGCGGCGAACGAGCTTGGCCTCACGCCGACCACGGAAGGTGGTTCGAACTTCACGATGAACATGACGCTCGCGCAGGACGGGTATGCCGGGCTGGAGCACTCCCTCCCCATCAGCCCATTCTTCGACGATGTGGTCCAACTCGGCGCAGCGAGCCAGATGGTCTACACGCCTACGTTCATCGTGGCCTACGGCGGGCCGTCTGGCCGGCAGTATTACCTGACGCACACGGAAATGGACGAGATCGAACGGCTGAAGCGGTTCACGCCGCACGACGAGCTGGACAAGTGGAAAAGCACGCAGTGGTACCGCACGGATCAGTACCCGCACTTCATCCACGCCGAGCAGCTCGTGAAATGGATGGAAGCGGGTGGCCAGGCTGGCCTCGGGTCACACGGTGAAGTCCAAGGGTTGGGGACGCATTGGGAATTGTGGATGATGGCGTCCGGGGGCATGGACCCTCATATGGCACTCAACATGGCCACCATCATGAGTGCAGACGCCATTGGCCTTGCCGGTGACATCGGCTCGATCGAGGTCGGGAAGCTCGCGGACCTTCAGATCCTGAACTCGAACCCGTTGGATGACCTCCAGAACACGACCGACATCGAATTCGTGATGAAGAATGGCCGACTCTATGAGGCGGCTACGCTCGACGAGGTATGGCCACGGCAACAAGCGCTCCCGACCCAGTGGTGGTGGAGGGTCGAGCCAGGATCGGGGAACTAGCCGGATGAAGACCGTTCTTTCACTTCTCGCGTTGGTGGGGCTAGCTGCCTGCAGCCCAGGAGCGTCGGATTCGGCTGTGGATACGGCCCCGTACGCCAATATCACGCGCACAGGTTATTTCGACGAACCGGCGGGGGCAGGCTCTGACGTTGTGGACGAGACGGACTGGCGGTCCCCGTTCATCACCCGGGAACAGGCACAGGGTGACCTGCAGGCTCTCGACTCACTGCTCGAGCATCGCTACGCGTACACCGATGCAGACGAGCTGGACGAAGAGACCGTATTCGCGGTCATCTCCGACGCACTCCCCGAGCGCATCCGAGTGGGAGACTTCGCGATGCAGTTGCAGAAAGCCCTCGCACTCTCCATCGATGGTCATGCTCCTCGCATCAACGGCGAAAGGCCTGATGGGGTCCGGGAACGGATCGAGGACAACCCGCCCGGGTCGCACTACTTCCCGTTCGAACTCCGCTCAACCGGCGCGGGTCGGATCGTGGCATTCGATGCGGAAGAACGTGGCCTGATCGATGAGGAGCATCCGTACGTACTCTTGATCGATGGCCAATTTGCCAGCGACTGGATCTACTCGATCCAGGACATCATCGTAGACGGCTCGCCTCAGCTGAAGTGGCATCGGGGCTCACGCCATTTGAGCAATATCGGCTTCATGCGCATGGAAGTCGGTGCGCCCGCATCTGAAACCGCCGAGGTCGTCTTCCAGAACGAAGCGGGGTCCTCCCAGCTGACCCGCACCGTACGCCTGGTCAGTGAATCGGTCGCGTCTGCGGATCGATATCCTTTCGCGGAAGACGCGTTGGCACGGGTCCCGAGCGAGGTCGCGTACTTCAGGTTGCGGCGCATGGAAGGAGACGAGCCTTACATCGACAGCCTCGCGACCTGGATTCAGGGGCAGCGGGATGCCAGCGGTGTCATCATCGACATTCGTGACAACGGAGGCGGCAGTCGACTCCCACTCCTGACGCTCCTCCCCCATGTCCTATCAGCGGATGCAAGCCCTGTCGTGGTCACTGCCGGGAAGCTGAAGCTCCCGGCCGAGTGCCTCGTGACCGCGTGTCCCGCACCGGCGGAAGGGTACCTCGCCAACCGTTTTATGCGCCCCCTCAGCGGCTTTGCCGAAGGCACACCCGAGCGGGCAGCGTTGGACCTGTGGTTGCCGACGTTCGCGCCTGAGTGGACGCCCCCTGAGGAAGGCTTCAGCGACTGGCACTATCTCGTCATCAGCCCAGACGAGGATCCGGTTTTCGCGCGTACGCCTGTGATCGTGCTGATGAACAATGCCAACTTCAGCGCTTCGGACATCTTCTTGAGTGGCTTCAAGGGCCGCCAGAACGTCCTGCTGATGGGGACTGCGAGTTCGGGCGGCTCGGCACGTCGAATGGAACACGTGCTTCCGAACTCCGGGCTCGCTGTGAGCCTCGCGACGTTGGCGTCCTTCGAAGCTCGGTCTTCGACTCTCTACGACGGGGTGGGGATCCAACCGGATCTCGAATTCGCTTCTGAACCCGGCTTTTTTGTGAACGCGAGCGATGATGTATTGGATCAAGCCATATCATTGATCCGTTCGTTCGGCGGAAACTGGTTCTGAGTCACTCTGGTAAGATGTGGCTGGGCGAAAAGAAGTAGCGCTCATACGTGGGTGCGATCCTATCTTGTATGCTCGGCCCGAACTGCCTGCCAAGCTTACTTTCAGGAGTGTTTGATGACTGATGATGTCGACGGCCGGGGCGGCGCCAAGCCCGAAAGCCTCCGGCTGACAACGATCGCCTCGGGACTCACCGTGAACGATCTCGAGGCGAGTCTCCATTTCTACTCGGAAGTTCTCGGATTCCACATCGCGGAGCGCTTCGAGCACGAAGGCGTGTTACGTGGGGCCGCCCTGGTGGCCGGAACGGCGATGATGATGATGTCGCAGGACAACTGGGAGAAAGGACGTGATCGCGTGAAGGGTGTGGCGGTACGCCTCAACATGGAGACGACCCAGGACATCGACGCGCTCGCAGCGCTCATCAAGGAGCGTGGCGGGACACTCGAGTCTGAGCCGGAAGACATGCCCTGGGGCTCTCGGGCGTTCAACATCGTCGACCCGGATGGATTTCAGATTACGATCATGTCGCCCATCGGT
>Ga0209558_1001388_pt1 | contig 17788 bp, 15 predicted proteins | sample SaaInlV_150m_DNA_3_FD_184674 | JGI IMG/M metagenome (GOLD analysis project Ga0209558, IMG submission 184674) | Marine microbial communities from expanding oxygen minimum zones in the Saanich Inlet - Saanich Inlet SI074_LV_120m_DNA (SPAdes) (version 2) | ecosystem: Environmental > Aquatic >...
GTGAGAACGAAGAATTATCGGCTGTTAACGAAAATGCAAAAGTATATTATCACCGTTTAGGTACACCACAAGATGCGGATGAATTGATTTTTTATGAACCGGAAAACCCAAAACTTTCGCCCAGTATAAATGTTTCGGATGATGGTCGTTTTATGTTCCTGTATCGATCAAGTGGCACCTATGGGAATATGCTTGCATTCAGAGACACAAAAATCGCAGAACAAGGTTGGACACACATCGTTGATGATTTGAATTCAAATTGTTGGATCATGGATAATGTAGGTGATAATTTGATCGCCCAAACGGACCGGAATGCACCCTTTAAAAAAATAGTTAGAATTGACCCAAATAATCCTGAAGAAAGACATTGGGAAACATTGATTGAAGGGACAAAAGATCAAGTTTTATCGTCTGTAAATCTTGTAGGTGGCAAATTCTTTGCTCATTTCAGTCAGGATGTTACTTCTGTTTGGAAAGTCTATGATCTGGATGGTAAATATTTATATAATGTGGATCTACCCGGAAAAGGAATTGTGGGTGGTTTTTCTGGTAAAAAGGATCAAATGATTACGTGGTACTCCTTTAACAATTCCGTAAATCCACCAACCATTTATCAATATGACATTCATCAAAATATTTCTACCCTTTATAAGGAATCAGCAGCAAAATTTAATCGGGAGAAATTTGTTTTAAAACAAGAATTCTATCCATCCAAAGATGGTACCATGATTCCCATATTTATCGCCCATAAAAAAGGGCTCGAAATGGACGGAAAACGGCCAACCTTACTCTATGCTTATGGTGGGTTCAATGTGCCCATAAAGCCCTATTTTAGCAAGGTAAACTCAATTTTATACGAGAATGATGGTGTTTATGCTTTGGCAAATTTAAGAGGCGGAAGTGAATACGGTCAGACGTGGCATGAAGCTGGCATGCTTCAAAATAAACAAAATGTATTTGATGATTTTATTGCCGCGGCAGATTATTTGGAGCGAAGCGGAATTACATCTGCGGATTATCTTGCAATTCGTGGCGGATCCAATGGTGGACTTCTGATTGGTGCCGTTTTAAACCAACGTCCGGACATCTGTAAAGTGGCTTTCCCGGAAGTAGGTGTCATGGATATGCTACGATATGAAAAATTCACAATTGGTCATGCTTGGGCTGTAGAATATGGATCTGTGGAAGACCAAGCACATTTTAACAATCTGGTGAATTATTCCCCACTCCATACCATTCAGAATGGAGCGAATTATCCGTCTGTTCTAGTATATACAGCCGACCACGATGATCGGGTCGTTCCGGCACATTCTTTTAAATATGCTGCTGCATTGCAAAAAGGTCAGAGTGGGGATGATCCAATCTTAATTCGAATAGGTCAAAGTGCAGGACATGGTGCAGGAAAACCAACTAAAAAAATTATTGCCGATTATGCCGAAAAATGGGCGTTTATGTTTTATGAGATGGGATTGGATATTTAAATAAGGACACGAGCCAGGTCATCCCTGATCAAGATTAAAATGGCTGATTGAGACACAATCAAATAATCTTTATTCTCAATTTTGATCTCGATACTGGCTTTGCCGAGAAACAATGCATAATCCCCGATCTCTGCCTGGGTTGGAATATATTTCACATCTGACCTTTTATCTTTCCAAGGTTCATCAAAAGATGAATCAGGTGAGCCCAATGGGATTCCAGGACCAACTTCAACAACCATCCCGCCGCGGACTTCTTGTTTTTCAATGACACTAGGGGGAAGATATAGTCCGGCAGGTGATTTAGTTTCGCCTGTATCAGGACGAATTAATACGCGGTCACCAACGACCAATACTTGTTTATTTGTACTTTTCATAATTCAATAGATGGATAAGCGCTGAAATGCAGATTGAAAGTTGTATAGTACTAAGGACCTGTAGCCTTATAGATCTGTTTCTAATTCTTTAGGTTTCGGTGGTGACTTTCCCCAGTAAGTTGCGCTGGTATTTAATAAAAAATAAACATTATCGTTGGTACGATATACTTCCGCAGAATTGAGCTCACGAATATAGTTAAGCTGATAATCCTGCCCAGCATTTCCAAAGATATAATGAATCAATTTCTTATCTTTATCATCGAAAACCTGGAGATGACGGCCCAATGAATCATCTACACCAAATCTTTCCCATTTAGTTTCGTTTCTTGAAATGGGCTCTGGTTCCATTTTTACAGCAAGCAAGCGGTCAAATAGGTTACCTATTTGATTTTCTTTGATCAAAAGTGAATCAGCCTGTGTGATACGCCAGGTTGTATCGGATCGTACGAGCTCTAAAGAATTCTCTCCTTCACTAATCAAGACACGATGTATATCTTCTGGATCACCGGAAAATATAGAAGAATCTGATGCAGTATAAGATCGTTGTACATTTTGGTTATAGAAGTAAATACCAATAAGTATTACAAGTGCCCCTAATGAATATTTAAGTGAATCAGTCATAAATCTGCCTCAAGATGTCTGCATGTTTTTTTTCTTTTTTAAGAGTAAAAAATCCAAATGTTAAGATGAGCATTGATGGTAATAGCATATTGGCCCATTTCCATTTTTTACGAGTTGAATCTTCTAATACAGCCAAGGGTCTGATTGTAATCTCTCGAGACCTAAGTGCGATTAAATCCTCATCACCAGCAAGATAATCTACGGCATTCATTAAAAAAGTGAGATTGTCCTTCACAGACATCCCAGATTCATCCGATAGAAATTTGGAATCAGAAATAAGAAATAATTCGCCACCATTCATTAACTTGGATGATGCCGCAATGATTTTTCCCTGCTGACCTAACATACGAATAAATGGATTTTGTTGCGGATCTGGGCTCAACATCCAATTACTTTCCATGGTACCGCTATTGTTTGAAGATTTAAATAATTCAACCACGGCTATAATTTTGTCATTTAATATTGAATCAATTTTTATCTCACTGGGAAAGAAGGGAAGGACTTGTTCAAGATCTGAAACAACAATTTCATCAGAATTAAAGGATTGAATGATGGGAAAAAATGGATATTCCATGGGGCGATTCATCATGAAAATCCCTCTTCGTTCCTGAACTTGAACACTACTACAATGATCGTCCAAAACAAGGTTGGGTTGAAGGTTCAATCCATATTCGCTCATAAAATCAAATATATCAGACTCAATAGGATAAGCTTGCTGAGTTTGAATATCTGTAAAAATTCGTCCTTGTGACATGAATACACTTTTTCCATTATCTAAAAAAGTTCGAAGTGAAGATAAGGTTGCATCTCCTACAGAATCAATTGTACCAGAAACCAATAGAACATCAATCTCGGGGCTAATAGGTGAATTTAAATCGACTGGATTAAACGTATAATGTTGACTCAATTGAGATGAAAGATTATCGATTTTCATTGGGCTTGAAGAATTTAAATCAACAAATCCAATCGTCTTTTTATCAATATCAATAAGAGATTTAATTTTAGTACTAATTAGATATTCGAGTCCTGCAGTGGTTTGGATTACTGGAATAACTTCCTTTTTATCCTCATACAGCATAACCATTCCAAGATAGACTTTTTTAATTTCAACCTTATCATTTTCAATGACTTGCATTTGAACAGGCTGAATTCCATCTTTCCGTGCTTGCTCTTCTAAATCTTTATCCGACGAAGGATTATAAAAGAAAAATCGAATATTGTTATCAGAATAAGCACTGAATTCTTCAAGAATATCCTGAAGGAATCGACGCGTACTTCCTAACTCATTTGGCAAGTTATCAGAGAAGTACACTTTCATGGTGAGTAAATCATCTACTTTAGAAACAATTGATTCGCTAGACGAAGATAAAGAATACATTTTTGTATCCGTCAAATCAAACCGATGAAACATATCTCTAGCAATCAAATTCAATAATAATAATCCAATGACTAATCCAGTGGAAACCATTAAAAAGGAATTTTTATTTTTTGTTAACATGATTTAACTCCACTTCCTGGATTCAAGAACCCGGGTTGTCATAAATAAGAAAAAACCAATTACAGATCCAAAATAAATCAAATTTCGCGTATCTATTACGCCTCTTGAAATATTCGACAAATGGAATTCAGTACTTAAATATTGGATTATTCCAGCCAATGAAGCCGGAACGAAAACCAATAATTTGTCCATCAGAAAAAATACAAGTACAATTGCAATCCCAACTATAAATGCAACAACCTGATTTTCTGTAATGCTACTGGCGAAAATTCCAACTGCCGTATAGACACCGCCTAATAGAGCTAATCCTAAATACCCTGTAAATACAGCACCATGGTCAGTGACGGTTCCAACATTTATTAGAGTGAAATAATGAATCATTGTTGTTAAAAGCGCTATCAAAATGAGAGATAAACCAGCAAGGTATTTCCCAATTACAATATCTCGTTCTCGAATGGGTAGGGTTGTGATTATTTCAATAGTTCCTAAACTTTTTTCTCTGGAAATAAGTCCCATAGATACGGCCGGAATAAAGAAAAGATAAACCAATGGAATAATGCTAAACAAAGATCGCATATCAGATTGGTTGTATAGGAAAAAGGTATTAGTGAAAAAATACCCTGTCACTAAAGCAAAAACCACTAAGAAAATATATGCCATCGGTGTTGTGAAAAAAGAGCGCATCTCTTTTTTATAAATAGGTAGAATGCTATGCATGAGTCATATCTCCATCTTGAGTAAGGTTTCTAAATATATCTTCCAAGTTACGTTTTGATGCAGTCATTTCAAGAATGGTCCAATTATTATTAACAGCATATTCAAAAACATCTTTTCGACAATCACCCGTATTCGCATATTCGATGGAGACTAAAATAGAATTATCATTTTTTTGTACAGATGTGATATTAATACTCGGAATAACTGCCTTCATATCCTGAATCTCATTTTCGTCAGCTCCCTGAATTTCTAGGGATAATTTTGTCATCCCTTTAGCATCGGTAATTAATTCATCACTAGTACCATCTGCCACAATTTCGCCATTATGAATAATAATGATTCGATCTACAGTCGCTTGTATCTCTTGAAGAATATGAGAAGACATCAGAACTAACTTTTCTTTTCCCAACTTTTTAATTAAATGCCGAATTTCTACAATCTGATTTGGATCCAATCCTGTTACAGGTTCGTCTAAAACTAAAATTTTAGGATCATGAATCATGGCCGCCGCCAATCCAATCCGCTGCTTGTATCCTTTGGAACAATTCCCAACGGTTCGGTGAACAACGCCTTGAAGTCCGCAATCCTGAACAACCCTTTGCAAGGCTTTTTTAAATTCTTCTTCTGGGATTTCGCGAATTTCTGCATGGAATTTTAGATATTCATACACCTTCATTTCGCTATAAAGTGGATTTAGTTCGGGAAGGTATCCAATTTGTTTTTGAATATCCAGACTATCATCAATAATATTTTTTCCATCAACAATGACATTGCCAGCCGTGGGGGTCAAATATCCTGTAATCATTTTAAGTGTGGTACTTTTACCTGCACCATTTGCGCCAAGAAATCCAACAATCTCTTTATCGCCTAATGAAAAGGATATTGATTTCACAGCCTGAACATGTCCATAGTTTTTGGACAAATTTTCAATACGAATCAATTTAAATCTCCTTGGTTATTAATTTATGTAAAAATGAATGTAAAATAAAATAAATAGTTCCAAAAAATGCTGGGGATATTATCAAAAAATAATAGCATGTGAAATAGTGGAATTAAACCGTTTGTGACGTATGCCACATCACGAAAGTTTAAAAGATTAATTCTCTTGACTTATATAGACCTTCGAAAATAGATTCTGCCCGACTAGTCAAACAATTTTGGCAAGTATTGGTATACCTAACAAAATAAAAAGGAGAGTATTATGACTCGAATTTTCAAATCAGTCATTTCTACTCTGGTAATCTTATCACTAGTAGCAGTTCTACCAGCTAAAACAACAGTTAAAGCTGATCAAATTGAATTTGCTATTAAAAAAGGCAGCGACGATGCTGTTTTTGCCAGTGCAGAAATCAAAAAGAAAAAGAAAAAAGGAAAGAAGATTTCCAAAAAAGGTAAGAAGAAGAAGAAAGGTTTCTTCTCTAAGTTCAAAGGCGCTAAATAACCTTATTCTAATTCTTGAATAAAATAAAAAAGGGTACGTTAATCGTACCCTTTTTTATTTTCTAAATTTCAATTATAATTGCACTTATCAAACCAAGGAAAAAAATGATGTTTAACTCTATGAAGACGATAATAATAATTTTATTAGTATCAATCATGCCCATTTTCGGACAAGATGCAGACACAACTGACTATGAAGAAGAAGCTGGCAATGAAATGAACACGAGTGTGGATATCAGTTATTCTCAGGATAAAGGGAATACTGACTTTTTATCCCTGTATTACGGATTTAGCTTTAGTGTCCTCGGTAATGTAGGTCCCTTAACCGACACTGAATTCAGTATCAATTTTTCTCGAAGTGACGATAAATTTGACGGCGAATCATTTACTGATGAGCAATCCTTAACATCCCAGTTTGATCTCTGGGCCAACCAACAAATTTCTCCTTTTTTGTTCTTCCAAAATTCTTTTGATAAGACCATTGGTCTCAATAATAGGATCAATTATGGTGTAGGCGCTAAACTGGGATTACTTAAGTGGCTGTCTGTTAGTTATGCGTTGTTGTATGAGACTGAAGAATATGAACCATTTTTTGGATATACCGATTCAACTGCTTTTGATTTTTATAATTATACTGATTCAACTTGGTGGGGTGAATACTCATTTACTGATTCTACAAATTTTTATGATGATTATTATTATTATTATTACGGTCTTGATGAAGATGACATTGATGTTGCATATGATACGGATGGTGATGGTGAATATGATGAATTTTATGTTTATACAGACTCTATTTTAGTATATGCTGATTACTATTATACAGACTCTACATTAGCTGGTGAGTATCATGTAGTTACTGATTCAGTTAATTTAGGTGGCGAACAAAAATTTTGGCGGCATTCGATCAGACCAAAAATAAAACTTAAACTTTTTGATAATAATGTAGTATTTGATTATCGTTTTTATTTCAAACCGAAGATGGATGATTGGGAAGATTTTCTATTAGAGAATGAACTTAAGATTACAATAGCAACATTCAATGAAGCCGTTACTATTGATTTTAGTTATACCGATAAATACAATAGTAGATACGATCCAGCAAGAAATACAAATAAAGGAATTGCCAACTTATATGATATGAATGATACGAATATCACTTTAGGTGTATCATTTATGTTTTAATTTCAAGAAAGACCTATTTAATTCCATGGGGTGATGAAGTAATTTTTCACCCCATTTTTTATGCAATACGACCATTTAAAACTCGAAGCCAAGTGGCAAAAATATTGGGCGGAACATAAAACTTTCAAGGCCGAAATTGACCTAGAAAAAGAAAAAGTTTACGTCTTGGACATGTTTCCTTATCCATCCGGAGCTGGACTTCATGTGGGGCACCCCTTGGGTTACACTGCTACGGACATTTATTCACGGTTTAAAAGACTCCAAGGATTTAATGTATTGCACCCTATGGGTTGGGACGCATTTGGCCTTCCGGCAGAACAATACGCCATCAAGACTGGTACGCATCCCAAGAAAACTACCGAAGAGAATGTTAAGAATTTCATGCGACAGATCAAAATGTTGGGATTCTCTTATGACTGGGACAGAGAAATCAATACCACCAACGAAAAGTATTATAAGTGGACCCAGTGGATCTTTTTACAACTTTATAATAAAGGATTGGCATACGAAGCTAGGGTTCCTGTCAACTGGTGTCCTGAATTAAAAGCTGTACTGGCAAACGAAGAAGTTATTGATGGAAAATCAGAAATAGGTGGACATCCTGTTATTCAGCAGCCCATGCGCCAATGGATGCTCAAAATTACAGATTATGCTGAATCATTATTGAATGGCTTGAATGATTTGGATTGGCCTGAAAGCGTAAAAGACCTGCAACGTAACTGGATTGGAAAATCAGAAGGTGCAAATATACACTTTAATTTACCATCAATAAATCAAGCAATAACAATATATACAACACGCCCAGACACACTTTTCGGTGCTACGTATATGGTTTTGGCGCCTGAACATCCTTTGGTTGAAAAACTCGTATCAAGTGGACAAAAATCTGCTGTTATATCTTATACAGAAGCTTCCCAGAAAAAAAGCGATATGGACAGAGGGGAGCTAAATAAAGAAAAAACCGGTGTTCCTTTAGACGCTTATGCCATTAATCCTGTTAATGGTGAAGAAGTACCAATCTGGGTTGCAGATTATGTGCTCATGAGTTATGGAACGGGCGCAATTATGGCCGTCCCTGGACATGATCAACGTGATTATGAATTTGCAAAAGAATATGATTTACCAATAGTTGAAGTTGTGTCCGGCGGTGATATTACAGAAAATGCATATACCGATAATATAGATGGCTTATTGATCAATTCATCTAATGATGATGGATTAGACTTGAATGGACAAAAAGTAGCGAATGCAATTCAATCAACAATTGAATGGTTGAAACGCAGCGAGAAGGGAGAAGCAACCATACAATATAAGTTGAGAGATTGGCTATTTTCCCGCCAAAGATATTGGGGAGAACCCATTCCTGTTGTACATAAACCTGATGGTAGCATTATTGCGGTTAATGAATCAGACCTGCCATTAACATTGCCGCAAGTTGAAAAATATGAGCCTGCCGGCACAGGCGAATCCCCTTTAGCCAATATTGATGATTGGGTCAATGCTCCCGAAGGTAAACGAGAAACGAATACTATGCCCCAGTGGGCTGGATCCTGTTGGTATTATTTACGTTTTGTTGATCCATTAAATGAAGCACAATCATGGAGTAAGGAAGCAGAATCATATTGGATGCCCGTAGATCTTTATGTAGGTGGGGTGGAGCATGCGGTACTCCATTTACTTTATTCACGTTTTTGGCACCATGTACTTCATGATCTAGGCTTAGTCTCAACTCGGGAGCCATTTCAAAAATTATTCAATCAAGGAATGATACAGGGTGAAGATGGCCAAAAAATGAGCAAATCACGTGGAAATGTGGTCAACCCTGATGATGTGGTTCAGGAGTATGGCGCAGACAGTTTTAGGCTATATGAGATGTTTATGGGGCCCTTAGAGAAATCTAAACCATGGAGCACCACTGGATTACAAGGATGTTATCGTTTTGTCCAGAAAGTATGGAAACTTTTTACTGAAGATCCGTCAAGAATTCAAGAAAATTGCGCGTCAGATGAAACAATTAAGATTTTGCATCAATCTATTAAAAAAGTCACAGAAGATTTATCAGACTTAAGATTTAATACATCTGTATCGCAATTAATGATTTTTGTGAATCATTTAACAAAACTGGAAAAATTGGATAAATCTGTTTTGCATCAATTTTTACTGATTCTAAATCCTTTTGCGCCACACTTATCTGAAGAATTAAATCAAATGTTAGGATATAAAATCATTACCAATTCTGATTGGCCAATATACGATAAAACTAAAATATTAGAAGATAAAATTGAAATTGCAATTCAATTCAACGGAAAAACCCGCGGAAAAATTCATATCGCAAATGAAGAATCTCAAATAGAAATAGAATTATCAATTAAGAATGATCCAAAATTGAGTAAATATTTATATGAGAAAACGATTATTAAGGTTATTTATATTAAAAATAGAATTATTAATTTTGTTTTACGTTAAAGAGTACTATCTCTTTGTTGTGTTCCTATTATACATAATATAAATTATACGCAATCTTTATGAGGGGAGACTCTCTTTGAATTTGTCCATGTTCACTACGTCCCCCATTAATAGTACCGTATCTGTTGTATTTAATATTGTATCTGGTTTCGGATTTATGATTGATTCACCTGTACTCTTTATAATACCCACAATCATCACATCGAATTCTTCTCGTAATTTGGATTCTTTGATTGGAACACCATCATAGTGATTTAAATTTTTTAGAGAAATTTCATCAAGAGTTAAATTCATTTCCGCGTGTTTTGGAGAAATGACTGATATTGAATCTTCAACTTGTGGTTTTGATAGAATTTCAGCCATTCTATGTCCACCTGCTGTATAAGGATTTATTACTTTATTTGCGCCTGCTCGGATCAATTTTGCCATATTATCTTCTAATGAGCATCGACTTAGTATAAACAAATCGGGATTCAATGTTTTCATGGACATGGTTACAAATAAATTTTCCTGATCTGTATCTAATACAATAGAAACGCCTGATGCATTATCGATACGTGCTGCTGTAAGTGTGTCTTCTGCCGTAGCGTCGCCATGAACACAAAACCAACCTTTTGAACGAATAAGCTCCGCTTTTTGATCATTAATCTCAATAATAACAAAATCAAGATTTTTATCGTTTAATTCTTTTGCAATCACGGCGCCCATTCGGCCATACCCACAAATCACAAAATGGTTTTTTAATTTTGAAATAGTTTTCATCATTTTATTTTTCCGAAATAAGTCAATTTGAATAAATTCTTCTTTAAATGTGCGAATGAGAACGCCAATTCCCGTAACCCCAAAAATAATAATAAGAATAGATAGAATTTTAGCTGAGTCTGTTAAAGGATGAACTTCACCAAATCCAACCGTGGATAAAGTGATAACGGTCATATATATACTATCTATCCAGGACCACTCTTCACCACCTAAAATGTAAAATCCTATTGACCCGAATGAGAATAAAAAAATAAAATATAAAATGATCAGGAATTTTTTATTCATCATTAACCAGCAAGTATATCTGCAAGATGAATAATATCAGAAATATCAATTAGGTTGTCAGAATTCAAATCTCCAACATCCAACTGAAAATCAGTCATAGGATCATTATTAATTATTAAACTCACCAGTAAAATTAAATCTTGGATATTTACAAATTGATCTTGGTTGAGGTCGCCTGCTATCATGACAGGATTATAATCAAATGTATAATCCCAAATTCCCCGTCCATATGTTCCAAATCTAACTGTATTTATTTCGGGAATATAGTCCACAGTCCAATATGTTTGATCTGGTGCATTATTATCAGCTAAATCAGCCCATTCTCCGTTATCTGTGGAATAATAGTAAGGACCAAGTTCTGTTGCAGCAAAAATCATAGATTCATCCGGTAATGAAACTAATTCATAGACTAAGGTATTAGGTAGACCATTATCAAATGCGGAGAAGGTCTCACCCCCATCCGTACTCAGATAGACTGCGGGATTTGAATATCCACTTCCACCAATATAAATTCGTTGATTATCGATAGGAGACGGCAAAATAGTACTTCCATAAAAATAATGTGAACCTGGACCGCTAAAACTGGAAGTTTCAGTGAATGATTGACCCAAATTATTTGAATAATAAAAATGTCCATCTTCGGTTGAAACGTACCATCTATAAAATGATACTGGACTCCAAGCCATGGCGGAAATTTTCGAATCAAAAGAAAAATTCATATCTTCCGCATCTATTTGATTATTTGAATAGGTCATTTTAATCATATTATTCGTTGTATTTATTCCACCACCGCCAACATACGCAACATTTGCTTGAAAAGGATCTATCATTAAAGGTGGTAACCATAAGTACCCACTGCCTTGAAAGTCCCAAGTTGACATTGTATTTGAATTCGCTGCATCAGGATAATGCATGGCAAATCCCGGATAATCTGTCCAAAGACTCGTACCGCCATTTCCAGAAATAATATGTCCATAATCTCCACTAATAACTTGCTCAAAATCTAAAGCTCCATCTCCATAAGCTCCATCAGTGATATGCCGCTGAAATCCTTGGTCTTGGCTTCCAGCATACACATGATGTGGTGCATTCCGAGCTGTATAAGTGGAATAATATTGACTCACGCCCAAACCACTCAAAGAAATATTCTGTACAGTTTCAAATTGATCATAAGAAATATATAGCCCGCCATCGGTTGAAATAAGTTGGAATTCTTGGTCGGTACTTGGGTTAATGTAGTAACTGAATTCTGGCAAATCAGCGTGCAACTTAGTTTCAGGAGAATTATAATATTCATACCAATAATTGATTATTGTCCAAGTATTGCCACCATTACTGGTTGTATATCCATCTAAGGTTCCAATTACGAGTTTAGTTGGATTATTTGGTGAACATTCAAAACTGTTGATAGTGAAAGTTCCAGATGGCAAATCTCCTTTTGCAATCCAATTAAGTCCGCCATCTAATGATGAATATAATTGCCCACCTACTCGAGAATGTAAAAATGTCTGAGTACCATTTACGCCACCAATAAGTATATTATTTCCTGATTCTGTTGGGGTGAATTCTCCAATGAGATTTAAATTATCATTCTCGGTAAGTAAATAGCACTTTCCATTATTCATAACATAAATACCACCGCCAACGGATGGCGAAGCCCATATATCAAAATGACTTGAACCTACAGAAAATCCATTTGCAGCAGTCAACTCAACAATTTTAGTAAAGGAACTGCCACCGTCCGTTGATTTGTATATAGCAGGAAGATGGGTCCATACTGAATAATCCCATTCAATAACGCCCAAATAAATCGAATGTTGTAGTGAGTTATCAATAACTGTTCGAAAAATCCATCCCCAATCCTGAAATGAAGAAAGTCCTTCTGCCTCATCAATAATTAGAGCATCATTATCAGAACGATAACATTGTTTCCCATTCACCATTAATAATCGATTTAACCCATTATTCTCTATTCGTTTTAAATAATGGATTCCTTTTATTTGAAAATAATCGTTGAGAGATTCCCAATTGGTTCCATCTAGGTTTCCTCGCCAAATATTCCCACCGCTTGAAGCACAGTAAATTAGATCATTTTCAAAATCAACATCCGTTGTTCTAATTCGTCCAGCTAGATTATTGCTTCCTCTCTCAATCCATTGTCCTGGCACATCCCGAAAAGATGATATTGTTTCCTGAAAGTTTACATTTCGAGATAATAGTCCTTTAAGTTGTAATGATTTTCTAAAATTATTTATTTCATTAATTTTAGTTTCGCGTGTATTTTTGTCCATTGATTTCCAATCAGTCTCCGGATCAGCACGGTGCATATTTTCCATCCAAGCATTCCGTTCCATTTTGAATTTTTTCCGGTCTTTCTTTTTTTGAATAATTTCAGTGGGAACTGGAATAGATGATAAATCCTTGGACTCTTTTAGTAGTATTGATGAAGCAATGAGAATTATCCCTAAAATAATTGGCAATAATTTGATGGATTGGAAGTTCATGCTGATTGTCTGCTACTGGATTGGGAGAATTTGTCACGAAAAGTCATAACAAAAATTAAGAAGAAATAAACTATTGAGTAAGTTTATATAGTAAAAGGAGACCGATAATTCTGCCCCCTTTTACTTAGGAGGGTGTTCTTATATAGTAAAGCTAATTTTGTTCTTCAGCAGCTTCTGCTTTTTCTTTCTGAATTAAGGCAAGATCTTCAATTTCTTTTAGTCCTTTTTCTAATCTAGACGTTGCTTGTTCTAAATCAGAAATGCCTTGTTTTAGTTTTCGGAGGGTCCCTTTAATGTCGGTTGCTAAATCATCAATATCGTTGTTAACATTTCGAAAATTCTTTTTTGTTTCTCTGCTAAAGTTATCGAGTCTAAAACTGACTTCATCAATCATGGATGCTAATGAATCAGTGTTCTTTTCAATTAAGTCAGTATTTGCAACAATATCTTTTTGAGCTTTTCTAAGATGCTTCCCTCTTCCGATGAATCTCAAATTATAAACACGAAGACTGTCTGAGAACTCATTCAGAACAATATCAACATGTTCGGCATCTGCGAGATTTAGTTCATCCATCCTTATATTTAACTCATCCGTTAAAAACTGGAAATAAAAAGCACCGACAATCAGTGCAGCGAGTAGTCCAAATACAAATTTATCCTTGGCGTTCATTCAATCCTCTACGTTTACTTGCCTTCTAGGCGTTTTTCCCATTCACTCATTTCAGGTGAATCGGATTCAGTATCATCATTTTCTTCGTTATTATTTTTTTGTGTAACAGGCTCATTCTCAACCATCAATTCATGAATGATTTGATTACGACGGTTGGAACTAAGTTTTAATTCGCCCATAATACTTTCAATTTCTTCATTGAAATCAAGAATAGTTCTTTGCAGACGAATAACGAGTTCATTGAGCAAGTCCTGCCCATAACTTTCATTTATACCGGTCAATAAATTATCTAATTTTTCATTTAGATAATTTACTCGACCATCTTGGCTTTCAAATTCGATACTCATAATCCTCAACAAGTTATTCCTGAAACGATAAAATTTAGTTCAGTAATTTGATACAAGAAAAGGTTCGTAGCAACCAAGAAGTTCAAGGCCAATGATCCAATTTTTTATACCCTAAACTATCCAAGGGAGTAATTAAAGATAGAAAAGTCCTTTTCTGAATATTATAGGGCAGTTTATCAAATGTTTTTATTTTCAATAAATCTTCAGTTTCGCCTAAACCAGAGATGGGAATATCCATTCTTCCTTTGCCTGTGATTGTCATTTTATCGTGTATTGAAACTGATATTGAAATAAGTCTTTGACCTTCCCCCCAATCATATAATTTATAATCTGTGAAAATGAATCCATCTTTTGGCGCAAACTCTAATACTGAAAATCCTTCATTTTTTAAAAATTGGTGAATTTCGTTAATGGCTTCATTTCGTGGTTTGTCGTAGGAAAAATGTATAACCATCCTAGGATAAGATGGACAGAAAGAAAATTTAATTGACGATAATGAAAGGAATAATAAAAGAAATAAACGCAATACGATTTACCGAATCATAGTTCCAATTCGATCCCATCTAGGAGTCCAAGTGTCTAAATTCAATGAGAAATAGGTGAATAAGGCTTCACCTAAAATGTTGTTTTCTGGAACGAATCCCCAATATCGAGAATCCAAGCTATCATCTCGATTGTCACCCATAGCCCAAAAGTAATTTTGAGTTATTTCGTATTGAGACCATTCACTAATAGGTTTGCCATCTATTATTAGAAATTGGAAATGATCATCTTTTATTGCTTTGCTCCAGGGATTTAAGTATTCACCTTTTGGAAAATAATCATCATACACTTCAGTTTTACCTTTTCGTCTATATAGTTCATTTGGATCTTGAAGCGTGAATTCATAATTAACTTCATGATTATCCAATCGTGCTGTATGACCTTCCATAAGAATCATGGGTAAAAGGTAGCGCCAGTTTGTTTCGGAATTTATGGGAAATATATCACCCGTTTTGGGGATATAAATCGGACCAAGATTATCGCGATTGATATTGGTTTCAGATGAAAGGAAAATATCTGGTTGCTTATATTGCGTTTGCATTGGCGCTGTTAAATATTTTCCATGTGTCCACATTGGGATTTCTTTTCCATTCACAAATAACTTTTTTTGCTCTATCTGTAGAGTATCTCCCGGCCCAGCCACACATCGTTTTACATATTTAACATATTTGTCATGTGGATATTTAAAAATTAGGACATCGCCCACTTTAGGTTTTTTAAATTCGGGGAATTTTATATAGGGAATAAAAAAGCCAATGTCTGTATAAGGAACTCCAATCCAGTCTGGTGTTCTCATTCCATAAACAAATCGACTCCCAATGAGAAAGTCACCTGTCATGATTGTATTTTCCATGCTGCCAGTTGGAACAATATAGGCTTCCACCACAGTTACTTTTACAAGTAATACGGTTAGGACGATAAAAACAATCGCCTTAGTCTCAGATATTATATTTTGTTTAGTCATATAGGTTTTTTCGCCGGGGAAATTAGTGAATCAATCTAGTAAAATCCCTTCAAAATGTTTAAAAAATGGTTTATTTTTTTGCAGAATGACTGATATACAATCAATTCGAAAGTCTTCAATTTGTTCCACTTGATTTTGGTAATGCTGGATCGCATGCCCCATCTTGGTCAGTTTAATATTATCTACTTTTTCATCAAGAGAATCCGGATTTGATTTGTAGGCTGTTTTCACTTCAACAAAAACCAATTCATTTTTATTTTTTGCAATAATATCAATTTCACCGTAAGGAAGACAACTCCGATTCATTTCAAGAATTGTTAGCCCTTTTGATTTTAAATATAACGCTGCGAGTTTTTCTCCCATCCAACCGATTCTTTTTTGTTCAGACAGCCAATTAAAGGTTGGCATATGTTTATTAACTGGATTAAAAGACCGACGATGGATTGGGGTTGACCGATATTGCTTTAATGCATTCATATGAAATTCTGTTCCATATCCTTTATGTTTTTCAAATCCATATTCTGGAAAAATATTGCCATATTCATCCATCATATTATCTCGAGTTACTTTTGCAATAATGGATGCAGCTTTAATTGAGTCCACTAAGTCGTCTCCTCCTATTATTCCTTCATTTGGAATAATTTGACTTTTTAATGGGTGTCCATCAATAAGAGCTTTTGTAGGGCGAATGGGGAGTTTGCCTAAAGCGATTTGCATTGCCTTAAATGTCGCTTCTCGAATATTAATTTTATCAATGGTTTTTACATCTACTTCACCAATTCCAATGCCTAACGCTTGATCTTGGATGATTGGAAAAAGCTTTTCTCTTTTAATTTTAGAAAGTTTTTTAGAATCTCGAAGGCCTACTATGGTGTGATTATCTGGTAAAATAACGGCAGCCGCCACCACAGGACCTGCTAAAGGACCACGACCAACTTCATCTACACCTGCTATTATTTCCATTCTTTTTTCCAGTATGATTTTCCATCACTTTGAATCCATAATGCACCAGAGAAATCTGTCCGATGAATTTGTATTTTGTGGTCTATTAATCTGTCCATAACTATGGGGGATGGATGTGAAAATTTATTACCGTCCCCGACGGAAACCACAGCTAATTCTGGCTCGATTATTGATAATACTTTTTCGGTGGTACTCGTGATAGACCCATGATGTCCTACTTTTAATATATCCACTTTTAAATTATCTCCAAACTTGGCAAGTGCGTCATCTCCCTCATGTTCTAAATCTCCTGTAAACAAAAATGATTTTGTCCCAATATTTAATTTAAAAACAATACTGGCATTGTTTACATTGTGCTGATTAACAGAAAAAATAGAGTCTGGCGCAAAATATTGTATGGATTCCATCGGGCTGATATTTAAGGTTTCGCCAGCTTTTGGATTTTTTATCACCGTTCCTAAATCAGAATATCTCTCAATTAAATGATTATAAGTCCAGGATCCATATCCGGAATATGTATCTAATAATGTATCTGTTGGAATAGATTCAACCAACGAAACCAATCCACCAATATGATCCGCATGAGGATGACTCATAACTGTCCAATTTAATTTAGATATTCCAAAATGATTTAAAACTGGAATGACAACTCGTTCTCCCCAGTCTTCCCTCCTGTTTCTGTTTCCAGCATCAATCAACATTGTTTGTTCATTGGAGAAAATAATTAAAGCAGCATCTCCCTGACCAACATCCATAAATAATATAGTTGTCTCAGGTTTTCGGATGTTCCCCCAAATTACCAAATTAGTAATAAGTAAAAAGGTAATAATACCTTTACTTCGATATTTCAATTGAAAGATCCAAAATAGTCCCAAAATAAATAATCCATAAAGAACTACATCTAGGATTCCAATCTGTGAAATAGGAAAGGTCGAAAATGAAAAAGATGAAAAATAGTGAGCAAGCCA
>Ga0209558_1001432_pt1 | contig 17457 bp, 16 predicted proteins | sample SaaInlV_150m_DNA_3_FD_184674 | JGI IMG/M metagenome (GOLD analysis project Ga0209558, IMG submission 184674) | Marine microbial communities from expanding oxygen minimum zones in the Saanich Inlet - Saanich Inlet SI074_LV_120m_DNA (SPAdes) (version 2) | ecosystem: Environmental > Aquatic >...
AAGCCTCTAGCTTTTTCTACCTTTTCTTGCAATGCAATAAGTTTTTGCTGATGTTCTTTCATATACTGGTATTTTAGCTATAATTACGAAAAAATGCAATATAAAAAAAAACCACGCACAAAGCGTGGTGTTTTTATGTCTCTGGTTTACATCATTCCACCCATACCGCCCATTCCTGGCATTCCGGCTGGAGCGTGTCCGTGTCCGTCGTCACTCTTTGGTAAATCTGTTACCACGGCTTCGGTTGTTAAAATCATTCCGGCAACAGATACGGCATTTTGCAATGCTGATCGTGTTACTTTTGTTGGATCAATAATTCCTGCAACCACCATGTCTTCGTATTGCCCGGTTGAAGCATTAAACCCAAAGTTTCCATCATGTTTTTTGATTTCATCAACTACCACAGCTCCTTCGTATCCGGCATTTTTAGAAATTGTTCTAATTGGTGCTTCTAGTGCACGTTTTAAAATTCCTACCGCAAGCATTTCTTCATCATTTAAATTAATGTTTTCCAAAGCTTTTGCTGCTCTAAGCAGTGCAACACCACCACCTGGAACCACACCTTCTTCTACTGCTGCTTTTGTGGCACCAACTGCGTCTTCAATTCGGTGTTTTACTTCTTTCATTTCGGTTTCTGTTGCAGCACCAACTTTGATTACTGCTACACCACCTGCAAGTTTTGCCAAACGTTCGGCAAGTTTTTCTTTGTCAAATTCTGAATCGCTTTGTTCAATAAAAGTGCGAATTTGTGCTACACGTGCCTCAACAGCAGCGTGATCCCCTTTTCCTTCTATAATTGTTGACGATTCTTTTGTTGCGGTTACTTTTCTTGCGCGGCCCAAATCTTCAATAGTTGTGTTATCTAGCTTTAATCCAAGATCTTCGGTAATAAATCGTCCACCAGTAAGTACTGCAATATCTTCTAGCATTGCTTTGCGTCTGTCACCAAATCCAGGTGCTTTAATAGCAAGCACATTAAATGTTCCTCGAAGTTTGTTTACCACGAGTGTTGCAAGCGCTTGACCATCTACATCTTCTGCTAAAATTACTAAATCCTTTTTTCCAGTTTCTGCAACTTTTTCCAAAATTGGTAACACTTCTTCGAGTGAAGAGATTTTTTTATCGGTAATAAGAATATATGGTTCTTCGTATTCTGCTTCCATTCTTTCTGAATTAGTTACCATGTATGGAGAAATATATCCTTTGTCAAATCGCATTCCTTTTACGGTTTCGATTTCCATACCAAAAGATTGTGACTCTTCTACGGTAATAACACCATCTTGCCCAACGTCTTTCATAGCGTCGGCAATCTTTTTTCCGATTTCTTTGTCATTTGCAGAAATAGCAGCAACGTTTGCAATTTCATCTTCTTCTACATTTTTTGAAATATTATTTTGTAATTCTTCAACAATTGCTTTTGTTGCTTTGTGTAATCCACGGTTTAATGCTACAGGATTTGCGCCGGCAACAACGTTTTTCATACCTTCTTGTACAATGGCTTGTGCCAAAACGGTTGCGGTTGTGGTTCCATCCCCCACTACATCATTTGTTTTACTTGCAACTTCTTTCACTAATTCTACTCCCATGTTTTCACATGCATCTTCTAATTCAATTTCTTTTGCCACAGTCACTCCATCTTTTGTAATAATTGGCGCACCATAGCTTCTGCTAAGTACCACATTTCGTCCTTTTGGCCCAAGTGTTACTTTTACTGTATTTGCTAATATGTCTACGCCACGAAGTAATCCTTGACGTGCCTCTTCTTCAAATGTAATTTTTTTTGCCATAAAATAGTTAATTATTTGCGTTAAGCCTATTATTCAATAATTGCTAAAATATCTTCTGCGTCAAAGATTTTGAATTGCTCACCTTCTACTTCTACCTCATCTCCTCCCCAAGATTTAAGCAAAACAGTTTGTCCAACAGCAACTTCAAATGATGCACGTTCTCCACTTTCTAATAATTTTCCCGGCCCAAGCGCAATCACTTCTGCTTCTGATTTTTTTTCTTTGTCAGCAGTGTCTGGTAACACAATGCCAGATTTTGTTACTTCTTCTTTTTTAAGAAGTTTTACCAAGACTCTTCCACCAAGTGGTTTAATGGCCATATGACGATATATAATAAATAAATAAACATTCTTTTATCACTCGTAATATTTGAGTGATAAGTACTATCTATTTTACACGAAATAAAAATTGCGTCAACTCCGATTTGAATAAACAAAATAAAAAAGCCCAAAAGTAGTAACACACCCAACATGCCGTCTACAGGTTGATCTCATGATGCCTGTCAGTAACACGAGATCAGGTAGCGAACACTTGCGTAATGTTACCACTCTTAGACTCTTCGTCTTACGAAAAACTAGTGGTATTTTTGCTCTTTCTTTATTGTGGTCTATATTTTCCCATTTTTATTTTTTCTTGTCAAGTCCCAACCCCAGTGTTTGGTGCGTATTGTTACAACAAAAGTGGACAAACTGTGGACAGTTTTTTGCACAGTAGATAAGCATACCCATGTACACAGCTACTATAAGTATACCAGCATGTGAAGAAAAAAGATAGTGGTCAAACAAACCAATAACACAAATTGGTAACACAAAAATACACACAAGAGTATTGCGTTTTTGTACACTATCTAAACCTGAAAAACGCAACATTGTTGCAATAAGTAAAAAACAAACTATACACGCAAGCAGCATACCAACAATACCAAGTTCTGCGAGCATAAGTAAGAACACATTGTGTACCGGCTGATACGCCCAACCTGGTAATCCAGGACTATTTACCTGCATTGCCGCAGTATACCCGCCTGGACCGGTACCAAACCACATATATGGTGGTAAAATGGTAAACCATTGCTGATATCCACTTACTCTTTCAGAAATTGAGCGCATTTCATACACAGCAGTAACGCTCACCCTCTCATAAACCTGTGGGAAGAAAACCGCCAAACAATACACCGTGCAACAGAAAAAAACGATAAAACTTTTTACATAAACCTGTAAAAAACGTTTGGTTTTATTTGTATACAACGCAAGGTACATACCAAAGCACACAAACCACACCACAAAGGCAAGTAGTGCTGCCCTACTAAATGACACCCACAAACCCAAAAAAAGTACTCCCCACAAACTGTACACCAGTGTTTTTACCACACCACGCCGAGGTAATCCGGCATAAACATAATATGCCACAGAAAGAATGAGCGCTGTGCACATATACCCACCAAAGATATTGGGATGCGGAAAAGCACCATACGCGCGCAACCATCTACCAACCCCCTCTGCTACCACAACAGACACTCCCGCATGTTGTGGTAACTTTTCTGCAATACCTAGGATTGTACTAGCTAATACTTCTTGCTGTGTTGCTTGCCATATACCAAATAGAGACTGAGTTGTGGCCGAAACACAAAAGGTATAAAAAAGTTGCTGCAGTGATGCTGGGCCAGATATAACTACACAAGCAAGCAGAATAGCACCAAGCACATACACACTATACTGCAAAGAAAGTGCAGGATATACAGCCCAAAATGGTGAGCACACAATATACAGTACAAACAAAAGACATAACACCTTAACTTTTGGATGCGCAAAACGTAGAAGTTCTTTTTTTAGTGTACTGCACCCTTGCTTTGTAACATACCAAAAAAGAAACAGTACTGCTGTGATCCACACCAAACACTGCGACAAGTAAAAACCATGTGTCCCATATGTCCACATAAACCCCTCAATACGTGGCTGGGAAACAATATATATAGTTTGCCAGGGTAACACAAAAATCGTGAGCATGGTAAGCCACGCCAGAACCTGAGACAAAGATATCTTTTTTATGTGCATACAAGCTCATTACAGCACTGATGTGTATATCCTTTTCCATTGCTCCTGAAATAATTGTCGTCTGTCATTTTGATGAAGCTTAAGCAAATCATCAGAGATTTGCACATCACGCTTGGCACCCTCTTCGAGCGGATAAGAAATCTGTGCTACCTTTTTTTCTTGTATTTTTTTTGCCAGCATCTCAATCTGTTCACCATATGTACCACGCCAAGCTGTCTCAAAAAATACTGTAATACAATTGGATAAGTGATTGTCTTTGGCTAGTGGTAAAAGTGCGGCACGCTCTTGTTTGCCTACTCCTATATATTCTTGCACCCACTGGTTCTTCTGTAAAATTTTTGCGTAGTGATTATCTGGGTCATAGATCGGTATCAAAAAAATAATCCAATAGGCTAAATAAATGTCTGGCGATGAAATACGCATAGAGGAAAAGTTTGCTCCATCTTCTGTACAATAAAAACTCAGACAAATCCTATCTTTTGTGTGTTTTCCGTGAGCACGAAAACGTAACACATGTAGTAGCGCAGTAGCAAACAGCCGTACAATCCACAATCTATTATTTTTTACCACGACACACACATCAATATCGCTATCATCATTTGCGGTCTTATCGAGCATATTACACACAAACACAGCCCGAAGAAATGGCACAAAGCGCAATACTTTTGCAGCTTTTTTTGCCACCGCCATTTTTCTTTTTACCCACCATACACGATCATGTCTTTTATCTACCCCTTTGGTGTTTTGTGCCAGCATGTAACACCCATCTTTCTTCTTAACTTTCTTGCTATGTGCAACAAGAGTATCCAAATCCTTGCACCAATCCTGGTATTTGATATTTGGACCACCCTTCCACATACACTTATACAACTCTTCGGCAGTGAGTGGGTGCGAAAATATGTCAAAAAAGGCAAGAGTTTTTATTATAGTATGAGTATTTTTGTTCATAATATATGTAGTATTGCATAAGAACGCCTAAAAAACAAAAAAAGGCCGCGTTTGGCCTCTTTTTATATTGATCACATAATTATACTGACGGAAGTGGGTTTGGCTGAGAACCTGACGGGTTCTTGGTTTTTTCTCGAACCTCTTTTGGTACCGCTGTATCGTACACCACAATAACTCCCTCATCAAACCGAACAATTTGATCTCTGCTGATAAGAAATGTTTTTCGAGATAAAGATGGGCGAACCTCATACTGCACAATATCCTGACCTTCTGTATTAAATACAATATCCACAACACCTCCAAGTTCACTTCCAGAAAGTGTTTGAACGGTAAATTTTTTAATTTGTTTAAATCGTAATCGCATATATGTATTATTATGACACAATCTCACCTTCTATTGCACCAGAATTACTTGGAGAAGATGGTGGTGTTTCTTTATCCTTTTTCTTGGAAAGAATAACCTGTTGCAACGCCATAAACAGTGTAGAAAGAAACCAGTACAGTGACAATCCACCAGGCAATTGTGTACCAATTACCACCGTAATCACAGGCATAAAGTACAACATCTGCTTGTTCATCATTGCTGCCATGCTCTCGTCTTTTCCACCTTCTCCTGCAGCTTTTGGTGGTTTTTTGCGAGACAAAGATTTTGCTTGCCAGTATTGTGCCGCACCCGCGAGTAATGCCAATACAATATTTGGCTTACTTAAATCAAACAGTCCAAGTGACATTGGGTCTATTGTTCCAGGATCCTGCACAAATGAATACAGCATGCTAAAATCATCACTCGTAAGACCGGCTTGTAGAACCCAGTACAATGCAATAAAAATGGGTAATTGAATAAGTAACGGGAGACATGAACCAAGGGGATTTACTTTGTGCTCTTTATACAATTTCATTGTTTCTTGTGCCAAATCCTGCTGATTGTCCTTATGCTTTTTCTTTAACGCGTCTAATTTTGGTTGCAGCTCTTGCAACGATCGCTGCGCTTTAATAGACGACGTGTTGAGTGGATACAGCACTAATTTTACAAGGACCGTAACAATTAAAATAACAATCCCAACATCAGGAATAACAGTATACAACCAAACAAACCCATTAAAGAGTGGAATGTATAATATGGTCTGAAAAAATTCTATCATAAAAATACTAATAAATAATACAAGTATTGTATCAAATGAAGCCCCAAAAATCAATATGTGACCAAGAGCAGTACAATTTGTCTAAAAACCCCGAGCATTTGGTGAATGAAGAAAGAATTTGGAGGCGAGGTAAAACGGTGCCAAAGGCACATAAGCCATCTGTTTGAGGAACAAAGTGATGAGTTTTGGCTTATGAGTTTTACCGAGTCCCAAATTCTCTGAATGAGCCATCCGCTCGGCACTTTTTGCTCAACTTTTTGGTGCCAAAAAGTGGATTAATAAGAATTCAATGTATTGGGGTAGTGTCATTCCAAACTAGATATAAGAAATCTGTAATAAAAGAAGTGAAAAAACAAAAAACCACCTGAAATACAGATGGGTTTTTGTTTCTCCTCCTCTACAATGATATACGTGTATCACGTGAGAAGGGTTATGGTTAAGGAGCAGAGAGCAGTTTTGGTTCAGGGACCACCTGATCTTCAGTGCAGTACACATCAATATACGATGGCTGACCAAGGGCGTGAAGCTCTTCAGTCTCCTCTTGACGCGCCTTATCAATCCTTACAACTTTGCCTCCTCCATAAATCTTTGGAAGGACGAGATACGAATCATCAGGATCGTGAACATGCGCTGTTGCATACATCATATCCGCTGACATCTTCTCATACTCCTTCCTCGTTATGGACTGACCAGAAAACTGTTCTAGTCTTTGCATTTTTGCGGTACGGTCCTGATAAAACCAATACTGCAATCCCGGGAAGCAGCCATAGCGGAAGAGACTCTCAAGCTCCTCAATTACCGCCCTTCGCTGCTCAGTGTACGTTCCGGTACTCTGAGAGCCAACAAAGATTACGACATGAAATCCAAACCCATACTCTTCTTCAATTAGGATCCAGATAATATTACCATTCTTAGGCCGCTTGTTTGCAACCAACTGACCAGCTAGGGTCGGCCTGCTACCACCAGAACTCTCTAAGCGCTGTTTAGCACGCCGCGTTTTAGCCCGCCGGCTTTTGCGAGACATATGTCCCCTTTCAATTTTATAAGTTTAAAAAACACTGTCTCCACCATACCACAAAACATACTATTTGTCAAGTATATTGTGTGAATTTTTAGCATATTATCCTGTTTTTTGTTTATTTTTAGCTTAATTAAACTATTTTTTGCACTTCATTTTAGGCAGCATGTATGAAATCTGCAATGTAATAAAAAGAGACTACTAGTATAAACCATTCATTGGTGCAGAAATAGATCTCTCTTCACACTGTTCATTGAGATGACAAGAAAAATTGTGTGAAAACACCGAGCATTTGGGGAATGAAGAAAGAATTTGGAGGCGAGGGAAAACGGTGCCAAAGGCACATAAGCCATCTGTCTGAGGAACAAAGTGACGAGTTTTGGATTATGAGTTTTACCGAGTCCCAAATTCTCTGAATGAGCCATCCGCTCGGCACTTTTTGCTCAACTTTTTGATGCCAAAAAGTGGATTAATAAAAAATTCAATGTATTGGAGTAGTGTCATTTCGAACTGAAAGTGAGAAATCTGCACACATGCCACTTACCTCTCATACACCCTCACAGTTTCACAGGCAAGCTTGCTCCAAGAATACTTCTGCAAAAGTATTTTTGCCTCTTCTTTTACTGCATATCTTGCGTCAATATCACCTAAACCACGATGTATAGCTTCTGCCATACCCTCAATATGCAATGGGTCAACATATATTGCGGCACCGCCCAAGACTTCTGGTAAACAGGTGGCGGATGAAGACACCACCGGGATACCATATTGCATGGCTTCAAGCGGTGGAATACCAAATCCTTCATATAAGCTTGGAAAAACATACAGTTTTGCTTTTTTATATAACGCAACCAACTCTTGGTCTGGTACAAAACCGGTATACACAACACTATTCAAACTATTGATTTTCTCTTGTAATTTTGTATAAAAATAATTTTCTTTTCCTACCAAAACCAATTGATGTGTGTTTCCATGCGTTTCTTGAAATACTTGCCACGCATCTACGAGTCGATCGAGGTTTTTGTGTGGATATGCGGCACCAACATAGATAACATACGGTTTTGAGATATGGTATTTTTCTAATACCTGTTTTGCATCCCGCCCAACCTGTTCTTCTTCAAGTGTAAATGGCGCTTGATACGTTGTTGTCATTTTTTCTTCTTTTACCCCCAAATGTTTTACAACATCGTGCTTGGTAAATTCACTTGTAACAAGAATATGTTTTGCTTTTTTTACCGCATTTCGCAATACGATTCTGTGAATTTTATCTTTTATAAAAAACTTCACCGGCCCAAGTGTTGTGGCTTCTGGACGCGGAAAATGATACATGATTAAATCATGAATTGTGACCACGAATTTTCCTGTATAAAACAATGGCACATTCCAATGTGGAAAATGCATAAGGTCTAGCTTTTCTTTGTTGAGTAATTTTGGTAACTGGACTTGTTCGGCAACAGAATACCACGGAATATCAGCGAGTACCTTTTTTATTCTTTTGTGTGGCAAGACCTCATCCCAATTATCTTTGCGCAAAAAAAGCACGTACGTATGTGTTGTTTCTACCTCCAAAAGATGTTGGACTAGTTGTTGTGTATACCTGGCAAGCCCAAAACCACTCCCAAGCATTCGTGCGTCTATTCCTATTTTCATATTTACTGTTTAAGGAGTGTTAAAAATTGTTCTGCCGCAACATCCCAAGAATAGCGCTTTACTTGTACCTTCCCTTTTTCCCTATACATGTCTTGCAATGCTTCTGATCCAAGCACACGTACCATCCCTTCTGCCAACTCGTTTGTGTTGTATGGGTCTACCAGATACGCTGCAGAGCCAACCACCTCTGGCAAAGACGATCTGTTTGATGTAATAACCGGAACCTCACGTGTCATTGCCTCGACCACAGGAAAACCAAAACCTTCATACAGGCTTGGATACACAAAGAGTGTTGCTAGGCCATATAACGCTTTTTTGTGTTCTTCTGGCACGTAACCAAGATAGCGCACTCCTGGCGTATCAACAATCTTTTTGAGAATAGCATCGCTTTTCCACCCCAGCTTCCCAGCAATGAGTAAGTGGTATCCTTTATCATGTAATACTGCTTTTGTGTATGCATCAATAAGCCGCGTGATGTTTTTTCTTGGCTCAATGGTACCCAAAAATAATATATACTTTTCTGGTAATACATAGCATTCTTTTACAGATGTATTGTTATTAACATCGCTGAGACACCACCGAGAAACACCCGGGTATATTGGTGTAATTTTTTCTGGAGAAATACCAAACACCGTCTGCACATCTCTTTTTGCACTCCGAGATGGCGTAATCACATGACCAGCCCCTTCGCATTGTTTTTTTGGGCGTATAACGTGGTGCCATAGTTGTCTTTTTTTTGTAAGACATTCTTTGTAGAGTAAAAAAGACAGATCATGTATCGTAAGAATATGCGTACACTGTTTTGAAAGTGCACAAAATCCTATATTGGGAGAAAAAAAATAATCAACCTGCTTTACCAAACCACCAAGCTTTTTTACTAAAAGTTTATCGAGTTTTGGAAACGTAAGGTATAGTAATGAAAAATGTAACAGTTTGTTTGGTATTTTTGTGTAGACTACATGTACTGTATTGTTCTTATGTGGTGGAATATCTATTGGTACCGCTGCGCTTCTATTGGCAAACAAAATATATGTATGACTGGTGTTTTGCCGAAATATTGCCGAAAGCAGCTCATATGTATACTCCCCAACTCCTGTTTTCTTCCGCTCAAGCAATGTTCGTATGTCTATACCTATTACCATATACTTAGCTTATACTCACAGGTAATACGTCTAATCCTTTTTGGAACTCATTATGCTTTGCACAAACATATGACTGAAGTTTTTGTTTAAATGAATCAACACAGAATGCTTCTGCGTGCGCTGCAATGACATTTCTATCCCACTGCGAATCATCAAAGTGCAGTACAGCATGAAGTAGGCTTTCCCAAGACTGCTCATGAAAAAATACCCCGGTTTTTCCTGGCACAACTGTTTCTCGTACCCCACCTTTTCCATACGCAATAACAGGACACCCACTTGCCATGGCCTCAATCGGTGTAATACCTAAATCTTCTAGTTGTGGATGCAAAAACGCTCGTGCCCGTGTCATCACATCAGCTTTTTCTGTGTCAGTAATACGACCCAAAAACTTGATATTTGGCTTAGCAATATTCTTTAAATGCTCCATTTCTGGCCCTGATCCAAAAATACGCAACTCCCAACCAAGCCTATTAAACACATGAATCAACAAATCAAACCTCTTATATGGCACAAGCCTACCACCTGCAACAAAATAGTTTTCTATATTTTCTGTTGGGGTAAACATGTGTGTGTCTACCGGAGGATGAAACACATCACTAGATCTGCGATAAAACTTTTTAATCCTTCTATGAACGGTGTGCGAGTTCGCAATAAAATGGTCTACTCGCTCTGCGCTTGCTTTGTCCCACAAACGTAACCGGTGAATGAGTCTTGGGAGTATTTTTTTAACCACACCACTACACTTGAGTGTTTGAATATACGAACTTGTGTCTGTCCACAAATATCGTGTCGGTGTATGACAATAAGAAATATGCACCGTATCAGGAGACGTTATCACACCTTTCGCAAAGGCACTGGTAGAAGAAAGCACCACGTCAAAGCCGTCTAACTGGTGTGATTCGGTTGCAAGTGGCATAAGTGGCAATAACCACCTATAGCGTGTTGTTATAAAAGGAAACTTTGCCATAAATGTTTGTCGAATCTCTGCTGCAGAAAACCCCTCAACACTCTCTTTTTTGTGAAACAGCACAAAAATAGGCGCTTCTGGCCATATCTCATGAAATGCTTTGAGGACCCGTTCGGCTCCACCATCTTGTACTAAATAATCATGAACCAGTGCAATTTTCATATATATCTACGCAACAATTCTTTTTTTACACAAAATAAAAGGGGTTTTGATAAAAATTATTATATCGAGCCAAATACTCCACTTTTCTATATAGAGCATATCAAGAGCCACCTCTTCTTCATAGGTTAAATCACTTCTTCCTGTAACTTGTGCCAAACCAGTCATGCCAGGTTTTATCACAAACACACCCCGATGTTCTTTATTATATCCAAACACTTCACGAGGTTGGTGTGGGCGTGGCCCAATAAGACTCATTTCTCCTTTTATTACATTAATGCATTGTGGTAACTCGTCTATGCTCCACCTTCTGATAAACCTACCAAACGGTGTCACCCGTGGATCATTCGCAATTTTATAAATAGGCCCCTTCTTTGTATTGTGTGTTTGTATTAATGACTTTTCTCTGCGCTCGGCATCTTTTCCTGACGCACCAAACTGTGGTCCGGTAGAATCCTTTTGATACATTGAACGAAATTTAAGTGTAAAAAATGGTTTTTGCCTATATCCTACGCGTTTATTTTTATAGACTACTGGTCTGCCAGATTCAATTAAGATAATAAGTGTGGTAATGCACATTACAGGACTAACTATAATAAGCAAAAGGATACTCCCCACAATATCCATTATTCTTTTGATAATTTTCCCCCACCCTTCTAACGGCGTCCTTCTTAGAGACACTACGGGAATACCTGCCACAGGATACATGGCCATGTTGGCACTTTTTGTTGCAAACATATCAGCAGAATAGGTAAATACAATATTATGCTCCCGAGCAAAATCAAGAATATGCAATGATTCTTCGGTGTTACGTTTTGGCCCAATATGGTATATCTCATCAACAGATATTGTAAGCAGCTTTTCTAACGCAACGCCGCGCGCATCTTTGTAGCGTTTTATCACAGTACAACCAAGCGACCTGTTTGTCATAAAGTATGCTTGAATATCTTTTGCTGTTTCAGTGTCTCCAAAAATAACAATGCGCCTATGTCCAATTCCAGCATAATAGGCAATTTTTTTTACCCCAAGAAGAAGAAATCTTCCAAGAATAGTACAAAGTATAGCAAAAAAACAAGTCACCACTACAAGAAACCTAGAATCAAAGAATTGGAGCGTAAACATAATATACAATGCCACCAATGCCAAGCCACATATATTTGCCAAAATAATAGCCGCAACCTCCTGAGCAAATCGCTTTTTTGCATGTGTTCGATATAGCCCCAGCATGGCATACAACACAAGCCACACAGGGAGAATAATTACTATATCAATAACGTACTCTTCAAGAGATACGTCAAATAATACCTCCCGTTTTTGTACTGCCCACCCTGACAAACGAAGGCTGTACGAAAATATTGCAGCCAAAAGAAGCATAGCACTGTCTATTGGAATTTTTATCATTGTGTAGAATATGTCAAACTGTTTCATAAATCCTAATAGGCTACATTATGTAAGATATATAAAAATCATACCGTATAAAAGCAAAAGAGTCAATATTGACAGTATACCATTTTTCTGCTATACTATGCACTATCTACAAGAGGTGATCGCTTAATATACTATTAAGAGGAAAGTCCGAACTCCTCGTGGAAACACGGTCGCGGTAGTGGGTAACACCCACCCAATATGTGGTGACACATGTTGCGGGAAAGTGCCACAGAGACTATACTATTTTACTGCATTGCAGTGAAAAAAAGGTGAAAAGTGTGTACATGTGTGTATTCCATTCGCATATGCATGGAATGCACGCTAGTACACTCGCGTACTGGCAACAGTATTGCGTGGTAAACCCTGCCTGGAGCAAGAGCAGCCCTTTTCAACACTTGTTGAAATTGGAAAAGTTCGTTCGCAAAGAATACCACAGTAATGTGGTATCAAGATACATGATCATCCTCTGGATAAAACTAGAGAACAGAATTCGGCTTATTCTTGTAGATATTAAAAAACACCATGATACCATGGTGTTTTTTTGTGCTCAGAAGAGGACTCGAACCTCCACGACCGTTGCCAGTCACAAGGCCCTCAACCTTGCGCGTCTACCAGTTCCGCCACCTGAGCGTGTCGTCTTCATAATACCTGAAAATATGTATTTGTGCAAGCAGATGAGCGATTTAAAACTTTCTCCCCCTACCTACGATAATATTGAGTCGTTTTTTTGCCAAACTAATCTTTATTTTCTTCTCTTTTGTTTGCCTTCCATCTGCCTCAACGGTAAACGGTGTGTCAGAAACCACAAGCATTTCTTCAAAGGGAAAAATACTCGGCTCTTCAAACTGCTTCTTTTTGAGGAATAATGTTTTTTTTACTGGACGCAAAAATGCTTCTAATTTTCCATCTTGTGGATGCACAACATAGTCTTTTCCCCCTTTTTCCCTCCAATGAAATGGTTGTAAATTACATACCACCAACTCCATTATATTGCGCCCCCTCGTACTTACCACAAAACGCTCGTCATATGCTACTCGAATAGCGTGAGGAAGAATATGAAGATATGAAATAAAAAATCTATTATTTACCCAACCTACGTCCAGGCGCACCCTCCTCCTACGAGACAGCACATGACAGGCGTCAACACCGGTTGGGATACCAAGTACTTCAGCTATGGTGTTTTCTGGTCCAACAGGAATAAAACCAAAATAGACCTTACAGTAGGCCGCGTAAGACATTACTCTTCCAAATGTTTTATCATTACCCACAATGACAACAGTTGTTGCTCCTTTTTTAATTTCTTCTGCGATGAGTTTTTCTGTGTTGGTAAATGGTTGAAGCCGCAATATCTTCCCTGCAATCCCAAAATCTGTTAACTGTGTTTCTATTTCTTTTATGAGAGAGTCATATTTCTTTTTCTTTATGAAATCGTCATACAGATATATATACATAGCAGCGTATTAGACAGCCCTAATAGAACGTATTATTCCACACCATCTTTAGATGACACCACATCGCTCACCATATCATCTGTTTTTTTCTTTTTGACTCGACCGGCACTACGTCTTTTTGGTGTTTCTTCTATTTTTACAACACTTTCTAATCCTTTCATTTGAATCTTACCAGAAAGTAAAGCTCCTGGGGCAACCGAAAGTGTCGCACACTGTATATCGCCAATTATTTGGGCACTTCCTGCAATTTCTAACGTGTCTTTGATAGCAAGAGATCCTTTTACGTGGCCAGCAATAACTGCACTTTGTGCACTAACATTTGCCACTATTTGAGACCCTTCTTCTGCGGTAAGCCTGTTTTTTGTTTTTACCGTTCCTGATACACTCCCCTTAATAATAATGTTCCCTTCTGAGCTAAAATTCCCTTCCACCTGCATTGACGGACCGACAATTGTTTCTAACCCCTTATCTGGCACCCCACCCTCTTGTTCTTCTGAAGTATCGTATATATCTGAATTTTTTTGAAACATACCACAAAAATTAATATATTAATATATACAGTATACACCGAATACTTAAACGTAACAACACATCAGCTCGACTTTTTACGAGTACTATACTGATTTACAATCTTTTGTTCCTTTGTTATGGTTCTTTGTTCTGTTACACTGTGCGCATGTGTGCGTTTTTTTGGTATCCAAAAACCAAACTCACTCCCTTTTTCGGGCCCAAAACTCTTCCCCCAAACATACCCACCATGTGCACTCACAAACTGTCGACAAACATATATACCAAGTCCAGTGCCATTCACGTTCACTCCTTCAACATTTTTTCCTCTATAAAATTTTGTAAACAAACTTGCCTCATCCTGCTTATCAAAACCTATACCTGTATCTTTAATACGTATAACAACCCCATCGTCTTTTTGTGTGAATGTGATAGTGACACTCCCTTTCATGGTATATTTAATACCATTGTCAACAAAATTAAATATTACATTACGTATTTTATCCTCGTCAACATACACAAGACCGATGTTCTTTTTTGGCTTCCAATGAATTTTAATTTTTTTCTTTTTTGCTTTGTCTTCTATCTCGTCTACCACACTAGAAATTACATGGTTCATGTCAGTCTCTTCAAAAAAATATTTTGTTCTTCCTTGTTCAATGTGACTAATGTTTAAAAACTCATCAACCAGTTTTACCAAACGCTCATTACTTTCTTCCATGTCAGTAAGAACATGGGCAAGCTTTTTTTCTACTTTTCCGTAGGCCTGATCTTTAATGAGTTCTAAATACCCTTTTATAATCGATAGTGGTGTGCGCAATTGGTGTGCAGCAATAGAAAGAAATTCGGTTTTTTGCCTGTCAAGAACTCGAAGGCGCATATTTGCTTTTTCGAGAGATTTTGCCAAACGCGCCACTTGTTCTTTTTTTTGTATCTGCCCATAGACTGACTTAATCAGTAGTGCACTAATTATTGCAATAAAACACACCATAATAGTGCGAAGCACTATCTCCAGAATACTCTTAGACAAGAAGACATCTAATGTAAACACGAACAATGTCACACCCACAAGCATTTCTGTAGCTATCACTCGTACATCCAAAAAATTATACTTCGACACAGCATAAAACAGTAGTATAGGAAACACAAATCCACTAAAATATGCGAAAGGAGAATGTGTGTCTATACCGTACGCATAAAGAAATGCTGACCCCCCTCCAAAAATAACCACAGCAAACGCCAAAAAGACTAATACTACTTGTCGAGATTTCTTCTTTGTACGAGCATTTTTGTATAGCCTGTAGAGGTTAAAGAAGAATAACCCTGTGCCAATAAAAAAATATAACAAGAAAACATGATGAAGAATCTGAGCTTGACTATGTGCCCCCCAACTATATACATATAACCCATCCACAAAAAGTGGTGACCTGCTCATGAGAAGAAAAAGTACAGCAACACTATAGTTCAGTGCAAGGATTTTTTTTTGCCCCGTAATCTTTGAGAAAAAAATACTAAAATGATGCATGAGTGGTGGCATAAAAATTACACCGATATACACAAACCTATCCCAAAAAATAGCTGTTGCCACGTCCTGTGCCCCATGATAAAACATCATAAACGTCCCAAACATCCAAAAAAACATACTCAAACAAAACCCAAAAAGAAGTTGATTCATGACCGAACCCTTTCCTTTTACTAAAACAAATACACCAAACAGCGCAACAAAAAGTGCACAAGCAAACGGGAGTGTCGTAAAAATATCAGAAAACATAAAGCATTATCAGCTACTAAAAAATTTATACTAGTATACCGTATTTATAAAAAATACACCATAAAAAAAGCAGCGATACAAGTACATCGCTGCAAAAATTCTACACAATTCCGTCAATTGAAGCCAGTAATGAGCTATTACCAAAAGAAGAACCCTCTTCAAAACCCAGAGACTGCACATAGTTCCGAACTTTTCCCCAGCTCATTGGAACACCAAACTGAACAGGTGATTGTGGCTTAATCGATAGGTCACGAAATTTTCGAATACACCACCACACTTCTGATACTGGAATATCCTTGCCACAAACATGACTACTTGTGCTCCCAGACACAGCTCTACAGATGGTTTCAAGGGCACAGCCCCACATAACATTCTCTCCTCCAGCACCTATATCCCACTCAGCTCCGCCCCCGTTAGGACCAAAACCTTCTGGAATAATAGTGGGGTTATCAAACTCTCCACACCCTGCACGAAGAACCAAAGTATCCCCCCAATCGTCCTCTGGTCTACAGGCTGAAGGGGTTGTTATGTCAAAAACGATACTATTTTTTGGTATGTCCCGAGGGTACACACGAACACCTGTGGTGGCGACAATGACAACGTTAACCTCTTCTTTGTGACAAATATCACTTGATATCTCATGTCCATTTTCAGTGTTGACTACCACGTCAACTACACCGCTACGTAGCTTTATTTTTTGAGATAAATGGTCCAAGCGCCCTTTGTTGCGTGCAATAAGCACCAACTTTGAAGGGGAGATATCTGTAAGCATTTGTGATAAAACACTGCCAATAGCGCCAGTTGCACCAAGTACTGCAATCTTTGCACCAGAGCCATTAATACCCGCATAGTCAAGCGCTTCTAAGAGTAATGCTGCTGTCCCGGCGTCACCGTGGGTACTGGAATACTTATTTAACATACCCGGGCCTTCTTGCATATAATGCTGTGAAAACTTCTCCCCATGTCCAGTAGCATTTTTTGTTAATGCCCCAAAACCAAGGTATGGGTGAAACCCTTTTGTAATTGCATCTTCCAAAATGCAACTAATACCTTGTTGTACAGGACCAAACGACTTTCTTCTTTTTACGTCCTCAAAAAAATGTTCTGCTAATAGTGGAAATATATAAAACTCCACATTAACCACATTCAGGTCGGGTAAGTGTGCCGGTGGTACGACAGGAAAAGAAAGCCATAGTATTGGCTCATGTGAATCTTCTAGAGAGCCTATCCAGGGTTTACCAAGTTTCTGTAACTTTTTATCTATGTGTTCTGTGGAAAGCTCGCCCGGTAATAGGGCATGAGCAAAGAACAACACAGGATCTCTTCTTGTTTGTGTGTAGGCAATGCTCATTTTAGCCTCCTTTGGTTGTAGAAAGAGCAGACAATACGTCAACGGAATAGTAATATATTTTTAATTTTTTTTCAAGTAGGAAGGG
>Ga0209558_1001439_pt1 | contig 17403 bp, 17 predicted proteins | sample SaaInlV_150m_DNA_3_FD_184674 | JGI IMG/M metagenome (GOLD analysis project Ga0209558, IMG submission 184674) | Marine microbial communities from expanding oxygen minimum zones in the Saanich Inlet - Saanich Inlet SI074_LV_120m_DNA (SPAdes) (version 2) | ecosystem: Environmental > Aquatic >...
CTATCGAGGTTTGCAAAGCGGCGATATCGACGCGATGGATCTCTACTCGACCGACGCCGAGATCAAACACTACAACCTTCGCGCCTTGGTCGATGATCAGGGCTATTTCCCCGAATATTTAGTACTGCTTATCTATCGCCAGGATCTCAACGATCGCGCTCCGCAAGCTTTGGCCGCAATGCACAAACTGGAGGGACAGATCCCCGAGACCGAGATGGTGTCGATGAATGCCCGGGCCAAGCTGGACAAGGTACCTGCTGCCCAGGTCGCCGGTGATTTTTTGCGCACCCGTCTCGGGATTGGGGTACAAGTGCGGCACGAGGGTCTGCTGTATCGTCTATGGCAGCGGACTGGTGAACACTTGTTGTTAGTGGGCGTCTCTCTTTTTGCGGCGATGCTAGTCGCGGTGCCTTTGGGTGTGCTGGCTGCGCGCAGGCCGCGCTTGGGGCAGGTGCTCTTAGGTGGGGTGGGTATTGTGCAGACCATTCCCGCCCTGGCGCTCTTAGTTGTGATGATCCCTTTTTTGGGCATCGGCGTACCTTCGGCGCTTGCCGCGCTTTTCCTTTATAGCTTGTTACCGATAGTGCGCAATACCTATACCGGATTGAGCGATATAGCGTTGCCGATCCGCGAATCGGCAGAAGCTTTGGGTTTGCCGCCAGGGGCACGGCTGCGACTGATCGAGATGCCGTTGGCCGCCCGTTCGATCCTGGGTGGCATAAAGACGGCGGCGGTGATCAATGTTGGTTTTGCCACTTTGGGTGCACTGATCGCGGCCGGAGGTTATGGGCAGCCAATTCTCACCGGTATTCGTCTAGATGACCTGGGGTTGATTCTCGAAGGCGCCATTCCCGCGGCGGTGTTGGCGCTGTTGATGCAGGGGGTTTTTGAACTGGTGGAGCGGGCCATAGTGCCGAAGGGGTTACGGCTTGAGCCGGAGGGGGATGCGGCATAAAAGGTGGTGCAGCGGTTGATGGTGGGGGGCGGCGATTCCCCCCCTACGCTCATGCACGCATCGCTTTGCGCTACGCGCCCTGCGGGAGCTCGTAGCCCATCCCTGGCCCACTGCGAGGGTCGAGATATTGTATCTTTAATTAAGCGATCAGCTGAAAATAAATAAGAGAAAAGAGGAGTTTGTAATGAGTGATAATGGTAGTCGTCCCCTAATTGGCGTCACCGTCGGCGACCCAGCAGGTGTTGGTCCCGAGATTGTGATCAAGGCCTTGCAGGATGGGGGTGTGCGGGAACAAGTGCGGTCGGTGGTGTATGCGGATCGGGCTTGTTTGCAGCAGACGGTGGAGATGTTGGGGGCGGAGGTGGAGTTGAACGAGGTGGTTTCACCTGCAGATGGCAAGGACGAAGCGGGGGTAGTGGATTTTATTGAGGTGGGGTCATTGGCGGGGCCCATTGCTTACGGGCAGATCTCGGCCGAGGGCGGACAGGCCGGTTATGCCTATTTGGATCGCGCGATCGACGCGGCGCTGGCCGGGGAGGTTGTTGGGTTGGCGACGGCACCGCTTAACAAGGAGTCGTTGCAGGCGGGCAAGGTACCTTTTATCGATCATACGGCAGTGCTCAAAAGTCGCGCCGCGCACCGCGAGGCGATGACGCTCTTTGTTGTGCGTGGCCTGCGGATATTTTTTCTGACGCGCCATATCTCTTTTCGCGAGATCGCCGACGCGATCACCGGCGAGGGGATTTTAGAGGCGCTGCCACTTTGCGAGCTCTATTTGCGACAGTTGGGCCTTGACGAGCCCCTTATCGCGGTCGCCGCGCTCAACCCCCACGGCGGGGAACAGGGTTTGTTCGGCACCGATGAGATGGATGTAATCGGTCCGGCGGTAACGGAGGCCAAGACTCGTGGGTGGAAAGTGGCTGGTCCAGTACCGGCCGATTCGGTATTTAACCAGTGTTATGAGGGTCGTTATGATGGCGTACTTTCGCTATACCACGACCAGGGGCATATCGCTGCGAAGACGTTGGACTTCCACGGCACGGTTAGCTTGACCATGGGACTAAAGTTTTTGCGCACTTCGGTTGACCACGGCACGGCCTTTGACATCGCCGGTCAGGGGATCGCCGATGCGCGCGGGATGGTTGAGGCGCTAGCTGCCGCCGGCCAATATTCCGCCTCGGTGCGCGAAGGTTTGGATTTGGCACCGGTGGTCTGACCACTTTCAAAATACCTTGTAATGTTCACCAATGGGGAGCGCGGCTACAACGCGCTCCCCATTTTTATGTTCGCACCCTAGGAAAATCTAAAGCATTCTTTGGCGTTGCAACGGCCCTAAGCGCACAACTACCCGAAGGCCCATTTTTTGTCCCTAAGTCTTATTGCGACAATCACCCGCTCGCTTGCTTGCGTCTTCTTCCCTCATTAAATAACTTTGGGGGATCTTTTGGAGGCGCCATGGTAGAGGAATGCACCGATGACCGCATTCTGCAGGAACAGGCCGCAGAAATACTCGACAGCGTCATACGGTTTCGCAAAAATTACGACCAGTTGGAAAAACCGGACGATGTCAACGCATTGGTACGCCTATTCCCAAGTGTGCAGCTGAGCGAAGGGTATATTCTCGATTACGAGCAGGTTCAAGAAGGCGAAGTCGTCACCCGGATCCGGCCTTTTGCCCGCAAGAAGGATGAGGAAGAAGGAGAACCGCTGCTGCTCGATTTCTTGTCGCCGGATATGGAGGGACTCACCGACCAGGATGTCGAGACTCTCTACCAATTCCTGATCTACGAAAAGACGCCCCGCGGTCTATTTGAGTATGCCTTATTCGTACTGGAGCTGTGGTCGACGCGCGCCAGTTGGCACGAGGCCGAATGGCTGGCTTCGACGCCAGTCTTTACGCAACAGCATTTTGAAGAAGTGGTAGGTCAGGCGAGAAAAGTGGAGCAGCTAAACCAGCCTGGCTGGTACGGCCCCGAGGTCGAGGTGTTAGATGAAGGGGGCAAAGTGCGTTTCCTCGTGCATACGCTGATGGGTTGGGAGCGTATCTACTATCTAGACATCACCATTGCCGCCGATGGCCGCGTCGATCAACAGGCCGGCCAGATCGTCGCTGATTTGGGCCAGGGCGAAATTTTCTAGCGGCGATAGCGTCAATTTCTATAGGGAGCGCGACGCCCGTTGCGCTTCTTCGTTTTGTGGGTATAGCTCGAGGCTGCGGCGATACGCTGCGCCTGCATTTTTTCTCTCGTCTTCTCGTTCGAGTTGTTGTCCCATACTGACATAGACCCTGCTCAGCGCCAGATGGCTTAAGGTTTTGCCCGGCGATAGCTGCATCGGTGGCTTCGAAGGTCCGAATAGCTACGCGAGGACTTGGCGCGCATCGGTCCCGAGCTATGGACGCACTTCAGCCGACCTAGGTCGGATCAGGCTTGGTATTATCGTTCGTTGGTGGAGGAATTGGCAAAGCGGATTGAAGGTGCGCTTTTGACGCAGCTCAAAGCCGAGGTCGAAGCGCTTTTTGCGGAGGATGCAGATTGAGCTGTCGGGTCTAGTGGCTTCCCCGGTGGTGAATCTGGATTTCTTCAGAAGCCTCTTTCTCTTGCTGGGCTAAGGCATACTTACGTTCGATTTCTAGTAGCGTGTTGTGATAATCTTGGAGTTTTTGCGCTTGTTTCTCTTGGGGTGTGATGGTCTCCTGCATTTCTTTGATGGTCTCTTTGAAAGCGGGGATGCCGGACAATTGCGCATTGAGCTGCCTTTGCGTCTTATCAAAGCGGATGCGCAAATCGGGCATGTCCTTCGCCAGAGCCATGAAGGCGCGGATCGTCAGGCCAAGGGCAACTCCTCCGGCCAATACGGTCAATGCAGGGCCGCTGAGTAAAGAAGAAAATATGTCCATATATATGCCATTCTACGGGTTAGATTATATACTATAATAAGCGAATACATGGCTACGAAGCAAAATGTAGGAGAATAACTAGTGGAAGCGCGCAAAGAAGAAGCGTCGCCCGTTGAGCTCTCGGCCCTATTAATGGATGCCGTCTGCACGCCAGCCGAGCGCGAGCAGACGGCCCTTGGCGAGCTAGCAGGTCACCTTGGCATGGAAGTAAATATCTTGCAATCGGAGCTGATGTTTCTGCGTGCCTTTGCTGTGGATTTTGCGATTGCCCTGACGTTGGGCCAGAGCCCTGAGCGGCAGGCGGTTCTCGCGCGGATCAATAGTCATTGGGAGCGTCTGGACCGGGAGGTTGGAGCGGACTTACTGGAAGACTTGCAGGACCGGCTGGCGCTCTATGGAGAAGCGGTCGGTTCAGAGGTCAGCGATTCGACCGGTCTCAGCGGTCTAGTCGGTCGCGTTTTTGCCCAGTGCGTTCCGGGTAAGCATCAGGGAGAAGATCTGTCGCTCTTAGGTGGGTCGATGTTCGCGGCATTTTTTGCGGAGATCGTCACTCTCTTCGAGGAAGTTGAAATCGTACTGATACCGGGCGAAGACGAGGAGGAGGAGGGGTTCGCGGCCAATTGAGTGCCGCGAAATCTGCGACCCAATGACTTCTAAAGAACGGAGATTACTGCCGATCTTTTATTCTTTTTCGGCCAACGATACCAGATGGGTCCCCCGCTGTTTGATCTTTTTGTAGTTGCCGAAGACTTCTTTGAAATTGCGCTTGATATAATCCTTGAGCCCCGAGATGGTGACGACCCACAAACGCCCGCCCGGTTCGAGCCTGGCATAGGCGTCGTGCATCATCAAGGTCAGCAGTTCATTGCCGACTTTGGCGGGCAGGTTGGAGACGATGGTATTGAAACGGGCGCTGGCGGGTACGTGACTGAAGGCGTTGCTCAGGTAGGCCCTGCAATTGTTCAGCCCATTACGCTCGGCGTTGCGTGCAGCGTAGTCGACGGCAACAAAATCCTTGTCGATCATGTGCACTTCGCCCTCGGGGCACATATGGCCAAGCGTCAGGCCGAGTGGACCATAACCGCAGCCCAAATCGAGGCACCGGTCGGTCGCTTCGGTTGCGAGATAATCAACCAGCAAGCGCGAGCCGGGGTCGATGCGTCTGGGATTGAAGAGGCCCCAAGTCGTGTGAAAAACAAATGTGCGCTCTTTGAGGGTCTCCGTGAAGATGAGGTCCTCGCGCAGTTGGTCTAGGCTTTTATTGGGCATCAAAGTTGGTGTGGTTGTAGTGTGCGTTGTAACATAAGCCCTTTGATCGCTATAATCCATTCAATACGGGGTATACATGAGTTTTCCCAAAGAGTTCGTCTGGGGCGCCGCCGCCGCGTCTTATCAGATTGAGGGCGGTGCGTACGACGACGACAAGGGCTTGTCAGTATGGGATATGATGTGCCGACAGCCAGGGCGTGTCTATGGCGGTCATACCGGCGAGGTAGCTTGCGATCACTATAATCGCTATCGAGAAGATGTAGCGCTGATGCAGGAGATGGGGTTGATGGCTTATCGACTTTCCGTTTCCTGGCCACGGGTATTGCCCGCGGGCACCGGCGCTGTCAACGAGAAGGGCCTGTCCTTTTACGATCGGCTGGTCGACGTGCTCTTAGAGGCTGACATCGTCCCGCACATTACGCTTTTCCATTGGGATTTCCCGCACGAGCTCTATTGCCGGGGCGGTTGGCTCAACCCCGATAGCCAAGAGTGGTTCGCCGAATATACCGCCGTCCTAGTCGACCGGCTTTCGGATCGGGTGCGGCATTGGATGACGCTAAACGAGCCGCAGTGTTTTATCGGCCTGGGCATGCTAGAGGGCACGCACGCGCCCGGCGACAAGCTGGGTTTGGCTGAAGCGCTTAGGGCTGGCCACCACGCGCTCTTGGCGCACGGCCGCTCGGTGCAGGTGATCCGCGCTCGCGCCAAAAGCGACCCCATCGTCGGCTATGCGCCCACCGGCACGCCCGTCATGCCGCAAGACGAGAGCGACCCTGAGAATGTTGAGGCGGCACGCAGAGCGATGTTTGCGGTCAAAAACAGAAATTGCTGGAATATCTCCTGGTGGTCGGACCCGGTGATTTTGGGACACTATCCCGAGGACGGGCTTTCGACCTATGGTGCCGACGCGCCGAAGGTCAAAGACGGGGACTTCGATATCATGTGCCAACCGCTCGATTTCTACGGCGCCAATGTCTACAATGGCTGGACCATTGGTCGCAACGAGCAGGGCAAGTTCAGGAATGTCGGTCGGCCCGAGGGCCACGCCGTTTGCGCCAACAAATGGCCGGTGACGCCCACCGCGCTCTACTGGGCCCCGCGCTTTTATTACGAGCGTTACAAATTGCCGATTACCATCTGCGAAAACGGTCTCTCGTGCCAAGATTGGGTTTCGGTCGATGGCCAGGTGCACGATCCATTGCGGATCGATTTCACGACGCGCTACCTGCGGGAGTTTAGGCGGGCGGGCGAGGATGGGGTACCGATTGAGGGTTATTTTCACTGGTCGGCCTTCGACAACTTCGAGTGGGCTGAGGGGTATAACGAGCGTTTTGGGCTGGTCTATGTAGATTATCAGACGCAGGAGCGGATTTTGAAGGACTCGGCCAGATGGTATCGGACAGTGATTGAGAGCAATGGGGCGGTGTTGGGGTGAGGGCGATCGTTTAGGACAGTACTATTGAGCAATAGAAGCAGGCCAAGTAATAACCCAACAGACCGATCGCCGGATCTGGCGTGTAGCAAGGTCCGGCGATCGGTTAAAATTTCATGTTCAACTTGATCCCATAATCGGCCAAAGGCGAGCAAAATGCCGGGCGTTATCGCATGAAGTAGGACGGCCGCGACGATGGGGGCCGCTCTGTGGCGAGCGGGTTATATTTCTATTATTTGCAGGCGCCGATGGTTTTACGGCGGTGCGCAAGATGTTGCTGCTGCAATAAGCAGACCGTTAGTCGACCGCTCGTCTCAATAAAGGGTTTTGCATGAAGAGTTTCGCACGCATCGCGTTTGTCGTACTGCTAGCGGGCGCGGCGTCAGCCCAGACACCGCGCCAGGTGAGTCTGGGTGAGGTGTGGGTCGCCGACGGTGTGCGAGTCGTACCGTTGACGATTGACCAAGTTGAGGGTGTGCTGGCCGTCGATATAAATATCGTGCTGGACAGCCGCCAGGTGAGCGTAGTCGACTTCCAGCTGACCGACCTGCTGCCCGGTTTTTTTGCCTTTCATAATGTCGATGCCGATACGCTGAAATTCGCCGCGGCCAGTGCTCAGGCGGTTGAGGCGGGTAGCGGTGTATTTGCCGAATTGCAATTGGAAGACACCGGCGCGAACCCCGAGTTGCTATTTTCGATGGTCGTACTCAACGGCGATGAGATACCGGTCGAATACGCGCCGCGTTGGGTGCCGACGGCCGTGGCCGAAGAAGCTGCGCTACCCGATGGGTATCAGCTCGCGCAGAATTATCCCAATCCATTCAATACTGAGACGACGATCTCTTTCACTTTGCTCGAGTCGACTCCTGTGGAGTTGGCCGTTTATAACACTTCGGGTCAAAAGGTGCGTACCTTGGTTAAGGGTGAACGAGCGGCGGGTGAACACCGGATGATTTGGAACGGGCGCGATGACAAAGGCGCGCCCGTGGCCAGCGGACGTTATGTTGCGAAGATGGCGGGGGCGGGGTTTGCGCGGGAGATGGGGATGACCTTGTTGAAGTAGGGTGTGTCATAAGAAAGATCGGGGCGGTCTTTTTCACTAGCAAGCCGGCCCTTTTGCATCCGCTTGAAGATCTGTGCCCTGTGGGCTGGACCGCCGCGCCGTCTTTTTCTACTGTATAGCGGCAATACGCCTACCCCGTCGCTTACGGAGATCAAGTTGAACATAGCTAACCATCATCTAGAAGGCGCCGACTGTATCGAATCGCCCAATCAGGGTGGCCCCTACGCTCCAGGTGCGCTAGACACGATCATTATTCACTTTACCGCCGGAGCCAATGCCGAGTCGGCAATTGACACGCTCTGCAATGTCGAGCGCGAGGTCTCGGCGCATTTAGTTGTTGCCCGCAATGGCACAGTGAGCCAACTTCTGCCCTTCAATATCATCGGCTGGCACGCCGGGCACAGCAAATGGGGCGAGCGCGAAGGCTTTAACCAGTATTCGATCGGCATTGAGATCGATAACGCGGGTGAGTTGGAGGAGCGCGATGGCTGTTATGAATCGTGGTTCGGGCGGGCGTATCCGCCGGAGGAAGTTGTACACGGCGTACATCGCCATCAGACCCGAGAATCGCATTGGCACCGCTATACGCCGGAGCAATTGCGCGTCGTCGAAGCGATATGCGCTGCGCTGATTGAAACCTACCCGATCGAGCATATCCTCGGTCATGAAGAGATTGCCCCCGATCGCAAGGTTGACCCCGGACCGGCCTTCCCCCTAGATCAAATGCGCGCGCGCTTGCTCAATACGGCGACGGCGGATGCCGGCCCTGACAAGGCCACGGTTAAAGCTAAGCGGCTGAATATTCGCGCCGAACCGAACGGGCAGGCCGAGCGGCAGGCTGGGCATTTATTGCAGGGTACTGAGGTTGAAGTACTGGAAGAAAAGGACGGTTGGTGCCGGGTAAAGGTGGAGTTGGAGGGGTGGGTGTCGAAACGCTATGTAGAACGAAGTTGAACCCAGGGATACCACGATGAAAATTACTGCGATTAAACCCTTTGTGCTCGATGCCGGGATCTATGTGAAAATAGAGACCGACGAAGGCATTTACGGTCTCGGCGAGGGGGGCATGAAACGGCGTGGTCGCGCCATCGCCGAAGTCATTCATTCGATGGCGCCGGACCTGATCGGCCAGGACCCCTTTCGCATCGAACATTTGTGGCAGGTGATGTTCCGCGGCGGTTTTTTCCCCGGTGGCGGGATACAGACCTCGGCCGTCAGTGCGGTGGATATCGCGTTGTGGGATATCAAGGGCAAGGCCCTCGGGGTGCCGGTTTACGAGCTTTTGGGTGGGTTGGTCCGCGACAAGGTCGTCTGTTATCCGCACAATGGCGATTCGCGCGATATCGACAAATTGGTGGCCAGTTGCAAAAAGACGCAGGCGGCCGGTTATAAATTCGTGCGCTGGGGCATAGTCGACCCGGAAGGCGAAGAAGGCCATATACTCGAACCGTCGCGGGCGGTGCGTTTTGGCATTGAGCAGGTAAAAGCGGTGCGCGAGCAGTTGGGCGAAGAGATCGAGATTTGCGTCGATGTGCACACGCGGCTCGACCCGTCGGCGGTGATCCAGTTTTGCAAGGGCGTGGAGCAGTACCGGCCCTATTTTATCGAAGACCCGATTCGTAGCGAGAGCAGCGAGAGCCTGCGTTTAGTGCGGCAGCAGACTTCGGTGCCGATCGCAGTGGGTGAGCAGTGGGCGGGCAAGTGGGCGTTTCGCCAAGTTATTGAAGAAGAGCTGACCGATTATGCGCGCATTGATATCTGCATCGCCGGGGGCCTGACCGAAGCGAAGAAAATCGCCGGATGGTGTGAGACACACTATATCTATTTGGCGCCGCATAATCCGCTGGGGCCGGTGTCGACGGCGGCTTGTTTACATTTGTGCCTGGCTTCGTCATTAGTCGGCGTACAGGAATGCCCAAGCCCTCCCGGAACAACGCATACCGATGTCTTCCCGGTGCAGGTGCCTTTTGCGGATGGGTATTTGCAGGTGCCGGATAGACCGGGTTTGGGGGTGGAGTTTAACGAAGAGGCGGCGGTCGCGGGCGAGCCACGGGCGGGCAAGGGCCTTTGGTATTGGCGCGAGGACGGGTCGTTTACGAATTGGTAGGCGGCTTCGCCGCCGGGGAGTCTGGCGATGGAATACGACGGTCTCATTCTCGGTGCCGGCCACAATAGCCTAGTTCTCCAGGCCTATCTGTGCAAAGCCGGTCTTAAGGTCGCCTGCATCGAGCGCTTGTCGGTAGCCGGTGGCGGGCTGAGCACTGAAGAGCACTCGCCCGGCTTCTTGCACAATACGCATTCGTTTTATCACCGGGCGCTGACGCAGATGCCTTGGTATCGCGACCTAGCGCTCGCACGCCACGGCGCGACCTATATCGAACCCGCGCTCAATGTCGCGCTGTTGACCGGCAATGGCTCGGCGCTTGAATGGTGGACCGACTTTGAACGTACCTACGCATCCTTTGCGTGTTTTAGCCGCCGGGATGCCGATACCGCACGGCGTTGGCGCGAAGAATTTACGCCGATCGTCGAGCGCATCCTGATCCCCGAAGCACAAAGCCCGCCTCTGCCACCGGACCAACGCCAAGCCCTGCTCTCGCGCAGCGCCGAAGGCCGCCGTCTGCTCGAAGTCAGTCGGCTTTCTCCCCGCGAATTTGTCCTGCGCGAATTTGAGCACCCTATCGTGCAAGCGGGTCTGCTCTTTTTTAACGGCCTGCGCGAGGTCGATCTACGCGAAAAGGGCTTTGGCCACCATATTCCTGCGCTTTTGGCCAGCAAGGGTAAGGCGCAGATGTGCCAAGGCGGCTCGGCGCAGCTGGCACAGGCGTTGGTCGAGGTCGTAGAAGAGGCCGGGGGAACGGTTTTATTACAGACCGAGCCGGCTGAGATCCTGGTAGAAGGAGACCGCGCTGTTGGCGTCGAGACCAAGGCGGGCGATAGATTGATCGCCCGCCACTTTGTGGCATCGGCCCTAAACCCGCAGCAGACCTTTCTCGAATTGATCGCGCCGGAGGCGCTACCCAAGGCCTGGCGCGATAAAGCGGCGGCCTTTCGCTACAATATTCTCGCGCCGCTTTTTGGGCTCTATCTCGAGCTCGACGAAGCGCCGGCCTATCGAGCCGCAGAAACATATCCCCATTTAAATCAAGCCTTTATGACCATCATGGGCCTTGCAGGCCCCGCTGATTTTGACGCGATGATCCACCACCATGAAGCCGGGAGCATGCCACCGACCATTATGTGGGGCAGTACCCCAAGCCTTTTCGACCCCTCGCAAGCTCCTGCGGGCAAACACACGGCTTTTATGTGGGAAAAACTGCCCTATGCCGTAGGGGGCGATCCGCGACAATGGGATCAAATCAAAGAAGAACACGGCCGAAAGGTGCTCTCGGCATGGTCGGAGCATGCTCCTAACGTGCAAGACGTGCTGCTCGACTCTTTTGTCCGCAGCCCGCTCGATGTCGAGCGCAATTTGTGCAATATGCGCGGGGGTGATTTGCTGGTGGGTGCCTTTAGCGGAGATCAGGTGGGCTATCATCGCCCCTTTGCCGGTGCGGGCGGGTATCGCGGCCATTTAAAGGGGCTCTATCTATGCGGCTCTAGCAGCCATCCCGGCGGCAATATTACCGGTCTTCCCGGATATAATTGCGCCCAGGTATTGCTCGCTGATTTGCAAATAGACTCGCCCTGGGCAGCGGGGTCTTTGCACGATCGCCTGCCCTGATTATTGGTCTGTCCGACATATTTATGTCAGATATTCCCATCTTTACATATACCAGCTTTAGACAGAAGAAATGAGTAACGGTACGGTTAGCGCCCTCATTTGAAAACATTCACCTATCGCCAACGATCTTTGCACGCGGGAAAAGGGCCAAATACTTCTCTTCTGTCGCGTCGATGAAGCCTTGACTGAGGATTAAAGGGAACCTTCCCTTAAGTTTTTGAAAATTAGCCGTATCGTCAAACCAAGGTCGACTTATGGTGAGATACAGAAGTGGTCTTTCCCGTGACGTTTTATTTTCTGTGCCAGAATGGAAGGTGCGATAGTCCCACAGCACACAATCTCCAGCTTGTGGATAGGGCAATATCGCTCCTTCATAATGATTGCTACTCTCCTGACCTAGAGCCAAGTTGGGGTCCCTGTGGCTTTCGAGCCAAATCGCAGTGGTCCCCGTTTGCTCATCTAGATCAATCAACGGAATGGCGACTGTCAGGGCATAACAGGGAAGTACTTTGTTAAATCCCGACAATTCTTTAAACAAATCCGGATGGTCCATGTGGGTTTGTTGCTGACGACTACCGGGCATGGAGGAGACGATTCCAAAACTTTGAATGATTACCTGATTGTGCAGAATGCTGCGCAGTACAGGAAACAGAAGCGGGGAGTCATATAGGAGGGCATGGTCAAAGGGAGTGCGGATTTCCACCGCGCACATGTAGCGATCGCCATCGCCAACATCGGAGCGGGTTGACTTGTCTATGACGGCATATTCGTCAAAATAAGCGGCTTTAAGGCGCTGAATTAAGTCTCTGGGGAAAACCCCTTTTAAACTCAACGCTCCTTGCCGATGGAACGCCAAGCGCATTGCATCGAGTGTTTCCCTGTCATGGGTTGGCTGCAAGCACGACACGCCGTTTAAGTCATAATGCGGGCATGCACCACCATGGATTTCACTTTTTTTTGTCATAGGGTAATACGCATATTTTTAAGGGTATGGTCCGAACATGGATTGCCAACGGTACCAATTACATATTCGTTGTTCATCCTTGCAATAGGGGTTTGCGTAATAAACGCTCTTTTTCGAGACTCTTCAGCACTTTGTTTTCCATCATGTATTGGAGCATCCTATGAACAAGACGGCCCATTGCTTACGCCTATTCCTGCTTTGCGGCTTTCTTCGCGGCTTGCCAATGATTGTAGCCCTCCCTTTTTTGCACGGCTGTTCTACCCCTTCTGGACCAGACGATAGCGGCGATGCTAATGACGAACTGCGCGCTGTTTCTATTAACCGACATGCGGAGTTTACGGCACCTGTTTCCGCTACTCCACTTTCGGATTCTGAAAACCAAAGTGGTTGGTTCATCCGAAATGATCTGAGCGATGAATTCGATGGTAGTACTCTGGACACGAGAAAGTGGTATGTAGCTGGAGCCCCCTATGTTTACAATGAATTGCCGATAGGGCTAACCGAGGATAGTGATGGTTCCTCCGCGGATTGGCTCGGCCGCGCGCCTTCGGTCTTTGATATGTCGAACTATTTTATAGCCGACGGGAAGTTGCATTTGCTGGTGGAGTGGGCGCCGGATTCCGAACTTTTTCCGGTATTGGATGAAGAGGGCGAGGAAATCATCGACGATGAATGTATGTGTCGTTATGAGAATTTCACCGTCGGCGGAATCATTTCAAAATCGAATATGAAATATGGCTATGCGGAAATTCGTTCGCGGGCGGCTCCGGTGACGGTGTCGAGTGCTTTCTGGATGATTGGCAACCATTTCGAAATTGATATTTTTGAGATGGTGGGGAAAGCGGGCGATGGCCCCGATGGCTCTGGGGACACCGCGCCACGCATCATGTCGACCACATTACACAACTGGGACATTGGTGGTATAGAGGACAACGGATATGGTGAGGACTATGCTCTGCAATGGAATGGTGCTGAGGATTTCCACGTTTATGGGGCACAATGGAACGAACAAGAGGTAATCTTTTATGCAGATGGTGCAGAAACTGGGCGCATCACGCAAGCGGAGGCGGGGGCCGTATGGAACGAAGATTACCTTCATGTGTGGGCAGACAATGAAGCGTTCCTTTGGGAAGGACTGCCATTGGCGTCAGAACTGCCTGTGAGCTTTGATATCGATTACATCCGTGTCTGGCAAAAACCCTAGATTGAGAGCCACTCATCATTGATCGCGAGTCACCTAAAGTGATTGGCGTACGCCTCTCAGTGACTCTTCTCTCTCCATCTCTTTAAGCCTGAATTGGGCACGATGTTCTGCCGGCAACTCGGCAAATATAGAATGGCGCAAGCCAAAGAGCTATTGCAGACGACGAATCCTTCGATGTATCGAATATCGCAACTCTGCGGTCTTAGGAACTAGTGATGTTTTGCCGAAACGTTCCGCCGTGAGCAGGGGACTTCGCCGCGTCGCTATCGCGATGGGGTAGAGACCGACTAGGTTGCCCAGATAGAGTTGAATTCTACCGAATAGTGCTATTTCAGCGAATCGGCTCTCGAGATCGACAAGCCCCATCGCCGCCGCCCAAGGTAAGACGTGCGCGGCGCGATGTTTTGACATGGCCTTGTAGCGGTCGCGGGCTAGCGGCTCTTCTTCGGGGCGGTCGGTTTTTAGATAGACCTCGGCCTGTAAAAACGGCACGATGGCCGAATGTGGATAGTTATCGGTGAGCGGGCGGAGGCGCTCTTCGGCGCTCGGAAAATCCTCGGCGAGCAGTGCGGTGGCGACATCGCGCAGCGCGGCATCGGAGCAATTGCGATCCTGGTCCAATGCGGCGGCGATGGTCTCGAGGCCGGCTTTGACCGCTTGCGGGCTTTCCCTTTCCAAGACATAGACGGCCGGATGGTCGTAGCCGATAAACGATGGTTCGGCAGCGTCGTCGCGGAAGGTTATGCCCAGCAGCGAAGGGTAGGTCTTGAAGCGGGCCATCACGCGATAGCCCAGCTCACCGGCCAGCAACCGCTGGTAAAAGGCGGTGGCGGTCGGTGTTAGATCGGGCACCGCGGCAAACTGCTGGGCGCGATTAACATCGACTAAGGCGATGTAGTCGAGGTCTTGCAGGCGGCCATCGAGCTAGTTGATGTCGGCGCGACAAGTGCTATAGCCGCGCGCTTCAAAAAGCGCGGTGATATTGAGTTGCCGAGTGGGATTGCGTGGACCGCGAATAAGAACGTTCAGCGAAAACGAAGTCGCTCTCGCCGCGCGTCAGCCCGGCAAAGCGGGTATAGAAGGCGAGCACTAGGGCGAACAGCAATAAGAAAAGACGGTAATTAAGGGGCATTAGCTATCATTTGCCAGGGTCGATCTTTGTTTTAAATTGGGCTGAACATAAAGTAAGTAATTTTCTCGTTAAAAGGAGGGATTGTGTCCGCAGTACCCGCCATTGCCGTTCGCGATCTGAGCAAGACCTACGAAGTGCCCGTGCGCGAAGGGGGTTTGGCCGCGGCGCTCAAAAGCCTGGTGCATCGCCAGACGCGCCAAGTTGAGGCGGTCAAGGAGATCAACTTTGAAGTGGCTCCCGGTGAGATCGTTGGTTTCCTCGGCCCGAATGGCGCCGGCAAGACCACCACGCTCAAAATGCTCTCGGGTCTTTTGTATCCTTCCGGCGGACAATGCCGGGTCTTGGGTTTCGAACCCTTTAAAAGACAGCGCGATTATCTGCGCCAGATTACGCTGGTGATGGGTAATCGCAACCAGCTGATCTGGGATATTCCGGTGCTCGATTCCTTTGAGCGCAATCGCGCGATTTACCGAATTGAGCGGACCGCGTACCAACGGACCGTGGACGAATTGACCGAACTATTGGATCTGGGGCCTCTCCTCGACAAGCCGGTGCGCAACCTCTCCTTGGGCGAACGGATGAAGTGCGAAGTCGCTGCCGCGCTACTGCACAAGCCGCAGATCTTATTTCTAGACGAACCGACCATCGGTCTCGATGTGACGATGCAGCGCCGGATTCGCTCTTTTTTGGCCGAATACAACCAACGCTATGGCGCAACCGTGCTCTTGACCAGCCACTATATGGCCGATGTCGAGGCTTTGTGTAAGCGGGTCGTAGTCATTCACCACGGCCAATTGCTCTTCGATGGCCAGTTGTCTGAGCTTGTGCAGCGCTTTTCACCGCACAAAACCATCGTCGTCGAGCTGGAGAACGAGGGCAGCGATCTCAGTGTCTATGGCGAGGTCGTCGATGGGGTCGATGGGCGGGTGTCGTTGCGGGTGCCGAAGGCCGAGACGGCACAGGTGACCGGCCGGCTATTGAGCGAGCAGGCGGTGCTCGACCTGACGGTGGAGGATCCGCCGATCGAGGACGTGATCGAACAGGTATTCGCCGGCGTATGACAGGCTTATTCGATATTTACACGACGCTTTTCCGCACCGACCTGGCGGTGCAATTCCAGTACCGGGCGGCGATGGTGATTTGGCTGATCGGCCGCGTTATCGAAGCACTGGTCTTCCTCTCGGTGTGGACGGCGGTGGCCGAATCGCAAGGTGGGCAGGTGGGCGGCTTCTCGGCCGGAGATTTCGCTGCCTATTATATCATCATGATGATGATGGGCCATCTGACCTTTACCTGGTTTATGTATGAATTCGAATTCCGGGTGCGATCGGGGTCCTTTTCGCCGCTCTTATTGCAACCCCTGCACCCGATCCACCGCGATATTGCCATGAATATCTCCTATAAGTTGCTGACCTTGGTGGTGATGTTGCCAACGATGTTTCTGATGGTCGGGCTTTTTGATCCGACCTTCAATACACCCACTTGGGCCGTCTGGGCCGCGGTACCGGTGGTGCTATTGGCCTTTCTGATGCGCTTTTTCGTTGAATGGGCGCTGGCATTGGTTGCGTTGTGGACTACGCGTACGGAGGCGGCCAACCAAGTGTATTTCGCGGCCCTGCTATTTTTTTCCGGCCAGATGGCGCCGCTGGCTTTGATGCCCGAGTGGGTGCAAAGCCTGTCTGCGCTATTGCCCTTTCGTTGGATGCTGGCTTTCCCGACCGAACTCTTGCTCGGCCGCTTGGAGCCCGAAGAGGTGCTGCAGGGCCTGGCTGCACAGGTGATTTGGTTGGGGTTGGCTTGGGGCATGATGGGCTTGGTGTGGTCGCGCGGCGTACGCCGTTACTCGGCGGTGGGCTCATGAGCTATTTGCGATTGTTATGGATTTTCTTGCGCATCGGCGTGATGAACGAGCTGGCCTATCGGGCCAACTTCTGGGTGCAATTGCTGCAGAGCCTAGTCAGTATGGGGGTCGCGCTGGCGGGCTTGGCGGTAATCTTTTCGCATACTGAGGAACTGGGCGGTTGGCAGCCGGCCGAGTTGGTTGCGTTATTGGGGGTTTTCTTTTTGATGAGCGGGCTGATCGGTGCGTTGGTACAGCCCTCGATGCAGCGCTTTATGGAGGATGTGCGCCAAGGCACGCTAGACTTTACGCTGACCAAACCGGAAGATTCGCAAGTGCTGGTGAGTATCAGCGAAGTGCGCGTGTGGAAATTCCTGGATGTGGTGCAGGGTGCGGCGTTGATCGGATGGGCTCTTGCTGAGATCGGGTTGCAAACCGGTTTTATGCATGCGGCTAGTTTTGCGATTACTCTAGTGGCTGGTGCGGCGATCGTCTACAGTTTTTGGCTGGTGCTGGCGACCTTCTCCTTTTGGTTTATCAAGGCGGAGAATATCCTGGTGATCTTTCAGGCCGTCTATAGCGCGGGCAAGTATCCGGTGGCGATCTATCCGCGTTGGCTCAAGATGGCGATGACCTTTTTGGTGCCGGTGGCCTTTGCGGTGACGGTGCCGTCGGAGGCGTTGCTGGGGCGCCTTTCGACGGAGGTGTTTTGGGGGGCATTGGTGATGGCGGTGGTGATGGTGGTGGGCGCGCGGGTGTTTTGGTTGTGGGGCGTGCGGCACTATTCGGGGGCTTCGGCGTAGGGCTGTGGGGCGGCGGTCTGTCCGGGAAAGCGTTCTGCGGGGGCAAATATTTCGCGCCTAGGTTGGTGGCTAGGCTACGTAGGGGAGGGGTATTTCACACAATAGAAAAGCGGCGCTA
>Ga0209558_1001447_pt1 | contig 17337 bp, 20 predicted proteins | sample SaaInlV_150m_DNA_3_FD_184674 | JGI IMG/M metagenome (GOLD analysis project Ga0209558, IMG submission 184674) | Marine microbial communities from expanding oxygen minimum zones in the Saanich Inlet - Saanich Inlet SI074_LV_120m_DNA (SPAdes) (version 2) | ecosystem: Environmental > Aquatic >...
TGCCTAATCGCAACTGCAGCATACGGCTCAGAGATGGCACCGCAGGTTCAGATGCTCAGGGAAATTCGCGACAACCAGCTGATGAACACGGAATCCGGCTCGGCATTCATGGGAGCGTTCAACAACGTCTACTATTCGTTTAGTCCGATAATTGCCGACATGGAAAGAGAGAATCCGATGTTCAAGGAAGTTGTAAAAGCTGGCTTGACACCAATGTTATCCACTTTGGCAATCATGGATGGCGCAGAATCCGAATCAGAAGTTCTGGGACTTGGACTGTCCGTGATTGCACTAAATCTTGGAATGTACATTGCAGCACCTGCATTAATTGCAATGAAAGTTAATCAACAAATTAAATCCAGAAAATAATCTCTAGTTATTTTATCCTAATAGGTTCTTATATTCAAACAAACTATGTGATGATATGACTTTTGAATATGAGGAATTTGAAAACATTGAAGATCTCTTCATGTATATGGCATCAGCTGCACCTCCGATGAAAAACACTTTACCAATTAATTCTTACAAGGGAAGTATAATGTCCTTTATTCCACTTAGTCCATCAACTGGAGAATCATATCTAATGCTTTATGCAAAAGGCGAACTTGAAGCAGGAATTTATGAATTTGACGTATCTTCAAAATCCTATAAAAAAGTAGAATCTGTTGAAAGAGCCGATAAAGTTTACTTTATCTCACTAACTCCAAAACGCAACACAATTGCCGATAAAGCTATTCAAGGTCTATAAAATAATCATTAATTTTTAAAATAAAAATTACTCAAAATTTATAATTTCTTTATTAGGTATTTTGGATCAGTCACTGACTTTGTTCTTGCATATTTGTCAATGATTTGATCAGGTGTTTTACCATTGAATAGATCTTTACACAATCCTCTAAGGTATCTCATAATTGCCCAAGTACCTGCTTTGAGAATACCATACATGAATACCTTCATTGGAGGTCCGTATGTTTTGTTTCTTAGAATAATTGGAATGATGTCATTAATTACACGTAAGTTATTTTCCCAACATTTCCAAAATAATGTGAACTGTGCTTCATTTAGATTTCCAAAGTGCATGGAGTTTTTCTCACTAAAGTCTTGGTATAGCAATGGTGCTACTAATCCTCTAAAGTCCATTGTTCTAAAGTCACTCATCATGTCAATTGTGTATTGAATATCGTCAGGGGTTTCATCTGGCCATCCTATGATTATTGTTGCAGCTGGGAACCAATGATTTTCATTTAGGATTTTTGCTCCTTCTCTGACAACACTGCCCCATTCTTCAGGTGCAAATGGTTTTGTTTTAACTCCCAGGTGCTTCTTTACCATGGCTGGTGAAACTGTTTCAATTCCTAGATTTGTTGCCAACCATCTGCCTGTTTTATCTTGTTCATTAACTTGAGAAATTTGTTGCATTAATGTAGGATCTGCTGCAACTGCTGAAAATGTCATGTGTGTTGTTCCAATAAAATTAGCACCCAGCCCTTTGAGCCCTTTCCACAAATCTACAATGGCATCTCTGTTTGGAACGAAATCTCTGCTGTCACATCCATAAAGTAACATTTCATCTGAATGTAGCCAAATTGAATCAAATCCATAGTCTAGGTTGACTTTTGCTTCGTGCTTTAGTCTGTCAAGTGGCAAATCTTTTTTTGATCTTTTATTGACATCACAAAAATCACATCCCCTTCCACAGCCTCTCATCGCTTCAATCAATGAATTAATTGTAGGACCTTCGATAACTGGAATGTTTTCTAAGTTTCTTACAAAACAATGCATTAATTCTGGTGCATCGTTTTTTTCTAAATCTTGAAATAAATCAACTGCTAATTCATCTGCCTCACCAACAACAACTGTGTCAATTCCGTGAATTTTCATTCTATCTGATTTTGCTAATTCCCATGCGCCGTTACCTCCGACAACAACTTTGAAATCGTATTTCTTTTTGAGTTGAATGATATTTGCACACATTTTTTTAAATTTCATAGCTACATAGGATAATTTTTCTGGCGACATTGTTGTAGTAACTGGTGCCATCCCTAGAGGATCCATTACGTTAATTCCTACAACTTTGGTATCTGGCCCAATGGATTTTTCAAGCATTTCAGGATGCGCCATGAAGACGTCCTCTTTTTTATATCCTCCTTGAATTAGTGAGCTCTCTATTCTTCGTAATCCGACTTGAGCTACTTTTACTTCGCCCGTAATTGGATCTGTTTCTACTGATGGACAAAATACTTTATCAAAAACCCATTCTGGTAACACTTCGTATGGGCCACATGCAATAAAGCCATAAAGAAAATTTCCTCTATAATTTGTCATCAAACTACGATCTGCAGTTAGAACAACACGTTTACCGGACAACTATCACCCATCCTTGATCTTTGGTATATATGATTTACGAGAACGACAAACCTAGTTTATTATGATTTTTGTCATTTTCCTTTTTTCTTGTTTACCCTATTTGCTATATTTGCGGCAATTCCTCCTGCAGCAATCCCATTGTCAATATTTACTACTGACAATCCTAATGAACAACTTTGCAGCATTGATGCCAAAGCTGCAATGCCTTTTTCTCCGTACCCGTACCCTACAGATGTTGGAATCCCTATAATCGGAATGTCTACCATTGTAGAAACTAGTGTTGCTAAAGCACCCTCCATTCCTGCTGCAACTATTATGCAGTCTACGTCCTCTTCAATCATTTTTTTTAAAATTGGAAATATCCTTTGAATTCCTGCAACCCCTACATCATAACTTGTAATGCATTTACAATTCATTGCCTCACACATCAATCTTGCTTCTTCCCCTACTCCGATATCTGAAGTCCCTGCTGTCATAATCCCTATTTTTCCTCCTTCAAATTTGATTGGTTTTTTAAATAATAAAACCGATGATGAATTTTTTCCTGTTTCTATTTTCACTTTTAATTTTTTAGCAAACGCTATAATTTTTTTATGATCCTCTTTTTTAATTCTTGAAACAATTACGGAATTTGTTTTTTCTAAAGTCTTTTTGATTATTTTCTTTGTATCTTCTAGTTCTTTACTTTCCGCAAAAATTACTTCTGGAACTCCTCTTCTCTTACTTCTATTGATATCAATTTTTGCAAAATTTTCTACTTCTTCAATAGAGTATAATGTGAGAAGCTTTTTTGCAGTAACCGTAGAAATTTTTCCAGACTTCACTGATTCTAAAATTTCATTAATTTTCAATAAACTTCTTTCTTTGTTTGAATAATAAAAGGATTAGATTTCAATACCTGATATTGCATCTTTAACATTTGCAACGCCTTTATCAAATATCTGTCTCTCTTCATCATTTAGGTCTAATTCTATAATTTTTTCTACTCCCTTCTTTCCAATAACTGCAGGTACTCCTATTGTGACATCAGAGTGACCGTATTCGCCATCAAGATATGTTGCAACTGGAATCACTTGTTTTCTATCTCTGACAACCGTTTCGATGATTGCTGATATTGCATTTCCTGGTGCATGTACTGTGGCACCCTTAAGTTCAATCACTTTTGCTGCAACTTGTTTTGTATTTAGAACAATCTCATCTAGTTTTTCTTTTGGCAAAAATGTTGATAATGGAATTCCTGATACTGATGAAAATCTTGGCAATGGGAGCATATTTTCTCCATGTTCACCAATTACTAATCCTCTAATGGAATCTCTAGAGTGACCTGTGGATTCATGGATAAATTGTCTAAATCTTGATAAATCTAACATACCACCCATTCCAAATACTCTGCTTCTATCAAACCCTGATACTTTTTGAGTTATGTATGCCATTGGATCCAATGGATTTGAAACTGGAATTATGATGGAATCATCTGCGTATTTTTTTATATTTTCTGTTACACTTTTTACAATTGAAGCATTAATTTTTAGCAAGTCCATTCTTGTCATTCCTGGTTTTCTAGCAGAACCTGCTACTACCACGACGATATTTGATCCCCTAATGTCCTCATAATCATTTGAACCTTTTACTTCTACATCAATTCCTTGTTCAGATAGCATGTGGTTGATATCCATGGCTTCACCTTGTGGTAAGCCTTTAGCAACATCAAGTAGTAAAATTTGATCATCTAATTTCTTGAGTGCTGAGAATAATGCTGCATCTCCGCCTACTTTGCCAGAACCAATAATCGTAATCATAAAAATTACAGTTAATTTTGAAATTATAAATCTAATGAAATTGATTGAATATTAGGCGAATTTATAAGCATTTTTGATATTTTTTAATCATGGTTATTGTAATTGATCCTCAAATTGCAGGTATATCTGGAGATATGCTACTGTCATCTTTAGTGAATTTAGGTGCAGATAAAAATAAAATCATTGAGGGAATTGCAAAATCCCAAAAATTTCTTCCAGGTTCTACTATCAAAAAAATAGATTTTCAGAAAATACAAAAACGTGGAATTGAATCCACTGAATTGATTTTAGAAATTGATGAGGATGTTTCTGCAAGGAAGGGTATTGAAATTAAAAAAGCTATTTTAGATTCTGTTGATGAATTAAGCCTTCCGATAAAAGCAAAAATCTTTGCCGAGTCATGCATTAACACTTTAATTTCTTCAGAATCTAAAATTCACGGTGTTTCTGAGGATACAGTTCATTTTCATGAAGCTTCCAGTATAGACACTCTGGTGGATATTGTAGGAATAACCATCGCATTGGACAATCTAAAATTCTTTGAAGAAAAAATTGTTTGTTTACCTATCTCCGTTGGAGGTGGAACTGTTAGTTTTTCACATGGTACAATGTCCAATCCTGCAAGTGCCGTTCTTCAGATTTTTAAAAATTCTAATTTGAATATTCAGGGAAACAATTCAAAAGAGGAGTTGACAACTCCTACTGGTGCATGTATTTTGGTAAATCTGACTAATAATCCAGTCTCATATTATCCTTCAATGAATGTAAATTCAATTGGTTATGGTGCAGGTAAAAAGGATTTTAAGGGTTTTTCTAATGTACTGAAAATTATTCAAGGTCATGAAAATAATGTTGAAACGGATTCAGTAAAAATTCTTGAAACAAATGTTGATGATGTTTCAGGTGAAATATTGGGACATTTAATTGAAAAAATTATGGATAAAGGTGCAAAAGATGTCTCCATTTATCCTGGAATTACAAAAAAAGGAAGGCCAACAAACCTTGTTCGCGTAATCTGTGATGATGTTAAAGTAGACCCAATAGTTGACACTCTAGTATCCGAAACTGGTACTTTGGGTATTAGAATTTCAAATTCTAATCGTTTTATTGTTCCTAGGACAAATCATAGTTTCTCACTAACTTTTGATGGCAAGTCCTTTGAAGTAAATTATAAAAAATCATCACATAAAGGAAAAATTCATTTTAAAATAGAATTTGATGATTTAAAAAATATGTCAAATGCATTAGATAGACCCATAGTTGACATCGAATCATTTTTGAGAAAAGAGATTGAAAAGAATGAGGGTCTATTATGAATAAATTAAATGATTTGATTAGTTGGTTTGAAGATAAAGATAAGGTGATGATTGCACTGTCTGGGGGAGTTGACAGTGCTGTTGTTGCATATGCTGCTTTTCAGGCATTGGGATGTTCTGCTATTGCAGTTACTGCTGATTACAAAACTTTGTCTGAAGATGAACTACTTTCAGCAAAACAAGTATGTTCAGAAATAGGCATTGAGCAAATTCTTTTAGATTATAGTGAACTTGAAAACGAGAAATTTGTAAAAAATGACTCCAATCGATGTTTTCATTGTAGGATGGAATTAGGTGATCATTTAATTGGATTGGCCAAAAAACATGATGTAAAAATTATTGTTGATGGTACTAATCTTGATGATTTGGGTGATTATAGGCCCGGAATTCAGGCTCTTAGGGAAAATGGTATACGAAGTCCTCTTGTAGAAACCAACTTTTTAAAATCAGATGTTCGAGATATCGCAAAATCTGTTGAATTATCTGTATATGACAGACCTTCAAATTCCTGTCTAGCATCTCGCATTCCTTGGGGTCAAAGAGTTACTGCTGAAAAATTAACTCGAATTGAATTTGGAGAAACCATTGTAAAACAACTTACTAATGTTAAACAAGTTAGAGTTCGAGATTTTGACGGTTCTGCAAAGATCGAAGTCAACAAAGAAATGATTTCTGTATTTGATGAACATGTCATGAATCAAATTACTGAAAAATTAAAATTAATTGGATTCTCTTCTGTTGAAGTTGATAGGGATGGATATAAACCTGGAAAAATTAATGTGATTTCAAATTGATTTATCTTGATAATGCCGCATCAACTCAGATTCATGAGGATGTTTTAAATTCAATGTTACCTTATCTAAAGGAACAATATGGAAATCCGTCATCCATACATCGTTATGGCCGATTAACCCGTAAAGCAATTCATAAAGCACGAAAACAAATTGCGTCTTTAATTAATGCCGATCCTGCAGAAATTCTGATTACTTCTGGTGGGACTGAATCCAACAATACTGTATTGATGGGAATTTCTTCGCAATTTTCCTCTGGCCAAATTATTACTTCTTCTATTGAGCATGATGCGATTTTAGAGCCATGCAAGAAATTGGTTTCAAATGGATTCCAAGTTGATTATCTTCCTGTGGATAAGTCTGGGATGATTGATTTATCTGATTTGAAAAATATCATCTCTGAAAATACACGTCTTGTTTCCATAATGTTTGGAAATAATGAAGTTGGTACAATTCAACCTATTGTTGAAATTGGTAAAATATGCCATAAACATAATATTCTTTTTCATACTGATGCCGTTCAAGCTGTAGGTAAACTTCCTGTTGACGTATCTGAATTAGGCGTAGATTTACTATCTATTTCATCTCATAAGCTTCATGGGCCCAAAGGAATCGGTGCATTATATATCAAAAATGATGTAAAAATTAATCCCCTTATTTTGGGAGGCGGACAAGAGTTTAGATTAAGATCTGGTACTGAAAATGTTGCAAGCATTGTGGGATTTGGTCAAGCATGTGAAATTGCTCAAAATAATTTATCAAAAAATATTTTGTATGTAAAAAAACTACAGACATTATTAGTTGAGAGAGTCTTGGATCAAATTCCAGAAACTACCTTCAATGGCCATTCCGAATTTCGTTTATCTAACAATGCCCATTTCACTTTTCTTGGAGTTAATGGTGAGGATCTTATAATAAAACTTGATGAATATGGCATTGCTGCTTCTACGGGTTCGGCATGTTCTGTCAACACTCAGAAATCTTCGCATGTTTTAGAGTCTATGGGGTTTTCTCTTGAGCAAATTACTGGTTCGTTGAGATTAACTGTTGGAATTTTTAATACTGAAAATGAAATTAAAGAAACAGTTGACATTCTTAAAAAAGTTGTTGCAGAACTTCGTGCTGTCTCTCCATTCAAAGAAAAGTATTCCTTTACTTCTAAAAATTAAATTCTAATTTGAAATTTATTTTTAGTTAGTAAAATTGATGCCAATATTCCTATTGTCAAAATTATCATTACTATTGTTCCAAACTCGGGAATCACATAAGTTCCAATAACTTGAATTTTTGAGTCCCCTTTTTCAAAATTAATTCCTATCGTTCTAACTGTTGAACCTGATTGCACTTCTTCGTATTCTGTTTGAACATCATTTATCAAAATTATGAACTTTTCATCTTCGCCATTTTGTTTTTCAGCATCTATTGATTCCCTTGGTAATTCTAGAATAATTTTTCCATCCTGCAATGAATTGATTTTTACTAATAATCCAAAATTCTCCGATTCTACTTCTATGTCCTCAACTGTTCCTCCGCTAATGGTGTATTTTATATCAAATGTTCCAGTATCTCCTGCATCTACTTCAAATTCTTTTGTCGTTTCAATTATTTCCGATTCTGGGGTATATTCAAATAATGTTTCAGCCACATTGGCTTCGCCGTATGTCACTTTGACCATGTACGTCCCTTGGTTTGTCCATAATGGGCCTTCTGCATTTATTTTATGAGAATAATTACCATCCTGTGAGACTTTGATTTGTGCTATTTCAATTAAATTTGCCCCTTGAAATAATTGCATGGTAACTTGTGTATCTCCTATAATTGTGGCTATTTCTCCTGAAATAATGATTGTATCTTTCTCACTGTAGTTATTGTCGTCTGTTTGTACTGAAATTAAAGATCCTTCTGCATAAGCAGTTCCGATAGAAATTACTCCTAGAATGATTAAAGTATAAAATAATGTTATCTTCATAATCTTTGAAATACAAATTTCTATATCACTTTTACTATGAAAAATAAAAAATGAAAAAAAGTTGTAATTTTAGTATCTTGGAACGATGCTAAGTCTTGATTTTGCAGAAATTGCAACTATTGAGATAATTGCGACTGCTAGAATCATGGCTGCAATTGTGCCAAACTCTGGAATTACAAAGGTACCGATAATCTCAATCTCCTCAGTTCCCGCATTAAATGGAACGACAACTGTGTTACCGTTTATCTCTGCGTCGTCTGATTCCTCGCCATCAACTAATACCATGAAGATACCTTTCTGTGTTGATGTTGAAGGGCTGATTGTCAATGTACCGTCGTCATCGGCATCGATGTTGACGATAAATGAATTATCATTTGTGTTTACTGTTGCACTGATTACGTGTCCGCCTGAAATATCGTAAGATGTACAATTACCTCCCACGTTTACTTCGCTTGAACCACAAGTAATATCTAAATTTGTACGTAATTGAGGTGTTGTGATTTTTACATCTATGACATCAGAATAAAATTTATCAGATTCTGAAAATAAAACAAATCCAACAGAAGAGGAATTAATGTCTTCATTTAATGTTAATGAAACTAATTCATTTGCATCAACATTGCCAATTTCAATTGTAGAAATCTGAATAATTCGATTAAAAACATCATAGAAAGCAAGATGAGCAGCAGTATTAGAAATAGAGGTATCTCCATTTCGCAATATCCCTAAAAAAGATAAAGAGTAAACATTATCAGATGAAGTAATTATAGGTTCTAAAGATACATCATTAATAGAAATATTTAGGGAATTGTTCATCAATTCTGAAGTATCAAATGTTAAAAATTTTGTAGATACTTCAGCGATATCAGGGTTAGGATTATCTGAACGTATCATAAACGGAGATTTAGTATTAGGAGGAATTACTTTTAGTGTGGTACTACCTTCTTTTACTTCTAACGGATTTGGATTAAAATCATCATAGAAATTTGCCTGAATTACAACATTAGTTACAAAAGATAATGGATCATTATTTTCAATTAATCCAATTACAACAGTATGTCCTTCAGAATCTTGATAAACAAAATTAGAATTAGAATCCATAGATATGGTCAATGTAGGATTAGTATCAGTATATTCCTGAGAAAATATAGTAGAAATTGGAAGTAGCAACAGAAATAAAATAATGCCAAAAACAGGTTTATTCATACAAGCTTAAACCTAATTCACACTATAAATAGAAATAATAAAAATAAATTAAAAATGGAATGTAAATTCTACTTTCTCTTTGCTGTAATAGCTAACCAGTATACTAAACCTGGTGCTAAACCAACGATGAGTGGAATCCATACTGGCCATGCATCTACTGCGCTTGTCATATCTAAAAACGTAAACCTTTCCTATTTAAATCCACCCAGCAGTCTGAAATCCATTATTTATTAAAATATGAAAAGTGGACCGGACGGAATTCGAATCCGTGACCCCCCGCGTGCAAGGCGGGTATACTACCAGGCTATACTACCGGCCCACAAATAGAATGCCTACCAAGTTGATTTTAATTGTTGGCTTCTTGAGAAGAATTTTATTTGAATAGAAAATCATCCCTACATGGTACTTTTAGAATCACAAATTAAATTGAAAAAAGGAGATATTGCGCCAGAGTTCGAATTATTAGGAATCGACGATAAGAAACACACACTCAAAGATTATCAAAATTATAAAGGAATCTTAGTCATTTTCATGTGCAATCACTGCCCATATGTTAAAGCAAAAGTAGACGCATTAAATGAGTTATATGAAAAATGTGGTAAAGACATAGCAATAATTGGCATCAATAGTAACGATCCTACAAATGTTCCAGAAGATAGTTTTGATGCAATGAAACAAACTGCAAAAGAGAAAAAATTTCAATTTGATTATCTAGTTGATGAAACTCAAGAGATTGCAAAGAAATACGGTGCCATGTGTACTCCAGATCCATTCTTGTTTAACAGTCAAAAGGAATTAGTTTTTCATGGAAAAATAGACAACGCCATGAAACCAGATGATACAGTCACAGAAAAGACAATGATTGTAAACATGCAGAAATTAATATCTGGAGAAAAAATTGAGAATGATTTTGATCCGTCAATCGGATGCTCGATTAAGTGGAAAGAAAACTAAACTTAAATGACTCCTGCCTAAAGATTTCCTTGTGGGCTCGTAGCTCAGCTTGGCTGGAGCGTTCGACTGATAATCGAAAGGTCATGTGTTCGAATCACATCGGGCCCATTTTTATTATTTTAAATTTTTAGACATGGTTTTTGACCATTGTAAAATATCACTAATTTTATCAGACAGCAAATCAGAATTAATTTTAGCTTTTTTAGATACATTTCCACATAATGCTAATTTTATACGTTTATCAGATTTTTTCTTGTTAGAATTAATTGAATCAGCAAAAAAAGATAACCCTTCAGAAGTTTGAGAAAAGATTACAACTAACATAACACCAATTTTTTGTTTCCAAATTTTTCCAATTAATTTTTGAAAATCTAAATCAAATAAAATATTGACGGCAGAGGACATATCACCTAAGTGAGAAACATTCCAGCCACTAGAATGATATGATGCGGATGCGGATTCAGAATTCAGAATACTTTCAGGATCAGCAGCAATTACAACCACATTTTTTTTAGGATCAGTCACTACTGAGATTTGATTAAAAATGTCAAGGGATTTGGAAATAGTAGTTCTCAGCAAATTCTTCTCGGCAGAACCAATTTTTCCAGATTCATACAAATTATCCAAATAATCAATAGCAGGATAAATTACTTCTAGTATCAGTTGATTTACGGATGCGTCAGAATTTAGACAATTTCGGATTAAAGAGTAAATTTGATCTTCAGTACCTTTAACTAATAATTCAAGATAGCGTGAAGTGATTTTAAAATAATCATCAGGAAAAGTGAATGACTCTTGACCAGGTTCTAAAAACCACAACGTAAGATTTCCAATATTTTTTTGACGAAGTAATCCTTCAGCTGCAAAAACTTTTAAAAATTTTATCATAGTTATTCTACTGACATTAATTTTTTTAGAAATTTCAGTACCAGACATTCCACTATCAGAATCTTTTAAAATAGAAATTAATTTTTCTCGAATTTCTTTACTAAGATAACCTCTAGCCATAATGTTATTCAGTAAAACTATTCTATAAAGACTAATTTTTAAAAATGATAAAACATTATATACATGAGTACTTTAATGTACGGTAAGGAAAAGTAAATTGCCAAAAGCCGGATTCAAATCAATAACAGTTTCAGAAACAGTCTACGAGAAATTCCACGACGTTTATGAAAATAGTAAAGACAACCTTACAATGAAAGGTGTCAATAGTTTTTCAGGTTATGTAACTTACATGTTAGAGGAGATGATGCAAAAGGACAAAACCTTTGCAAGATATGCTCCAAAAATTGAGAAAATTTCTGTGGATGATGATCGTGTAGTTCTAAAAGATAATATGAAAAATAGAATTGCAGAAGTGGCAGTTCAAAAAGGAGAGTTGTTTTGTCAATTATGTGATGAAAAAGATTGCGTTCACGTAGGATACGTATTTTCACTACCAGATGTCTACGAAGTATTAAACTCCAGAGGAATTAAACATCCAAAATAAAGAGTGGAGGAGGTGGGATTCGAACCCACGAACTCCTGAAAGATAGGATCTTAAGTCCTACATCGTTGGCCAGGCTTGATTACTCCTCCAAGAGATTACAAATATCTATGAAATTTAACAGTTTAGAAAAATATTGGTCAGAATCAAGAATTATAAGGATTTTCTACAGAGAATTATTGTGCTTCCATAGCTCAGTCTGGTAGAGCGTTACATTGGTAATGTAAAGGTCACGGGTTCAGATCCCGTTGGAAGCTTTTAATAATTTTTAATTAATAACTCAAAATGACCTGTTCGTTTAGTTGAATTGGAGTTAATTGAACGATTTGCCTTAATCTTGTTAATTTTCCAAGGTTTATCTGAAAACATATCTGCAACTTCTTTTGAATTAGAATTAGATAAAAGAACATGACATCCTTTTGAATCTAATTTCATACAAAGATCGGCTAATCGATTTAAATCATCATATGTAAAACTTCTACTCGTATAACTAGTAAAATTAGCAGTATTAGTAACGGGTTGATAAGGAGGGTCAAAGTAAACCAAATCACCTTTTTTTGCATCTCGTAGAACTGATTCAAAATCACGACATTGAATAGTAACTTTACTAGATCTCAAAATATGACTAACTGAACGTAAGTTATCTTCATTTACAATATTTGGATTGCTATATTTTCCTAGAGGGACATTAAATTGACCTTTACGATTAACACGATACAATCCGTTGAAACAGGTTCTATTCAAAAAAATCAGTCTTGATGTTTTTTCAATTTCATTTTTAGGACTACTTTCTCTAATAGAGTAATAATATGACTTGGAGTCTTTTTGATAATATTTTTCATGTTGTCTTAAGGAAGAAATTAACTCATCGACATTATCTCGAATAGTAGCATATGCTAAAACAAGATCAGAGTTAAGATCAGAAATATTACATTTTTGTTTATTTCGTTCAGTTAGCATATTGAATAATAATGCGCCACCTCCAAGAAATGGCTCAAAATAAGTACCGAAAGAATCAGGTAAATTTTCATTTAAAACTGAAATTAATTGACGCTTTCCACCAGCCCATTTTACAAACGGTTTTGGAGTAGCAAGTATCTGATCATATTGTTGCTTCATATGTTATAATTACAAAATTGCATATTGTCAAAATAGACAATAAAAGATCACAAGATGTGCAGTATTTTTTAATCAAATTTGTTTAGGGGGTCCCCTAAGTGAAAATAATAAAATGAAAAAGATTGTGTATTAGTCCCACTTTGACCAAGCGGCCATCCATCTGTATGTCCAAGTGTTCAATTTACAACCTAATGCTGCAAATGTACAAGCCAAAACTGCACCTGCACCTGCGCCCAGTGCAACTGGACTGTTATAGAACTTACCTACTTGCGGTTCTATTGGTGTCATATATGGTGGCAATGTTGGTCTTGGATATTTGAATGCCGTTTCAAGTGGGTCTGCTACTGTTATCAGGTTTACCATGTTGAATAATGGTAAAGACATTCCTACCAGTACGCCGCCGAACAGTATCAAGGAGTGCTTGTTCTTCTTTGTTGCCCAATAGACTAGATCCAAAAGCATTGCTGATGGTAACCAGACTGGGGTTACAATGAAGTCATACGGATATCCGAGTGCAAACCATGCACCTTTTGCTATCCATGTGTATACTGTCATAATTAGAGCGTAGTACGTCGCTGTGCCTGGAACGCCCGTAAATGTAAGATAGTATGTAGCTCCTACAATAAGCATCAAAGTTTGCGATATTGAAAATACCGTGTACGATGTCCAAGCCCAGTCAGTATAGAATATGTAATCTCCTGCGTTGATTGTTAACAATGTAGAGTTAACTGCAACAACTACTATGAATAAGTAGTGTGTACATCGTCTTAACCAGACCATAGCAAATGGATGAAAACGTCTGTATATAAAATTTTAGAGTATGATGAAGATCGGCACGTTATTTCAAAACCAAAATTAAAAAGAAGTAATCAGAGGTGGGTTTGTTTAGTTTCCGACAAACATTGATATCATAATTGTACCTATTGTAACAGCACCTATGACAGCAGCAACGAGACCGTTGCTGTTTTTGTTGGAACCTTCTTCCATTACTTTAACACAGAAGATGTAACCTATTGCCTCAATGATTGTTAGTACGATGAATGCAAAGTGTCCACTTGGTGTTGGATATGCCCAAGGATAATAGAAATATCCTGCTGCAGTTCCAGCAAAAGTTGACAACCATGCTGCGATGAATGAAATGGTAATCATACCAGTCATATTTTCAACGCGTCGTCCAATCATTCGTTCTACATCAGCACTTGATGAACCACCAGCGCCGCCAGAACCGAATCCTTTAGGAAGAGTCATTATGGAATTATTCTGATTCAGAATCCTTTTAAATCTTTCTTAAAGTACTGATTCCAGCACGATCAGTTGACTTTAACAAATAATGAAAATAGAAAAATAGAAAAATAGAAAAAAATGTGCGATTGCACGGTTGTCTATGGGATGCTTCTACTGTACAATTTACCTTCTAAGGCCATCTTGTACATTTCTGCAACATATGGATTCTCACCAGGAGTTTCTGCACCTAGTTCTACGAGTCGAGCATATACTCTAACTACGTATGCTAGTGCTCCCATGAAAGCTACTACAACTCCCATGTTAAACATCCAGTGATTTGGTACTGCAAATATCTCTTCTACAAACCAGAAATGCCACATCTCATTGACCCCAATTGTAAACATTGTTGCAAGGTAACCAAGAATGGTCATCTTTAAACCAGTGTTCATTGAATTGTTAGGACCTCTAAGAACAGGTATTTTTCTATCATAGATTGCTGCTGCTCCCCATCCAAGTGGTAATGTAATGAAGTGGGAGTATAGCCACCAGTGTGCTGGTGTAAATGCACTATCTCTGATAGAGGTTTGATGCAAAGAACCATCAACGAAATTATCAACTTCGACTGAGGCTGCAGTAGATCCCATAGCTATGACGATGAGCCAGACTTTCTTTAGTCTCTGGATCTCAACTTCTTTTGGAATTAATGCGGGCATCTGTGCCATGAGATACCATAGGCGAATTATAGATATAAACCAAGAGTTTACAAACTAAGTGAATTTTATAAATTTTACACATAAGTTTCACAAATAATTTAAAATAAATTTGTTTTATTATACATTAAATTATAATAATTACATTAATTTTTTAATAGTTTTATTGTTTAACATTAATGATAAACATTGATAATTATAGATCCATATTAAGAAAGTAAAACATATAACGATGAAATCTGCCTGCTCTTGATAGGGATATAATATGAATGAAAAACAAATTTTCGTATTCGGACTAGCTGTAGTACTTGCACTAGGAACACTAGGATTCAACTGGGTTGAATCTATTATTCCAACTGCAGATGCACACGGTGTCCAAGCACAACTCCAAAGTCGTTTCATCAGAATTGAAGATGAAACCTTCAATAGACAATCTCTACAAACAGGCGAAACCTTGACACTTCAAGGTACATTAGTCAGTCTTGTAGAAAGAGACCTTAGAGGATGGTTATCTATCTTCTCAGAGTCAACCAACGCAGGTAACAGATGGGAAATGTTAGCAAGAGATCCACCAGGAAATGTCTTTGACATGCCAGGTAACTCAGTTATAGATTACTCATTGTCTGCAAAAGCACTTGAAGCAGGTGTATACCACGTACACACCCAACTCAACGTAGCAAAAGTTGGTCCAGGACTTGGTCCAGGTCAAACAGTTGTCGTAGAAGGTGATATTATACTCAAACCAATTCCATATACGAACATCGCATACCAATCAATCATAATTGGTGTCGGATATGTTATTACGTTTGCAACAAGACCTTGGCAAGTTATCTAAAATAACCCACTTTTTCATTTTCTAGATACTTCTTACGCTATGCGTTAAACTGTCAAAATACCTTTTATGCAGAACAAAACAATAGAAAAGGAATGTTAGATTTTAAAATAACAAAACTGAATATCAATCAAAGTTATTTTTTTGGAGAAGTTGAATTTCGTTCTGACAAGTACAAAGTAAATATTCAAAATGAAAGAAGAGGCAAAGTTCTCAGATTACCTTTTCAAATAAAAACAAAAAGTGAAAAAATTATTGTAAGAATGACAGGTCCGGATGGTTTGTTTGTAGAAGACTATCTACCATACAAAGGAGAATCAGAATGGTTAGAAATAGACTCAAATGAAATTGCATATTTTCTTGCAGATCATCAAGACCAGCTCGATAGAATTGAAATAATGTATGAGGACTAAAAGAAAGGACTTTAAGGAATCTAGCTAAAATATTGACATGATTTGGCCAGGTACTGGAGATCCTTACAAAAGAAAAAAGGCGATAAAATTTCTTCTGATAAGTGCTGTGATAGGAGGTATCGCGGTATTACTTACAACTGTAGGGGTAAATCCAATGATAGCTCAACAAGCACATAATGCATGTATTGATGATATGGACACAGATTGGAAAATATCATTCACATTTGAAATGATCATGGACGGTCAAAAAGCTGAAGTTCAACCAAATATTGGAATTACAGATGAATGTCAAAGAGCAATATACACACTTTCTAATGACGGTACAGTCTATGCAGAATGGACAGAAAACCCAGATTTTGAATTAGGGCATTTCTTGTACATCTCTAAGTTTAAGATCAGGGATATGGAAGAATCAAAAACAGAAGTTTATGTAAATGACAGATTGGCAGAAAACGGTCTTAAAACACCATTACAAGATAAGTATCATTACAAAGTAGCATTTACTACAAAGAATTACGATACATCTAAAGACAAAGATTACTTGCCGCCAGAAAATTAATTTAGAAATACACACAATTCAGACTTTGTAGATTCAGAGGATTGTTTTAAATAATTTAGAATAAAGTATTTTTAAAATATAAAATTCGTGCAAGTAGCAACTTGAGAAATTTAAAAATAATGAAAAGATGTAAGTGGTAATTACCAGTATTTACCGTTGTCTGGAATAAGACCGATACCTTCTCTTTCAAAGTGTCTGTCTAATTCATCGACCCATCTCTCACGGTTGTCTTTGTAAGCCCAGCCGTGTACACGTAACCAGAATGAGATTACTCCAAGAAGGAATACTGTGAACATAATGGTTCCGAAGATGTAAATCATTACATCGTAGAATAATGGATCATAGTTTGGTCCTAATTGTCCTGTTAATGTTGACAGGATACTTAGGAAAGTGCCTACTATAGGAATCATAACATTTTTGCTCTATTTCAGCGATATATACATTTCTTTTATTATTATAAAATATGAGATCAGCAACACTAAGAGAGAAAGAGATCAGTAACACTAAGAGAGAAAGAGATCAGTAACACTAAGAGAGAAAGAGATCAGTAACACTAAGAGAGAAAGAGATCAGTAACACTAAGAGAGAA
>Ga0209558_1001459_pt1 | contig 17266 bp, 26 predicted proteins | sample SaaInlV_150m_DNA_3_FD_184674 | JGI IMG/M metagenome (GOLD analysis project Ga0209558, IMG submission 184674) | Marine microbial communities from expanding oxygen minimum zones in the Saanich Inlet - Saanich Inlet SI074_LV_120m_DNA (SPAdes) (version 2) | ecosystem: Environmental > Aquatic >...
ATAACAAAAGCCAAACTACGCTCAGGTAATTTAAATCCTCTATACTTTTTGATATTTTTTAAGCACGATCACATCAAATTTTTGCCATGTGCAATTTTATTTTGCCCTTTGAATAGTGTGATTACTTCTTCATTTGTTGATGCATCCTCTACTGCTTTCTCGACTCTAATTTTCCCAGTAAACTTTGGAAATCTCAATGCAAGCCCTGCGTCTTTTCTGATTTTGTTTTTTGCTGCTTGGTGAATTGGACTTAGAGTGATATCTGATGCAACAATCTCAATTACTAATTCTGGCTCAAACCATACATCTGCCTCCATTTCACTATTGATTCGTGGATTTTTTTTGATTGTAACTTTTGGATGTAAAATTTGATATAATTGATCTAGACTCTCATCTGAAAACCCAGTTCCAACTTTACAAATACTAGTGAATGTATCCTCATCTTCTTCATATGTTGCGAGTAATAGTGTTCCATAGTTTCCTGTTCTTCTACCCTTTCCAAAATATCCTCCGATTACTACCAAGTCTAAACTGTCTCCTAACTCATTTTGATATTCTCGTTTTAATTTTAACCAGTGACTTCCTCTAGAACCTGCCTGGTATGGCTTGTCTAGTATTTTTAACATTAATCCTTCACTTCCTGCATTGATACTATTTTCAAAAAATTCTTCAACCTCACTTTCATTTTTTACTATGCTCATTGGAATATGTTTTGCATATTCATCCTCACTGACAATTTTTTCTAGTTTCTCTCTTCTCTCTTTGTAGTTTAATTCTAGGCAACTTTTTCCATTACAATATAAAATATCAAAAAAATTAACCGTAATAGGATATTGTGTAACTGCTTTTTCTATTTTGTATTTTCTTCGTCTGTGCATTAATTCTTGGAATGGTAAAAATTCGCCTGTGTTTTCATTAATTGCTACAGCTTCTGCTTCTAAAATCACATTATCTGCATGAATTGTTTTGGGAATTTTCTCAATAATGTCTGGATAATAACTTGAAATATTTTCTAGACTCCTTGAAAATAAAATTACTTTGTCTCCTTCAATGTGGAGTTGTATTCTTTCGCCATCTAGTTTGTATTCTGCTGCAAATTCCTTTCCAATTTTCTCTATTGCCTCTTTTTCACTTTTTATTCTGTCTGCAAGCATTGGTCTAATTGGATTAAATAAAATTATTTCAAATTCTTTAATTCCATCAATCCCTTTGCTGGCAATTGTTTCTGCAACTTTGCCTAAATCACTTGAGACGTTATATGCGTGTTGTAAAATTTTCCTATTTTCTTTATCTCCTGAAAATGCAACTGCTAATGCATCCATCACTGTATTTTCTGCAACCCCTAACCTTAGAGTTCCAAGTAATAGTTTTAGAATAAATTTTGCCTCCACTGGTGATGCATCATTTAGTAATCCTGCAATATGCACCATTTTTCTATTCTGAGTTTTCATTCCTTCTAATTCTGCAATTGTAAATAAAGTGTCATAAACACGCTCAACTGTAATGTCTTGTACCATGAATGTTGTTTGTTCTTTTTGTTCTAAAATTATAGAAGCTGCATGACCCAAGTCCCCACATTTTTTGTATTCATTTTCAATTTTTTTTATTGCCTCATCAGTTCCAGCTGATTTTGCAATTGCACCTATTGCTAATCTTTCTGCAACCCCTAACTCTATTCCTTCAAAGTCTGGTCGAAGTTTTCCTTGTAAGAGATATACTATTTTTGCAATTATATCCTGTGGGGTTTTTTCAAATAATTCTACTAAATACTGAGTTAATTCCAGTCGTTTTCTAGTTGATTCCATTTTGTTAAATGAATCAGCTAAAATAGAAAACTCCATTCTAATCCTCTACATAATCCTGAATAAAAGTCTGAATTTCAAATATATCTAAAAATTGTTGGCTTGTCTGACTTTGGAAGATCAGATACTAGTGCAAAATTGTGTAATGGATGTGCTTTTTTGTATTGTTTCATAAAACTCCATGCAACATCATGTGTTTTGAATTGAGTTCTAATTCCATCAATCTGACTTTTTTTACCATACACATCAAAGACTACTATTGAGTACTGTTTAGGACGATTGTGAGGTTTTGCTTTCAAAAGCCATGCAAATGCAAAGACAAAGACTGCTCCTAGGATTACATATTCTCCAGCCAGTTTGAAAAATGTTAGAATCACTCCTGGAATGGTATGTCCAAATAAAACTATCATAAAATTTGAAAATGAAATTACTGCTAATCCTGTAATGATGTATGTTTTCCAATCAAATACTATTTGAAAAGCATTTTTCATGTAATTATAATAACTGCTTTTTTGATTTAACTATTTCTTATAATGTGAAAATCTCTAATCTGGATCTTCATAATTTTCTTTCTTTTCACCACTAGATGTGTTGCCTTCTATTGGTTTCATTTTACTTTCAAGAACACTCATTCTTGCTTTGTATCCTTCTGCATACTCTAATTCAGATGGAACAAGTGTTGCTGGATGGAAGAATCCTTGACTTCTCATTGCCATTGCTTTCTTTGTTGCAATTTCTCTAATGTAATCCCAGTCTGGAGTTGAGAATCCATCAAATGGTCCTGTAAACTTTCCATTATGCATACTAAACACTAGTGCTTCTACAATTGGAATACAGAAATTAATTGTTGCAGCAGAATTTAGTTTTACAGGCATTAATGGCATGTTGTGACTTCCTCTAGTATTTCCTGCAACATAGTGTGGATTGTTAAACACACTTCCGACTTCTTCAGTTGCTGGGAACATTTTTTGTGTTCTAACTAGACAAATTGGATCATCTTTTCCTACATAAGTTCCTGCTATGTTGTGTAGTCTGTCAGTTGATGCTGCAAGAATTGGTTCTCCATCTTTGGTAGTAACTGTATCTACAACATATCTGCTAGGATACATTAGTGCTGCTTCAATTGTTGGTTTATCTTGCCATAACTCAAGTGATGCAACTTTACCCTCTTCCACATCCATGATATTCATAATTACTCCACCTGCAAGGTTTTGATTTACAATTAATCCTGTGTTACTAAGTGAGTCTACAAACATTCTATAAATTGGATAATTAAATGCGCCTGGCTCTGTTTTGTCTGCAGCAAATACTGTAAATGCTTCATTTGCTCTTTCTTCAAATTCCATCTCTGCAACTCCAGGACCCATTCCTTTTACATTTCCTGAAAAAGAATCTTTTAACAAGTCTTGACCTGCACCATACAACCCTTCTTCTTTTGCAACTTGAGTTCCTGCCATGAAAGCATCCCATGCCATTTTGTGAATTTGTTCATTATCTACACCATGTGTGTGAGACATTACAATGTGAGTGTCATCGCCACAATATCCTATGTAGTAATCGATTAGTAATTCTGATCTTTCTTTTACTATATCTTTGATTGCTTGAATTAATGCGTCGCTTGGTTTTGTATGTCCTCCTACTCCGCCAACATCTGCTTTGATAACTGAAACTGTAATCTTCATATCTTCGATCATTACAACCTTGATTTATGTGCTTTTAGAATTTTTTTTGATCTAAAATAATTTGAAGAAAAGTACTTTTTTTTTCAAAAATTTCTAAACTGTTATAAATCCCTTTTATGGCTGGTGTCATATGGCAGACAAACCCCACCTAAACATGATTGTAACCGGTCATATTGATAACGGTAAATCAACAACAATGGGTCATTTCTTAATGGATCTTGGTGTTGTAGATGAGAGAACTATTGCAGCACATGGAGCCGAATCCGAAAAGACCGGAAAAGGTGATACTTTCAAGTATGCATGGGTTATGGATAATATTAAAGACGAAAGAGAAAGAGGTATTACAATTGATCTTGCTTTCCAAAAGTTCGAATCAGCAAAATACTTCTTCACATTAATTGATGCTCCTGGTCACAGGGACTTTATTAAAAATATGATTACTGGTGCTTCTGAAGCAGATGCAGCCATTTTAGTACTTTCAGCTAAAGAAGGTGAAACTGATACTGCAATTGCAGCAGGTGGACAAGCAAGAGAACATGCATTCTTACTCAAAACACTTGGTGTTAGTCAACTAATTGTTGCAATCAACAAGATGGATGCAGTCGAATACAAAGAAGATGCATTCAAAGCAGCCAAAGAGAAAGGTGAAAAACTAGTAAGATCTGTTGGTTACAAATTAGATAATGTACCATTCATTCCAGTTTCTGGATGGAAAGGTGACAATTTAGTTAAAAAAACTGAGAACATGCCATGGTATTCTGGTAAAACATTACTAGAAGCATTTGATGACTTTACAGTCACAGAGAAACCAATTGGTAAACCACTACGTGTTCCAATTCAAGATGTTTATACCATCACTGGTGTCGGTACTGTACCTGTAGGTAGAGTAGAGACCGGAATTATGAAAGCAGGAGATAAAATCATTGTAATGCCTTCAGGTGCTCCTGGTGAAATCAAATCTATTGAAACTCACCACACTGAAATGCCATCTGCAGAAGCAGGTGACAACATTGGTTTTAACCTTAGAGGTGTTGAAAAGAAAGACATCAAAAGAGGTGACGTACTTGGAACTCCTGATGCACCACCAAATGTTGCAAAAGAATTCAAAGCACAAATTATCGTAATTCACCATCCAACTGCTATTGCACCTGGCTACACTCCAGTTATGCACGCACATACTACACAAGTAGCAGCAACTGTTACAGAATTTCTCCAAAAGATTAATCCTGCAACTGGTGCAGTTGAAGAAGAAAATCCAAAATTCCTTAAAGTTGGAGATTCTGCAATTGTAAAAATTAGACCGGTGAGACCAACTTGTATTGAAACTTTCCAAGAATTCCCTGAGATGGGTAGATTTGCACTCCGAGATATGGGTGCAACTATTGCAGCAGGAATTGTAAAGGAAATTACTGAAGCATACACACCTTAGGCGATTTTATGACTCAAACCGCCCGTGTCAAACTCACATCAACTAGTTTACCAAAACTTGATGGTGTTTGTGGTGAAATTATGGGTATAGGTAAAAAAACTGGTGTTAAAGTTAAAGGTCCAACTCCACTTCCTGTAAAAAGATTACATGTTGCAACAAGAAAATCACCATGTGGTAGCGGAACTGAAACTTATGAAAAATGGGAAATGAAAATGCATAGACGAATTATCAATATCAACGCTGATGATAAAGCAATTAGACAATTAATGAGACTTAAAATCCCTGATGACGTCTATATCGAATTATCATTGACATAATCTGGTATCCTTAAATTATCGAAATTTTGATGATTAACATGGTTGAAGAAAACATTGATGAAGTAGAAGAAACTCCTGTTGAGACTTTTGATGTAAATTATTCTTGTCTTAGATGTGGAACTAGTGTTTCAAACACTGAACTATCTAGATTACCTGAAATCAAATGTATTTGTGGATTTAGAGTATTTACCAAAGATAGACCACCTGTTGTTAAAACAATCAAAGCAATCTAACCTATCTATCTTTTTTGTAACTGTGTTCTTTTTGTAAATGAGTTCTCATATCTTCCATATTTGAGAAATATTTATTACACTCTTTACAATCATATTTCAAATCTTTCCCATGAACAATTTCTTGATGATTCATTAATTCTTCTTCTTTAGAAAATTTTTTGTCACAAACATTGCATGCACTTTTTTTAAAAAATCCCACTTTATCCAAACTCTGCTTTCTTTCCATCCCAACATGTTCTGCAAAGTTGACCTTCTACCTTCCATGACCCTTTGGGATTGTACCTGATTAATCCTATTTTTGCACCACATAATGCACAGAAATTTTTCTTTTTACCAAAATTTTCTTCTTTTTCATCAAAACATGTTTTGCATAACAATCCTTCCATGTCCCACTGCCATCGTGGTTCCCACAAATCTGTAATTTTTTGAGTATTTTTACATATTACACATGGCTGTCTTACTTTTCCTTCATAGTATTCTTTTGATTTATCAAAATGGCAATCACCACATAGTGAGCCTTTCACATCCCATTCTTTTTTTGGTTTGTGTTTATGCGTTAATTCTTTATCGCAAATTGCACAATTTACTTTCTTTTTGCTAAATAACCCCATTTCTATAATTCTTTTTGAAACAACATATTCTATAAATGTAAATAAAATAAAAATATCAAAAAAAGACTCTATTTGTTTAAGATTTTCTCAAGAGCTTGACTTGTGTTTAACATTCCATTTCTTTTTGCAAACTCTTCGATCATTTTGTATTGTTTTTCAGTAAAACAAACTGGCATTGAACGATTTTCCATGTATATTATCTGAATTTTTTACTAATATCTTTTTCTCTTGAAAATTAGATCATTATTTCTTCAAATTCTTGATTTTTTACCTCATGGTAATTTCATTTTGTGACTGAATATGGGGTAAATTCATTATTAATATTAAAAATAAATTTAGGACTTAAGGTCAATTCTGATGCAGACTTTGACGACAGTCCTTCTTGCTTAATCTCAGTTATTTGTGTAAACTGCTATCAGCAATTATGCTATGCTGATTTTGGTAATGTATTCTTGTTTGATCTTTGTAAACATGCATCGTATCAGTTTGATCAAAATAAAACACCATAGTACTATCTAGTATTTTATTTTATATTCAAACAAGTCTGCGATTTTTACTAAAAGACTGAGGTTAGTTTGCCCTCAGTTTTTTAAAATTAAATTTTCCAAAATTTATTTTTCCCTTTGTTTTCATTTTGAAATTTCACCATGTTTTTTATCTTGAAACGACAAAGATCCTTATAGTATTTTTGACTAAACAATATTGCAGACTAACACTAATGGTGGTTGGGCACTTTTCCTAACTACCATTGGCTATATTCTAAAAATTTTCCAAATTATTTTTTCAGAATTATGTGTTCTAGAAATATTTGGAAAGATATTTCAAACCATTTTTTCTACAACTTATCATGGTAAAAAAACGGCAAATCTTAGTAATTGGAAATAATACTAATGGTTGTACTCCCAAACATGAAAAAATTGCATATGATATTGGAGTAGAAATTGCAAAATCTGATTCTGTATTAATTACTGGTGGATTGGGTGGTGTAATGGCTGCAGCATCTCATGGTGCACATGATGCAAATGGATTGGTAATTGGAATAATCCCTCAAGATGATCCTTCTGTAGCAAATGAATTCTGTGATATTGTAATTCCTACTGGAATGGGATTAACTCGTGATTATCTAAATGCCCTTAGTGCTGATGGCGTAATTATTGTGGGAGGAGGGTCTGGTACTTTATCTGAAACATGTGCTTCATACATGTTCAAAAAACCAATGGTTGCCATTAGAAATTTGGCTAGTTCTGTTGACCCATACATTGATGATTATATTGATCATCGAAAAAATATTAAAATTATTGGAGTTGATACTCCTCAAGAAGCAGTAAAGACAATTTTAGAATCAATTATTTCAACTAACATTTGATTCACTTTTTTTTGTATAATTTAATATGACTATATGCTCCAAGGGCATACAAAATGTATGACCAAATATACAATATATCCAAAGGATGTCCTGGATAATAATTTTCTTCAACTAGAAAAACAAGGTAGCTAGTATCTGCCAACACAAGAAAAATTGTACCAAACATGACCATCACCCAAAGTAAATTTACTTGTCCTCTAAAGAAAAGAATCGCAGCAATAATTGCTGGTACTAAAATAATTGAATCTAAAATCGGATACATTGCAAATAGAAATATTTCAATATCGCTTAGTACTTCATCCCCCACATCAAATGTCAAGTAGAGTGTTGGAATAACTAACAAGAAACCTACAAGAGATGAAAGCAGAATGATATTTTTTGTAATAATTTTTCTTCTAGGTCTTAAATAAAATATTGTAAATGCCAAGAATAGTGGATATCCTGCAATGAAAAAAAACTCACTTGTGAATGTTGAAATATCTCCAATGTCGTATTCCTGTTCATAACTATATGTCATTTCCCCTACAAACCAACTAGCAAAAGCTAATGTGAATAATATCCAAGCAATACTATGATTTCCTTTAATTCCGTATCTTAATACTAAAATTCCACCTACACTAATAACCATAATTGGTGTAATGACAAAAAGTAAATCTGTCATAAAAATATCTTCAGTAATTGGGAACTGCTCTTGATTGATAATATTCCCAATTAGAAATATCACTACTGTAATAAATGATAAAATTAGAACATTTTTGTTTTCTAATATATCAAAACAAGTGCTCAAGACTGTCCTTCCATAACAGTTAGAAATCGTGCAATGGGTTTGTCCATACTTGTTCTTTTCAATCTCTCGTTAATCGTTTCTAGGATATCTTGATAGGCATTGCCAAATAATTCACTCAATACTATTTTGAGGTATTCTGGATATTTTAGACAATCTGATAGTTCACAATTATACTCTTTTTTTAGTCTGGATTTGACTAGTTCTAATTCCGGTGTACCCATCTTTAGAAGTGCATGTTCAACTGATAATGTGATTAACTCTTTCATCATTTCATCATCATTTAACATGAGAAATTCTATTTTTTGCATTATTTATAATCATCAATAATTATTTTGACTTTGAGGATCATTTAATCTCGACAAAAATCACTATTTCACTGTAAAAATTATTGCATAGATACAAGCAATGGGTCTGGTTTGTAAAACTCACCATGTTCATCTGCTAATTTGTTTAACTCTTCTACAATTTTATCAATTCCAATTTCTTTTGCTGTTTCAAATAATGGTTTTTTCAAACCTAATCCTAATCGTGCTGCCTTTTCGATTTCTTCAATATCACTTGCTCCATTTGTAATGAGCCATGCCGCATTGTTTAAAATATTTGCAACAATTTGAATTGGATTGCATTTTGCTGCTAGTTCTTCTGAAAGTGAAACTCGCTCATACTTGTCATCTGAATATTTGTAGTATCCTTCCCCTGATTTTTGCCCGAGTTTTTTCTCATCAAACATTTTCTCAACTAGTGGATGTGGTTTTATCACTTTTTTATCTCGTAGATACATCTCTGTTGTTGCTTTATGAATAACATCCATTCCAGTAAAGTCTGCCAACTCAAATATTCCCATGGGAAAACCAAGTTTTAATTTTACCGCGGAATCAATTTCTTCTAATGTTGCACCAGTTCTGTCTTTAAGAAAACATGCTTCGTGAACCATTGGAATGAATAGTCTATTGATGATAAATCCTGGAACATCTTTTCTACAAACTACTGCCTGTTTGTTGACTGAATTGACATAGTCTAGAGTCAAATCTGTAACTTGTTGACTAGTTTTCTCCCCTGGAATAACTTCAACTAGTTTCATTAATTGTGGTGGGTTGAAAAAATGAATTCCTATAAATTTTTCAGGACGGGAAGTGGTATTTGCTATTTCTGTAATTGGCAATGTACTTGTGTTTGATGCAAATATTACTTCAGGTGCTGCAGCTTTATCTAATTCTTCATACACTTTTTTCTTTAAATCCATTATTTCTGGAACCACTTCGATGATTAATTCTGCATTTTTTACTGCATCATTCAAATCTACAATTGGTGTAATTCTTGAAAATATTGAATCCCCTTCTTCTTTTGAAATCTTTTCTTTTGATACTAGTTTATCCAAACTCCATTTTATTTTCTCCATTGCTTTATCCAAAAATTCTTTTTTAATATCTCGTAATACTACATTATATCCTGCAGTTGCTGAGACTTGAGCAATTCCATGTCCCATTACCCCTGAACCTAAAACTGTGATATTTTTTACTGCCATATTATCCCAAAAACTCTGTTTCCTTTTTAATGTATTTGAGGGACCCAAAATACATTATTTTTGATCGTTTGAAGTATTTTCTAAGCATATTGTTTTTGGAAAATCATAAGTTGATGATATATTATTCAAAATCTTCATGTTTATTTTTTCAAACAGACAGTGAATTATTAAATAAAATCAGGTAAAATCTTTGTGCAAAAACAAGAATCTGAGGATCAAGAGGAGGTACATACTCTAAATGAATTACGTTTTATTCAAAAAATGAATAAATCCTTGACTAGTCAACTAAATAAAAAAATCCATCAAATTGAAAAATTAAACAAAAATCTATCTGAACAAAATTCTAAAAAAGATGATTTTATTAGCATTGCAACACACGAACTAAAATCACCTATTCATCCAATTCTTGGGTTTGCAGAACTTGCAAAAACTGGAATAATGTCTAATGATGAGGCATGGGACGGTGTAGTCGAGATGGCTACACAGTTACAAAATCTTATTGGCGTAATTTTAGATGCAAACCATATTGATAGACAATCTTTAAAATTATCATTTTCAGAAATTAATCTTAAATCCATCATTACTCAAAAAGTAATGATTTCAAAAGCTTCTCCTGATTGCATGGTTCCTATTGTATCTGAATTGGGAGATGATATGATAATTTCTGGTGATGAGGTTCGATTAGGTGAGGTATTTCAAAACCTGCTTAATAATTCTGTAAAATTTACAGAAACAGGATTAATCAAAGTTTCAGGATACGTTGATAAATCCAATAATGAAGTACTCTTGAGATTTTCTGATACTGGTAAAGGTATACCAAAAGATGTTGAAAATCATATTTTTGATAAATTTGTTACAAAAAATTCTGATTCTCAAAAACCTGGAACTGGGTTAGGATTATTTGTAAGTAAAGGTATCATTGAATCACATGGCGGAAAAATTTATGCAAATAATAATTTTTTAGAAAAAGGTGCCACTTTTACAATCATTCTTCCAATTACTCAATCAGATTAAGTTTTTTATTTTTTAGTTATTCAATTAGAAAATTTTTATTTGTTCATTTTGAAAAAACATGAATTTATGTTAAATTTTCTATTACACTAATCGATGACATTATTGTGGGTAGCTATTGGGTTAGGGATCGCCTTTGCAGGTATATTAATTCGAAAATATCTGAATACCCACAAATATGATTATGTCAAATTGAATTTACATTGTAAAAATTGCGGTGATCTCACAAACGGATTAAAATGTCCTCAATGTGAAAATAAAAAAGCACCTAAAAATTATTAATTATTTAAAAATTTGATAAATTACATTTTTGGAATTGAATTATTTTTGGGATGATTAAAAAATAAAATTATTTTCTTCATTAATTATTGATTATTCCTGAATCTTTAATTTCTGAAGAATTATCTCTGATTTTATTGGCAATTAACATTGTAAATACCATATTTGGGGGTGTGTTTTGTAACATAACTAAACTAGGTTGTTTATTTTGAACATTCCGTATCATTTTTAATGTATTTTGAATTTTCAGTAAATTATGGGCTTGTTTAAGCGTAAAAAAGATGATGAAAATCAAACAAAATGTGATACATGTGGGACAGACCTACATGATCCTGAACGACTAAAAAGACACATGAAAAAAGCCCATGGAAACGTCCCTGCAAAGAAAATGGATCCTAATGCAGGTGATGGTGGCACTTGGTAGAATGGAATTAAGTTCCAGTCAAAAAACAAGTCTGGTTTTTGGTGGTGCATTTCTTCTTGCAGGAATTGTTTTATCGACTATTATTTTCCCCTTTTGGCATCTAATTCGTGAAGATGTGTTTGAGGATGTTATGATTTTAACAAATGATGGTGGGGTGTGTTATGTTGAGACCGACGATCTTATTCCTAAAACAATTGATAATTGTAATGTAAATCCTGGTGAAACTGTGTCTATAAAATTTGGTAAGGGACTTGCATGGGCTACTATTGTCCAATAATCGATGATTTAATATTTTAAAAAATACTGTGAATTTTTATGGATTGTATTTTTTGCAAAATTATATCTGGTGGTATTCCTGCAAAAATTCTTAAAGAAACTACACAATCAATTTCATTTTTAGATGCATTTCCTTTAGCAAAAGGACACGTACTTGTTATTCCTAAAAACCATCATCAAAAAATTCAAGATATGAGTAAAGATGAAAATACTGATTTATTTTTACTTGTACATGAAATGATGTCAAAAGTTGATTCTATTTCTGGTGCAACTTTGGTTGCAGTACATGATGGAATAGATGCAGGACAAGAAGTACCACACGTTCATGTTCATTTAATTCCAAGATCTAAAGATGATTCTGCAGGACCGATACATAGTATGTTTGACTCTTTATTGAATCTATCTGAATCTGAAGTTAATGATATTTACAATAAATTAAAAATTTAATTTCAAAATGGGAATAGTCTTTTTTTACTGTCTTTATTTTCTACAATAATTGCTTTAGTTGGACATGTTTCAGCAGCATTCATTATTTTGTTAACTCCTGCACCTTTTTGATTGATTACTGATGATTTTGGATTTAGCTTACTATTCTTATTAATTTCAAAAACATCTGGTGCTATTGTTTCACAACTACAGCACGCAATACACAAACTTTCATCAACATCTACAAATAGATTTGGTTGAGATTTGGGTTCTTTTGCTTTATCCCATTCTCCATTTTTACCATCTGTACGCATTTTTGAATTGTAATCCTCCCAAAATTTTCTTTCATATTCTTTCCAAAAATCAGGATCACCTTCTTCGAATTCGCGAGTATATTTCCCCCAGTCTTGTTCTGGGATTTTTTGTTCCTCTTGTGATGCACCCCATTGAGGTTTTCTTTTAAAATCCATTTTTGTATCATTTTGATATGATGTGAATTTTTTTGGAGAATGTGTATTTTTTAAAAAATGATATGCTTCTGTAATTTTTTTAAACTCTGAATCTTCTTTTTTATCTTTTATTCTATCTGGATGAACTTCTAGTACTTTTTTTCTATATGAGGATTTTATTTCTTCTTGTGATGAATTTTGTTGTACATCGAGTATTTTGAGTGCCTGATATGTATTCACTATATTTTGTAATGTGTTATATGTTAAAAATAATTTCATATGTCTTGTTATTCTAATATTGTTTCATCTTCTATTTTCCAAGCAGGCTCTACTATACACAAAAATCTCAAATTTGTTGTCCCTGTATTTTTTATGAATTGCTTTGAGTTTGGTGGTACAAAAAATGAATCATCTTTTTGAAGATGAAATACTGTGTCGTTTATTTTGAGATCTCCTTTACCTTCTAAAATATAGTAAATTTCAGATGATTTGATTTTATGTAAAATTGATTTTTCTCCTGATTCTAAAGTGAATTGTGCAATACTATAATTGATTTTATTTTGTGTATTTTGTGGATTGAAAAATTCTTTTATTTTTAATCCTTCATTTCCTTGAATTGACTCAATATCTGAATTTCTTCTTAATGTCATATGCTTAAATGATTTTTGAAACTTTGGATTTAAAATCTGATTCATACCAAACTGTTTTGAATTCTGCATTTTTTCTTGGTAGAATATTTATTGCAATATGAGAAAATGGTTTTTTCTTAACTGTTGAACCATGTGTGTGGAGTGTTTTTGCTGGAATATGTACAATATCCCCTTCATTTAGTGTAATTCTTTCGGTTCTTTTGATTGTAAAATTATTTTTACTTGAACCATATCTTTTAAAAATTTCTAGACTGCCTTTCCCCTTTACTCCAATTAACACTTGATTTCCATTATGCCCATGAATTTTTGTCCTTGAGCCTTTCTCAAAATGAACATGATAGATATCTTGGTCTTGGGATTTAATTTTACTTGATAAAACTTTCATCCATGTTTTATTTGTAAACCATTCTGGGTTTACTTTTCTTTGATCACCTGAACCGTGAATGTTTGTCTTTTTCATTTTAAATTCTATCCAAAATTTTCTTTTTCTTTGATTGAAATTCTTTTTCTGTTATTACTTCTGATTTTCGTAGTTTACCTAGTTTTTTTAATATTTCCAAGTCATCATGTGTATTTGATGTTACATTTTTTGCAACAGACAGTCCTTTTGTTATATTTTTAATTCCTCTTTTTTGTAGTTCTTCTCTTTCTTTTTTTGCCTGTTTGCGAAAATCTTTGCTAGTTTTTGAGGCTTGTTTTGCAGTCATTGCGCCTAATTCTACTGCATTCTCTAGTACCTCATCTGCTTTTTGAATGCCTTCTTGAATAGCCTTATCTGCTTTTTTTAGAAATTTTTCAATATGTCCATTTTTTCCGCTTCCCATAATTTTTGAATCATTCTAAATCTATTATCTCTTTCTTATCAGAATTGGTTTAATAGATGTAAATTGTACTCTTGTGTATCTTTGGCAAAAACTAATGATGTAAAGATTACTGTTCTAAGAAAAAATCTAGAAGAAGAAGATGCGTTAGAAATAATTGAGCAAAAGAAAACCAATCCTTTCAAATCTTTGTTGTCTAGACCAAAAAAAGAAGATGTGCATATGCATTCTTTGAAATTAAACTACGAATGTATTCTGATAGTTTCAGGAAAATACATTGCTGATTATTTCCGTAAAGCAACTCATTCTATTTCAGTTGATTCTAATATCAAGGAAGTTATTTTGGGTGATGGTGCTTTTCCTATACGTACTAAATCTGGTTTTAAAAGAGCGTTTGTTGGAAAACGAGGAAAAAATAAGATTGATTTGAAATTAGAAGAACATGTTTTTGTTGAGGAAGAAGATGAACTTACATTTGATCATCATGGTAGAGAAATTAAATTTCCATTCAAAATAAATTCTAAAACAATTGAGAATTATCCAAAACGATTACTAGAGAAACACAAACCAAATATCAAAAAACCTGAAATTACAAATAATGCGGCTATTTCAAAATTACAATCACAACTAAAAAAACCTCTTGAGGCTGATGTACGAAATCTTTCAGAAGAATTTGTATTACGTGAAATTACTGAATTATACGTTCCAATATTTGAGGCAAGACTAATTGGTCCAAAAAAGAAAGTCGGTATAATTAGAATAGATGCTGTACGAAAAAAGATTTTATAATTTTACAATTTTTCTAAATTGATCATTGTCATATAGTTTCTCAAAGATTTTTTCCTCTTTTGCCCATACACGAATAATTTTTGGATTTTGTGATACTGCTTGTTTTAGCAATTCTAGTGCTTCTGGATACATCTCTAATGCTGCCTTGCTTCGAGATTTAGCATAAATTACATTCACATTGTCTTTAAATTTTCTTAAAATATCGTCAAAAACATCTAATGCTTTTTTGTGTTCTCCTAATTCTGCTAGTTGTACACCTTTTTGGAAAAATGCATCTTGATTATTAGGATATTTTTTACAAATATTTTGAAAGCAATTTAATGCCTCTTCATGTTTTTTCATTTTTCCAAGAACTATTCCTTTGTAGACTAGGACATTTTGTTTTCTTGGATCAATTGTTATTGCTTTTTCTAAAGCTACTAGGGCATCTTCATGTTCTCGTAATTTGTCTAATAGTACACCTTTGTTAAAAAATGATGGTGCATATTTTGGGTCTGACTCTATTGCTTTGTCGTAACATTCAGATGCGTCTTGAATATTTCCCATTTCAGCCATTGCAATACCTTTGTTGTTAAAGGCTTGAGCATCTTTGGGATTAATCTCTAATAGTTTCTCAAAACATGTAACTGCATCTGTGTATTTTTTAATTTGATTGAGAGCTAGTCCTTTGTTTAATAATGCTGAAACATTTTTTGAATCTTGTTTTAGAACTTTGTTAAATAATGCAATAGCTCCTTTTGGTTGATTTCTATCTATTAATGACATTCCCTGATACATCAAGTCTTCTGGTTTTTCTTTTGAGCCAAATAACCCCATAATTTACTCCAAAATGATTTAGCTAATGAAAGTTTGGCTTATCTTGCTGTATTGGGAAAAAAAATATTTTTGTAAATAATTCCTAAAAATCTTCAGTTGCTTTTATCATCTTTTTAATGTCATTTTTGGTGTGAGCATCTGAAATGGCCCCTAACTTTCCAGGTAAAAAGAATATTTCATCATGTGCTGTCATTTTAAAGTGATACTTTGTAAGCATAATCCTATCACATTTTGCAACATCTGCTGCATTTTTAATTTCAGTTACCCCATTTTTTAGAAAATGAGTCATAAACAATGAACCCTTTCCTGACACTGCAACTTTACCGTCAAAGGTTTTTGTTAATTCTCTTCTGGTGTATTCTCCAAGTGAGTTTATTTTTGAATAAATTGATTTTCCATTTTTCAACTCTGATAGTGTGGTAAACCCTGATGTCATTGATGTTGGATTTGCAGAAAATGTACCTCCTCCCACATAACTGCGCTCAGATTTTTTCTTACCTGTGGTGTCTGCCATTTGCATGATTTCTTTTTTACCACAAATAACACCAATTGCCATTCCACCTCCCACAATTTTTCCTAGAGTGACAATGTCTGGATTTAATTTCATTGTGGGATATAGACATCCAAATCTAAATCGAAAACCTGTAACTATTTCATCTAGTATGAATAAAGAATTATTTTTCTTACAAAATTCTTCAACCCCTTTTAGATAGTCTGGTGTAGCTGGAATACATCCACCCCCACCTAACACTGGTTCAATAATTACCCCGGCTAAATCTTTAGAATATTTTTTTAATATTGAAAGTGATTTTTCTAAATCATTGTAAGGTATTGAAACAATTTGCTCCTCATTTACAACTCCTGAGCTTTCAGATTCAGTAAACGGCCAATTTACTGATTTTAATAAATCAGATGTATATCCGTGCCACCCTCCATCTATCTTTGCAATTATTTTTTTCCCAGTTACTGACCGTGCTAATCTGACTGCATACATTGTAGCTTCTGTACCTGATGTAACATAGCGAATTTTTTCAGCTACTGGAACTGCTTTTGAAATTAATTCTGATAATAAAATAGTCTGCTCATTAACTGTTCCATACATCCAAGATTTCTCAATTTGTTTTTTCAATGACTCTTTGACTTTTTTTGGACCGTGACCTAAAATTAAACTCCAATGACCCATCCAATAATCTGTATACTTGTTATCATCAACATCAACCAAATTTTTTCCTGATGATTTTTTTACTACAAATGGATATGGTTCATAAAATCTTATGTTATGACTTACCCCATTGACGTGGAGTTTTTTTGATTTCTCAAAGAGCTTGGCTGATTTCCTTGTCTTTTTTTTGTATTGGGATAAATAATTCAAAACTAATTTCTTAGAAAAATTTCTAACATTTTAACTATCTATTGACTTCTCGAAATATTTTTTGAAGGGTGTCAAGTCGATCTGATAGATCAAAACTTGAAATTTTTTCAATAAAATGACACGATCAGTCATTTTTTCACGCTTGGTTTATATGGTTTCTGGCTTCATCACTTCCTGCATACGTAACGCAATAGGCGGCGC
>Ga0209558_1001460_pt1 | contig 17252 bp, 20 predicted proteins | sample SaaInlV_150m_DNA_3_FD_184674 | JGI IMG/M metagenome (GOLD analysis project Ga0209558, IMG submission 184674) | Marine microbial communities from expanding oxygen minimum zones in the Saanich Inlet - Saanich Inlet SI074_LV_120m_DNA (SPAdes) (version 2) | ecosystem: Environmental > Aquatic >...
GGCGCGAGAATATTAGGAGCTATTTATGCATCACAATGATACGCTACAGATTATTCGCCCTGATGACTGGCATTTACACGTGCGTTCAGGCGAGGCGCTGAAATCAGTGATTGGTATGACGGCTTCGCAAATGGGCAGAGCCATTATTATGCCTAATTTGGCGCCACCCGTTAGTAACGCCGCACAGGCCAAGCAGTATCACCAAGAAATTATGAGCGCCCTGCCAGCAGAATCTAACTTTACGCCATTAATGGTCCTGTATTTAACAGACAACACCACGCCAGATCAAATTCAAACAGCTGTTGATGGTGGTTTAGTTGTTGCAGCTAAGCTTTATCCGGCAGGTGCTACGACTAATTCAGATAGCGGCGTGACCGATATTAAAAATATTTATCCCGCATTAGAAAAAATGCAGCAGACCGGCATGCCGCTATTGGTGCATGGAGAGGTGACTGATGCCGCTATTGATATCTTTGATCGAGAGGCGGTTTTTATTGAGCGAATACTGATCCAGATTGTTCAAGATTTTCCTGGGTTAAAGATTGTGTTTGAGCATATTACTACCAAGGATGCCGTTGATTTTGTTTTATCTGAAAGTAAAAATATTGCTGCCACGATAACCCCGCATCACCTATTGGCAAATCGCAATGACATGCTGGTCGGCGGTATTAAGCCACACTATTTTTGCTTGCCAATTTTAAAGCGAGAAAACCCACATCAACAAGCTTTGTTGTCTGCGGCCACCAGCGGTAACGCTAAGTTTTTCTTAGGCACAGACTCCGCCCCACACGCAAAAAATGACAAAGAATCTAGTTGTGGTTGTGCTGGCATTCTCAGTGCACACTGTGCAATCGAGCTATATGCGAGCGCATTCGAATCTCAAAACGCACTAGACAAGCTTGAAGGTTTTTCATCCGTATTTGGTGCTGATTTTTACGGCCTACCGCACAATACTCAAACCATCACACTTAAAAAACAAGACTGGATTGTGCCTGATAGTTATCCGTTCGCTGATACGACTGTTGTGCCATTTATGGCAGGAAAAATGATGGGCTGGAAGCTGGTATCTTAGATTTTAAAGTAGGCTTTTGCCTGCTGAGCATCAAGATCGATTTGTTGTTTTAACGCCTCAAAGCTACCAAATTTTTCTTCGTCTCTGATTTTATGCTTGAAGACAACTTTAGCTTCAAGTCCATAAACATCCTCGTCAAAATTAAATAAAAACACTTCTAATAAGATTTTTTTGCCGTTAACGGTCGGTCGGTTGCCAATGTTGCATACCCCTTGGAAAACCTTTCCTTTAATTTCAACTGTGGTTGCAAACACACCCAAAATTGGGCTAATTTTTCGCTTAATAGGAATATTGATTGTCGGAAATCCGATGGTTCTGCCTTTTTTCTGCCCATGAATGACTTTGCCTGAAATTGAAAATTCACGCCCTAGCATTTGTGTAGCAGTACTTAGATCGCCACGAGCAAGCAGTGTTCGAATTTCCGAGCTACTTGCACGGCAATCGTTACATAGTACACTTTGAGTGTTTTCCACACTAAATCCGTTGACCTTTGATAGGCTTTGTAACAGCGCTAGGTCGCCTTGTCTATTTTTACCAAAGCGAAAATCATCCCCAATCAGACAGTGCTTCATATTGAGCTTATCCAGCAAAACTTGTTGAATAAAGTCTTTGGCCTCAAGTTCAGAAAAACCCTGATTAAAGTAAATTAACAAGTGTTTATCCACACCAAGGCGTGACAACAACTGATGTTTTTCTTTAAAATTACTAAGTGTGGCTTGCTCCCGGCCAAAAAAACATTGAGGTGTTGGTGCAAAAGAAATAAGCACCGAAGGCAGGTCTAACGTTTTAGCTGTTTCTACCAGTCTTGAAATGATTTTCTCGTGACCAACATGCACACCGTCAAAGTTGCCAATAGTGACAACACTGCCAGCGTGTTTTTTTAAATTATGTAAACCACGAATAAGTTGCATAACGACTATTTTAATCTAATTGTGCGAAGGTTTTATTCACAGGTGCTGGTGTTATTGTTTTTAAAATTTAGCAAATTTTGTAAATGAGTGATTTCCAGCTGTTAATTATCCAATAAAGGTGAATTGGCTTAGCCAAGAGAGGCTAGCCCGAGCTATTTAATTGGATTAGACTATAAATTGTCAATTATTCATTGAATTAAGGGTGTTTTTAGTCATTTTTAATTCTCAATTGTCAACTATCCATTGATTAAGGGTGTTTAGGCAAGAGGGTTTCGTAAAATTTCGGAAATTTTACGAATGGGATTAAAAGGCGATACTTATTAAGGCCCTTAATTAAACTAACTGCGCTAGAATTTTATTCACTGGTGTCGGCACCCCAACTTTTAATTGACTGATTGGTCGAAACCTGTGGGTTTGTTCTGGGCAATCGACAATAATAGGGTTGATGGTTAAGTGATAGTGGGTAAAGCTGTGCTTGATGGGGTCAAGGGCTCTGTTGATACAAGACTTTTCGTTAAATTGTTGGATAGTGCGGTTAATCTCTTGAGGGTTATCTTCGCATTCCACAAAACTCCAAAGACCACCCCAAATGCCTTTTGTCGGTCTTTTTTCTAAATAAATATGACCTTGTTTATTTTGATAAATCAGCATTGCGATTGAACGACTGGGTTTGTTTTTCTTTGGTTTGGGGTTTGGGTATTCGGTTTGTGTGTTATGTTGATAAGCCTGACACCCTTGCTGAACTGGGCATCGGCCGCAGTCTGGATTAGAGCGAGTACATAGGATTGCGCCAAGATCCATAATGGCTTGAGTGTAGTCATTATTACGTATGTTGGGCGTGTGCTGTCTGGCCAATGTCCAAAGTTGTTTGAGTGTTTGGGCTTGACCATAATGGCCTTTTACTTGATGGTAGCGAGATAATACACGCTTTACATTGCCATCTAATATGGCATGATTTTGGTTATGACTAATGGATAAAATAGCGCCTGCCGTTGATTCTCCAATGCCTGGCAAGGCAACAACCTGTTCAATGTTATCGGGAAACACCCCGTGATAATCTTGCATAATAATTTTGGCACTTTTGTGTAGATTGCGCGCTCTGGCGTAATAGCCTAGACCTGCCCATTGGGCTAAAACACTATCTTCGCTGGCATTAGCCAATGACGCTAAACTCGGGAAGTGGTGAATAAAATTATTAAAATATCCAATCACTGTGCTGACTTGTGTTTGTTGCAGCATGATTTCACTAAGCCAAGCATGATAGATGTTAGCGGGCTTCGCTTGCCAAGGCAGTGAGTGTCGTCCATGCTGATCAAACCACTGTAATAGTGGTTTTGAAATCGAACTCATTATTTCAGGTTGAGTGGGTCGTTTGGATTAATGCCATCCATAAACGGTTTATCAATATCCTCATGAGTGACCTGATAAACACAACCAATCCAGTTATTAATGATGCCGCTGGTGGCGTCATGCCAGGTGTTGCCTAAAGTTTGGCTGATTAGTGCTTCAGGGAAATCACCTATATTGAATTCACCACTGAGTAATTTGGTTTTAAACTCATTTAAGATGGCTTTGTTTTGTGGACTCAAGTAGTTACTTGGAAAAGAGGGGTAGTCTTTTCTGTCTTTATTTAAAAACGAAATTATTTCTCGTTTGTATTCTTTTAGCAAGCTAATGGTGTCGTACTCTGGATGACCCTGGAAAAACACAATTCTAAGTAAATCTTCACTAACGCATAAATGCGCACCAACTTTGCTGTCGACCAATATCTTCACACCCGCTTTGTCAAACTGTGTTTTGGTAATCTCATTAAAACGAGAATGTGGCACATCAAAACAAGTGTTAACACCACTCATGAGTGGGTGTTGGCGGTCAAGTACTTGGTGTGGAAATACACCCCAACACTTTTCGCCGATGGCTTGGCGTTTTTGCTTATAACGAAACTCAAGCACTGCGTGGGTGGCTAGGCAAGAACACAGGGTTGAGGTGACATTGTCATACGACCACTCAATAACCTCTTTGAGTTGATCATAAAAAGGTGCTTTTTGTAAGTCGGCTTCTTCAATGTGAGCACCTGTAATAATAAGTGCGTCCAAACCTTGGGCCTTAATATCGTCAAAACTTTGATAATGTGTATCAACATGCGCCTGTGCTTTGTCACCACGTTTAATCGAAGACAAGGTGAACGGGTGTAAATAAAACTGTGCAATTTGATTAGAGTGCCCAATTAAGCGAAAAAACTGCCTTTCAGTAGCCTCAAGTGCTGCATCTGGCATCATGTTTAATAGGCCAATATGTAGTTCGCGAATGGTTTGGTGGTTGGCGCGATCTTTAGATAATATGGTCTCCCCTTCTTGCTCTAGGCGTGTAAATGAAGGCAGGCTAGAATGAGCAATAAGTGGCATTAATCCAGAGCTCCGTTGATAAGTTCATACACTTCGTCTGCATTTTTGCACTGATACAAATCTTCGCTGTCAATGGTGTAGCCGTATTTCTGTGCAATGGCCTCATATTTTGGCACTCTATGCGCTAAGAGTTGTGGAAAAATCCAACCAACAAAAGCATCGGGGTTGATTTGTGCTACGTAAGTTAGGTTGTTTTCAGTTAAGTAAGTAGCCAGTTGTGCTTTTAAAAAATCAGCTTGATAATACAAAGGCTTGGGGTGTGTTTGTGCGCGCTCAATTAATGCTGATTTGTTGGTTTTGCTGGCTCGAATATAAAGGATTAGCGAATGCTCGGCGAGTGTTTGATACACTTTATCATCATCAAGTTCACACAGACTGCCACCTGCATCATTAATAAAATGATCAAACCCTTGCTGGGTTGATTTTTTAATAAACTGAGGCACATCCAGCATGGCGCTAATCTCTGCCTCCTGAAAAAGGGCTTGACGACGAGTAAACTCATCAATTGGTAATCCACCCTGCTCAGGATTGCCCGCCTTACCTAAAAAAGCAGAAACTGATGACAAGTTGTCAAAAGTGATGTGGTTTTCAACGCTAATAGATTTGTTGTCTAATAAATCACCTAGCCAATCATCCTGCCTGATGTTGTGTTTAATATTGTCAAGAATTGCTTGATTAAGATATTCGGCACCGATGCGGTAATCACCTGAATAGTGGAACCACTTATCTTCATTGCTCAGCAGTTTTGATAAGTGTGTTTTGCCAACACCCGACATGCCTAACAGCGTTAACCGCTTATTTTTTGATTGCTTGAATTGTTCGGCTGACAACCTCACAGCAACCCATCTTGTTTAAACATTTCTCGAATACCGCGCACCGCTTGACGAGTGCGGTGTTCGTTTTCAATTAAGCCAAAGCGTACATATTTATCACCATAATCACCAAAACCAACACCGGGTGAAACACCTACTTTTGCTATTTTTAGCAGCTTCTTGGTGAATTCTAATGAGCCCATTTCTTGATAAAATTCAGGAATTTTAGCCCAAACAAACATGGTGGCTTTAGGCGGGGTGACATCCCAGCCAATGGCTTGCAGCCCTTCACATAAGACATCGCGACGATCTTGATACATGTCTGAAATCTCTTTAACACAGCTTTGGTCACCCTCCAGTGCTTCAATGGCGGCTACCTGGATTGGGGTAAACATACCATAATCAAGATAGGATTTAATTTTTGCCAGGGCGGAGACAAGCAGTGGGTTACCAACCATAAAGCCCACACGCCAACCCGGCATATTGTAACTTTTTGACAAAGAGAAGAATTCAACCGCAATGTCTTTTGCGCCCTCAACTTGCAAAATGCTGGGCGCTACATAGCCATCAAAAACAATATCAGCATAGGCTAAATCTTGAATCACCCAAATTTCATGCTCTTTGGCGATTTTGATAACACGCTCAAAAAACTCTAATTCGACACATTCAGTGGTGGGGTTAGATGGATAATTAAGTACCAACATTTTAGGTTTGGGAAAGGTGTTTTTAATTGAGCGCTCAAGCTCTGCAAAAAAATCATCTTCTGGGCCACAAGGCACATGTTGAATATCCGCACCAGCAATCACAAACCCGTAAGGGTGGATTGGATAGGCGGGATTGGGTACCAATACAGTGTCGCCATTGCCAACAACAGCCTGCGCCAAGTTGGCTAAACCTTCTTTTGATCCAATGGTAACGATGGCTTCAGTTTCTGGATCTAAATCAACATCAAAACGATTTTTGTACCAACTGGTAATCGCGCGTCTAAGGCGTGGAATGCCACGAGAAGTTGAATAACGGTGTGTGTCTTTACGGCGTGCCGCCTCTACCAGTTTCTCTACAATGTGGTCTGGCGTTGGCTGGTCAGGGTTACCCATGCCAAAGTCAATAATATCTTCACCACGCGCACGCGCCTTTGCTTTTAGCTCGTTAGTAACGGCAAAAACATAAGCGGGGAGGCGTTTAATTCGAGGAAAATCTTCGTTCATTTATTTAATTGCTAATAATTCTACGTCAAATACTAAAGTTGCACTTGGTGGGATAACGTTGCCTGCACCCATTTCACCATAAGCTAATTTTGATGGGATAGTGAGCTTGCGCTTGCCGCCTATCTGCATGCCATCGACACCCTGATCCCAACCAGGGATGACCTGGCCAACACCCAGTTGAAAATCAAATGGAGCGTTTCTGTCAACGCTAGAATCAAATTTTTTGCCATTGGTTAGCCAGCCAGTGTAGTGCATAGAGACATGGTCGCCTGCTTTACAGGCAGTGCCTTCACCTAATGCTAATTCTTCAATAATAAGTTCTGCCATTGTGTTTTCCTAATAAGTTAATGTTATATTGTAAGAGCCAAATTTTCTAATATTTAGCACACCTACATCCAAAATTAAATATTGCCCTTTAATGCCTTTTAACAACCCCGAAATGATCGGTGTTTTATCAAAATTGAGTGAGCTAATTTTGCTTGGGTATTCTACCACAGGGTAATTAATTTCTAAAGTCTCGTTATTGAGTGTTTTAGCACCTAGTTCGTCAGCTAGTAATTGAACCTTTGGTAGTAGCTCCTCACGCACTTGAAGCAAGTCAATTTCTTCAACTTCATTTTTAAGCATTTTTCGCCAATTAGTTTTGTCGTTTACAAAATCTTTTAGTGCAACCTCTATTTGCCCAGATTTAAGGCGGGTGTCGACTTCTAGTATCGGTAGAGCGCTGATAGCGCCTTGATCAATCCACCGACCAGGAATATTGGATTTTCGCGTAATACCAACTTTAACACCCGATGAGTTGGCCAAATAAATTACGTGTGGGGTAAAGCAGTTATCCAAACCCCATGCCGGTTCACGACAAGTGCCTAGGTGGTGGTGACAGTTTTCTGGCTTCATAATGCACAAATCACAACTGGCTAGTTTTTGACAACAAGGGTAGCAGTAACCTTGAGAGTAACTTTTGTTGGTTACCTTTCCGCAATTTGCGCAGTTGATTTGACCATTAAATTCTAATTGTATGGTTTCACCAATCAAGTCGTTTATATTGAGCAACTTGTCGCCAATGGGTAGTTGGTATTGTGCTGTGCCCACACTAAGACTGGTGTGCATTTTGCTAATGAGCCCACTTAGCTGCATAGGATTAGGTTTGGGTTAGTAGGGTTTGTACTTCTAGGTATTTATCGGCCGTTTTTTGAATGATGTATTCGGGTAGTGTGGGCGCAGGTGGTGCCTTGTTCCAGTCTAGCGTTTCTAAATAGTCACGCACAATTTGTTTATCAAAGCTTTTTGGGCTACTACCTACTTGATAGTCTGCTTTCGACCAGAATCTTGAAGAGTCTGGCGTGAGCACCTCGTCCATCAAGGTAAGCTGGTTATTTTCATCAAGACCAAATTCAAATTTGGTGTCGGCAATAATAATGCCGCGCGACAATGCATAATCAGCAGCGAATTGGTAGAGTGATAAACTGGCTTGTTTAACTTGCTGAGCCATATTTTTTCCCAATATATCTATGGTTGCAGCAAAATCAATGTTCTCATCGTGTTCGCCAACAGCCGCTTTACTAGAGGGTGTGTAAAGCACCTCTGGTAACTTTTCTGCCAGTTGTAGATTGTCGGGCAGCGCAGTGCCACACACACTGCCTGTGTTTTGGTAGTCTTTCCAGCCAGAGCCAATAATGTAGCCACGAACAATTGCCTCTACCGCTAATGGCTTGAGTTTTTTTACAATAATAGCGCGACCCTCAACTTGCTGAACCTCGGCTACACTTAGTACATTGCTTAGTGGTTCATGAGTTAAGTGGTTGGGAATAATGTGCTTGGTTTTGTCAAACCAAAAGTTAGCCACCTTGGTGAGTACCACCCCTTTTTGGCTGATTGGCGTATCAAAAACAACATCAAACGCACTAAGACGGTCCGTGGTGACAATCAACATACGATTGTCATCAATATCATAAATATCTCGAACTTTTCCTTTTTGAATTAAAGGCAGACTAAGCGAGGTCTCGAACAGTGTTTGCAAGGGTGTTTTTCGTTAATAATTTTATCGTTATTTTAACCTTAATCCTAACATCGAAAATACGAATGTCGGATGCGTTAATGCATGTCTATGGTAAAATACACACCATAGTATGATGATAAAAATTTTTCTAATTACTGCCCTGCTAATCGCCCAATTTTCAACGGCTTCACCCTTGACTGACGGCGCATTGCGATTAATCCAAGTGGGCAACGAAATTGGTTCGCGCGATGTAGTGATGCGGGGGCAGTCTCTACTAATGAAGGGCGCGTTTGATCTAAATGATTTTGACGCAATATACGAGACCTCTAAACAAATGCGCCATGGTAATACGCTGATGGGTTATCAGCCACAGCCCCGTGTCGCTAACGAAATGCTCATTAAGCTAGTAAGACAAAGCCACGACCCTGCATTGTATGACTATGCGCTATACCTGCTAGATGGCAAGGGTGGCTTTGTTAAAAATGACTTCTTAGCTTTAAATTTGTTAGAAGAATCTTTTGAAGTGCATGGCAATGCAGATGCTGCCTTTATTGCTGCTGTAATTAGAAACGAAGCTTTGGTGCCAGGCACTAAGGACGAACAGCGTATTGGCGAGTTGATTACGTTTGCAGTTTTAAATAAGGTTAAAGGCGCGTCTGAGTACCAAGCTCAATATATCGACAGCGGACACTGGAGAAGTCTTAATGTTAGATACTGGAAAGACTGGCTAGCTAATCAATAATTTATAAGCTACGTAAGATTTTGTTGGCTCTATTTTTAAAGTGCCAAAAATCAGAATGAGCAACTTGTTTTTGTTTGGGCAGTGGGTGAGTTAGTGGGTTTCTTCGAATACCTTTATAGCGTAATTCGTAGTGTAGGTGAGGCCCAGTCGAGCGCCCAGTTGAACCTACATAGCCAATTACCTGACCCTTCCTAACCTTAGACGAAGGCTTAAGTCCACGAGCAAATTTAGACAAGTGACCATATACGGTTACATAATTACTGCCATGCTTGATGTAGACAACATTGCCTAAGGCGCCCATTCTTTTTCGGTGCTGGATAACGCCACTGGCAACAGAATAAACCGGCGCCCCTCTTTTTGCAGCATAATCAACCGCTCTATGTGGTTTCCAAGTTTTTAAGATAGGGTGAAAGCGCTTTCTTTGAAACTTGGAGCTAATGCGCTCATACTTTAAAGGCGCTTTTAAAAAGCTTGGGTATAGTGATTTTCCGTTAATATCGTAGTATCCGAGGCGCCCACGTTTATCAATATAAGAAAAAACAGCCACACGTTTTGTTGCGCCTATGTAAATCAGCGCACTGGGGTTAGCACCCTGTTTGCCAACAATAATAAATCGATCGCCTTTGTGTAAATCTTTGTTGAAATCAATTTTCCATGAAAATACACGTATCAAAGTTTTAACAATCTTTGGGCTGATATTGGCTTTTTTTGCATCAAAATTAAGTGATCTTGTAATGGTTATCGTAGTGTGGTCAGACGTATTGGCGCCATACGCCAACACACTTGATGGGCTGATTAACAGTAAAGAAAATGCTAAAAATAAAGCGCGCTTAAGCATATTTTCCAACAATTTTAGAAGCCAGATTTCGTGCTTCTTGGTCATTAGCAATGATGTCATCAAGGCTATTTAAAACAGCATGCTGGACTTGAGTTAGCGTCTGCTCAATAACATGAGGGATGTCTAAAAAACCAATAGCTTGATTCAAGAATGCCTCAACAGCAACTTCATTGGCAGCGTTAATTGTACCCATGGCGTTTCCACCCTGTTTGAGCGCCTCAAAAGCCAGTCTTAGGCAGGCAAATTTTTCAAGGTCTGGTTTGTAAAACTCTAAAGGTGGATTGCTGGCCAAGTCTAACGGCGCAACACCAGAGCTAATGCGATCAGGATAGGCCATTGCATAGGAAATAACGCTACGCATATCAGGGTTGCCTAGTTGCGACAAGGTAGAGCCGTCATTGTAATACACCGAAGAGTGAACAATGCTTTGAGGGTGCATCACTACATCAATTTGTTCAGGTTTTAAGCCAAACAAATAATGCGCTTCAATAACCTCTAGGCCTTTGTTCATCATTGTGGCTGAGTCAACTGAGATCTTGCGACCCATACTCCAATTTGGGTGAGCACAAGCCTCATCAGGCGTTATTGATTGCAACTCGTTTAATGGCGTATGTAAAAACGGCCCGCCACTGGCGGTAAGTTGGATTTTATTCAACCCTGAGCGACCGCCTTGTAGGCATTGAAAAATAGCAGAATGTTCTGAATCAACAGGAATAAGCTCGGCATCTGAGTGTTTAACTGCATCCATAAAGATATCACCCGCTAAAACCAGTGATTCTTTATTGGCCAGCATGATGCGTTTGCCGGCTTTAGCTGCTGCCAAGGCAGATGCCATACCTGCTGCACCAACAATGGCGGCCATGACATAATCGGTTTGTTGATGTGCAGCAATATCACACAAAGCTTGTTCGCCACTCAGAACTTGGGTGTCGTTATTGAGCGCTGCCTGTAGTTTTTCAGCTGCTGCCGCGTCCATCATAACGGCATAAGTTGGCTGGTGTTGGTGGCATAACTCGAGCATCGCCTCCCAATTGGTATTGGCACTAAGGGCGAATATATTAAATTGGTCGTTATGCTGGTCAACCACGGATAAAGTGCTTTTACCAATAGACCCAGTAGCGCCTAAAAGCGTTATGTTCTTCATAATAGGTTTAAAAGATTTAAACCTAGTAGAAAAAACGGTGCTGCTGCTGTCAGTGAATCAATGCGGTCTAGTACGCCACCATGGCCAGGCAAAATCTGTCCACTGTCCTTCATGCCAGACTCGCGCTTAAATAGACTTTCGAATAAATCGCCTAAAACAGAAACACTGGCAACAACAACTGTTAGTAGTAAATAACCAAAATATTGCTCACTAGCGATACCTTGCAGTTGTAAAAAAGCCAGCATTACAATCAGGGCAAAACCAATACCACCCAACACACCTTCGACAGACTTTCCGGGGCTGACTTTAGGTGCGAGTTTACGCTTGCCAAACTTTCTACCCACAAAATAAGCGCCTGAATCTGCCCCCCAAATGAGCAGCATTAACAGTAAAAAATACTCATCACCTTTTGAGTGTAGACTGACCAAGGCGACCCACATAGGTGCTAACAATAACACGCCACTCATTGATCGCACGATGCCAGAGCCAAACCAGGTTTGTGTATGGCTGGGGTAGCTCACCACCCAAAATAGATTTAACCCCCACCAAAGAGCAGAAACATAAAGCAAGATGTATAAATTTTCTAAGTTTTGTGCATGATTATTTGCAACTAATGTACAGCCAACAATAAACAGTGTCAATAGAGCCCTGTTGATAGGCTGAGTGATCTTAATTAATCTTGAAAATTCCCAAGCACCAAGCACAACAAAGGCCAATAATAAGTAAGAAAAATAAGGCGTGGTTAAGGAAAATATCGCCCAAATAAACAAAGGTGCTAATACTAATGCGGTTAGGAATCTTTGCATCATTCCACTTAACATGTTTTGTCCTTACGTGCGCCAAAACGACGATCTCGATGGTTAAAGTTCTCAATGGCTCTATCAAGCTCTGCCGGACTAAAATCCGGCCACAGGGTATCGGTAAAATACAACTCACTATAGGCGATGTCCCACAGTAAGAAGTTGCTAATTCTAAGTTCACCGCTGGTGCGAATTAACAAGTCAACCTTCGGCTGATCTGCCAAGCATAAGTATTTAGAAAAAGTATCGATGTTGATATCATTAGCGTTAATTTCGTTGTTGGCTGCACGCTTAGCAACTTGCTGAGCGGCTTGTGCAATATCCCATTGGCCGCCATAGTTAGCGGCAATTACCAAAGTTAAGCCGGTGTTGTCAGCCAGTAGTGCTTGTGCATCAACGGCTGTTTTTTGTACCTCTTGGGGGAACAACCCTAAGTCGCCAATAATTTTGAGTTTGACATTGTGTTTGTTAAGCTTGTTGGTTTCTTGTTTTAATACGCTTAAAAATAACTTAAATAGTAAAGACACTTCTTCGGTAGATCGGTTTTTATTTTCACTACTAAAAGCAAACAAAGTTAGTGTTTTAACACCCAATTTTCCACAATGTTTTACCGCCTCACGTACTGCCTTAACACCTTTTTGATGACCTTGGATACGAGGCAAGAATCGTTTCGATGCCCAACGGCCGTTACCGTCCATAATAATTGCAATGTGTTTTGGAATATTCATACTTCTCACAGATTATACCTACTACGGTAAAATTAGCGCTTATGAGTTTAGCTAAAAGAATTATCCCTTGTCTTGATGTGCGCGATGGTCGTGTGGTTAAAGGTGTGCAGTTTGTTGACATTAAGGATGCGGGTGATCCGGTTGAAGTGGCCAAGCGTTACGACTTTGAGGGCGCTGATGAAATCACATTTTTAGACATTACCGCATCACACGAAGGGCGTGATACAACAGTGCACATGGTTGAGAGCATTGCTGAGCAAGTATTTATCCCGCTTACTGTTGGCGGCGGTATTCGCAAACCTGAAGATGTTAGAATAATGCTAAATGCTGGTGCAGATAAAGTCGCGGTAAATTCGGCAGCTATTTTTAACCCGGATTTAATTAATGAGCTCAGCGCAAAATTTGGCTCTCAGTGTATTGTGATTGCCATTGATGCCAAACAAGTATCAGACAATCCATCAAAATGGGAGATTTTCACCCATGGTGGGCGTAAACCCACAGGTATTGACGCAGTTGAGTGGGCAGTTAAAATGACCGAGGGCGAGCATGGCGCCGGTGAAGTGCTACTTACTTCAATGGATTGTGATGGCGTTAAAACCGGTTTTGATTTAGCGCTTACCAAGGCGGTTGCAGATGCTGTTGATGTGCCAGTAATTGCCTCAGGTGGTGTGGGTAATTTAGACCATCTTTGTGAGGGTGTACTGCAAGGCGGCGCAGATGCAGTATTAGCCGCTAGTATTTTTCATTTTGGTGAATACACAGTTGCTGAAGCAAAGTTAGCAATGCAGGATAGCGGTATCGAAGTTAGGTTGTAACTTTACCAATATTGATTTTTTAACGACTTAAGCGTATCATTTCGCGCTTTGCAAAATAAGGTTTTTTATGAATTCTAAAAAAGAATTATGGGTGTTGCTATCTTCGTTTGTTTTGCCGATTGCACTCGGTACAGCATTCTTCTATTGGAACCCAACAGCCTTTACCGGTACAACCGTTAATTACGGAGAGTTTGTTAACCCAATTATTACCACCGAAAAACAAGATGTGGTTTTTACCAAGAATACACCGGGTGATTTACAAGGCTTGTGGACATTAGCCTATGTAACTAATAACTGCAACGATGACTGCATAAAAATACTAAAAGATATGAAAACTATTCGTATTTTAATGAATGAAGATATGCGCCGAGTTCAGCGATTGTTATTAATTAATGGCGCCACTGACGTGCAAGACCCAGGAATGCTGATTGCACACCCAAGTGCTTTACTAAACCAACAATTGTCTAAGTTTCCAAGCAACTCATTGTTTTTGATTGACCCATTGGGCAATGTAATGCTGCACTACAATCCCAAAGATTTGGTTATCAAGCGTGTTATTAAAGATTTAGATCGTTTGTTTAAATATTCACGTATCGGTTAACCGGAGATTGTTATGCCATCATTAAGTGATTTACTTGGCCTGTGTAAGCTTAAAGTTGTTTCTTTAATTTTATTAACCGCTGTGGTTGGTATGTTTTTGGCCGTGCCTGCGCCATACTACCCAGACTTAATGTTGGTGTTGGCAGCGTCGGTTGGTATCTCTATGGCGTCAGCTTCAGCAGCAGTGTTTAACCATATTGTTGATGAGCAAATCGATATTCAAATGTCACGTACCGATCAACGTCCTTTGCCACAAGGCAAGGTGAGTCGTAACCAAGCATTAATTTGGGGCGTGTTTTTAGGTGTGGTTGGTTTGGGTGTTTTACAATTATTTGTTAACACTATTACTATGGTACTTACATTCATTTCGCTGATTGGCTATGCGGTCATCTATACGATGTATCTTAAACGCGCCACCCCACAAAACATTGTTATTGGTGGCGCTGCAGGCGCTGCACCACCGGTGCTCGGCTGGACAGCAATTTCTGGTACTCAAGGTATTGAGTATGCATTACTATTATTTTTAATTGTCTTTATTTGGACGCCACCACACTTTTGGGCATTGGCAATTTATCGTGTAGAAGAGTATAGAAAAGTTGATGTTCCAATGCTGCCAGTAACGCACGGTTTGGCTTATACGCGTATACAAATTTTGCTTTATACAATCTTGTTGTTGTTGGTGACATTGTTGCCTTACTTATCGGGCATGTCTGGGCTTATTTATTTGGTTTCCGCTGTAGTCTTGGGTGCGATATTCTTGATGTATGCGATCAAGATCTACAAAAACCCTGATGATGACAAAATTGCCTGGACAACATTTATGTTTTCCGTTAACTATTTAATGTTATTATTCCTGTCATTGTTGGTAGACCACTACTGGCTTATTACTTTATAAAGGAAAAAAGTCTTATGAAAAACTTGGGGCAAGTATTTAAAGCAGTCACATCAGCGATGATTGGTGTGGGTAAGAAAGAAGACTTGATTAAAGACTTTGAGCGTACTGAAAAACAAGGCCCATGGCCTTATATCGTTGTCGGCATGATAATGACGATTGCATTTATTGTACTTGTAATTGCTGTCGTGAAATTAGCCACGCCTGGCTAGGCAAACCTAGTCTAACGTTTCAATAATTAAATCTAATGCCTTTGCCATTTTTGGCGCACGGTGTGGGTTGGTTAATAAACCAGTGAGTTCAAGATTAGGGTTTAATAAAAAATAACTAGCCGTGTGGTTGATGAGATAGTTGTTATTCATCTTCATCTTCATGTCTTTGTGTTGGCTATGATCGTCTGTTAACGACCTTTGCTTGGTTTTTTCCACCTCGTGATAGACGCCCAGTGCTTTTGTCATACTGGCTAACACGTTTTCTTCAGCACTTAGACCGATAAATCCAGTATTAAAGCGCTTAGTAAAGGCATCTAAATTACCCACATCACGTTTCGGATCAACTGATACAAAAATTACTTGCAGTTTGTCAGCATGATTCATCATGCCCAGTGTTTGGTTCAGCGTCGCCAAGTCAGTCGGGCACACATCTGGACATGAAGCGTAGCCAAAGTACAAAACTGACCATTTGTCTTTTGCTATATCGGACAACATTACAATATTTCGGTTGTCATCAATGAGTGGAAACTTGCCTTGTAATGATTTTGGGTTGGAGTATAAAGAAGCTGTCGGATTTACCTGTTTAGACAGGTCTTTAATCTGGTTAGCGTTTGGGATTAGCAAAAAATAAGCCAATGCTATAATTGCGACACCTAGCCAAATGATTGAATTTCTAGTTTTCTTTATTTGCACACATCTTCCTTTACCCGTACAGGTTTCAAATTTTTCATCACTACATGCATGATCGGTTTCTATAAAATTTTTCACCGCTCTCCCCTTCGGTTTTGTCACTTAAACTGGTGTTTTAAATACTTTGTGTATTAGTACAATAATGCTGAGTAATAATAACAGAGCGATAACGTTATGTAAAACTGCGATTGCCATTGGTATCGACAACACCACATTTAAAATACCCAACGCAACCTGTGTAACAAGCAAGCCGCCAACTAATAGTAGGTTTGACTTTAGGTGTGTATAGTCTTTAAACAAATAAATCAGTGTAACGATGAATATCGTAGTGATCAGCGCACCAACACGATGCATCATTTGAATGCCGGCACGTGCTGAGTTTTCTAATACCCCGTATTCATAGTCATGCTCAGCGCCAATCGGCCCCCAGTAAGTTGCACCTACGTAGTCAACCGCTGGCCAATACGAGCCCAAGCAAGTTGGAAACTCCTCACCACAAGACAGCGCTGCATAATTGGTTGAGGTCCAGCCACCTAAAATTATTTGGAAACTTAAAACTACCAGCGTAGCTAATAATAAAAACTTGTGTCTTTTCAAGACGTGGCGATAGGTAATTTCAGGTCTACCTTGATTTAACAACAGCCAAGCTAGCAAGACGGTGGTAGCAAAACCACCCACCAAATGCGTGGTAACAATGCCAGGGTGAACCATCAAGGTGACTGTCCACATGCCAAATGCACCTTGTAACATGACAAATAATGCACTAAACCCTGGTAGACCAAGTGATTGATGGTATTTTGGCTTACCTCTTAAGGTTAAAAAGAGAGTCACCAAAATCACCAAGCCCAGTGTGGAGGCGGCGTAACGATGGATCATTTCTTTCCAGCCTTTGGCTGCCTCGAGTGGGCGATCATAGCCTTCAAGCTTTGTACCATCGATTGCATCAGGAACTGTGAGTTGACCGTAACATCCTGGCCAGTCAGGGCAGCCTAAGCCTGCATCAGCTAGGCGTGTATAAGCGCCCAACACCACCACAATAAGCGCAAGAATGATAGAGATTTGTAGTAATTTTTTAAACATGAGCCTGGTCTGGTGTGAATATCAAATAATGTCGATATTTTAACGATTAAAACTATTTATGCAAAGCCCTTCATAAAAAAAGCCCTTTGCACATGTCATGCAAAGGGCTTTTATAAAGAACAGTTTGGGTGTTACTTTAGATCACCAATCATGGCTTTATAAGCGTGCCAAGTTGCATGAGCCAATACTGGAATAACAACAACTAAGCCAACAAAGTATAAATCAGCAGTCAGCATTAATGCGCCCAATACCAAAATACCCACCATCGGCACCCAAATAAGCATGATGACCAAATTTGCCATAG
>Ga0209558_1001483_pt1 | contig 17137 bp, 15 predicted proteins | sample SaaInlV_150m_DNA_3_FD_184674 | JGI IMG/M metagenome (GOLD analysis project Ga0209558, IMG submission 184674) | Marine microbial communities from expanding oxygen minimum zones in the Saanich Inlet - Saanich Inlet SI074_LV_120m_DNA (SPAdes) (version 2) | ecosystem: Environmental > Aquatic >...
TTGGCTAAAGAAGGCCCGTGCCAATATGGCAAGTCGCGTAGTCCAGGCCTGTGAAGACCTTAAGTCCGCCGGCAAGAGCATGGGGCGATAACCCGATTTTGCCGGGCTGGTGTTATGCATGGAAAATTGATCGCGGTCGTCCAGGACAGGCGACCGCGATCGACTAGTTTAGCTTTTTTTGCCGCTTGGGGCGCGTTAGGCAATAAAAAACCACTCGATTACAGATTGGCCCTTGCCGAGGGGGGCGACGGGTGTATATTTTGACGTTGATCTTCAACCGGACAGTTACTTTGCGCGGTTAGTGGATAGCAGCTCAGCCCTTATCATTGGGTTCGGTACCTACCCTGAAATCCCTGTTGCTTCGGTCGCGAACAGTAGTCCCTATAGATTAAAAAGCCGGTTGTATGGCGCGTTGAGGGCGGCGCGCTCGTAGCAGGCTTGTTGTACGGCGAATATTATAGCTCTCCCCCCACATTTATTTTTTCCTACGAGGAAGCAGACCTATGGCCGAGGTCATACGCCACAATTGTGGTTTGAGCGTAGCCCATACTTTGCACGACGCTTACCGCTTTATCCAATCATTGCAACACCGAGGTCGGGAGGCGGCAGGCATCGCCGCGGTAGGCGATGGCCGCATCGATGTAATCAAGTGGAAGGGGGGCGTCTCCCGCTTTGACGTGACCGATCTGCACAAGATTTTCCGGAGTCCGAACTATCACACCTATATGGCGCATGTGCGCTATGCTACCCGCGGATCGAAGGATATGATCCTCGAAGAAGCTCATCCGCACGTGATCGGCGGCACTATTGAAAACCGCGACAACCATATTATGATTTGGGACTGCGATATGGCGGCGGTGCACAATGGCCAAGTCGATACGGTTTTTTTAAAGGACTCGGCCCCCGAGCATATGTATTCGAGTTGCGATACCGAGGCATTGCTCTATCTCTACCGAGACCACGGCGAATACAATTTTCTCAAGGAAGTACCGGGCGCCTATACCATGGCCATCGCCGACAAGCGCAAGAGGGACGTTATCGTCATGCGCGACCGCACGGGCATAAAACCCGGAGTCCTGGGTTGGAAAGACGGTAAATACGGGGTGGCTTCCGAAGATATTGCCTTCCGCAAAAATGGCGGCGAATATGTCGAGGATCTCGAGCCCGGGACGATATATTATCTCACGCCGGAGGGCGACTTCAGTAAGGAAGTTGTCGTCGAGACAAATCTGGCGCACTGCTTTTTCGAGTGGAACTATATCACCGACCTCGATTCGATCGTCAACGGCGTAAGCGTTCGACGCATCCGCGAGTCGTTGGGTGAAGTACTCAGCGAGGAGTTTCAGCCCGGTGACGCCGACTTCGTCACTTATTTGCCGCGTTGCCCGGAAGTAGCCGCCCGCTCTTACGCTAAAAAAGCAGACTTGCCCTTTCAGCCGGTGTTTTACAAGATGCGCGGCGAGCGTTCTTTTCAGGGATCGAACGCTGACGAGCGCAAGGAGTCGATCGGTCAGAATCTGCATCTATTACCGGGTATGGCACAAAAGATCAAAGGCAAAACCGTGATCCTGCTCGACGACAGCATCGTCCGGGGCAATAACTCCAAGCGGGCACGCGATCTGCTGTACGAGGAGGCTGGGGTCGAGAAGGCCTATTTGGTTAGTTATACGCCGCCGATCGGTATCATTGGCGACGACGGGGTGCCGCGGGGGTGTACTTTCGGAGTAGATATGCCGCCGGATCCGCCACCGGGAGACGAGTTTATCGCGCGCAACCGCACGGTCACGGAAGTCGGTCAGGCGATGAAGATGCCGGTGGTTTATCTGTCGATGGAGGGCATGCTCAAGGCTTTCGAACGGGCCGGGTTGCCCGAGCGCGATTTGTGTACCTTCTGTATTGGTGGGCGAATGCCCTACGAAGGGGCTGAGTCATTGATCCAGATCGGTGAAAAACCGCAAATGGACTTATTGGCAGGCCTAAAAGCGGGTTAACCTAGACCCAGTTTTTTAAAGAAGCGCGGTTTTGTCGAATCATTCGTCCGCACCTGATCGTAAAACAGGAACTCGTCGCAATTGTTCATCAACAAGTCGGAAGTGCTGTTCTTGAGGCCGACCCCGATCACCAACTTGGCGTTCTCCCGCAATTTGGGGACCAGCGGCGAGAAATCGCAGCCACTGCTGTTCACGACAAAGGGGTCGATGTGGTCTTTGGTATAACAGAGATCCAACGCGTCGACGACCATGCGAATATCGGCCGATTTTTTTCCGGACTACCGCGTGTGGAGGATCTCAATCAATTCGAACGCCGTATCGTGCATGATCGGCTTGAATTCTTTGTATAGGTACCAGTCGCAGTAGGCTTTCTTGACGACGACATTTCCTTTCGGCAGGCGTCGTTCCAACACCCGTGGCATGTCGAAGTTGGGGAATTGGGCGGGCTGTGTGTCGGCTGGATCAGCCCTTTTCGCCGACTACCAGACCCTGTTGTTGGGTGTGCAGAATTACCATAATCGACGAGACGTCGGCCGGGGAAACCCCTGAAATCCGGGATGCCTGGCCAAGTGTTTGCGGCCGAATGGAATCGAGCTTCTGGCGCGCCTCGGTCGAGAGGTTTAGTTCGGGCACGGCAAAATCGAAACTGGGCGGGATGCGCAGCGATTCTAGACGCTGCATTTTTTTTACTTGATTTTCCTGGCGCTTGATGTACCCCTCGTATTTGACCTCGGCTTCGACGTGTTCGGCCGCGTCGGGGGAAAGGGCATCGCCGCCCGGGGCGAATTCGAGCAGGTGATGGTAGTTTAGCTCGGGGCGGCGCAACAGTTCGATGAGCGAGGTCGATTCTTTTAATGGAGAACTGGCGTAGCGCCGCAGCACCTCTTGTACTTTTTCCGTTGGGCTCACCCGTACAGCTTTTAGGCGCTCGAGTTCGTCGCGGACGAGTTGCTGTTTGGTGAGGAACTTCTGCCAGATATCATCTGCGACCAAGCCTAGTGTTCGTGCGCGCTCCATTAGGCGGTAGTCGGCGTTGTCCTCGCGCAGTAGCAGACGATGCTCGGCGCGCGAAGTGAAGATCCGATAAGGTTCGAGCGTGCCCTTGGTCACCAGATCATCGATGAGCACGCCGATATAGGCGTCGGATCGCGAGAGGACCAACGGGTCTTCGCCGCGGACTTTGAGCACGGCGTTAACACCGGCGACAAGCCCCTGGGCGGCGGCTTCTTCGTAGCCGGTGGTGCCGTTGATCTGGCCGGCGAAAAACAGGTTGGCGACGCGTTTGGTTTCGAGGTGCGGATAGAGCTGCGTCGGTGGGGCATAATCGTATTCGACGGCATAGGCTGGCCGCATGATCTCGGCTTTGGCGAAGCCAGGCATGGAGCGCACGATCTGGTGCTGCAGCTCTTCTGGCAGACTCATCGACAGGCCATTGATGTAGAATTCAAGCGTGCGGCGCCCTTCGGGCTCGACGAAGATCTGGTGCCGGTCCTTGTCGGCGAAGCGCACGACTTTGTCTTCTATCGAGGGGCAGTAGCGCGGCCCGATGCCCTTGATCTTGCCACTGTACATCGCGGAGCGCGCGAGATTGTCTTGGATCAGTTGGTGTGTATGGTCGTTGGTATAGGTGACCCAACAGGGGATTTGCTCCTGCTCGATTTTATCGACGGCATAGGAGAAGGGGCGCGGTGGCTCGTCGCCGGGTTGTTCTTCGAGCTCGGCGAAGTCGATGGTGCGACCGTTGACGCGCGGTGGGGTTCCCGTTTTGAGGCGGCCTAACTCAAAGCCGATCGATGCCAGGCCTTCCGAGGCCTTTTCCGCGGCGGTCTCGCCGGATCGGCCGGCACTATAGGAGAAGTCGCCGACGTGGATCTTGCCTTTGAGGAAGGTGCCGGTGGTCAGGATGACCGAATGGCCGCGATAGGCAATGCCTCCCTTAACACCGACGCCCTGTACGGTATTGGCGTCAATCAGCAGGCTCTCCATCATGCCCTGGCGGATATCGAGATGCGCCTGTATTTCACAGGCGTATTTCATTTCGAACTGGTACTCTTTTTTGTCGGCCTGGGCGCGAGATGCGCGCACCGCCGGCCCGCGCGAGGTGTTGAGTCGGCGGAACTGAATCCCCGTGCGGTCGATATTGACGGCCATCTGGCCACCGAGCGCGTCGATCTCCTTGACCATATGCCCCTTGCCTATGCCGCCGATGGCGGGGTTGCAGGACATTTGGCCGATGGTATCGAGATTCATTGTTAAGAGCAGGGTTTCTGCACCCATGCGCGCTGCGGCGAGCGCGGCCTCGGTGCCGGCGTGGCCGCCGCCGACGACGATGACATCGTAGGTTTTTTCGTAGGGAATCACTTTTGTTTGTAGGCGGCCAGAATGCGGTCACCTTCCTCTTCGGTTTCGCGCAGTAAGGCTTTGAGTACGGCCTCGCCTTCGCCTTCACGCGTTTGCTTTTTTGACCATTGCCACAACTCTAGATAGGCGTCAGTCCCGGTGACACCGTCTTGCATGGCAATGCGGTCTATCCAGGTCTGGAAGCGCTCGGGCAATTGGTAGGATTTGGGGCGCTTGCCGGCGTAGAGCTTGATTTGCACGGGGATGTCGCGCCAGTAGAGGATCTGATATTCTATCATGGGGCTATTGCTCGTTGGCGTCGATGACTTGGCGGAAGGCGCGAATGTGGTCCGGGGTGGTGCCGCAGCAACCGCCGATAATTTGTGTGCCGACGCTCAAGAGGTCGGGCAGGAATCCGGCCATTTCTTCTGGGTTTTGCGAATAGACCGTGCGGTGCGCGCTATTGAGCTTGGGCATGCCGGCGTTGGGATAGGTCATGAGTTTTTTCTCGATACCGCGTTCCTGCATCGCGGTTTTGAACTGCTCGATGCCGTTGATGGCGTAAGGCATGCCGGTGTGCTCGCTGCGGCGGGTTTCGGCGCCGCAGTTGAGCCCTAGGATCTGGACATGGTCGAGCAGGTTGTCACCTTGCGAATATTGGCCGGAGGCGAGGATGTCGAGCAGATCGGCGGCGGAGTGGCCCCAATCGCTTTTGTAGATGACCTCGCCGCTTTTGCGGTCCTTGGTGCATTTGAGTGTCAGGTTGATGGCGATGGGCAAACCGGTTTGCCGGGCGATATTGCAGGCGAAGGCCGCTTCGGTGGCCGAAAACTGGGTCTCGATGGACAAGAAATCGACGTCTGCCGCGTAGAGTGCGTCGATAACGCGTTTGTGCGCATCGCGGACTTTTTCGTCGGCAATGCCGAAATCCGTGCTGCCCGCATCGGTCTCTATTGCGCCTGGTGAGGGGCCAACGGATCCGGCGATAAAGACTTCGCGATCGCTCTTTTCTACGGCTTGTCGTGCTAACTCTGCGCCGCGACGGGTAAGGCTTTCGGCCTGGGCGGGGTCTTTGCCCGCCATTTCGAGATGCAACTCGGAGGCGACGAAGGTATTGGTGCCGATCAGGTCTGCGCCGGCGGCGATATAGTCCGAGTGGATGTCAACGACGGCGTCGGGGTGCTCTTCGTTGGCTAGAGTGGAGTTGGTGAGTTCTATTTGGCGGGCGAATAGTTGGGAACCGAAGCCGCCGTCGTAGAGAAGGGGGCGGTTTTCGGCGAGTCTTTCTATGAATTTGGCCATGAATTTCTTTCGGGTGTTTGGTGCTCGGTCGGCTTGGGAGTAAGGAACACCCTCGCGCTGACCGGCGAACTTCAGTGCCTATAATCGAGTACTATAACTTATAGGTGGTGCCAAATAATAGCCAGACTCAGACTTTTCTCTTAGTTGATCCAGTCAAGATTCGCCAAATTTTCCGAGGTCGAGTTGCGGTGTGCGACGCAGGGTGTTTTTCGGGCGGGTTCGTGGAACAAGGGCCTGGTGGGGGAGGGGCGGGGCAGTGGTCGCGTCGGCGAACCGAGGGGCAACAGCCCAGGGAACTAAAAATAACCGCAGACGCGCGCCGCGACCCGACCGTCCACACACCGCCCTAACCGTTAATAATCCAGCAAAGGCTTAGCTATTGAGTTCGCCCTTGCGATAAGCCCGTAAGAACGCGGCACAATACTCGTCCTTGCCGAGCAGCATGTCCTCGGCGAGTTGGTAGGGGCGGGCGTCGCGGTTCATGGTGAAGATCTTGCCTAAGGCGGCGGTGGTCGGATCCATGATGGCGCTGTCGGCACCGGCTTCGACGGCCAAGAGCAGGAAGACATCGTTGATCAAGTGGCGACAAGGCAGGCCAAAGGAGACATTGGAGAAGCCGCCGGTGATATGGATGTCGGGACCATATGCTTCGCGCAGTTGGCGAATGGCATCGAAGGAATGGTGGCCGAATTGCGAGTCTACCGAGATGGGAAAGATCAAGGGATCGATATAGAGATCGGCAAGCGGCAGGTCGAGGGCTAGGGCCTTGTCGATCATTTGGCCGGCGTGGCCGACGCGTCCTTCGGCGCTTTGCGGCATGCCGGATTCGCCGGCGGCGGTGACGACGATTTGCGCATTGAATTTTTTGGCCAGGTCCAATGCTTCCGGTCGTTCCAAAGAAGCCGAGTTGAGCAACATGCGTTTCGGGTGCGAGGCACCGGCTTCGAGACCGGCTTCGAGGATTTCTATTTTTGAAGAGTCGATCGACAACGGCGTCTCGGACATTGCCGAAACCGTGCCCACCAGCCAGCGCATCGATTCTTTTTGCTCTTCCTCTTTGAGGGAGATCTCGTCGACGTTAAGATCGAGGAAATGGGTGCCGGCGTCGTCTTGGCGTTGCACCTGGCGGCGGATATAATCCATGGCGTCGGCGCTGCCGAGCATCGCCTGCTGCACGGCGATCTTGAGGTGCTTGACACGCCCCTCTTCATAGTCTTGCGTCGTTTTGACCTTCTCGGGGATCTCGAGGAAGCGGCGTTTGCCCTCGCCGTCGCGGAAGCGCACCGACTCGACGCCTTGTGGGTCGTCGCCAATGAGCTTGCCTTTACGCAGGATCACGCGGGTAGTGTGGACATTTTCGCCGATGACGACGAACGAGCGGTCGGTGTCGGGGATATTCATGGTGATCCTTTCCTCTTGCCGTGGTGGTCTTTATGGGAGAAGGTGTTGAGCCAAGCGCTGGTCCCCTTGAGACCGGCGTCCTTAATGATGGCCGGCCCATCGAGCATTTGTTCTTCTTGTCCGTAGGCTTTCAGGCGGTCGTAGGCGCGGGCCCAGATGCAGTCTTTCTCACCGATTTCGCACTTGCCCTGCCGGGTGCCGCCGCAGGGGCCGTTGCGCTGATTTTTGACGCATTGCGATTCGGGGCATAAGTAGGCGATATCGGGTAGTGAACAATCGCCGCAGTCACGGCAGTCGAAGGCGGCGATCTTTAGCAGGTGTTCGGCGGTGTGGAATAATTTTTCGGCTTTAGGGCGTTTGGCGAGAGCCGCGGCCAAACGTGCTCCGAGGCGAAATCCGGCACTCTCGTTCTCGAAGACGCGGTCGTGGACCAAGCGATTGAATTTGTAGCTGATTGGCAGGTTGGCACGGGCTTCCCTGAGGGCGCTTTTTTCTTTCGATGCAATATAGGCGCGATTGATATCCGTCGAGCTCAGGCCGGTGTCGCCGGCGGGTTCAAAGAAATAGAACTCGTCGGGGAAGGAGAAATGCAGTTCTTTGGCGAAATCGCGCCAATCGTCTTCGGCATATGTGCCGGCGATTTCGATGACCTTCTCGTAATCGCCGTATGGAATATGACCACCGAGGTAGACACCTCGATAGCCGAGGCCTTTAGCGATGGCATATTGCTTGGAGGCCAGTTCGAGAAAGAAGGCTTTGCCCTTGTCGTCGGCCTTTGCTTGTTGCTCGATTATGGCCATCAGTTCGTCGGTGATTTCGACGCCGGGAATATTGCCCTTATGGAAGTAGCGGGCCGCTGGGGCGGAGAGTACGTAGACATTGGCGATGACCGGTATTTCGAGTTCGCGCATTGCCATGTATTTGAGTAGTTCGTCCTGTTTGCGTGCGTCGTAGCCTATTTGGCTAACGGCGAAGCCGGCACCCGCTTCGATTTTCTTCGCCAGCTTGAAATACTGGGGCATGACCTCGCGCTCATAGCGCTTATGGTTGTTAATCGCGGCACCAAGATAAAAAGCCGTCGACTCCATACGACGGGTTTTTTTGCCTTTTTTCATCTTGAGCCCGGCGTTCATATCGGCGAACATCTCGAGCAGACCGATCGAATCGAGGTCGAAAACCCCGCCGGCAGTGCCCAGGTAGCCGCTGATGGGATAGTCGCCGGAAAGCGCGAGGATATTGTTGAACCCCTCGCTAGCTAATTGCCAGGCCCGGCCCTGAATCGCGTTGCGGTTCCAGTCTTTACAGGAAATGTGGATAATGCAATCCTGGCCGCGGGATATGAGGTCTGTGCCGAGGATGTCGGGGTTGATCATGGCGTTGCCGCCGGGATTGTCGGTGATGCTCAGGGCGTGGAAGGCCGGGTGTTCAGCCAGGCGGCGGGAGAGCGCCATAACCTTGCGGCCGTCGCGTTCGGTGATCAGGCCGCGCGAGGTTACCAATTCGACGATATGTACGAAGGTATCGGTCTCTTCGAGCATATGGCGCAGGGGTTTTTTCTGCCAGGCCCCAGAATAGTGATTCGGGGGATGCAGCGTGGTCAGGGACATCGGCTAAAGCGTCGTCGGCATTGGCTTGAACTGGCACCCTTCGACGAAGAGTTCGAAGAAGTCCGTGGTGGTCTCCAGTTCGATATGCTCGATGCGTTTGACTAGTGTTTCAATGCGCGCGCGCTTGCTTTGCGAGAGCAGTACTTCGCGCGCGCCTTGCGCGGCGGCATTGCCGACTTTGGCGATACGCTCTTGCGGCACGGCGGCCAAAAAGCCGATGTCGACGGCCGCTTGCGTGTCGACGTAGTTGGCGAAACCGCCGGCTAGATAGAGTGTTTCGACATGACCGGGGTCGAGGCCGAGCGCGCGCAGGACGATATACTGACCGCAGTAATTGGCGGCTTTGGCCTGGGCCAAGTTTGAGGCGTCGAGCCGGGAGAAGGTGATGCCGTGCTCGGGTACTAGTTCGAGTTGGCGTTTTTTCTCGGCGAAAACGCCCTTCGGGGTCATCAACTCATGGCGGCGCAATTCGGCCAAAAGATCGATCAGGCCGGAGCCGCACAGGCCCTCTGGCGTGGCTCCGGCGATTGTCGTGTATTGCCAGGTCTCGCCACTCCAGCGCATCGATTCTATTGCGCCTTCGTAACCGGGCATGCCATAGGTGATTCCGCCGCCTTCAAAGGCTGGGCCGGCAGGGCAGGAGGCGGCGACAAGGCGCCCCTCGTGTGCGATCACTACCTCGGTATTAGTACCGACGTCGACGAGCATTGCGCTTTCGCTGGTTTCGTCCATGTCAATGGCGACCAGATCGGCGGCGACATCAGCTCCCACGTGGCTGGCGATTAGCGGCAGCGAGTAGATACGGGCCTTGGGATTGGCGCGTAAGCCGATGCGTCGGGTTTTTTCGACGAGGCTGGTTGTTTCGCGCTGGCCGTCGAGATATTCATTCTCGATGAGTGACTTATAGGGCTTTTGGCCGATGGTCTGTACGTCGAGACGGAAGAGAATATCGCGCATTGTCGAGTTGCCGGCGACGACGATTTCATAGATCTCCTGCCGGACAAAAGAATAGCGCTCGCACAGCGCCTGTATCTCGTAGTTGAGCGCCTTGACCAAGGCTTGGCGCAACTCGCCGGTGTGTTGGCCGTCGTAGGAGATGCGGTTCATGATATCGCTGCCACCGAAGCGCTGTGGATTTTCGAACGAACTCAGGTGCACACTCGCACCGGTTTCGAGATCGACGAGGTCGACAACAACGGTGGTGGTACCTAAGTCGATTGCCAGACCGTAGAGGTGTCCGCGGAATTCGTCGACCTGTTCTTCGCCGTAGTAGACGGCTTGGCCGCGGCGTTTGACTACGGGATCTATATCGGTCGGGCGCTCGATCATCTGGGTTAGAATTTTCGGCGTGCGGCTGAGCGGTGAAAATTCAATGTCGACATCGGCATTTTCTATTGTAGCCTGACAAGCGAGGCGGAATTCGTTACCGAGGAAGTCTTCGGGGGGGGTCCGACCGTTGAGGGCTTCGGCGCCGCTCTTAATTTCGACGATGCACTCGTGACAGTGGCCGGTGCGCCCGCAGGAGGTGGGTACTCGGGTGCCGAGTTGGTCGGCGTAATCGAAGAGGGTATAGCCGGTGGTCAGCACATGGGAGGCACCGTCGCAGCGGACCTTGCCGTTGCCGGCGACCGCATCGCTGGGGATGGGGCGTAGGTCTTCCTGCCAGGCCGGGCGATAGTCGATTTTGTCGTCGCCACCGCAGTTGAGCAGCTCACTCTTTTCTTCTGGTCTACGCTGGTTGCGGCAGCCGAATTTAGCGGTGCACTGGTCAAAACGATTTTTGTACGGGCAGCGGTACAGCGCCTGCTCGTTGGCGTGGCCGGCCATGTCTTCGAGTATACCTGAGAGCCGGTCGAGACTCTCCTTGTATTTGGCCGGGTCGATGCGCTGCAAGGTGCGCCTAAGCCTCCGCCGCGCGTTCGGCGAGCAATTCTTTGGCTTTGGAGACGCAGTCGAGCGCGTCCTTGCCATAACCGTCGGCGCCCATATCGTCGGCAAATTCCTGGGTTACTGGCGCGCCACCGACCATAATTTTGACGTCATCGCGCAGATCGGCATCAATGAAGGCCTCGATGGTTTTACCCATATTGGGCATGGTAGTAGTCAATAGTGCCGACATGCCGATCAAATGCACATCATGTTCTTCGATGGCATCAATGAATTGGTCCTCGGAGGTATCGACGCCGAGATCGTGCACGACAAAACCGGCGCCGCGCAACATCATGATGCACAGATTTTTCCCGATATCGTGCAGGTCGCCCTTGACCGTGCCCATAACCGCGACACCGACCGGTTCGATACCGGAGGCCGAAAGAATTGGCTCGATATGCGCCATACCGGCTTTCATCGCCCGAGCACAGGCGAGGACCTCGGGTACGAAGATAAAGTTTTCGCGGAACTTGATGCCGACGATAGCCATGCCAGCGATCAAGCCGTTGTCCATGACCTCGGAGGCCTCGATGTTGTCGGTAAGGGCTTGGGAAGTCAGTTCGTTGACGGTCTCGTGGTTGCCGTCAATGAGGGCCGCGGAGATGTCCTGCATCCGTTCGCTAGCGTTCACAAAAAGGTTGATGATGCGTTCGATTTCGTCGGGCCGCTCAATAAATTCTTCGATCTCGTCACGGATGAATTCGTTGGCGATGTCTTTTAGCTCTGCCATGGTGGTAGCTTGTCTCCTAGTTGGAAGCCTGATCCCGGTGCCAGGTGCGCACGGTGCGGGAAATTTCCTTTAAGTTTTCGATCGAGGTTTGTAGCGGTATCGCGCATTCGGGGCCGACGAGCTGTACGCCGGCTTCGAGGTTGCGCGTCACTTCGGTATTGACGGCTTCCGGGCCCTTGGAAAAGAGGGTCTCGGGATTGTTGATATTGCCGACCAGCGAAATGCGGTCCTTGACGATATCCATCGATTCCTGCGGCGCGTTTTTGGAGTCGAAGTGAAAAGCGGCCATGCCGGTTTGCGCAATATACTCCATGCGGTCGACGGTGCGGCCGCAGATGTGCAGGATAATCGGCACCGAAAGGCGTTCGGCAAATTCGATGTGCATATCGCGCAGGTAGCGCTGGTAATATTCGCCGCTGACCAGGTCGCCGGTGGCGTGGTCAGGTAGGCAGAGCGCATCGGCGCCGGCGTCGATCTGTGCTTGGCCAAACTGGATAGTGATCTCTTTCATGCGGTCGAGGCAGAGCTTGGTCTTGCCCGGGTCGTCGAGTGACATCAGCAGGAAGGGCTCGACGCCAAAGCAGTGATAACCCTGCGACCACGGCCCCATGGTCTTGCCGACGATCGCGACCTCATCGCCGTATTCTTTGCGCAGGATCTTGATCGCTTCGGTGACGCAGGTGGTATCGGGGTGGGTGCACAGGTCTGCGGGAACCTTGATGTCGTCGGGCTCGCGCCAGATCGGCTCATTCATGCGTACGGTGGGCCAGTTATCCTTCTGCTCCCACTGGATTTTGCAACCCAGGGCCGAGGATTCCTGAATGATGGTGAAGACTGGCATGATGGTGTCGAAGCCCAGTTCGGTATATCCCGTCGCGGCCAAGCGCGCCATCAACTCAGGATTGCGGTTGGCTTCGGGGAAGGGGGCGTTGACGAGATCCATCAGTTCCACCGTTGCGACCGAGGTCGGGTTGCAGAGCGGGGTGCGGTCAACGGGTTCGCGCTTGAGGGCGGCGAGCACGCGTTGGCGGCTAGTCATCGAAGCGGTCATATGTAATTCCTTTATTCCTGGGCGCTGGGGGCGGCGAGTACGCCGCGCGAAGCCATATCTTCGGCCTCGCGCATGGCGGCACGCACATTCGGGGCGCGAACGAGCAGCAAGCCGATCAAATCGTCGTGTTCTTGGCTGCAGCTGAAGCGGGTCTGATTGGGTTGGCCATCTACCTCCTCCATTTCACCTAGACGCATTAGCCCCCTGGCGATCGTGGCGACGCGGCGCTCCGTTCCCTGGGCGTCATCAGCCGGTCGAGCTTCGTAAAGCCCGTTGCCGAGACTGGCGACGGTGATCGTTCCGTTGGACTTTTTATCGAAGACGTTCAGCGGTTGTGCTTCGGCGGGGGGCTCGGGCTTGAGTTTACAGGAGTCCAAGAAAACCCGGCGGGCGGCTAAGGGGTGTGCGTGGCCGCAAGGAAAATGCAGCAACCCTTCGCCGATAGCTTCCATGCCTCCGAGGGTCTGCATGGTCTGCCGCAAGCGGGCGAGGCGTTCATCTGCACCGGGTATGGAACTGTAGGTGTGAACCAAATAAGCGGGCTGGCCATCGCTGCCCGGGCTATAGAGTGCAATGGTTATATCGTGAAAATGCGGGTCCATCGAAACTAATTCGACGCGCGGTCCAAGATCCAGAGTTTGTGTCATGTGCATTATCCTCTTGACAGCAAAGAGCCGGGTTAAGTAAGCTTATACAAAATAGTTAATGGTCAGACCATCAGCAAATAGAATATTGGCTTTTGTGGAATATTTTTCGTAAATGGCTTAATAAACAAAGAGATGTGATATTATGCCACCTTCGCCGAAAAAAGCTGCTGTCGAAGTTAGTGAATCTATGCGTCCTGTACATCGCACTTCGGTTAGCGATGACATCGTCGCGCAATTAACGGATTTGATTGCCCGCAATGTACTCAAACCGGGTGATCGATTGCCGCCGGAACGCGAGTTGTGCAAGCAGTTTGGGGTTGGGCGGTCTTCCTTGCGCGAGGCGCTGCGTTCGCTCTCGGTAATGGGGATTCTCGACGGACGGATCGGCGAGGGGACTTTTGTCTGCGATAATAGTCAGTATCTAGAGAGGGCACTGCAGTGGGGGTTCCGGCTCGATGGCAAAAAACTGCAGGATCTCAGTGAGACGCGGTTGATGCTCGAGTCGCAGAATGTTTTTTTGGCGGCGGAACGGGCTACCGAGACGGACTTAGAGGCGATTGCCGAGGCGCTGGCGGGTATGGAAGGGGCGTTGCAGGACTGGGAGCGGTTTCTTGAGAATGACTTGCGCTTTCACCTGCTGATCGCGAAAGCTACACACAATTCAATATTGTATAGCTTGCTCGAAACGACGCGCAATCACCTGCAAGAATGGATCAAGGGCAGCTTATCCGAGCCGTCGCTGGCTGGGCCAAGGGCCGAGCTGTCTTTGCGGGAGCATCACAAGATTCTCGCGGCCCTACGCCAGCGGGACACCGAAGGCGCCCGTCTGGCGATGGCTGCGCATATTCGTTCGAGCGGCGAGGACCTGCAGGTCCAGGTCGGGGCTGATTAACCGTCGATCAGCGTGCGGTTGATAAACTCGGTAATGTCCTCGATCTTCTCCAGCTTAGTAAAAAGCAGGCTCTGGGCGATGCGTCGTGAGAGCCCGACGACGTGTTCGTCCTCGATCTTGGCGGGCTGGCGGCCGTCGGTTGCGCTTAAGAGCAGACAGCCCAAATCGTGCACGGCCTGTTTTTCGACTTCCTTGACCCCCTTATAGCTGGCCAACTGGAAATAGCCGTTCCAGAAGACGTTAATCGCCTCGAGATAGGCCGCTTTCTGGGTGCTATTCTGCATGGCTTTGACGACCATATCGGCCGCATAGAATGCCAGATCAAAGGTTGGGTAGCCGTAGTGGGCGGTGGCGAAGTCAACCAGATAGAGCTGGCCGTTGTTGATCCAGACATTGCGCGGTCTCATGTCCGCATGGACCAGGCAGATCGACTCTTTGAGCAGTCGGTTGGAACGTGCGGCAACGGCTTTTTTCAAGTCGGGGTAGGCGTTAACTATGTAATCGTAGTGTGGTTCGATGCGCAATTGCTCAAAGGCTTTGGTCTCTTTGAACATCGACTTGATCTCCGGCACGCCCGCAGTTTCGTTGTGTAAGGTGGCGAGTAATTCGCCGCACTGCACGGCGATTTGCAGGTCGATGCGGCCGGCGTGTAGGTCATTTTCCCAGAGCACGGAGTTGTGCGGCGGCGCCGTCGTTACCAGAATAAAATCCGTGCGGTCTTCGAGTATTACCTCGGGAATGATCTCTGGGGCGAGGAACTGCGAGAGGATCTCGATGCAGTTGGTTTCGGCAAAGATGCGTTTGCGGTCGAGCCACCAGCGCTCTTTGAGCTGTGCGCGGGAATGCGCTTGTTTGACGATCCAGGACTCGTTGGAAGTCGCAACGTAATAGACCCTATTTTTAAGGCCGTCGCCCAGGCTCATGACGCGAATTTGTGTACCCCGGGTGAGCAGTTTCTTGCGTTGTAAATAACCGGATATAGCCTTCTTCTCTAAATTCATCGGCTCCTCTTAGGGGGCGGTTTCAATGGATAGCAGCGGGTCGGCGGCCACTGCCTGGTCCACTTGCTCGGCGGCGTGATACGAGCTGCGGACCAGCGGACCGGATTCGACGTGGCGAAAACCCAGCTCTATGGCGAATTCTCGCCACTGGATAAATTCATCGGGATGCACAAAACGCTCGACTTGCACGTGTTGCGCTGAAGGGCTCAGATATTGGCCCAAGGTCAGGATAGAACAACCGACATCGGCGAGGTCGCGGATGCTCGTGGCGATTTCTTCCTCGGTCTCGCCAGCGCCTAACATCATGCCGGATTTGGTCGGGGCAGGGCTCAATTTTCGCGCGCGGTCCAATAGCTCCAGCGAGCGTTCGTATTGAGCTTGCGGACGCATTTTATAATATAGCCTGGGGGGTGATTCAATATTGTGGTTGAGGATATCGGGAGCCGCCGCCATAACGGTGCCGAGGGCAGTCCAGTCGCCTTTGAAGTCGGGGATTAAGACTTCGATCGTTGTATTAGGGCACTGGCGGTGCACGGCTTCGATCGTGCGGGCAAATATCTTGGCGCCCCCGTCGGGCAATTCATCGCGGTTAACCGAAGTGATGACGGCGTGGCGCAGATCGAGATAGGCGATGGCGGTGGCGACGCGTTCTGGTTCGTCTTCGTCCAGGATTTCGGGTTTGCCCGTCTTAATGGCGCAGAAACCGCAACTGCGCGTGCAAATATCGCCCAAAATCATAAAGGTGGCTGTGCGCTGGCCCCAACACTCGCCAATATTGGGGCACTGGGCGCTTTCGCAGACCGTATTTAGGCGCAGATCGGCAATTAGATTTTTAATATCTACATAGTTTGGATGGCCTGGTGCTTTGGCCTTAAGCCAAGGCGGCAGGCGTCTGCGTTTTAGGTTAGATGGCATAAGTGGACAGTTAATAAAATATTTAAGAGCAAAGAAGATCGGCTTCGCTAAAATAGCGAGCAAGCGTGCACAACATATAAACTAAGCTTCTGCCATGCCAAGATCAAGTCTTAGCGCGGTAGAGGTGTATGTATCTGAAATATAAATAGAAGTTTATGACCTTGACAATGATGGCTTGGCGATATTTGTCCGGCAGAGTGTAAACCACAAATAGGCCAGGGGTAGCAGTTTGCTGCTGCGGTAGAGTAGCGAAGTTCCGATAGCCCATTCGCGCTCGGGATCAATCGCTCCATAGCGGCCCGATTCGATATCAATAAAGATAAAAGGTGTCGGAAGAGCTATAACAGCGAACAACCATAAGAGCTTAGGGGAAAATGATTGCGCGTACAGGGCAATGAAGATGGGCAAGAGAAAGACATAGTGGTGCTCCCATATGTCTTTATAGACCAGAAAAAAGGTGCATATCCATAGGGCGATAATTTGTACGGGCTGATGGGGCCGATAGCGCAGTGTCGCGAAAAGTCCGATAAGCAGCAGGATCAACTGCGAGATATATATGCTTATCCACCCGGCGGCCGGTAGATCGTTTAGTGTGCTTAGTTCGGCTAGTGGGCGGTTGCATAACTTTGCAATAAGGCTAACTAGGCCTCCTTGTAAACCGAGATTACCGGCGTGGGTCAGGGCGCCTTTAATATGGCCGCCTTGGGTATTGCTTTGTATAAAGGCGGTAACGCTGTCTGGGTGGAGCATGAAATAGGGAATAGAACTCAATAGGCTGATCAGCAGGCCGAGGGCGAGGATGCGGAAGGCGCGCAGTCGCAGTAGGCCCGGCACGAGAATCAGGGCATTGGGTTTGACGAGTATGGCGCCGGCCCAAAATAACCCGGTCCACCGACCCTGGCCCCGTTCGAGGCCAACGATCAGCCAGAAGAGCAGCGATGCGGCCCAGAAGCTTACTTGCCCCATGTAGAGCTCGAGAAAATAAGGGGAATAGGCCAGCCACATAAAAATGGCGATACCCCGCCGGTATTCGTCGACCCAACGCCAGGTCAGCCAAAGATTAATGGCGAGAAAGAGTTCGGTGAAGCAGAGATGCAGGATATACGACGTGATGGGCTGGAAGAGGGCGAAGAAGCGGCCGATGGTTTGCGCGAAAGGAGGCAAGTAGCGGAAGCCAAAGGCACCTTGGACCGAATAGATATCGCGGCCTTCGGCTAAGGCTTGGCCCGCCAAGTAGAAAACGCCAAAATCAAAACCCCTGCGAGTATGGGATGCGTCGTTGAAAAAGGGGCGCAGAAAGTCGTTGAAAAGAGCGAATAGAAAAAAGGCGT
>Ga0209558_1001508_pt1 | contig 16919 bp, 18 predicted proteins | sample SaaInlV_150m_DNA_3_FD_184674 | JGI IMG/M metagenome (GOLD analysis project Ga0209558, IMG submission 184674) | Marine microbial communities from expanding oxygen minimum zones in the Saanich Inlet - Saanich Inlet SI074_LV_120m_DNA (SPAdes) (version 2) | ecosystem: Environmental > Aquatic >...
ATAATCAGAAGGGCGAGTTGGTATTCGAGGGGGACCAGAAGTGCTTGATCCGCAAACGGCCCCCCTCGGAATAACCAAGTTGATGCTGGCTAGCTGTTGAGCATCAAATTCGGCAGCCAGGTGATGGTTGCAGGCCAGGCCAAGAAGACGCCCAGCGTGATCACATCGGCGACGAAGAACGGCGCGATCCCCTTGAACACCTCTTGCAAGGGTATATCCGGTCTGACCCCGGCGACGACATAACAGTTCAACCCAATGGGCGGCGTGATCAGGCAGACCTCGCACATCTTGACGACGACGATGCCGAACCAGATCGGGTCATAGCCCAAGCCGATGACGGCGGGATAAACCACCGGCAACGTCAGCAACAGCATGCCGATGGCATCCATGAACATGCCCAAGATGACATAGAACAACAAAATGCAGATCATCGTCACGACCGCCGGGAAAGGCAGGCTGGTCACCCATTCGGCAAACACCGCCGGCAATTCGGCAAAGCCCATGAAGCGCACGTAAATGAGCACACCCCAAACCAATGAGAAGATCATCACCGTAAGGCGCGCGGTCTCCAATAACGCATCGCGCAGCGTCGGCCATTTCATGCCGCCAACCACCGCCATGATAAAGACCACGAAGGAGCCCACCGCGCCGGCTTCCGTCGGCGTCGCAAAGCCCGTGTACATGGACGCAAAGATCACGATGATGACGAACACGACGGGGAATGTGCCGGGCACCGATTTCCAGCGCTCGACCCAGGTGAAGCCGCCGACGGGCGGGCCCATGGTTGGATCACGCATGGCCATGATGATGATCAACGCGGCATAGATGAGCGCGGATATGACGCCCGGAATGAAACCGGCGACCAACAAGCGGCCGATGGATTCCTCGACGATAATCGCGTAGATCACCAAAATCGCACTGGGCGGAATGAGCGATGCCAGCGTGCCGCCAGCCGCCACCACGCCCGCAGCCAGGCGTTGCGAGTAGCCATAGCGGAGCATTTCGGGGATGGCGACGCGGGCAAACACCGCAGCCGTTGCCGTCGAGGCACCGGACACGGCCGCAAACCCGGCCGTCGCGAAGACCGTGGAGACGGCCAAGCCCCCCGGCACCCAACCGAACCATTTTCGTGCCGCGTCGAACAGTTTTTCGGTCATCCCGGCGTGATACGCCAAATAACCGATCAAGATAAACATGGGCAGCACGGACAGGGCGTAGATGGTGCCCTTGGCGTAGGGGATCATCCCGGCATTGCCGGCACCGCCGGTCCAGCCGACGATGGCCACCAACCCCAGCAAGCCGATAAATGCACAGGCGATATAGACACGCACGCCAACCAGAACGAGACCGATCAGGACGCACGACCCGATAATACCAATTGTAAAATCATCCATTGGCTTGGTCCTTCGCCTCGGCGCCGTTTAGGCTATGTTGATTTTCATCGTCGTCTTCACCGAAAGCATCACTAATTTCCTTGTCGGCGATTTCCGTGATCGCGGCCATGATCGGCACCGCAATGGGAACCGCATCTGGTGTGATAATTAACCGCCCATATCCCCAGGCCTGCAGGATCAGACGTAAAATCAAAACACTGAAGGCAATCGGCACCCACATCTTTGAGGGCCACGTCGGCAATTCCCGGTCGATGGTCGAATCACCCAATGTAAAGGCCCGGCCAAGCGCCGTGGTGCTGTAATAAATCAGAACGGCGATAATAAATAGGGCGATCGCTATCCCGACAAACTCGGCGATCCAAAGCGTGCGGCCTTTCATTTTTCGAACGACGAGCTCCATTCGAATATGGCCGCCGACACGCTGCATGGCGGCGATGGCCAAAAATGTAAAGGCGACCATCGACAGAGTCACGATGTCGTTGTAGCCCCAGATCGGCGCGTTGAAAATTTTTCGGCCAATGGCGTTTGCCGTGCCGAATACCATAAGCAAAAGAATAAATATTGCGGAAACGAAACTCAGAAAATCTTCGAGTTTCGTCAGGGCCCGATCCAGCGACGCGAGTGTTCCTGTCGCTTCGGGCCCGTCACTAGTTGGTTGCGTTCCTAACATGGAAACCCCCGAATGTAACCGTGCCGGAGTTCTTGATTTATCAGAACCCCGGCACGAGTTAGCTTTCAAATCACGACTTATCTTGCGACTCTTTTAGTTGGTCGCCGCCGTTTTCAGAACAAAGTCGAGCAGCCCTTTGGCGTCGAATTTGCCTTGGTTTTTGGCAATCCAGTCGTCGTAGACCGGCTGTCCGGCGACGGCCCGGAAATTCTTCAATTCGGCCGCCGTGTATTTGATTTCTTTCATTTTCTTGCGGAACTTCGGCAGGTTCTTCGCGTCTTTCGCCTTATAAGTGGCGGCAAGAACCTTATAAGCCTGCGCTTTGCTGTCGTTCATCAGCTCCTGGTACTGCTTCGGCAGTTTGTTCCAAGAAGCTATGCTGACAACGTCCGGGCAGTCGTTGGTTCCCGGTGCGAGGTTGGCCGTATACCATTCGCTGACTTCGTCGATCTTGTATGCCGCGTGGGCATAGCTGAACGGGAAGGAAATGGCATCCACGGCGCCACGGTCGAGAGCCTGATAGACCTCGGTGGCGGTCATGGTGGAGATCGATGAGCCGACTTTGCGCATGGCATCAGCCAAGCCGCCCAATGAACGCACGGTCAGGCCTTTCCAGCCAGCCAGCGTCTTCGGAACGGGGCCGCGACCCATGAATTCGTACTGCGGCAGCAATGAGCTCATGAGAACGAACACGCCCCACTTGTCGGCAAGTTCTTTCTGCGGGATCGGGTGCTTATAGACGGCTTCCGAAACCTTCATCTGCATTTCGGCATTGGCCACCGGCAGGAATGGCAGGTTCAGAACCATCATCGACTGCACTTTACCGGGATGATAGGCCCAGCAAACCTTGGCGGCATCAAAAACGCCGGCCTTCAGGTTATCGAGGTTCTGTTTCTTTCCGCCGAGCTGATCGCCGTAAAAGATTTTGATCTTGAAATTGCCACCGGTCTTTTCACTGACCAGACGGGCCATTTCATCAACGCCAGCCGTAAACGCCCGCTTTTTACCCCAGACGTTGAATTTCCAGGTGACTTTGGGACCCTTGACCATTTCGGCATAAGCCGACGTGGTGGCAAGTGCGCCCCAGGTGAATGCAGCACCGGCCAGGGCCGCTACCATCAGTTTAACGTGTTTCATTTTGGTTCTTTCCTCCCGTTTAGTCTTCGTAGAATGATTAAACTTGGTCATCTTCTCTCCTCCCACGCTTTATTTCAACGGCTTAGTTGGGCGATACCGTTCTTGAACGGCGGCGCGAGCGCTTCGTGCGATGCCGGACCGGCCAACGCGGCTTCGATCTCGGTCACCATTCCTTGCATGATCGGCGTATAGCGACCGACCACGTCGTTCAAACTCATCGCTTCGGCAACGACAATGACGTTCACCGATGCAATGACCTTGCCTTGTAAATGAATGGGAAGCGCGATGGCGCGCGTCTGCTTCATAAATTCCTGGTTCGACGTCGCATAACCGCGCGCCCTGGTTTCATCCAGCATTTCACGGACCGCAATGGGGTCGCGGGCCAAGCCGTCAAACGCATCGTCGGATCGCGCCAATAGGGCAATGATCCGGTCTTGATCCTCGGGCGGCAAAAATGCCAGAAAGGCCCGGCCTAACGCCGTGACCAAGATAGGTACGCGTGAGCCAACACTCCGATTGAACCATAAACTTTCGGGGTGGCGATTGGTATCAAGCAGCACCATGGCGTTGCCATCGAGAACAGCCATATCGGATGGCCAAACAAGCCGTTCGCGTACGGCTTCATGGATCGGCCGCGAGCGCGCCAGCAAATCATCATAGGCGCGGAAACCTTCGCTCAACGACAATGTTTTAGCGGTTAAAACGTAAGTCCGATCAAGCGGGTCGCGACTGACGTAGCCCGCATGAATAAGCGTTTCAAATAATCTGACGATAGTGGGCTTGGGAATGCCCGTCCGCGCGTGCACCGCGCCAATGCCAGCCTTGCCGCCCAAGAAATTCAGCGTGCTCAATACTTCAAAGCCGCGAACCACGGCCGTGACCGGCGTATAACTCGTCATGCTTCCCTGGAAACTCTCATTTCAATTCTTAACGAAATTTCATTATGCGAATCTTAACGAAATTTCATTATGCGAAATATAATTTCATAATTATATTGCACAGTTTCATCAAGGATGCAAATTGTGCGTCCCGCCGATCAAGGATCCAAGTCATGACGAACGCCGAAGGCCCGAAGACCGCCGCCACGAAGGAGGCACATTCCGGCAAATCCGCACCGCCGCTAACGGGTTTACGCGTGATCGATCTAACGTCGGTAATTTTCGGCCCGATGGCGACGTCCATGCTAGCCGAGCTCGGGGCCGACGTGATCAAGGTGGAACCGCCGTCGGGCGATATCATGCGCCATGTCGAGCCCATACGGTCACCGGGAATGAGTGCCATTTACATGAATGCCAACCGCGGCAAGCGCAGTGTCGTCATCGACCTGAAAAAACCTTCCGGCCGCGAAGCATTACTGCGATTGGCCGAAACCGCCGATGTCTTCGTGCATTCCATGCGCAATTCTGCGGCCACGCGCCTTGGCATTACCTATGATGACATCCGTGGGTTGAACCCGGCCTTGATCTATTGTTTCGCCTGCGGCTTCGGCAGCACCGGCCCCTATGCCGAGCTTCCCGCCTACGACGATATTATCCAAGCGGCTTGTGGACTTGCCAGTCTGGCCGGCGCCGCCGACGGAGAGCCGCGCCTGGTGCGTTCAATCATGGCCGACAAGACGGCCGGGCTTTATCTGTCCAACGCCATCATGACCGCCCTGCTGGCACGCCATAACACAGGTCTTGGACAATATGTTGAAGTGCCCATGTTCGAATGCTTGTCCGCGTTCATCCTCACAGAACATCTTGCCGGTGCCAGCTTTGATCCGGTTATAGACGGCCCGGGATACAAACGGGTGTTGTCAATGAGCCGCCGCGCGCACCCGACAAAAGACTCGTTCATCGCCGTATTGCCTTACACGTCGGCCCATTGGCAACGATTCCTCAAATTAATCGGTCATGATGACCTGGCATCCGCCGAGTGGGTGAGCGACGTCACGCAACGCAGCGCCCGGTTCGAGGAACTTTACGACCTTATCGCCGACGTCACCCCCACACGCACGACCGACGAATGGATAGAAGCGCTGCGCCGCATCGACATACCGGCCATGCCGGTCAATCAGCTGGACGACCTACTTCGCGACCCACAATTGGCAGCAAGCGGACTATTTGAAACATACGAACACCCGACGGAAGGGACGCTCCACGGCGTCACATCGCCGATCAAATTTTCCGATATGGATAGAGTGCCCGGATTTGCACCGGCGTTGGGCGCCGATACACGGGATGTTCTCAGCGAGATCGGCTACAATAATGAGGCGATCAATGTCATGAACCGCGATGGTTCGGTCATCTGCATGCAAGTTGACAACGAATGATGTTCGACGGGCCACAACGGACCGGGTAGAATTTCCAATCGAGGTTTGAAGCCAACTGATCGTTGAATTTTGACGCTCGGGGCATCATGGCTGCGCAACAGAGTGAGACTTATCTGCATTACCGCGCCATCGTCGATGCCGACGGTGTCCACATAAACACGTTCCGCTGCCGACCCTATTTCCGGGCGGTCGACGGGACTGTTTTCGGCACCGAGGTCGTGCTTGGGCACAAAGGCGATATCGAGAATACGGCGGCCCGGAACGCATTGGTTTTAAAGTTAGCGTTCAAAGCCCTGACCCGAGCCCGGACCCAAGGCGACGACGTCAAACTCATCGTTCCCATAAATTCCGTGGCACTTGCGAGCCGTGAGGGCCGGATCGTGATCCATCATGCATTTGAAGAGCTTTTGGAATCGCTCCGTTCGCTGATTATTGTTGAAGTCCTAAATTTGCCTGAAAAAGTCAGCATTGATTCCCTTTCAGACATTACGATCCCGATGATTCCCTTCACTCAGAATTTTATCGCGGAGCCGCACCCGGCGACCGAGGATTTTACCGTATTCGCCAACTGCAACTACCAAGGCATGATCTTCGATGTCTCAAGCTTCGGTGACGACATTCAGGTCCAACGCGACAAGCTTACTGATTTTTGGGCGGCGGCTACGAAAGCACGGCTGAAGCTGATGGTTCGCAATATCGGCGGCCAGGAAATCGCCGACATGGCGGTACGGCTTGAGGCTCAAGGAATGGATGGCTCGCTTTTTGGTCCCGACTCGACCCACCTCGGCCCCTTATCCACCGTCGAGGAATGGCCCGGCGTCGCCACATTACCAGCGTGACGGCCGCAGCGTTTTGGACACATTGCTGCCGCCAATAAGGTATACTCGCTTAATCAAGAATTTAGATAATTGGAATTATAATCCAGTGCAAATGGGTACGACCGCAGGAGCTTGGCATGACGACACGGCCGACCATCGGCATTTTGCTGGACTATCAAGAAGAGGGCGGCTTTTCATCGCGGCCGCACTACGCGCTTCGCTGTGGGTACTTCGATGCCATTTGGCGGGCCGGCGGCCTGCCGGTGGCCTTGCCCTATCTTGAGCAAGCGCGCGCCGATTATCTTGGCCTTTGTGATGCGTTGATCTTACCGGGTGGTTTTTACCCGTTCCCGGCAGCACTTTACGGCGACCCGGAACCCGTCGATGAAATTGTCCATCCACGCTATAGGTTCGAAGCCGAATTGGCCGCCCAGGCATTGACGGAGGATATCCCGATGCTGGGCATTTGCGCCGGCATGCAAGTCATCGCCGCGGCAAAGGGCGCAACACTGTACCGTGACGTCCGCGATGAATTGCCGACGGATATTGATCATTTGAATGAAAAACCCGCCGAAGAATACGCCCACGGCGTCGAAATCACGCCCGGCACCCGACTTCGTGCGTTGTTGGGGGTCGACGATCTGGCCGTCAATACAGCGCATAAAGAGGCACTGAAAGACACCGCCGACGGGTTGGTGATCAACGCCGTCGCGACCGACGGCGTGGTCGAGGGTATCGAACTTCCCGACCAGCGGTTCTGTATCGGCGTGCAATGGCATCCGGAGTTTTTTGCTGAACACAACGATCCGAATTTCAATTTATTTGCCGGATTGGTCGATGCGGCGGGAAGCCGCTAGTCGTGAAAAACATGGATGTCATCGGCGTTGCCGGATGCGGGACGATGGGGTTGCCGATGGCCAAACGGCTTTTGGCGGCGGGTGTCGAGGTTTGGGGATTTGACGTGCGACCGGCTGAGGAGTTTGGCACATTTGGCGCGCGCATGATCAATGATGCGTCTGAATTCCGGGCGCGCGTTGATACCGTCTTTTCTGTTGTCCGCGACCGCCACCAGACCTTTGATCTATGTGTTGATGATCAAGCGGTTTTCGTGGGCGCTGATGCACCGACAACGCTGGTCGTCTCTTCCACCTTGTCACCACGTATCTTGCCGGAGATCACCGATCTGTTGCCGGATGGCGCGATCATGATCGACGCGCCCATGTCCGGCGCGCCGGCACGCGCCGCCGATGGCACGTTGACGTTCATGGTCGGCGGGCCGGATAAGGTCGTGAGCCGGATGATGCCGCTTTTCAATGAAATGGGCACGGACATCCATCATTTGGGCGCCACCGGCACTGGAATGACCTGCAAGGTGATCAACAATTTCGTCGGCGTCACCGGCGTCGCCGCGGTCCGCAAAGCCATTTCAGCGGCCCGGGCGCTTGGGCTTGACCCCGCCGCGTTGCTGGACGTCATGAAATCCAGTTCCGGCGCCACCTGGTATGGCGACAACTTAGATCGAATTTCCTGGGCTCGAGAAGGATATGACCCCGCCAATACCATCGGCATATTGGAAAAGGACATGCTGTCATTTCTCGATGCCGTGGAAGGTGATCCGTCTGTAGGTGTCGATAGTTTCGGCGATGCCGTCCTCGATATTATTCGCGAAATGGAACCGTTAGAACTTTGATGATCAATCTACCGCCCGCCCTTATGTCGCCCCGGTTTTGGACAGTCTTTGGCGCGCTCACGTGCGGGTCGGGCGTCGCGCTCGGCGCTTATGGCTGGCACGGACTTGGCGGCGACACGGAAGCCCAAGACGTGTTCATGCTCGCCGTGCAATATCAGATGTGGCACGGCTTGGCGCTTTTTGCCGTCGCCTGGCGGTGCGACGTGACGGGTTCAGCGACGGGGCTTTCGGCAATCGCCGGCCTATCCTTTCTAGTCGGCATATTTCTATTTTCAGTCAATCTTTACCACTTCGCCATCGTCGGTGAGGTCCTGAAATCCGGGGCAGCGCCCCTCGGAGGATTTGCCTTAATAGCGGGATGGGCGCTATTGGGGTTATCGGTCATCCGCCGTCCCTGATTTTGCGATGGCGCGTTGCACAAAGTAGGGTTTAGCGGGGAATGACATCGACATGACAACACTACGACGACGCACCTATGAAGTCTTGGAGGCCGCCAAGGAAGACGATTCCTTGAGCCGCACCGTTGATTGCCTGCTGATCGTCCTGATCAGCCTAAATGTCGCTGCGGTTGTCCTCGAATCCGTTGCCGAATTGTCCGCCACTTACGGCGCGTATTTCTTTGTTTTTGAAATGATTTCAGTGGGCATCTTTACCGTCGAATACCTATTACGCGTCTGGTCGTGCGTCGAGAACGAAATCCTTACCTCTATGAGCCCGCTGAAAGTCCGGCTCAAGTATATGCGCACGCCAATGGCGGCGCTCGACCTGATCGTGCCTGTTTATTTGGCCTTCATCGTCAATATTGATCTTCGGTTTCTACGCGTCCTCAGGCTGCTGCGGATTTTCCGTTTGACGCGGTATGCGGCTTCCATGCGGCTTTTGGTCGATGTTCTTAAGCAAGAAGCCGCCAATATCGGTGCCGCGCTGTTCATATTGATGACCATGGTCGTGTTCGCGGCTTCCGTAATCTATTTGGTAGAGGCTGATGTGCAGCCGGATAAATTTGGCTCCATCCCTGACGCGCTATGGTGGGCGATTGTCACCATGACGACCATCGGTTACGGCGACGTGGTGCCGGTCACACCATGGGGCAAGGTTTTGGGATCGCTGATCGGGGTGATCAGTGTGGGGCTTGTCGCGCTGCCCACGGGCCTTCTGGCGTCGGACTTTGGCCAGGCCTTGCAACATCGCCGCCAGGAATTCGAGGAACTGATCAGCAATATTCTCGCCGACGGCAAGATTACGGCGGAGGATCATGACATTCTGCACGAGGCCCGCGACCGATTGGGTTTGAGCGACCGCGAGGCCGCCGCCGTGCTGAACGCAGCCCGCCAACGGCTTAAACACATGATCACGCATTGTCCGCATTGCGGCGAAGCAATTGGGCCGGAAGCCCCCTTGCCGCCCCGTTCACAACATTAGTTGTAATTTGCAGGTCTCGATCCGTTGTCGACTTAGGCAATCGCCCGAAGTCTGATCTGGTCCGGTGTCCAGATTGGGCGATGGGCCACCGGCGCCGCCAGATTGAAGCCACCCTTTGCCATCGTTTTGGCTATCGTCACCGCATGGATCATGACGGTCCGCCCGGCATGGTCTTGCACTAGATAGTTAAGCAGAGCGTGAGCGTGTTCAAACCTGTCATGTTGAATCGCACCGACGAGCGCAATAATCGCACGTTCATCAGCGCTGACATGATTGGACAACGGCGTCCTAAGCCGCAGCATGCGTCGTGCACCACCACCCAAGCCTTCTCCAAGGCTGTTCAGCGCGTTGGTAAATGACATGGCCAGCGCCGGCTTTAGGTGACGCCCGGCGTCCCTGATCGCACGCTGCCAATCCTCCCCACCCCGCAACCAACGCCGTAGCGCGCCGATCATAAATCGCTCGCCACGGCAAAAATCTGGCCACCGGCGGACCGCGCCACGGAACGATTGATCTCTAGATTCACTCACGCTGAACTCCTCACTTCCGACCAGAGAGAAAGTTTAATCCAAGTGCTCACTTAAATGCAAATGATTTTCATTCGCAAATTAATTGAACTTAAATTTATCGGATAGAAAACGCGAAAGCCGGCCCTTGGGCCGGCTTTCAAAATGACTGCTGATGCCCACCGCTATTCGCGGCAGACCGCCAAAGTCTTACGCAGCAGCACGAATCGCCGCGGCCATCACCGCGTCATCAACATGCTGTTCAAACTGTTTGAAATTGTTTTCAAAGCGCTGCGTCAGATCGCGAGCCTGGGTATCATAGGCGCCACCGTCGTTCCACGTATTGCGCGGGTTCAAGACGTCGCCCGGCACATCAGGACACGCCTGCGGCACCAGGACACCGAAATGCGGATCCGGCGATACTTCAACCTGGCCAAGGCTGCCGTTCAACGCAGCGTTCACCATCGCCCGAGTGTAAGCAATTTTCATCCGTTCGCCGACGCCGTAGCCGCCACCAGACCAACCGGTGTTGACCAACCAGCACTTAGCGCCGGTTTTTGCCATCTTTTCGCCCAGCAGCTGGGCATAGACCGTCGGATGGCGCGGCATGAACGGTGCGCCGAAGCACGTTGAAAACGTCGCCGACGGTTCCTTCAAGCCGCGTTCCGTTCCCGCCACCTTGGCGGTATAGCCGCTCAGGAAATGATACATCGCCTGATCCGGCGTTAACTGGCTGATCGGCGGCAACACACCGAAGGCATCACAAGTCAGCATAACGATGTTTTTTGGTTGATCGCCCCTGCCTGTTTTTGAGGCATTCGGCACCATGGAGATATCATAACTGACGCGGCCGTTTTCCGAGTACGTGGTGTCGAAAAAATCAAGCTCCCGGCTTTCGGGATCCATCATCACGTTTTCAATGATTGATCCAAACGAGTGGCAGAGATCAAAAATCTCGGGTTCGGCCTCATGGGTCAGATTAATGGTCTTGGCATAACAACCGCCTTCAAAATTGAAGACACCGTCATCGCCCCAGCCATGCTCATCATCGCCGATCAGAACGCGTGAACTATCGGCGGACAAGGTCGTCTTGCCGGTGCCGGAGAGGCCGAAAAAGATTGCCGCATCGCCATCAGGGCCAATATTCGCCGAGCAATGCATGGGCAAGATACCACGCGCCGGCATCAGGTAATTCATGATCGAGAAAATCGATTTCTTGATTTCCCCCGCATAGGCGGAACCACCAACTAAAATCAATTTCTTCGCCAGATTGACGACAATGAAGGTGCCGGACGTGGTCCCGTCAGCACCCGGATCGGCGTTCAGGCTTGGCGCTTGCAAAACGGTGAATTCCGGCTCGAAAGTGTCCAATTCTTCAGCCACCGGCTGGATGAACATGTTCCGTGCAAAAAGATTGTGCCAGGCGTTTTCGGTGACAACACGAACCTTAAGTTGGTTACCCGGGTGCGCGCCGGCGTAACAATTCTGGACGAACACGTCGCGACCGTTCAGATGGGCCAGCATCTTCGCATGCAATTGGCCAAAATGTGTTTCCGACATCGGCCGGTTCACATCGCCCCACCAAATATCATCTTTGGTGGTCTCTTCCTCGACGACAAATCGATCGTTGGGCGAACGCCCCGTATGCTCGCCGGTCAGCGCGATAAACGCGCCATGTTTGGTCAATTGCCCTTCGCCGCGCCGCATGGCGTGCTCGAACAGTGGTGCCGCGCTCAAATTCCAATGCGCGGTCTGGACGTTTTCCAAACCATGATTGCTCAGACCGAAGCTACTCGGCCGAAAACCCAAGTTATCCACGATGTACTCCCTGCATTTCCGCGACGGCATTCGCCACCGCGAAGCGGCTCAAACTCCATAGGCTGACATTTACTTGTCTCTTTCCGGACTCGCTATACTGAATTGGGGCGGCCAGCCTGCTTAACTATAACCCGGCCCGCTAGGGGGCCGCAACGCCGCGCGCATCGCTGGCCAGTCGGACGAAAACATTGCGCACATCTGGGGCATTTTTTACGCGCACAGGAAACCCAAGCCGCACAAATCGACCGTTCCGCTCGAGGTCGGCTCCGTCACAATCCACACCTATTATCCGCCAGCCCTGGCCACGGCGTTTCAACAGGTTTTGGGCATAAAGATCAACGGCATCAGCGTGATCCGCATTCATATGAGCGGTAATACCAGCTTGCGCGCCAGCCAACGCTTTCGCCGCCTTGGCTTCGCTCTGCACATGACGACCGGCCAGCCATTGCGCTTGGGCGAACCCGCCGACCCAATGGGCGCGCTCAACGCTCATCCGATAAAAATTGAAGTCACCAAAGCCGGCATACATCTCGGCCTCGGGATGCATCGCCAAAAACCGCTGGGCGTGTTCGGATTTATGGGTTCGCCGGACTTTTCCCATGACCGTAACGCGCGGACTGCGCTGCGGGTTGCGATGGCGCGTCGATTGGTGGAACAAAAGCGAGGCGCGGTTATCGGCATCAATATTGCGCGTATGATCTGAAAGTCCGGACAACAGCAAAATTGGGCATCCCGCTTGATCTATCGCCACCGTAACCAATGATCCGTAGGGCCAGTTATCGGCAGCGGCTTGTCCGGTTGAGAGCATCGCGTGGCGCTGTGCGCGCATGAGAGCGCGAATTTCCCAGCCAAGTTCTTCGCGAGCTAATGCCATTGCCGATATCCTATAAGCACCGCAGCGCTTATGCCGTCTCCTCAAATCTATCGAGGAAATAGCCACTGAACCCGCCAAGCGCGATCCAGAACAGCCCCGTGACCACCAGTGTCGCGACCGCAAATTGCGCCGCCAATTCCGCCGGCACGGCACCCGGTTCAATAGGCGGGTGCGGTGCGCCGATGACATGGGGGACCAAAATCAATCCTGCCGCGACGACCTTCCAAAGCGCCCCGTCAACGAAGAAGATCACAGCCAAGGCAACAGCCGTTGCCGCTGCCGTCCCGAGCCACCATGTTTGACGGGCCGTCAATTCGGCGGCGGCCATGCCCGGTAGTTCCGGCGACAGCCCGAATGCCGGCGCCACATAAAATGCGGCATACCCGCATAGGCCCCAGACTATGCCACGCCGCCAACCAGTTTCCCTGCCGCTCAGCACCATGGCGCCAATCAGCACGAAAGCAAATCCGATAGCAGTGATGACATCCGACAACAACGTGAAGGCGTTGCGTTGAAAGCTGCCGTCTGGTGCCCATTCCTCGGCAACCGCCGCATTATCGCCATGCGCATGTTCTCCATGGCTATGGTCTTTTGTCGCTTCGGCAGGGCCATGAGAATGACCTCCGCCTTCGTTGGTCTCATAGACCTCAGCATGGACGATCAACGGCGTGGTTTTCCACATGTGGCCCGCAAACACGAGCACACCAGCCAGCGCTCCAGCAAGGAGCGCTGACATCACAATCCGGATCAGCATGTTAACCCCTTAGTGGCAGGGGAACGCAAAAGCGTGGCGAGCGTCGTGCGCAGCGTTGTGGATCGTCGACGAATGCGCGAAACCGGCACCCATAACGACAAAAATACCAAACATCAAAGCCAGCACGGCCGGCAGTTTGGTCGCTGTTTTCGTGGTCGCCGCTTGAAATTCTGTGGTCGTCTGTACTTTTTGCATGTCCATAACCCTCCGTTACGGAATTCATCAATATGCCTTGAAATTCCCCCAAGGCACGGCTCAACTCAGACGGCAGGTCTCCTGGCTTGCGGGTCAAAGCTGCGATCCGGCCTTCCCGGAAAATCGGTTTCCCGATAATCCAGTGGCGGTTCGGAATCGCGCTCACCGCTTACAGTTGCGGGGGCAGCCACGGTTGCAAATTCCCTATTTGGGTCAATTCCACCCGTGTTCCCTTTTAAACCCCAAGGCTTTGTCGCCCTTGCGGGGCACCATCAATGAGGCATATTACGTGTACGGTTGATGAAGGGTCAATGGCAATTGCACTGATTTCTGCCCTAATGCGGCTATAATTTCGCCATAAATGGCCTTTAGATGGTGCCATGACATAAGCTCATGGCATAAAAAGACGAGAAAGGTTCGATCATGTCCCAAACCATCGCCCTGGTTGACGACGACCAAAACATCCTGGCCTCGCTTTCCGCGGCCTTGACCGACGAAGGCTATAGCGTGGAAACCTACGCTGACGGTGCCGAGGCGCTTGAAGGATTGGGCCGCCGCCCCGCCGATCTGGCCATCCTGGATATCAAGATGCCGCGCATGGACGGTATGGAGCTGTTGGGCGAATTACGCCGCCGCGACAGCCTGCCGGTGATCTTTTTGACATCGAAGGACGATGAAGTTGATGAAATCATGGGGCTGCGCATGGGCGCCGATGATTATATCAAGAAACCGTTTTCACAGCGCCTTTTACTGGAACGCGTCCGCGCCGTGTTGCGCCGCCATGAAGAATCCGGCAAGGACACCGCAAGTGATGAGGTGATGCGTCGTGGCGAAATGGTCCTCGATCCGGTCCGCCATCTTTGCACCTGGAAGGGTGGCGAGGTCAATCTGACCGTGACCGAGTTCTTAATCGTCGAATCATTGGCGCGCCGTCCGGGACACGTCAAAAACCGCGATCAACTTATCGACGCGGCTTATGGTGAAAATATCTATGTCGACGACCGCACCATCGATAGCCATATCAAGCGGCTCAGGAGAAAATTCAAGGAAGTCGATGATGATTTTTCGGAGATCGAGACCCTGTATGGCGTTGGCTACCGCTACAACGCAGCCTGAACCGGCGGGGAACGGGGGACATGGGCGAGACCGGGACTAAAGGCGGCGACGGCAATCCCCCGCGCCCACGCCCGGCGCGGTCACGATTGATGTCGCCAATTACCCGGCGCATTCTGGCCATCAACATTCTGGCGTTGGGATTTCTTGGTGCCGGCATTCTGTATCTCGATGAATACAAAGAAAACCTGATCGACGCTGAGCTGACGGCGCTCGGCACGCAGGCGGAAATGTTCGCCGTCGCCTTGAGCGAAGGCGCCGTCGCGCAAACCGCATCCGGCCACTACCGCGTTTCAGAAATATCCAATCAGATGGTACGCCGGTTGGTGCAGACCACCAGCAGCCGAGCCCGGTTGTTCGGCACCGATGGCCGGTTGATTGCAGATTCGCGACGCCTTGTCGGCCCCGGCGGCATGGTTTCCATCGAAGAACTACCACCGCCGGAGGATCCTGAAGGCCCGCTCGGGCGCGCCCTGGAATTCTTCGAACGGATTGTCAATAAAGTCACGGGAGCGCCGCGCTATCCTGCCTATGCAGAGAATTCTCGTCAGCATGCCCGCGATTATAGCGAGGTGATCGCCGCCCTTTCCGGCGAGTACGTAAAGGTCGTCCGCAGTGCCGGACGCGATGTTTTGTTGCTTGGCGTCACTGTGCCTGTACAACGCTACAAGCAAGTTTTGGGCGCCCTTCTGGTGACCAAAGATTCCAGTGGCATCGACGCGGCGCTCTATGAGACACGGCGCGATATTTTAAAGGTCTTCGCGGTCGCCTTGGCATTGACGGTGATGTTGTCGATTTATCTCGCCGGCACCATCGCCAGGCCGCTAAAACTTCTCGCCGCCGCTGCCGAGCGGGTCCGTGCCGACCACAGCCGTCAGCATAAAATTCCCGATATGGCCGGCCGCGACGATGAGATCGGCGAGTTGGCCGCGACCTTGAAGGATATGACCGAAGCCCTGTGGCAGCGCATGGATGCCATCGACCGTTTTGCCGCCGACGTCGCCCATGAAATCAAAAATCCACTGACCAGTTTGCGCAGCGCCGTTGAAACGGCCGCGCGGTTGAAGGACGGTGACCAGCAAAAAAAACTCATGGCGATTATTCAAGAAGATGTCGTCCGCTTGGACCGTTTAATCAGCGATATTTCAGATGCTTCCCGGTTGGATGCGGAATTGTCACGGGCCGAAAGCGAACCGACCGACCTTGCCGGCATGCTGGCAACACTTGCAGATATTCACAACACAACGGCGTCGGACGATGTCAATATCGGGGTTGAGCGGGTTGATGGCGGTGGAGAACTTCTGATCAATGGCATTGAGGGACGGCTCGCCCAGGTTTTTCGGAACTTGATCACCAATGCGATCACCTTCAGCCCGGCGGGCGGCGCGATCACCCTGACGATCAGCCGGGAGCAAAATATGGTTCGGATCGATGTCGATGACGAAGGCCCCGGCATCCCGCCCGGCAACGAGGAGCGGATATTCACTCGGTTCTACACGGAGCGTGCCGAAACTGAGAAATTCGGCACCCACTCCGGCCTGGGCTTGAGTATTTCCCAACAAATTATCAACGCCCATGGCGGCGATATTTCCGCGACCAATCGCCTTGATGCGAACGGCGATGCGCTGGGCGCGCGGTTCACTGTACGCTTGCCCGTCGCATGACAATACCCCCCACCCCAACGGAACAGATTCACGCCACCTGCGTCGCCGTCGATGGGATCGGCGTCCTCATCCGTGGTCCGTCCAGAAGCGGCAAATCCGATTTGGCGTTGCGCCTTATCGACGGCGGCGCTGAACTGGTTAGCGATGACCGCGTTGATTTAACGCGCACGGATGGCAGTCTTTCCGCCGCCCCGCCGGCACCGTTAGCGGGGCTCATGGAGGTTCGCGGGATGGGTATAATGCAACGCGGATTTGTTGATCAAGCCAATGTGCGCGTGGTTATTGATTTGCGTCCCACTGCCGAAATTGAGCGCCTGCCCGAGCCTGCGGAGGCGGAAGTGTGCGGTGTCCGATTGATGGTTTTCCACATTGACCCGTTCACCGTCTCTGCGGTGGCAAAAGTCCGTCTTGCCGTCAACATGGCCTCGGGTTCTATAATACGAACCAATGACTGAACATGATCCCATCGACAGCCCGGCGCGTATCGTTGTTGTCACCGGTGTATCTGGCGCCGGGAAATCAACAGCCCTGAAAGCGTTCGAGGATCTTG
>Ga0209558_1001534_pt1 | contig 16748 bp, 16 predicted proteins | sample SaaInlV_150m_DNA_3_FD_184674 | JGI IMG/M metagenome (GOLD analysis project Ga0209558, IMG submission 184674) | Marine microbial communities from expanding oxygen minimum zones in the Saanich Inlet - Saanich Inlet SI074_LV_120m_DNA (SPAdes) (version 2) | ecosystem: Environmental > Aquatic >...
AATGGTTTTGGTCGGCAATCGTAGGGCTCGAACAGGCAGGGGGGTAAGCGCCTTCTTTTCATACTCTGGCGGAACAATGCTGCCATTAGAACCGAAGTGGCAAAGTGCCCAGGCAGCCCCCGGCGTTCCAGCCAGTGCGGCGCGTGTTTGAAAGCCCAGGCGCTCGGCCCCTGCAATAAGCTTGTTTAGTAAAGATCGTTCGCCCCCCAACAAGTGAGCGCATCCGCTGATATCCAGCCAGAGACCCTGTTCATCATCAATTCCCACATGAGGCGTGAAACGGTGGCACCAGCGGGCCAGACGTCGCAAAAGCTTGGCGTTAGCCGGAATGTCATCTGCTCGGGTCACCAATCCAGGCAGCACGGCGCGGGCGTCGGCCAAGGTCATGCCGATGTGCACGCCAGATTGCTCCGCCGTTTGGTTCGTATTTACGACGAACAGACGACCTTGGGCTTCGCGGGTGACCGCCATGGGAATATCCAGGGGGGTGTTCGTTCGAAGCGAGGGATCACGCCGCGCTATTCTGTCGGTCGCCAATCTGGGAAACCAGATGGAGATAATGCGTCTTTTCATGCCCCATATCTTTCTTATTTATTTGCTTGTCTGGTGGCCAAAGAACATCCCAAGTCCCTGCACCGCCGTTTCGGGACCGGGTTAATTCCAACCGCCATGCGCCTCCCCAAGGTGAATCTCTATCGGGAGAGGGGATCGCGCTCACTTGCCAGCGGGTGGTGCAAGCGTTGGGAGCTAAATTTCGTTGGCCCAAAATCAGCCCCGTCGCCCCTTCCGTTCCTGCCGTTAGTTGCAGCCGTCGGCTCGCGGTCAGGTCCAAGGGGCGAGACGGCTCCCCAATCACCAACGCAGCAGCCCCCGACTTCAATCCTTCTTCCATCGCCCACAGCATATCTTTCAGCGTTTTGCAGCAGGCGATGGTTAGTCGTTCTGTGGCGACTCCCATCCCGGCCAGTCCAGGCGCAAAGGGATGGCGAGCTTGTTTGCCATCGACACACCACAGCACGGGCTCTTTAAGCTGTGTCGTGAATTGCGTCGCTAACATTGCCGCGAAGCCATCCGCGGCCGTGCCTGCAACCTCATGCAAACACCCAAGCGGCAAGCCGTTCCCGAGTGTTTGGTCTATGGCATCACCGTCCAAGGACAATGAAGAGGGCACGCCATCCTTGCTGCCCCGCTCAAGGGCGGAAATTTGGGTTTTTAGGGCACTCACTTCCGGCCCTGGGGTGTCCAACATCCTCCTGCTCCCAGATTTTGTTCTTGTTTTGTTCTAATGCTTGAACAAAAAGGAGTCAAGTTTAGGGTCGCCCAAGGTCGCCGAGAGTTTATTTAGGAGTATGCAACACCGACTTCGCCATTGATGTAGCCATTACAGAAGGTTGCATCACTGGCCATGGCTGTAAGGCGGGCACTCACTTCCGTGGTCTCCATACGGCCATCGGCGACAGCGCGGAAGGTTTCCGCCACGGCGACCATGTCCATGCTCGCGTGTGGCGATAGGCGAAAGCGGTGAATTCCTGAAGCCCTCAATTCTGGAATTGAGGCGCTCAGGTCTGCATAGGCATGCGACAGAGTCTGCACGCCATTGACGGCCAAGAAGGGCTCACCATCAAGAGTTTCGACAGCCATGCCATCAGGGTCCTGAGAGCAGACGAACTGACAACTGTCTTTGTGCAGGCTATGGGAACGGGCATGATAACAGCGTGCTGAAATCGCTAACGGCAGGCGGCCGAAGACCAGTACTTCCAACTGAACAGGACTATCTTTGGCAAGTATCGTGAGAGCCTGCTGGCTCAGTTCAACCGGCAGGCACACCGTTTTTGCACCGTTGTTGGCGAGATAGGAGAGGGTGCCTTCGTTGTAGACGTTGACGTAGGGACCGACGGCATGGGGCCTGCCAGCTAGCAATGCCGTTGCCGAGATGTCATTGGCCTCAATCATGATGTTCGAATCATCCATAGCCGCAGCCGAGCGAATGCTTGCCATCTCACGCTTGTTCATGATCAGCGCCAGGGTGGATAAAACAACGCGCTTATCAGCCTTTTGCAGGCGTTCAATGACCTCAGGCAGATATTGATCGTAGAAAGGCGCACGCTTGGAGCACACCACCTCACCGACAAAGACCTCGTCAACGTCGGCCTCATCAGCGGTGCGAAAATAGAAATCCCGCCAGACCTCTGGCGTCCAGTGGAATAACACTGGGCCCATCACCAAAGCTGTCATCTCGTTCCCCTTATCGCCAGGTTTTATCATAGGCCCCGGAGGTCTTTCGTTGCCCCTCTGCAATGGCTGTTAGGTCCGAAGCCTCCACCATGCCATCTGCCAGCGAGTCGACAGCATGACGAAAGGATGAAACAACCTCGGCAATGTAGGCTTTGCCCCGTTGGCGGCCTTCGATCTTTAGCCCAGTTACACCTGCAGCTGTCAGTTCCGGCAAGATAGAGGCCGCATTCAGGCTGACCGGGTCTTCGAATAAATAAGAGGCAGTGCCCCGCGCAACGAAACGGCCTTTACACAAAGTCGGATAGCCGGCGGGTTCATCTGCTTCAAAGGCGTTGATGGTGAAGTCACCCAAGCGCGATACCATGCGGTCACCATCTTCTTCATAGCGCACAGCACAGGCCGGCGAACAAACACCGTTGGTGTTGGGAGACTGGCCCGTAACATAAGACGATAGCGCACAGCGGCCTTCAGCCATCACGCACAGGCCGCCGAACACAAAGACTTCGGTCTCGACAGATATTTCCTTATTCAGGGCAGCAATCTCAGCAACACTAAGAACACGCGGCAGCACCACCCGTTTAATATTAAAAGCCTGTTGGTAGAAATGGATGGTCTCTGGATTTGACGCAGCGGCCTGGACCGATAGATGCAGGCGCAAGCCAGGGTGTTTGTGAGCCGCGTAATCGAGCAATCCAATGTCGGCTAAGATCACGGCATCAACTCCCAATCCCGCGCCGTCATCTACTGCTAAGTGCCAGGGCTCCGGGTTTCCCGCCGTAGGAAAAGTGTTAATGGCCAGATAAATTTCACAATTCCTGGCGTGGGCATAGGCGATGCCTTGTTCCAATTCAGGTCGGCTGAAATTCAGGCCCGGGAAATTACGTGCGTTGGTCTGGTCGCGAAATCCGAGATATACGACATCAGCACCGTTATCGACCGCGGTTCTCAACGCGGCAGGTGTTCCTGCGGGACATACAAGTTCAAGAGTATTTATCATTGCACCTTGGTATTAGGGGTTTGCGAGGAGGCTCTGAGCAATTCAAGATCGTCGCGTAGACGTGCATAAATTCTGCCGCCTAAGCCCAGGGCTTGGCGTGCCGGAGGGGCAAATGCGCCTAAGGACTCGAGTATATCGTCGATCAGATTGATGCCCGCATCATCAATTGCGTTTCGTAGCGCAACCACCGCCTCGGTATCTCCTTCGATCTTTAAGGCCCGTGAAAAGAACAGCGCATCGCCATCCAGGCGACCTTCCATCAGATCGATCAAAGTGAGAAGGGGCCCTCGTATCACTGCTGTGACCTCTTTGGTTGCCTTGCGGCCCGCAGTTAATCTGGGATGTTCAGGGGTTGCATCAAGCACAAATGCTAATGGTAAATCGACGGGGTCAATGAGGAAGGTTGGATCAGTCAGGTCGGATAGTCGTTCGAATAACCCAGGGTGGCGACGAAGAAGTACCGTAAAAATTTTGTTTAGAAAGGGCTGTAACAGTGCGGGCGGTAGTGGTCTGGCAACAATACCGGCGAGTAAAATTGGAGAGAACGGAGGCGGATTTTTATACGTAGGGAACACGGTGTGACTCTATCCAACAGCTATATGAGCCTATTGGGTAACACGAAGGCTGCATATTGAATTTGATCTGGATCAATAGAGCCAAAAAAAGAGGCGGCCCGAAGACCGCCTCTTTCAGAATGTAGGTTCGAAAAATTCCGTTATTTGACTGGATAGTCAACCGGGAATTTGTGACCCAATTCTTTTTGGTACTTGATATAGGCCTTCATAATTCTGCCCATATTAATACCTTTCTTTTTCGAAACAGCCGCGGCCCGTTCACCCGGCCAGTTTTTCAGGCGATTTGCCCAAGCAACTTTAGCGGCAGGGGCAATCGTCCGGATCTTAATTCCAGCACCCTTTAGCTTATCGATCCCCCAGTCGTGATCATTCTGGGCTGCAATCAGTGACTTGGTTTCATAGACACGAGCAACTTCGTCGATAATCTTGACGACTTCCTTCGGCAATTTCTTGCGGACCTTAAGTCCCATGGTCAAGGAAATCTGCGTCACCGCACCAAAATCAGTAACGGTGTAGGTGCCGCCCTTGGTTGCCTGATGAAGCTTCAGTTTGAAATCCGTATCCGGGAACAACACGATACCTGCACCAACGCCAGTTTGTAGCTGCTGGGCAGCTTTCGGAATGGTCGTCCGAACAGGAATTGCACCCTTTACCCAAGGCAGGTTCGGGCCAGCGGCCAGAATCTTTTTGCCCTTAAGCTGTTCAAACTTGGTCCAATCAAACTTGGTCAACAGACCGTAGTTGTTAAACCCGGAAAGCGCGATCAACTTTTGCTTATAGCGTTTTTCGTAATCCTGCTGAATTGCGGGGAATTCATCGACAACGCGGCGAAATGATTTGAGTGCCTTAACTGCATCGGGCTCGCCAAACGGCACGTAGTAGCCCAAGTTCATGGCCATGGCTTTATCGTCATCGAAGCAGACGCACCATCCACCGATGTCCAATCTACCGTCCTGAACACCTTCCAAGGTGTCAAAAACTTTTACGACCTTACCGAAGTAGTGCTGCTGAAACTTCAATTTGTATTTCGTTTCTGCTGCAACACGCTTAACAACGTCAGGCGCAAATTGCGTCTTCATAAACTTCGTGTAGGTCAGAAAGTCCGGATGACCCGAGCCCATACGCAACGTGATGTTGTTGCCGTCCATTTTAAGAGCTTCCGCGGTGTTGCCAAACGCAAACATAAGCGCTGCTGCAGCAACCCCAACCAAGCCAATTTTATTCATCGTACGTTTCACTGTTTTTACCTCCCAATAAAATTATTAGCTAGCTGCTAATTTTCGTGCCAAATCCTAGGGTGTCAGTCTTTCAAATGCAAGTTGCTCATAGTCCATTCACATTAAGTTGAGGGCACACTCACATTAAATCGAGGACATTATTGTGGCAAAAAAAGGCAACACCGTGGCAGGGTTTAGAGGCTCTAATGAACCTTGGGGGAAACGAAATAGTCTGATCGGCTGGCGGAACGAACTTGGACCTGCATGGTTTCACCATCGCGGAGGATTTCCATCGGCACATCTACTCCAGCATCGCCGCTGGCCCATATGTAGCGATACATTTCGACCAATTCATTTACCGGCCTGCCGGCGATTTCTAAAATCAGATCGCCCGCTTCGATACCTGCTTTCTGGGCAGGTCCACCATTGGCCAGACCTCCAATCATTAGATGTTGGTTGACCTCTGCCGTCAGAATTCCCAACCAGGGCCGGGTCGGCCGGTTCGGTTTTCCATACATCAGAAGATCGTCCATGATGGGTGCCAGCAGATCAATGGGAACGACCATGTTGCCATTCATGGGTGTTTCATCGCCTTGGGCCTGTTGAACGAATAACGAGCCAATTCCCCGCAAGGTCCCATCCATGCCAATCATCGCGCCGCCGCCCCAATTGGGATGAGCCGGGTTGATGAAAATCGCCTTATCCAAGACGTATTCCCAATAACCAGCAAATTCACGGATTGAGACAATTTCGGCGGTCATTGAATTCTCGCGACCGCCACTGCCGGCAAAAACAACAGGTTCGCCTTCATACAATGATGAGGAACTGCCAATTTCCAGCGGCTTAATATCCAGACGGCCCATGGCTTGGACAAGTCCCAAACCGGTTTCCTGATCATAGCCGACGACATGGGCGGCACATGCCTTGCCATCGTTATCCACGACCCAAACAGCTTCTGCCTCGGTAATCAAATAACCAATGGTTAAAATCAGTCCATCGTCGCGGATCAGCACGCCATTACCTGCACGTTCGGTACCAAGAGTCTGCGCCGTGAAGGCGTTTTCCGGGGTGCGCGACGTCAGCGACACCACAGCCCCAAGGGTGCTAGCAAGGTCAAACGACACGTCCTCCTGTTTGGGCCGCGTCACGATGTCAAAATCTGGGCTATCAAATTCACTCATGGGGGAAATAATAATGCTTCATTGCGCGCTGGACAAATTATTATATTTTCTGTTCCTGTGAGGATGAAAAATTTAGGATACCCCAATGTACACACCCCCTGCCTACCGGCAAGAAGATCCAGCCGTTCTGCATGATCTGATTGATGAATTTGGCTTTGCGACCTTGGTGACGCTTGGACCTGAGGGCCCAACCGCAAATCATATACCAATGCTAATTGACCGGGGAGAAGGACCCTACGGCCGTTTGCGCGGTCATTTGTCCAAGGGCAACCCGCAATTTTTAGAAATGCGTTCGGAGGTTCCAGCGCTGGCGATATTCCAAGGTCCTCATACCTATGTGTCTCCCAACTGGTATCCGTCGAAACAGGAACACGGCAAGGTTGTACCGACCTGGAATTATGTTGCCGTGCACGCCACCGGGCCATTGACGGTGATAGAAGATGATGAGGGGTTGATGAGGATCATCGACGATCTGACCCGCAAGCATGAACAAAATTTTGAAAATCCTTGGAACATCTCTGATGCTCCAGACGACTATATCCAGCGCATGCTAAAAGGCATTATTGGTTTTGAAATTCAGATTGGAAAATTGGAAGGCAAATGGAAGATGAGCCAGAACAAACCCAAGATTGAAGATCGTCGGGGGGTGATTGAGGGTTTGAATGCAAGTGGAAACCTCGCCGATGGAGAGGTCGCTGCGATTATGAGTAAGATTTTAGAAGATTAACTTCGGAAATGGAGGGCGGTGAGAACCGACCGTAAAAAGGGTTAAGGGAGTTGGGGGATGGGGGAATTTAACCCTTGGGACATTTACGGTCGGTCGCTCACCTTCTGGGAAGCTGGTTAGGGCACCTCGTTATGGTGCGCACTATTATTTGAGGGTAAAAGCAGATGCGTGGGAGGTGACATGGCTGGAGTGGAGCCGCCAAGCATTACTTCTGTGAAATTTTTTAAGATCGTACGAGCATCACCGGCGACGTCTGAGACGTCGTTCGCAGCGTGCGACTGTTCTGTGTAACTAGGACTGGTAATGTACGTCATTCTGACGTCTCCCGAAACCAATCCCCCCAATAAAAATTGTAAACACCAAAGGTTGGCGCTTTTTGCGCCGTTGGGACGATTATACGGGCCGTTCGTTACCGAGTTGTTAAGAAGATGCTGAATCTTTGATGGGCGGGCCTTTTAATTCGACAGTATTGCCCTCGGGGTCGTTTAAATAGAGCGACGGGCCATACCCCTTCGCGCCAAACCGGTCGCCAAAGCCCGTCGTTTCTACACCGTGAGATTTGAGATAGGCCTGAATGGCCTCGCCATCGAAGGGCTCCACCTGAAGGCAGAAATGATCCATGTTATGGGCTTCTGTACCTGGAAGGGCGCCTTTCTCGTTAGATAATCTTCCGCCGGGCGTCAGAATGTCGATTTGAGAATTTCCGGCACGAAGTTGTGTCAGGCCAATTTCAGGCCCTGTTTGGCGGTCAATGGTGCAGCCAAGGACATCGCAATAAAATCGGATTAATCGTTCTGAGTCATGGGCTCTGATGACGACATGATCAAGTCCTATGAGTTGAATGACAGAATCAGCCATGACCTTATGCCCACCTGCCCTGGACTATGCACGTCTCATTCTAGAGGCCGCGCCACCACCTGGGTTGCCTTTGCCGGTAAACAGGTGGCCCGAAGGCAATTGAGTAAAATCATCGGCATCCAGGGAAGGTTTTCCAAATAAGAAACCTTGGACGTAATCAATGCCGCATTCTTTGACGAAATTGAAATCAGTATCGTTTTCGATCCATTCGGCGATGGTCTCAACACCCATTTTTTCGCAAAGGTCAGCAAGTGCCGACAGGAAGGCTTTTCCTTTGTGCCATTTCTGAGCATTGGCAATGGCACTGCCGTCAAGCTTAACCACATCAACCTCAAGCGTGCTGAGGTATTGGAAGCTCGCCGCACCGGCGCCGAAGTCATCAAGACATACGTGATAGCCTTGTTTGCGGAGGCTTTGGATGAAGTCGTTGGCGGATTCAAGGTCACTCATGCGGGCTGATTCGGTAATTTCGAACATGAGCTTGTCTTTAAGCCAGATATTCTCGCGAAGCAGCTTATGGAGTGCGGTAACATATTCCGGTTTGTCGACGGAATTGCCCGATATATTGACGGCCACCCGATATTTGTCGCTGTTGCGGGGCTTGGTATTTAGCCATTCGACAACTTTATGAACCATGGCGATGTCGAATTCGTGAATTCGACCCGTTTCTTCAGCATACGTAATGGCTTCGTACGGAGATTCATCGAAATCATCCATATTGAAGCGGACCAGGGACTCGTAGTGATGAATCTCACCGGACTGAATGTTGATGATTGGGTGGAACACCGGTTTGAAATTATTATCCCCGATCGCTTTGTCGAACATGGTGTTATATTTGGCGGCTTCCGTCGCCAGGGACCCTAAGCTGTCACAGAGGCCCTGCATCGAAAAGTCCCGGCCTTCCGTCTTGCGGAATTTGTTAATCGTAAAGATCAGGCCCATGCCGATGTCTTCACTAGATGCATCGCTTTCAGCCACGTTGGTCGTCGCTGTTTCAACCGCAACGCCCTTGCCCAAGGGGTCGGACGCTTTCGAAATTGCGGTAATTTGAGCCTTTAAATCATCAATGTTTACGCCGGAGTCATGGACCAAACCAAAGCCGTCTTCACCGATTTTGGCAGCGGTATCTCCGCCGACAGAATGCTCTTTTAACTGCGATGAAATTTGGGAGACGAGATCTTTCCCGCCTTCTTTGCCAAGGCGTCCGGCAAGTTCATCGAGTTCGGGGACTTTGACCAAGGTGAAATTGGCATCTTCGCCTTTAGCACGGAGCTCGTTTAACTTTTCGGCGGCAATATCAGGAAAACTGTCTTCCGCCAGGAGGCCGGTTTTTTCGTCCCGGTTGATCGTAACCGGAGCCCCGGTCGCAACTGGCTGATCACCAATTTTCAGACAAAGGAAGTAATGGCCCTGCATGTCGCTATTTCTAAAACCGGCCACGGTAAAGACAGGAGTCGGGCCAGCTTTGCTTTTTAACCGAATCGATACACCTTCAACCCGGCGTTCATCCATACTCTTTAGTATACCCCTCCCAATCGGAACGTCATCGTCAGCAACCAGAGCATCAAAGGCGTTGCCGATCAAAGTTGTAGGTGCACGGCCAAATATGGCTTGTGTTGGACCTTCGGCAAAAACGACTTTAAATCCGGCATCCAGTTCAATCAGTAACTGTGCCCAGCAAAAAGAAAAGGCGAGGAAGCGGGTACGCTCAGCCTTTAATTTATCAATTTGTGATGTGTCATCGGCGACGTTTTGTACAGCTTCCATGGGTAATTCACATTCTTAAATACAGTTCACCACAAATACACACGGGGGTGAATCGGTTAATTTTTCATTAACCCATATTAATCCTATCTGCCCCTAGGACACAATCTAGTATTTTATTGGTTTGTGACCAATTTCGTCAGATTCCAAATTATTAGGTTATATCGTTCCGTTAATAAGGAAGTCATATATCTGATGGCTTCTTAGAGTGCCCCTCGCCGACTCGGCTTTGTATGTGTCGTTTAAAGGCTGGGAAATAATAAAAGGCACCTGACGTTCAGTCACCCCGCCATGGGTACGAAGTCGGTGGCCCTTAAGACCTTCCAGATCATGGGCGGCCTCTGTTGAACCGATGCAAGTGCCCTGTTCGCTGATCACAACAACATCGCCTTCACGGTCGGCCGGCAGGTCGAATTCGGCGCAGGCTTCGTCCTTAGTTAATGCCATAGAAACACCGGCTACTGTCTTCACAAAATTTAAAACTGCGGCGGGATCGGCACCGCCGACACACCAGACGCGAACAAATCCGCCAAGTGCACCATGATGGGCAACGAAGGGATCTGTAATCGGACAAACGACTTTGGTCGTGTCCGTGCCAAATTCGTCGTCCAAAAGGTCTTGCAGCCAAACCACATTAGGTGTGCCATCGTCCTGGGACTTGTCGCTCATGCCATGGTCAGCGATCAGGCCAACTGCCGCGCCCAAATCCGCCAGGCGACCAATACGGTCATCAATGTCACGGTAAAATTGATTGGCAGCGGCTTCGCCCGGAGCATATTTGTGCTGAATAAAATCAGTCAGCGAGAGGTAAAGGATATCCGGTTTTTGTTCCTCAAGCAGCTTAATGCCCGCGTCTAAGACAAACAGTGATAATTCAGCTGAGTACATATCAGGCAATGGCTGCCCGACCAGTTCGAGGACGTTCTCAACGCCATTTTCCGCTAACGTGCAGCGATCGGCAAATTGTGCTGAAAAGCACATGTTGCCATCGCCCAGGGGCATATTCTTTCCCAGTTGCTGACGCAGTTTATCTTTCGACGTGATGGCAACGACCTTCGCGCCAGCCTTGGCAAATTCGGCGAATATGGTTTCAGAGCGCAGAAGCTCTGGCCCGGTCATGACGACTTCTTCTTTCGTCGCAGCATCGTAATAGTAATTTCCGGAAATGCCGTGAACATTAGGCTCAGCACCCGTGGCAATGGACATGTTATTGGGGCAGGTGAAACTCGGCACGGTGCCTTGGGCGATCTTGTGAAAGCCTTCGTCCATAAAGCGCTTGATATTGGGAATGACACCGTCGCGTAGGCCGCTTTCAATATAAGTGGGATCACCACCGTCGATACAGACCACAACGGACGGCCTGTTCGGCCACTGATAGGTTACGCCATTTAGTTCTACGTTCCCGCCACGCGCCATCGATTCCTCCTGGATAAAAGTGCCTTAACCAATATCTTCTTCGGCGAACCTAGTTTCAAGGTCGCCGCACTATTTAATGGTAAACGTCTTGCAAGAATACGTTTTGCGCAAAAAACAACATGACGTAGCACACCAGCGCAGATGCGAGCGGGGTCGCCACCCATCCCGCACTAATACGGCCGATGATCTGCCATTGAATTTCTTTGCCACCTTTGAGCAGGCCAATGCCGATGACGGCACCAACGACTGCTTGAGAACTGGAAACCGGCACCAGTGGAATGGTCGGTAATCCGGCTCCCTTAAGGAAAGCCTCTAATCCTTGCGATGCAAACATGAACAGCACGATAGAATGGGAGATCACGACCACCCAAGCCGCCACCGGCGAGAGCGGCAAAATATCGCTTCCCACGGTCAACATGACTTTCTTGGAATATGTAAACACGCCAACGGCGATCGAAATCGCGCCCAACAAGAACAACTGCTGGATCGAGGTGAAGGTCAAATAATGGGTGACTTCGAAATCGGTAAAAGGCGAAACCTCAACGAAGACACCCATTACGTTGGCGATGTTGTTCGCGCCAAGACTGTAGGCGCCAAATCCACCAGCAAAAATCAAGGCGGCACGGGTGTAAGCATCTAGCCTCAGAATATGAAACTTTGCCCACCGCAAATAAGCCTGTGTCATTTTAAATAGAGGTGCTGCAATCAATGCCGCAAGGATTGGACAGGCGACCCAGGTGGTGAGAATCTTTATGAGCGTTTGGCTGTCCGTGGGCGAACCACTGAACATATTCCAGCCAATGATCGCACCTACAATCGCTTGGCTGGTGGAAACTGGCAGTCCGGCCTTGGTCATCCAATAGACGGTAATTGCGGCAGCGAAGGCGGCAACGAAGGCCCCGCCCAAGGCATTGATCGCACCCAGTTTACCCAGTGTATCGGCGGTGCCTGCGCCACTGAACACGGCGCCAAGGATAACAAAGACGCTGCAAACGATGGCGGCAGTTGAAAACTTCACCATGCGGGTGCCGACGGCAGTGCCGAACACATTGGCAGCATCGTTTGCTCCCAAAGACCAGCCCAGGAACAAACCGCTGCTGAGTGCTAGAAGGACCGCAATTTCCATCTACATAGACCGCTTGACGGTGAAGATACCCAACTGATCCGCGATGTCTTCAGCAGCGTTGGGAAGTTCATCAATGCGATCAACAAAATGCCGGAGGTGGAGCTTTTCGACCTTGGGAATGTTGGAGGCAAATACAGCACGTTTTAACTTCGTACTGATCTTATCGGCTTCAGATTCAAGTAAGATAACCTTGTGAGTATGATCCCGAACCGCTTCGATATTACGGAAATAAGCGCGGGACGCCATGACAACGGCGTCTATGCATTCGCTGGCGGTTTCAGTTAGATTGTTGAAATCATTGTGAAATTCTTCTGGTATTTCTGGCGTTTCGATGGAAAACCGATAACAGTTCGCTTCACATACGTTGATCAGATTATCCATGTCTTCCAAAAGCGTAAGCACATCGGCGCGGAGATCAGGAATAAGCGTACGCTCATAAAGCTCTGCCTCAATGGTGCGGCGCAGTTCATCGGCACGGCTTTCGATGCCGTCAATATGGAGCATGGCGTCATCGAACTCTTCCGCCGGCCCTGACTGCAAATAACCTTTTACCGCGCGCCTAAAGATAATTCCTGCTTCGGAAATATGATCTAAAAATTCGTCGATCCGTGCTTCAATAAGCCGCGTCCGACGAAACAATGGCGAGCCCTTGCCCATTGCTAGGTCCCCCTTTCAAATTTTTATTATGGGCCTAGCCTAGACCCAAGACGTCTAACGACGCAATGCAATATGTAAATCAGGAATAAGATTAGGGATGGCAGATGTCGGCGTTTGTTCGCCGCCGGTCAGGTCTTGCACCCGTTCGGACACGAAAACATTCAGCATACCAACAGTGATATATTCGCGGTTTGTTAAGGCGGCTTCACCACGGAAGCCGTCGACAAGGGCTTCGGTAAAAGCGCCATTGGCCCAGGCTGGGTTTTCGTAAGACACTTGCTCCCCAGTAGAAGACGCAAAGATCACCACACCGTTTTCAGCACTTGAAAGATCGTTGATCATCCGAGTCGTGTCGGTCGATGCGCGACCCGGTCTGCCCAGGGCATCACCTGAATGGCAGGTGTCGATAAAGAAATATGTTAGCCCTTTTATGGAGGCCAATGCGCGGCGAATATCCGTATAGGGCAGAGCTGTCGCTTGGAGTTTCGAGATTTCTGCGTTGTGTGGCAGGAAGTGATAGGCACCAGATGTATCGTCGATCCCGTGGCCCGCAATGAAGACCATGGCGACGTCATCTTCACCAACCTTGGCCTGAATCCATTTAAGACCTTGGCGAACAGTTTCAAGCGTCGCCTCATTATCAGTCAGAGTTTTGACGATGATTTTTCCGTACGCGAGCCCCTTCTGCGCGTTGATTGTCCGGGTAAAGTCTCTTGCGTCTTGCGCTGCGAAGGCGAGTTTAAGATTTGCGTCTTGGTAGGCGCTGACTCCGACGGCCAAGACGTAAAGTGTCGGTAAGTGTTCCAGTTGATCCGACTTTACGCCAATCCACTTGAGCCTGATGGAAGAGGGCAAACTGGCGGCATGGGCATTTTCAGCAATCAATGAAATTTTCGCATTCCGCCTAGGGGCAAGTAGACTAAAAGAGCCTTTGTATCCTTCGGGACCAACCTTAATTTCAGCCTTGTCGAACAGGCGGGCAGGGCGACCATCAACCAGCACCTTGATCGATTTAACAGAGGCTCCTGACGGCGAGCGGAGAAGGTAATCAATTTTCACTTCAGGTTCATCGAAGGTGGCACCGCCGCGCGGACTGAGGATATTAATCACAGGCGGCAGCAGTTGAGCAACACTCCGCGCCTTGGATTTATTTTTGCCGCGCTCTACGTCTGCCTTCTTAATTGCCTCCGCTTCATCAAGCGTTGCCAGAACTTTCATCACCACATCCGGGCGATAAAAATTTTCTCGCAAACGCTTGGCTGGGAAGAAGTCTGGCGCACCCTTGGTACCACGGTTGAGATGCCAACCGATCAATGTATCGCCACCGGGTGACGACATGTAATATCCAGACGGTGTCCACGCGATCCAGCGTTTGCCGTCCCGGTGCGGGAAGAAGGCAAGCAGTTCTTGACCATCGCTGCGCCGGTGCCAGCGGATGGTTCCATCGCCAAGTGCGGTCACGACCAGTTTGCTATCAGGCGTCAGGTTAATCGCCCAGACTTCTGCCTTAGAGCGAAACCGCCAGATGATTTTTCCGGCGCGGTCGAATTGAATTAGATGCCACGACGTGCCGAGGAAAAAGTTCTGCCCATCCGGTGCGATGGCCATGGCGTTGGAATGATCGTGCTCCATCATCTGTAACGGGGTGCCATTTAAGAGCGGTTTATAGGTGCTCAACCAGTCCGCGATGTCTAGACCGTCGGCTTCCATGACAAAGGGGATGAGTCCTTTGGCTTCATCCGGCGGATCGATTGTTAACTTGCGTTGTAATAACGAAAACCGGGCCGGACGATTGCCAAAGGAATCGTATGCAAATTCGACGGTCGTCGCATCTTTGGAAATTAAAAAGCCCTCATGATTGTCGCGATAATCGGCGGATGCGGCCCCCTTGGTGTAGACTTTACGGTTCGCTTGATTGATAACGCCGAAGACCGGGTCGCGGCCGATGAAGATAACCCGTCCGTCTTTCAAAGGCAGAATTTGCATGACGGCGTTCTTGACGGCTGAATATTCCACATAGCGGCGCATCGACTTCGTCGACCAACGACGGATTGGATTCCAGCCTCCCTTATCGTAACGACCGCCGGCGTAAAGGTACTTCCCGTCCGGCGACCATGCGACGCGGGAAACATGGCCTTCTTTAATGTCTCGAGTGTTGGCCTTTTTTAGGTATTTTAAAGTCTTGGCGGAAACAATATCGACCCGGGCAGAATCTCCATAGCCCATGGCAATATATTTTCCATCAGGCGAGAAACTGGCGGCGACGATCCATTCTCCACCGGGGGCCTTTTTCTTAATTTTATTCTTAAATGTCTTGTCGTAGAGCCGTAAGTAACCGTCGAGCCCGGTGACCAATAGGCGCCCATCTGGCGCGAATTCAGCCCAGACGCTGTCGCTGTCAAAATCAGTATCATCCATTTTTACGCTGAAATCGTGGGTATTATAGATACGGAGCCCCTCGCCATCTTTTGTATCCCCCACCGGATGTTTCATCGATACGGCGAGGTACTTCCCGTCCGGTGAATAGGCCATATGATTAACCCGGTTGGGAACCTTGGTCACGTGACGAGTCATCTCGCCAGTAGCGACATCGAACTCATAAATGCTCCAGCCACCGTTCCAATTTCCGGTCCAGCCGCCGGTGACGATGCGCGTGCCATCGGGTGAGATATCCAGTGAATAGAGCGCTCCTTCATAGCTGCCACCAACAGGGACCCTAATCGTGCGCAACAGGGTGCCGTCATTGACTGACCAAATACGAACGGTCTTATCCAGCGATACAGTTGCCATGATACGTTCGTCCTTATCGACGACGACGCGAAGGATTGGGGCCGTATGCATGCCCGCTTCGATACGTAAAATTGGATCGAGCGCTAAGGGCTCATTCGCCGCCAAAGCCTGAGCAGTGCCAATCCCGAATGCAATGATGGCGGTTCCTAATGTTTTTAGAATATTTTCATGCATCCTGCGTTGTGTCCCATTTAAATTGACCTAGCGTAGTGTACTCATGTACCCTCTCGCGACGGATGTTTGAGTCATACCACAGTTTAAATTAGAGGGGATAATTATGACGAAGATACGGATCATTATGGCGGCGCTCCTTTTTGCCTTTGCGGCGGCTTCATTTGTTTCGTCGTCCGACGTGTTGGCAAAAGACCACTCCAATAGGTGTCCGACGGATAACCCTGGCTGCTAAACGCAAGCCATTAGTGTTAACTCATCCGTGATAGGGTCTTTTAATCCCCTTGAATGGCACGAATTTTTTACAAAGAAATGGTCCGTGGAATTTCTTCGGGGATTCGGCAGGGTTGTGTTCGTGCAATTCGGAAGATTGGCGGGCGCATTCATAATATTTGCCAACGTTATACTGACGGCCGATTTCGCGCGTGCTCAGGTGTTTGACTGCCAATTTCTTCAAGAGAATGCACCTGACGGAAAAGCCAACGAAGCCTCCTGCACGATGCATCCGGACATTGTTTTCAATTCGGTAACGGATACGCCTGGTCGTCGCAATCACTGCAAGGTCGATAGGGTGCGCGGCCTTGAAAATTTGGAAGGGGCCATTGTTGACCTTGGCACCCACACAGTTTCTTGGACCAACGTTTACCGGCTTTCAGATCATGAAAAAAAGCGCGTCAAAGCCTTTTATATGGCAAAACCGAATTTTCCCGAGGAAATTGCCGACCGCGACGCCAATTTGGAACTGCGAAACAAATATATTTTTAAGATCACCGCCGCCACTAAGTCAGTCGCCGCCGCTAAGTCTCCCCTAGAGAAACCTGAACATACAATCATTTTTGAAAATAAGTTCTGGAAATTCGTACTCTTTATTCCTGAGGATAGCGGCGAATCAATTTTGACGGAATTTAAGGGAAACGCCGAACATTCTTGGCTCAACGCACGCTTCGGAAGATGTAAAAGACGTTCTTAGAGTACTCTAGCGTAGGTTCTCTAACACGTCTTTTGATTCTCCAAATATGCCGACCACGCACATC
>Ga0209558_1001552_pt1 | contig 16579 bp, 20 predicted proteins | sample SaaInlV_150m_DNA_3_FD_184674 | JGI IMG/M metagenome (GOLD analysis project Ga0209558, IMG submission 184674) | Marine microbial communities from expanding oxygen minimum zones in the Saanich Inlet - Saanich Inlet SI074_LV_120m_DNA (SPAdes) (version 2) | ecosystem: Environmental > Aquatic >...
CCCAATACGATCTAAATAATGATCGGGCTGTCGGGTTTTCGTGGTTCGAAGCACTTGTTCTTCGTCTGGAAGACTAATCTTTCCGTGGGCACCTGCACCGACACCCAAATAATCGCCAAACTGCCAATAGTTCATGTTGTGTGCTGCTTTTTTCCCCTTTAGGGAAAAGGCAGAAACCTCATATTGCTCAAACTGATTTTCTTGCAACATTATCATGCCAGCGTTTTGGATATCAGCTAGGCGATCATCAATAGGTAACGCTGGTGGTCTTGAGAAAAATTCGGTATTTGGCTCAATAGTCAATTGGTACCAGGATATATGCACGGCGCCAGCATCGATGGCCTTCGCGAGGTCAGTCTCGGCTTGGCTGATAGTCTGATTGGGCAAGCCATGCATCAGGTCGATATTAAAATTATCAAAGCCTACCGACCGAGCTGTGGCAATTGCCCTTAGTGCCTGGCTAGCATCATGAATTCTACCAAGACGGCTGAGATGTGAATCGTTAAAACTTTGTACCCCAATCGATAGCCGATTAATTCCGGCACTGTAAAAATCAGCGAATTTATTTTGCTCAAAGGTTCCGGGATTAGCTTCTAGTGTGATCTCAATATCTGACTCAAATCCTATCAAGTCCTCAGCGGCAACTAAGATGGCCTCGATTGCTGGTCCAGAAAAAAGGCTTGGGGTACCACCACCGATAAAAATTGAGTGTAATTTTCTGCCTTGTACCCAATGCAGATCAGCTTTTAGATCTGCGATTAGGGCGGCAATATAAGCTTGCTCGGGAATATTGTCTTTGGCTACATGGGAGTTAAAATCGCAGTAAGGACATTTTTTAACGCACCAAGGAATGTGGACGTAGAGCGAGAGAGGCGGTAAATGAATCACAGGCTCATTTGCTGTAAAAATTGGTCAATAGCTTTGCCCCGATGGCTAAGACTATGCTTGGTTGGCTTGTCTAGTTCGGCAGCATGGCAAGCCATTTCTGGAACATAGAATATTGGGTCATAACCGAATCCGTGAGTGCCTCGATGTTCGAAAGCGATACTGCCCTCCCAGGTTCCTTGGCAGATAATTGGAGTGGGATCTTCTGCGTGACGAAGATAGACAATAACTGCTTGATAGCGAGCGCCGCGCTGACCGACGGGAACATCTGTTAATGCTGTTAATAGCTTTTCGCGATTGGCCGCGTCAGTGGCGCCATCACCAGAGTAGCGCGCAGAGTATATGCCCGGCGCCCCTAGGAGGTAATCAACTTCTAGCCCGGAGTCATCGGCAATAGCGGGAAGGCCTGAAAGCGCCGTGGCATTTCTAGCCTTTAGAATGGCATTTTCGACAAATGTTAGACCTGTCTCTTCGATATCTAGAATATTTAAATCGCCTTGGGGAATGATGCTAATTCCTAGGCCGCTTAATAGTTCTTGTAGCTCTTTAATTTTGCCAGGGTTGGCGCTGGCTAATACAAGTTTTTTTGGGTTGGTCACTTTAAACATCCGCATTGTTGCTGATTAGTCATGGTACATTTTTTTTTGAAACTTAAAATCATAGGCGTAGCTTGGCTCGCCATTGTTAGGTTTAACGGTAATCTTAAAGGTTAGATAATCTTCATTTTCAAATTCAAAGGGTGCGAGATAATAGAGCGCTTGCTCCTCTTTAATAGCAACAAATTCTAATGTCTGACTTTGTTGCAAGATATTGAATACCTGGCCGGTAATAGTCGCCGGCGTGCCAACTGCTAGGGTTTCCATAACAGCAATATTAACGATGCCTTTACCTTGCCCTCTAATAATCTTATTTATGACTGCAATATTGGGGTCAATAAAGGAACTATTAAAGGCACTAAAAAAAATCTTGTAGTCTCCATGCTGCTTATATAGCTTTTCTTCAAATGCTAGTCCCACCGTTGGCATAGCCAGGAGCAAAGCTACCAGAATAAGTCTTTTCATCTGTTTGATCCTCGATATAATTATTGCCTAACTATTAAAGCCTTATTTTGTTAGATGATAAACTGCTGTTTTAGCAAATAGGCTAGGGCAGAGGCTATTTAATCCTAGAAATTGGCTGCCGACAAAGGTTCTTTCTAATATTTTAATGCAGCGCTCAGAGCAGAGTGCTTCGAAATCTTTATAGGTAAATAAGTGTATGTTGGGGGTGTCATACCATTGATAGGCAAGTTGTTTTGTGACCGGCATACGTCCTCGAAGCATTAAAAAACTGCGCGTTTGCCAATGCCCAAAGTTAGGGAAGGTGACAATGCAACGGTTACCGATTCGAAGCATTTCATCGAGTACCAAGTGAGGATAACGCAAGGCTTGCAATGTTTGGCTCATGAGAACGGACTCAAAACTGTTGTCGGGGAAGTTCTCTAAGCCCCCATTTAGATCTTGCTCGATGACGTTAAGACCTTTCTGAATACAGAGATTAATAGCATCGGGGTTAATCTCAAGACCATAACCTTGAACTTGATAATCATCGATTAGTTTTCGCAGCAGCGTGCCGTCTCCGCAACCTAGGTCAAGTAGGCGTGAGTTAGGTTCGATCCAAGCCCCAATAGGGCCGACGTTGTGGATCATAAAGCGATTTCCTCGAGTTTACTGGAAACTCGACTGAGATAAAGGCCAACGGCTTTTTGGTACCGTGCGTTTGGTAAAAGAAAAGCGTCGTGTCCCTGATCAGATTCGATTTTAATATAAGAGACCGCTTTACCTGCATTGATCAAAGAATCGGTGATTTGTTCTGAGCATAGCGGAGAAAATCGCCAATCACTGCTGAACGAAACGACCAAAAATTGACATTGAGCGTGACTGAAAGCTTCAGCTGCGTTGCCATTATAATCTTTGGCCAGGTCAAAATGATCGAGCATTTGGGTAATCAGAATATAACTGCTGGCATCAAATTTCTGAGAGAATTTGTCACCCTGATAATTAAGGTAACTGGCGACTTCAAATTCACCCAGTGTTTTTCCAGTCGTATCCAAATCACCATTATTTACTAAACGACCAAACTTTCTACCAAGAGCATCGTCAGACAAATACGTTAAGTGCCCAATCATACGCGCTAGCGCAAGGCCTTGTTTTGGAGTCGTTTGATAATCCAAATAATGACCATTCTTAAATTCAACATCTGATTTTATGGCACGACGAGCAATTTCATTAAAGGCAATATTTTGTGCAGACAATTTCATCGCAGCAGCGATTACGACAGCATGTTGTAATTTTTCAGGGTAGGCCAGCGACCAGCACATTGCTTGCATTCCACCCAAACTACCACCAATAACCGCGGCCCAGCAGTCAATCCTTAAGTGATCCATCAAATACTTTTGAGACTCAACCCAATCTCTTACCTGGATTGATGGAAAGTTATGGCCATAGGCCTGCCCTGTTTCAGGGTCGGTGGAGGTCGGTCCTGTACTGCCAAAACAGCTACCGATGTTGTTGGGGCATACGACAAAGAATTTAGTGGTATCTATAGCTTTGCCTGGACCAATGTAGTGGTCCCACCAACCAACTTTTCCATCTGCATTAATGCCGGCAGCATGATGGTCGCCGCTTAACGCATGACAGATAAGAATGGCATTGCTGTGCGCTTTATTGAGAGTTCCGTAGGCTTCAAAAACAAGAGAATGAGAGGGTAAAGTCGCCCCACACACTAAATCTAGCGGCTTGTCTATGACTGCTGTCTGAGACGCACAGGCATTAAGGAAATTGTCAGGACTGGAGCTATCTAGTGACATAGTATTAAAAACAACGGCTTGGTTTCGAGAATATTTTAAAGATGAAGAGTACCATTAGATTAGCCCAATATAGGCATAATTGTTAGTTATACCCTTTGCGAGATAAGACTAAAATAGTTAATTAATTGAGCGTTTGCTTGACCATCTATCGGCGGAGCTCTTAGGCGGACCTTAAGCTCGTCGCCATAACTAGTCAGAATGCAAAAATTAGATTAAACCATTCAGCACTGGCAATACTTGGCCTCGAATAAACATCAGTACAAATATCGCCACCATAGGTGAAATGTCAATCATGCCGATCGGCGGAATCACCTTTCTAAAGGGCTTCATGTAGGGATCGATTATTTGACTAATGACCCGGACCGTCGGGTGGTTAGTGGTACCCACCCAGCTAGAAATAGCCAGAATAAGGATGCCATAAAAATAAATCTGAATTAAGCTAGCTAATAATGACAATACCGCGACAAACAGATAGGCGGGCAGTTGCCCAACCAAAACTTTTCCAAAGCCTATCATGATAATAAAGAAAGACCACTTAACCAGAATGGCGCTTACCAGTGCCGCAGTATTAAATCTGCCAAAGGTTGGAAATATTTTGTGCAATGTCTCAACGACTGGCGCAGTGACTTTAAAAATCGTCTGCGATATGGGGTTAAAAAAATCAGCTTGGACTAATTGTAGTAATAGTCTCACTAACAGCACGGTGGCATAGAGATCAATGACCAACCTAATAATACTAACTGCACCATCACCCATCAATTAACTCCTTTTTTAAATTGACTACTCTGCAAAATCTTTGGACATTTCTTCAGCTCGTTTAAGAGCGCTGGTCATGGCATTCCGAAAAATGGTTTCTAGGCCTTCTTTTTGAAAGGTGCTTAGGGCGCGCTCTGTAGTGCCACCAGGTGAGGTAACTTGTCGTCTAAGCTGTGATGGACTGCTGTCCGATTGAAGAGCCATCTGAGATGCGCCTAGGGCTGTGTGAGACGCAAGCTCGCGCGCTATATCTTCCGATAATCCTAGTTCTTGACCGACCTGCTGCATAATCTCCAAAATTCGGAAAAAATAGGCCGGTCCGCTACCCGATACTGCAACCACCGCATTTATCTGATCTTCTATATCAACCCAGCAACAGTAACCCACGGCTTGGAAAATACTGGTAACCATCGCCTTTTGTGGTTCTGTGGTGAACTGATTGGCAAATAGGGCTGTTGCTCCGGCTAGAACCAGCGAAGGCGTATTGGGCATAGCTCTAATGATGGCTACTGAGGAACCAAGCCAGCCCTGAAGAGACTCTGCTGAGATGCCTGCTGCTATCGATACCACCACAGCTTGATCGTTCAACGCTGGTGCTAGATCCATCGCCACTTTGCGCATAATTTGAGGCTTGACGGCTAGTACTACTACGGTTGCATTAGCCACAGCAGCTTTATTATCTTCGCTCACAGTGACCCCAAATTCTTCTTTTAATCGCTCTCTGCTAGCCTCATTAGGCTCGCTGACTAGGATATCAGCTGGCTTAAAGCCATTGGCAATAGTACCCCCGACTAAACAAGAAGCCATGTTGCCGCCACCAATAAATACAATCAAACTCATACATCACCCTGCTGTTGTGCTTCTTGGGCCAAAAATATCAGTGCCCACTCTAACAATAGTTGCGCCCTCAAGGATAGCGGCTTCAAGATCGGCAGACATCCCCATTGAGAGGGTATCCAATTTTTGAGAATTGTCCAGTGACTGGTTTATCTCATCTCTTAATTTTCGCAGTTGACGAAAGGGTATACGCTGTTCCTGTTTGTCTTTCCGAGCTTCAGGCATTGCCATTAGACCGCGCAATCTTAAATTGGGTAGTCTAGCTATCTCAGAGACCACTGTTAGCAAGTCACTTGGTTCAAACCCTGCTTTGGTTGGTTCATCGTCAATATTCACTTGTAAGCAAATATTGAGAGGAGGCATATTTGTAGGCCTCTGGGCACTTAAACGCTGGGCAATTTTCAGTCGGTCTACGCTGTGCACCCACGAAAAGTGCTCAGCTATTTGACGAGTCTTGTTTGACTGTATCGGGCCAATAAAATGCCAGTCTAGTATTAAAGTTTTTAATGCAGAAACTTTTTTTAGAGCTTCCTGCAGATAATTCTCACCAAAGCTTGTCAGTCCACTGACATTGGCTTGTGTTACTTGCTCAGACGTCCGGGTTTTGCTGACAGCGAGCAATGTCACTTCAGAAACCGGTCGCTGAGCCTCGGCAGCAGCTACTTTGAGCCGCGATCTGAGAGCCGCTATTCTATTACTTTGATCTTGCATGGAGGCTGTCTTTATTCGTTGTTTCGCAATTAGTGGGTGGTATTAAGGCTGCTGCCCTAAACCAGGATCATCTAGCCAACTTTGCAATATTAATGAGGCCGCAATATGGTCTATTTTTGTTAGATCGTGGCTTCTTCCTTTTTGGTTTCCCGCCTGCTCTCGCACAAATGATTTTGCTTCTTGGCTTGTAAGTCGCTCATCGACCATTTGTACCTCGACATTAAAGCGGCCCACCAGTCTGCGTGCAAATTTCCTAGATCGCCCACTTAACTCACTTTCACTATCATCCATATTGAGAGGCAGGCCCACCAGTACTATATTTGGTTTCCACTCTTCAATGACCGCACTTATCTCTGACCACTGCGGGACGCCGTCAACCGCTTTAATAATGGCAATACCCTTTGCGTTGTTGGTGAGGGTTTGCCCATAAGCCACACCAATTTGCTTTAGCCCAAAGTCAAATGCAAGTAATGAGGAATGTTTCTTTAGATCAGGCATGTCCAATATCCATGGACAGCATGTCAAGGTTTATACCGATGGATGCTGCAGCTACCATGGCGCGCTTCTCGCACTCAGTGTTGAAAATAATAGCTGATTTGGCTGGAATCGTTAACCAGCTATTAGTGGTTAGTTCTTCTTCCAATTGACCTGCGTCCCAGCTGGAATAACCCAAAGTAACCAGAGCGTTCTGAGGGCCTTTACCGGCCGCAATGTCACTAAGAATATCCTTTGAGGCGGTTAGACTAACTTCATCCGAAATATCAACAGTAGACTCCCAGTGTTGCGTGCAGGCTCGGTGTAAGATAAACCCCCGATCACGAGCCACAGGTCCACCATCTAAAATCAGATGATCACCGCAGCCATCTTGATAGTCTAAGTCTAGTTGTTTGAATATAGCGTTGACCGGGATATCTAATTGTTGATTAATAATGAGGCCCATGGCGCCGTCCTGACTGTGCTCACAAATATAAACCACTGACTGGGAAAAGTTTGGATCACGAAGGCCCGGCATCGCCAATAAGAAGTGGTTTTTTAGGCTGGTAACAGTTCTTTTTGGAATACTCATAGTTCTCAATATGAAGGTTTACGCACCGAAACTCAACACTAGACGTCACGCGCTAGAGAGTATTTTTACTTAGGCTTCTAATCTTTTTGCAATTGCACGCATTAATTGAGCACCTATAGCGGTATCTTGTGCATTATCAATTTCACGAACACAGGTTGGACTAGTGATGTTAATCTCTGTTAGATAATCGCCAATGACATCTAAGCCCACGAATAATAGGCCTTTTTTGACTAAGACCGGAGCAATCTCCTGAGCGATCCAATGATCTCGAGCACTTAATGGCTGGACCACACCATGACCTCCAGCTGCCAAATTACCTCGAAATTCTCCTGCCGCAGGAATTCTAGCGACACAGTAGGGAACAACTTCCCCGTCTATGACCAGTATTCTTTTGTCTCCACTAAGAATTTCAGGCAAATATTTTTGAGCCATGATGGTATTTTGGCCATAGTTGGTCAGTGTTTCGATAATGACATTGAGGTTTTGGTCACCCTTTTGCACCCGAAAAATTGAGGTTCCTCCCATTCCATCAAGTGGCTTATACACGACTTCTTTGTGCTTGTTTAAAAATTGTTTTAACAGCTCTTGATCGCTACTCACCAGCAGCGGAGGCGTACATTGTGGGAACTCGGTGGCAAACACTTTTTCGTTACAGTCGCGTAAACTTTGAGGCTTGTTGACTATCAACGTGCCGAGGCGTTCAGCTGCTTCAAGGATGTATGTGGAATAGATAAACTCGCTGTCGAAGGGAGGGTCTTTGCGCATCAAAATAACATCTAAATCACCAAGCGGCTTAATAATACTATCACCTAGCTCGTACCAGCTATTGGCATCGGCATATACCTTCAGGGGGCACATCTTTGCGCCAGGCCCTTTACTGTCGATAAACAGATTATTTTGCTCCATATAAAATAGCGCATAACCGTGATCTTGGGCGGCAAGCAATAAAGCCAGAGTAGTGTCTTTTTGGTAATGGATGGACCTAATAGGATCCATAACCACGCCGAGAAAATTGCCCATAATATCTATGCCTTTACGTATAAATCTAAGTATGATCCCTGTCCCAGCAGGATGGACCCAATTAGGGTTCTTCTGCGTAGACCTATTAACTAAAAGAATATGGGTACTTATTCTCAGAATCACAGTGTTATTAATCGCACACTAAGAATTAACAAACTGACAATCCATTAATTGACGTAATAAAGGAACTATTACTATGAATCTCAGCGATCTACTATCCCTCAGTATAAAAGAAGGGGCCTAAGATTTACATCTTTCGTCAGGACTTTCACTTATTTTGCCAAATGATGATGATTTAATCCGAGATGACTTGATGATATTAAGCGACATGCGACTGAAAAAATCAGCGCCACTTATTGATTGGTAATGATATCGAGGAAATAAGAAAGACACTTCCTGTCAACTAAATGGCGTTAACATCGTTATTATAAGCAAACCAGCAGTTAAACGAGGAGATAATAAGGATGAATAAAGGAATTATTTTTATATTGGTATCGCTTTTATCTGTATCTGTGTTCGCTGATCACCATAAAGGCGAGCGAGATAAAGGGCCTGGTCATGATCGAGGGCGAGGAGATTTGTTTAAGGAAGCTGATCTTGATAACGATGACAGAGTGTCTCATGCGGAGCATGAGGCGATGGTCCAAAAAATGTCGGACAGAGGCCGTGCTCGTTTCCAAAAGATGGACTTAGATGGTGATGGCTTTGTCACTAAAAAAGAAGCTCGTAAGGTGATGAAAGGGAAAATGAAAGCTAAGCGAAAGAAGCTAAAGGCTTTGAAAAAAGAGAGAGAAGCCTCGACAGAAGAGTAGCAAGAAAAGAGAGATATCATCTAAAAAAGGCCGCTAAATTTAGCGGCCTTTTTTGTAATTTTGGCCCTATCATCAGTCGCAGTATATAATGATTTCTAAATTGTACTTATATGACTAACCAAACTCAGGTGCCCTATGACTGATTATTTAATTGCCCCGTCTATTTTAGCGGCTAATTTTGCTCGTCTAGGAGAAGAGGTCGATAATGTGCTTAAGGCAGGCGCTGACATAGTCCATTTTGATGTAATGGATAATCATTATGTGCCTAACCTGACTATCGGGCCGATGGCGTGTAAGGCTTTGCGGGATCATGGTGTTACTGCTCCGATTGATGTTCACCTTATGGTTAGCCCAGTAGATGATTTAATTAGAATGTTCGCCGATGCTGGTGCTAGTTACATAACATTTCACCCAGAGGCAACCAATCACATTGATAGGTCTTTGCAGTTAGTGCGCGAGCTTGGCTGTAAGTCTGGCCTTGTGTTAAATCCTGGAACGGGCCTTGATAGTACGCAGTGGGTGATGGATAAAATCGATATGTTATTGTTAATGTCAGTTAACCCAGGCTTTGGCGGTCAGGCATTTATCCCCTCAACAATTGATAAGTTAAAGCAAGCCAGGAAAATGATCGATACCAGTGGTTATGACATTCGATTAGAGGTTGATGGTGGTGTGGGCGTTGCCAATATCGCGGAGATTGCTGCGGCAGGTGCAGACACATTTGTTGCGGGATCAGCCATTTTTAGCCAGCCAGATTACTCCGACGTTATTGGTAAACTTCGAGCTGAACTTGCTAGCGTAGGATAGCAGTAACAGTTAAGTTATAGCTTTAGGGCGTCGGCCAGAGGTCAAAGGTTTATTGATATCGTGATATTGATTACAATGGTGACCTGATTAAGGAGATAGTCTTTGAAAGACACTTTGTATGTTCATTTTAAGTTGAGTTTGTGCTGTTGGCGAGGCTAGTCACCTTGGGCATGTTGCGTGCCTGCACAAACTAAATGATAAAAGAACCAGGAAGCTGTCATGAACCCCGATATATTTGCCACCTTGGCAACCCAAAATTTTAACCGAATTCCTATCACCCGTGAGGTGCTCGCTGATTTAGAAACACCCTTGAGTGTGTACCTAAAGTTGGCTTTTGGGCCAAATTCTTATCTTTTCGAATCCGTTCAAGGCGGCGAAAAATGGGGCCGTTACTCCCTCATTGGCTTACAGACATCTACCGTCCTTAAGCTTTATGGAAACCGGTTGGAGATCATTCGCGACGGCAAGCCAATGGTAGCCAGAACGACTGATGACCCACTGGCTGAAGTGGAGCGCTTTCGAAATCTATTTAGTATGCCAGACCTGCCAGACTTACCTAGATTTACCGGCGGACTGGTCGGCTACTTTGGTTATGACACGGTGCGTTATGTTGAGCCAAAGTTGGCTAAAAGCGCGCCGCCAGATCAACTTGGTACGCCGGACGTATTATTGATGGCATCTGACGAGGTCGCTGTTTTCGATAATCTTTCAGGCACGATCATGCTGGTAGTGCATGCCGACGCTAAAAACCCTAACGCTTTAGCTGACGCTGAAACTAGGCTTGATGAGCTAGAGCATAAACTAGCCCAACCAAAGCCTGACTTACCACCTATGAATATGGATAGCGATAGTCTTGCTGAAGACGCTTTTGTGTCAAGTTTCGGTAAGGATAATTACAAGCGAGCAGTGGACAAAGTGAAGGAGTACACGCTGTCTGGGGATGTAATGCAGGTAGTTCCTTCGCAGCGATTCTCAGCCCCCTTTGATGAAGCTCCGATAAATTTATATCGTGCGTTGCGCCGGCTTAATCCTTCGCCCTATATGTATTTTCTCGATCTAGAAGACTTTCATATTGTTGGCTCTTCCCCTGAAGTGTTAGCGCGATTGGAAGATGAGCAAGTTACCGTGCGGCCTATCGCCGGCACGCGTCGACGTGGTGAAACCGCAGCCGATGATCAATTGTTAGAAAAAGAGATGCTGGCCGATCCAAAAGAGATTGCCGAGCATCTTATGCTGATTGATTTGGGTCGCAATGATGTTGGAAGAATTAGTCAGTCAGGATCAGTGGAAGTGACCGAAAAGATGGTTGTTGAACGTTATTCCCATGTTATGCATATTACCTCGAATGTGGTGGGTCAGGTGAATGCAGGGATGAGTGCAATTGATGTCTTGAAGGCAACTTTGCCAGCTGGGACATTGAGTGGCGCACCTAAGATTAGAGCCATGGAAATTATTGATGAACTCGAGCCGGTGAAACGCAACATTTATGGCGGAGCAGTGGGTTATATTGGTTGGAATGGCAATATGGATATGGCTATCGCCATCCGCACTGCGGTTATCAAAGACAAGATGTTACATGTTCAGGCTGGAGGTGGTGTTGTTGCCGATTCAATCCCTGAGTCAGAATGGGAGGAGACTATGAATAAAGCTCGGGCGGTAATGCGCGCAGCAGCAATGGTTTGCGGGGCAGTTAAATGATTTTAATGATTGATAATTACGATTCTTTTACCTACAACATTGTTCAGTATTTGGCTGAATTAAATGCCGACGTCCAGGTCTTTAGAAATGATGAAATCACGATTGCGGATATTGCGAAATTAGCACCGGAAAAGATAGTCATCTCTCCAGGGCCATGCACCCCCAATGAAGCCGGTATTTCGGTTGAAACCATAACCAACTTTTCCGGCAAGGTGCCCATTTTAGGTGTTTGCCTTGGCCATCAAAGTATTGGACAGGCGTTTGGCGGTAAGATTATCCGCGCCAAGAAAGTGATGCACGGTAAGACTTCAAAAATCTGTCATCACAATAGTGGTGTTTTTCAGGGGCTTGGTGCACGCTTTGTGGCTACTCGTTATCACTCTTTGGTGATTGAGCAGAGTAGTTTGCCGCCCTGCCTTGAGATTACTGCATGGACTGAAAATGAAGATGGTTCATTAGATGAGATCATGGGGATAAGGCACAAAGAATTGGCTATTGAGGGTGTTCAGTTTCACCCTGAATCGATCCTCACGGAGCATGGACATGATTTATTGCGTAACTTTTTGGAGGCTTAGGTAGTGGATATTAAGCATGCTTTACCATTAATTATTAAGCAACAGGGTCTAACTAGAAAGGCGATGCGCGACGTCATGCGCCAGATCATGTCTGGTGGCGCAAGTGATGCTCAAATAGGTGCTTTTTTGGTCGCACTGCGCATCAAAGGCGAGTCTATTGATGAAATCACCGGCGCTGTTGAAGTGATGCGTGAGCTTGTAACAGGCGTTGAAGTCTACGGTGACCATTTAGTTGATATTGTGGGCACTGGAGGTGACGAATCTAACCTATTCAATGTTTCTACGGCGTCAACATTTGTTGTGGCGGCGGCCGGAGGGCAGGTTGCAAAACATGGTAATCGCTCGGTAAGCAGTAAAAGCGGCGCTGCTGATGTACTTGAAGCTGCAGGCGTTAATCTAAGCTTGAATGCCGAGCAGGTTGCTCAGTGTGTTAGTCAAATAGGCGTTGGATTTATGTATGCACCTTCTCACCATAGTGCGATGAAATACGCCATTGGGCCCAGGAAAGAGTTAGGTTTAAGATCTATCTTCAATATTCTTGGGCCAATGACTAATCCAGCGGGCGTCAAGCGTCAACTCATAGGCGTTTATGATAAAGCGCTTTGTCGGCCCATGGCAGAGGTGCTTGGCCTATTGGGGGCGGAGCATGTGATGGTGGTTCACTCGGCAGATGGCTTGGATGAAATTAGTATCGCAGCAGAGACATTTGTTGCTGAATACAAAGAAGGGCAACTTACTGAATATTCCTTGTTTCCAGATGACTATTTTGATGCGCGGCAATCTCTGCAAGGTTTAGCTGTTCTGGATGCCCAGGAATCACTCGCCATGATCACTTCGGCACTCGGCGGGCAATTGCCGGCCGCGGCTAATCTGATCGCCCTCAATGCTGGTGCGGCACTGTATGTCGCTGGATGTGCAGATTCTATTCAAGGAGGCCTTATCATGGCGCAGGAGTCAATTACCTCTGGAGCTGCGAGTGCAAAAATAGATCAGCTAGTGACGTTCACTAATAGTATTTAGCTTGACCAAAAGAGAGACATGCATGACCGCAGGAACACCGACCATACTAAAGAAAATTTTAGCGCGAAAGCGCGAAGAAGTTGCCGAACGCGTTGCTTCGGTACCCTTATCTTTTTTGATTGAAAATTTGGTAACAGCCTCAAAGCCAAGAGGTTTTACTGAAGCGATTAAGGGGAAAATAAGTGTTGGAGAATCAGCTGTTATTGCAGAAATCAAAAAAGCTTCCCCGAGTAAGGGAGTCATTCGCAGCAGTTTCGACCCAGCACAGATTGCTAAGAGCTATGAAAAAGGAGGAGCCTGCTGCCTATCTGTATTGACCGATATTGATTTTTTCCAAGGCTCAGATGCTCACCTGCAGGCGGCTCGCGAGGCATGTCACCTACCGGTCATTCGGAAGGACTTTATCGTTGATGAATACCAGATTTACGAGGCTCGAGTACTGGGGGCTGATTGCGTTTTATTGATTGTCGCAGCTCTTGATGAAATACAGCTAAAGCAATTACATAAACTTACTGTTTCTCTTGGGATGGATGTGCTCATTGAGGTGCATAATGAGGACGAGTTAGAAATAGCTATTCAGTTAGATAACACCCTTATTGGTATTAATAACCGTGATTTACATACTTTTGAGGTCTCCTTGGACAATACGTATCGGTTGTTGGACAAAATTCCAACGAAAGCCATTGTGGTGACTGAGAGTGGTATTCACACCTCAGACGATGTTGCCGCAATGCGTGAGAGGAAAGTTCATGGTTTTTTAGTGGGCGAAGCCTTCATGCGGAGTGAGCAGCCCGGCGAGAAACTCAAAGAATTATTTAGTTAGCATCTATGCTAGTTAAAAACTGCCATGGGAAATATTACGGCTGAGGTTGCGATTAAAACTACTCTTTTCAGGCGGCCAGACTTAAGGCGTTTGTGTCTGTAGTAGATATAAAGCTAGCTCTTTAATAGCACGTGCGGTCCGGACTAAAAGCATAGTGCAAAAAAAGGGACCTTAGGAGGTCCCTATGAAAATCCTATAGCAAGGATTAAGAGGGGTTTGGTTCAAGCTGAATTTGGTTGTACTATTTTTAGAGCCACTAAGCGGGCTGGTTTTTCTTACTGCTTGTTTTTTACTTCTGGTGCTCCCAACTTAGCGAAGTCATCTTTCGCAATGGCAGCACCTGCTAGTCCAGTGAAACCTATGAGCAAATACACGAGTGTCATTTCTATTTTCCTTAACCGTTTGAGAGCGTTATTGCTCCGATGCGCGTACTATATTGCGCGAGAGGTCATAATACAAATGCATTATATGAATAAACTATATGCATAAATGATATGATCTTAGGGTTTTCGAAACACGAAAAAAAAAGGGACCTTAGAAAGGTCCCTTTGAAAAATCCTGTAGCAGGATTAAGAGGGGTAATGGTCGCGAACGAAACTGGTAGTGCGCTCTCGGGTCAAATTTTAAATCTAGTTCTTAGCTGTTGGATTTAAAAAATCTAATGACTACTTCGAGGTTGCTAATATAGTTGGTCACGAGGCATAATACAAATGCATTTATTGCATGAACTATATGCGTTTTTGGTATACCTGCTAAGAGGCTCTGATGAACTTACAAAAACTTTCACGGCTTGACTTAAATCTACTGGTTTCGCTACAGGCTCTGCTTGAAGAGAAAAGTGTTACTCGCGCCGCTGCACGCCTATTTATCAGCCAGCCAGCTATGAGTCGCGTGCTTCAGCGATTGCGCTATCAACTTGACGACCCGTTGTTTACACGAACTGGCAATGAGCTCGTCCCCACGCCAAAAGCAAGGGACCTTCAGCAACGATTACCAAGACTACTTGATGGGATTCTGGATATGGTTAGTGAGGGTGAATTTGACCCCACAACTTATGTTGGTGAGATTACCATTGCTGTACCCGAATTTGTCGCTATCTCTTTGATATCACAGTTAACCAAAGTGATTACTGAATATGCGCCAGGATTAATCTTATCTATCTCAAGTGAAACTGACTCGGTGGAAGGTGAGCTAGCCGACGGTGTCTTAGATTTTGCGATCGATATTGAAAAGACCACGACAGACGATATTTCGACAACACCATTGGCTATTTTTACCCCATCAATTTGGATGCGGGAAGGCCATCCCTTAGCACATAAAGAGACCGTCACACTGGCCGAAATTCTTAAATATCCGTTTATTCAATATTATCTACTAATCTCCAAGAGAGTCAGCGCAAGAACTGATGCTCGATTTGATCGAGCGCTTCGGGAGTTAGGTCTCAAGCGTAAAAAGACCTTGGTGACCAACCAGTTGATGACCGCAATGGAGACCGTATGTGACACCGACTGCCTGATGGTTGCGGCTAAGTACGGAGTGACTATGGAGCGAGAAATGCATCGCATTGTTCGTAAGCGCTACCCGGCGGATATTCCCCACGAAGGTAAAATAAAATTAGTCTTACTTCAGCATCAGCGTACTTCTGGTTCGCCAATTCATCAGTGGCTGTCAGATAAGATAGTAGGATTGATTCAGGAGAGAGAAACCATCATCGATGTTTAATGCTATCTCCTAGATAGTTCTAATAAAACGACTGGTGTATGTATATTGCCTAATTGATTCTTGCGAGCCTTGAAAACTCTAATTTTCTGAGATTACAGCCCCTTATAATCGATAACTACTTAGGGTCATAGCTGATGAGGCTAAGGTCATTAATTTTTTAACTGGAGAAGGGAATTCGTAGCCTCCAGCTTCTCGAGCTGTCTGCGCATGGCATTGTTCGTCAACCAGCATTTCTTCGACAATAGCTCGGCTCTTTAGGTCCTCTTTTGGCAAGTCAGACAGGTGCTTACTTAAGTGAGCAGACACCTGATCTTCAGTGGCAGCGACAAATCCTAGACTTAGCTTGTCATTAATTAGCCCAGTTCCAGCACCAATGCCAAAAGACATTGCATACCAAATTGGATTTAGAAGACTAGTTTGGCCGCCAAGATTATTGATGCGCTCTTCACACCAGGCCAAATGGTCGATTTCTTCTGCGGCTGAATGCTTCATTTGCTCGCGTACTTCAGGTAGTTTAGCGGTTAGCGCTTGACCTTGATAGAGTGCTTGAGCACAGACTTCGCCGGTATGATTGACGCGCATAAGACCAATAGCATGAGCGCGGTCTTTATCGCTAAGGTCGGCATCGGCTAGGGTATCTGCAGGAGATTTTCTACCAGGTTGCGGCGCTCCGCTAAAGGCTGTGCGTAAACCTTGATCTAGCTGGGCTAAAACCCTGTCGAGCGCTGTTAATTTTCGATTAGTCACGAAACATTATCCAAGTATCGTTAAGTGTCTATTGTATCCATTTTTGGGTTGTTCTTTCTAGCGATAAATATAGGTAGATAAGCTAAGGCAAAAAATACCATGGCCAAGCCCTCTGTGGCTACTATATAGAGTGGCCAGGGACCGAGAAAGTCTAGCAGCGATGGATTAATCGGTTTATTCATCATATAGAAATAGTTAGCATCCAACCAAAGGTTAATGGGGATTAAACACAGGATATAAATGTTCAACCAG
>Ga0209558_1001590_pt1 | contig 16299 bp, 10 predicted proteins | sample SaaInlV_150m_DNA_3_FD_184674 | JGI IMG/M metagenome (GOLD analysis project Ga0209558, IMG submission 184674) | Marine microbial communities from expanding oxygen minimum zones in the Saanich Inlet - Saanich Inlet SI074_LV_120m_DNA (SPAdes) (version 2) | ecosystem: Environmental > Aquatic >...
CATTTTAGATGAGCGTGCTAATTATTGGCTTCCAGTAGATCAGTATATTGGGGGTATAGAGCATGCCATATTACACCTTTTATATTCTCGTTTTTTTACAAAACTCCTGCGCGACGAAGGTATTGTTGAAACAGGCGAACCATTTACCAATCTGCTCACGCAGGGCATGGTGCTTAAAGATGGCGCAAAAATGAGTAAATCAAAAGGAAACACTGTTGACCCACAAGAAATGATTTCAAAATATGGGGCAGATACTGCACGACTCTTTATTTTATTTGCAGCACCTCCAACACAAGATCTTGAGTGGTCAGACACTGGAATAGAAGGCTCACACAGATTTATAAATAAATTTTTTCGTCTTGTAAGTGGTTTTGTAGAAACAAAAAAAGGCGAGAGTGTTTCAGCGCCAAACTCCTTAAACCTTACAGAAAAGCAAAAATCGATTCGTCAAAAAACTCACCTTGCCTTACAGAAAGTAGGTGATGATTTTGGAAGGCGGCATTCCTTTAATACCGCAATAGCGGCTATGATGGAACTAAACAACACACTGTCAAAATATACTGATGATTCACAAGAAGGCCTGGCCATTAAGCAAGAGGCAATTGAGATAATGGTTAAATGTCTCAGTCCTGTGATGCCTCATGTTTGTCACCACCTTTGGTTTTTGTTAGGTGGAACAGAAGCAGTAGTTAATTCAAGCTGGCCTAAAGTTGATGATTCAGCGCTTATTCAAGAAAATGTTCAACTAATAGCGCAGGTAAATGGAAAACTAAGAGCAAAGATAATAGTGCCGCTAGACTCTGAAAAAAAATTGGTAGAAGAGTCTGCTCTTTCTGACGAGAAGGTTTTAAGGTTTACTGAGGGAAAGCGAATAATCAAGGTGATTGTTGTGCCAAACAGACTTATCAATATTGTTGTGAAGGATTAAGAGCGCAATATAGCCCGCTTAATAACCAAGCATTTTCTCTACTTGCTCTCTTAAAATTAACTCCATTACAAAACCCATCTTTCCGCCTGGAACCACGAGCGTGTTTGGTCGGGACATAAATGAGCCTGCCACCATGTCTTGTAAATAAACAAAGTCACAATAATTGTGGTCTTGAAATCTAACAACAACAAAACTTTCATCTTGTGTTGGTATATCTCTAGCTATAAAGGGATTTGATGTGTCCACAGTTGGAACCCTTTGAAAGTTAATATGTGTTCTTGAAAACTGAGGAGTGAGATAGTTTATATAATCCCACATACGTCTGTGAATTGTATCAACGGTTGCCTCTGCAGAATAGCCTCTTTGTTCCTTGTCTCGGTGAATCTTTTGAATCCATTCAAGATTAACAACAGGAACAACGCCTATCAAAAGATCAATATATTTAGCTACATCAATAGCTCCATCTTTAACGCCTCCATGCAGGCCCTCATAAAACAACAAGTCACTATCTCTGCCAGCATCCTCCCACTCAGTAAACTCACCTGCTTTTCTACCAAAAGGGACTCCCTCTTCATCAGAATGGATGTAGTAGCGGCGCTTACAGTGGCCCTTCTCGCTATAATCTTTAAACGTTTGTTCAATCAGATCAAAATGATTAGCTTCAGGCCCAAAATGACTAAAGTACTTGTTTCCTTTTTTGTCTTCAAGCTCCATTGCAGTCTTCATCTGCTTACGGTCAAACTTATGAAAACTATCCCCTTCAATAACTACTGGCTTAGCACCAACCCTTCCAAATATATGATTGAATGCGTTTTTTACGGTCGACGTTCCAGCTCCAGAGGACCCAGTTATAGCAATTACAGGATGTTTTTTTGACATAACCCTACCATTTGTAAGTAATTGAAGTTATTATCTTACAAATACAGGTTATACGTTAGTAAATAAATTCATAACCCAAATTAATTCAATTCAAGTTATTTGAGCCTTAAATTTAGAAGTCGAGATTATCAACCTTAAGGGCGTTTTCTTCGATAAAGTTTCTTCTTGGCTCAACCTCGTCGCCCATAAGGGTTGTAAAAACATCATTAGAGGCAATCGCATCCTCAATCTTAACTTTAAGCATCACTCTTGACTCAGGGTTCATTGTTGTATCCCAAAGCTGGTCTGGATTCATTTCACCCAAGCCTTTATATCGCTGGAAACCTTGGCCCTTTCGTGCTTCAGCTAATAGAAAATTAAGCGCAGTAGAGAAGTTTGGTGTTTTTATTTCCTTTGCCCCTTTTTGAACAAATGTTTCGTCAGTAAACATGCCCTCAACCTGACTAGAATACCTCTCTATATTTTTGTATTCCTTGGATTCAAAAAAAGCTGTATCAAGAAATGATGCGCTTGTTTCAACACCAAATGTTTTCATAGAGTAAGAAACACTATTATCAGAAAAATCAAGGCTGTGACTCTCAGACATTGAACTACTATTGTTCATTTTTTGCTGTAGAGATTCACACCACTCTTTGGCTTTATTTGTGTCCTTTAAATCCATCTTTGGCATACCAAGAAGCGCTTTCAACAAAAAATCATTATACTTTTTACCAAGTTTTTCGATAACCCCAATGGTCTCATAATAACTGGATACAATTTTTTCTAGCGCAACTCCTTGAATGGCTGGTGTGTCGTTATTAACAAAAAGGCTGGCGTCGTGGATTGCCTCTTGCTGCAGATATTCGTCAAGTTCCGCGTCATCTTTTAAATATCGCTCTTGTTTTCCTTTTTTGATTTTATATAAAGGTGGTTGCGCAATATAAAGATAGCCATTTTCTATAAGCTCTGGAAAGTACCTATAAAAAAAGGTTAATAAAAGGGTTCTAATGTGGGCGCCATCAACATCTGCATCGGTCATAATAACGATCTTGTGGTACCTGAGTTTTTCTATGTCATACTCTTCTTTACCGATTCCACAACCCAGTGCAGTAATTAACGTTCCCACCTCTTGTGAAGAAAGAATCTTTTCAAATCTAGCTTTTTCAACATTTAATATCTTTCCCTTAAGCGGAAGAATTGCTTGTGTTCTTCTATCTCTTCCTTGTTTTGCAGAACCACCCGCTGAGTCTCCCTCAACAAGAAAAATTTCAGATTCGGCAGGGTCTTTTGTTTGGCAATCACTTAGCTTTCCAGGAAGCCCAGCAATATCTAATGCCCCTTTTCTGCGCGTCATTTCACGAGCCTTTCTAGCTGCGTCGCGGGCTCTTGAGGCCTCAAAAATTTTACTTATTATTATTTTAGCTTCTGCTGGATTTTCTAGAAGATACTCACCCAGTTTTTCGTTAACAGATGACTCAACAGGGGCTCTAACCTCAGAAGAGACAAGCTTATCTTTAGTTTGAGAAGAGAATTTTGGATCGGGAACCTTAATAGATAGTATAGCCGTTAATCCTTCTCGGGTATCTTCACCGGTAATCGCTGCTTTTTCTTTTTTAGCTAAACCAGATGCATCAATAAAGCTGTTAAGGGTTCTGGTTAGCGCAGCCCTTAAACCAGCAAGGTGGGCCCCTCCGTCTCTTTGAGGTATGTTGTTTGTAAAACAATAAACACTCTCTTGATAAGAGTCACTCCATTGAAGCGCCACATCAACCGATATGTCATCTTTTTCAGTAGAGATAGAAATAATATCACTGTGTATTGGGTTTTTTGATTTGTTTAAATGTTCAACAAAAGCGGTAATGCCGCCTTCATAAACAAACACATCTTTTTTATCTGATCTCTCGTCATTAATTTCAATATGAACACCTGAATTTAAAAACGAAAGTTCACGCAACCTGTTTGACAGTGTTTCAAACTTATAAACTGTTTCTGCGAAAATCTCAGCACTTGGTTTAAAGTGAATGGTTGTTCCAGAAAAGTTTGTTTTGCCGGTTGTCTTTATGGGCGCTTTGGGTACACCCAAAACATAGTCTTGTTCGTAGACTTCGCCATCTCTATAGATAGTTAAATGAAGTGATTCAGATAAAGCATTAACAACAGAAACACCAACACCGTGCAGCCCGCCAGAAACCTTGTATGAGTTGTCGTCAAATTTACCGCCAGCATGAAGAATTGTCATAATAACCTCTGCAGCAGAAATTTTTTCTTCTGGATGAATATCAACAGGTATGCCTCTTCCATCGTCAGTTACAGATATAGAGTTGTCGTCGTGAATTACAACCTCAATTTTTGAGCAGTGGCCCGCTAAAGCCTCATCAATAGAGTTGTCAACAACCTCGAAAACCATGTGGTGCAAACCAGTGCCATCATCTGTATCACCAATATACATTCCAGGGCGCTTTCTAACAGCGTCCAAACCCTTTAAAACCTTAATATTAGAGGCTTGGTATTCTTCGCTCATAAACACCCTTTAAAAATAAATTTATTATACCACGCCTATCTAGTTTAGCGTTATTTCATCTGCTTTTTTTAGGGGTTATTTTGTGTTTGAAAAAGAGAACTACATGGCCTCTAAAACCCCTTTTTTTATTTCAAAAATAGTTGACTTTTTTGTGTCTAATGGTAAATTTTTGTTACCTATATCTGTAATAAAAATTTGAATATTAGTTTCAGTTAAAAAGTTAATGACAGATTTAATTTTGACGTCGTCAAGCTCTGAAGAAATATCGTCGATTAATACAACTGGGTTTAATTTATTTTCAACTAAGGCCATAACTTGAAGCATCCAGAAAACAATTGACATTTTTTTCTGCTCACCTCTAGAAAGGTAGTTCTCGTTTTTATTGTTTAAAAAAAATTCAACGCTTGCTCTATGGGGACCATAATTTAAATATTTGGTTTTTAAAAAAGTGTTTTTGTTTTTCAAAAGGTATTCAAATATTTGTGTTTGGTTAAGAGCATCAACCTCTTTTGGCCAGCCTGTTTGAATTTGAAAACTAAAAACCTCTTTAGATTTAATTAAACTATTAAGTTTATTATGTGAGTCTTTTTTTAAGGTGCTTAATAATTTTTCTATATAGCTCGTTCGATCATTTGTTATCTCTACTGACAGATTAGCAAACTGTTCAAACCATTCTTGAAGGCCAGTATTGTTGCCGCCTGCCAACAATGTATTAATACTTTTTAGCGTTTTTTTATATGTTTTATATGTTTTAAGAGTGTTTTTATTGTTATGAAAAACCCCCCAATCAAGGTAAGATCTTTTAAGTTTCGGTGAGCCGCCAACAACAAACCCGCGATCAGGAGAAATAATTTGTATAGGGAGAATTTGACTTAAAAAACTATTACTAGAGATTTTTTCATTGTTAATTGAAACAACACTTTTATCACGAGATTTTTTTATGCTAACTTTTTGTGAGTCTACAACTGCAGATATTTTTATTTGTTGATCATCAAATGGAACAACGTCTCTAAAGTTCTTGGTTTTAAAAGACCTACCATGGCCTAAATAATAGATTGATTCAATAAAGTTTGTTTTACCTTGTCCGTTTTGACCAAGTATTAAATTAATGTTGTTGTTTGGAAGCAGGTATTGATCTGCTAAATTCCTAAAGTTTAAAACATGTAGCTTTTCAATGATTGCCATTAAACACAGTTACTAAATTCTCATCGGCATAATAATGTAGTGATAGCTCTCATCATCAATAGCACTTAATAAACAAGACTTGTTTTCACCACTCGGTATCACCATATTGATCTCCTTAGAGGTAAGTTTTTCGAGAACTGATATTAGATAGTGAATATTAAATGCAATTTCAAGTTCTTTCTCTTGTTTAGTTACTTCAATTTGAGTCTCAGCCCTACCCCTTTCTGAGTGAGAAAAAATACTAAGTTTGTCGTCGCGAAATACGAGCTTTACACCCTTGGTTCTCTCGTCAACAAATATAGAGGCTTGTTGTAAACTAGATAAAAAGTCTTCACGATCAATCACAATAGTGTTACTAAAGTCTGTTGGCATTACTTGTTTGTAGTTAGGAAAATTACCATCAATAAGTCGACTAATGATCTTAGTGTTTGAGTCGATCAGTGAAAAATAATTATCCGAAAGGTGTATTTCTGCGATGTTTTGCGAGCTTTTATTTAATAGTTTAGTCAACTCCAGCACTGCTTTTCTAGGGAGAATCACAGTCTTTTTTTCTTCTAAATTATTTTCTTGACTGACCTCACCAATCGAAAGTCTGTGGCCATCTGTTGCAACAACCGTTAATGAGTTTTTGTTTAGTTCAAAAAACAACCCGTTTAAATAAGCTCGAATATCTTGATTTCCCATTGAAAAACTAGTATTTTCAATTAACTCTTTGAGAGTTTCTTGCTTAATTTTGATAACACTTGTATTTTGGGTTTTTGGTAAGGCTGGAAAATCTAAATGATTAAATGTATTAAGTTCAAAAGTGTTTTTATTGGCATTTAGATAGACTTTGTTTTCTTCTATTTTGAATTTTATTTGTGTTTTTTCTGGAAGTTTTCTTACAATATCAATTAGATCTTTTGCGTAAATTGTAAACGTAACCTCTGTGTCGCTTTTTATTGTATTTGATGCGCTTATTTCTAACTCCATATCAGTGGTTGTTAGTGTAAGCTTTTTTTCTTTTAATTGAATTAGTACGTGAGAGAGAATTGGAAGAGTTTGTTTTTTTTCAACAACCCCTATTACGGTTTGTAGTGGTTCTATGAGTTCTTCAACGCTTAATTCAGTGTTCATAAGTAACCTTTCTTATTAAATTAATTATTGTTATTATTAGTCTGTTTATTTTTTGTTAATTACTATCTTTTTTTTAAAAAAATCAATCGTTTGAGTGGTGACTATGTTGTTAATATCTTTTTTATTTAATATTTAAGATGTTAACTTGTCCACTAATTATAAGATGTTTTGTTAATTACTAACAACCCAAGTAGTAATTTATTTGTTTATAAGTTAGTAATTTTAATCTTTATGTTTTCGATGTCATTTTTGATCTCTTCATTCGAAGCAATAAGTCCCTTAAGTTTTTCACAAGAATAAAGCACTGTAGAGTGATCTCTGTTTCCAAAGTTTTGGCCTATTTTAGCTAACGACAATGATGTTAACTCGTGGCATAAATAGATTGCCATTTGTCTTGCTTTAACTAGGTGCTGTTTGCGGGAGCTTGAAACCAAATCTGAAACCGTAATTCCATAATACTTACTGACTGTTTTTTGTACTTCATTAACCTCAATAAAAAGTTTTTTTGGTTTTATGAGGTCGCCCAAAGCCCCCTCAACGACGTCTTTGGTAATAAGAGAGTGGTCGATTTGAGAGAAGTCTACAAAGGCTTTTAGTTTCAGTAAAGCCCCTTCAAGGTCTCTAACATTTGACATTACATGGCTCGCAATAAAAAGGGCAACATCCTCTGAAAGGTTAAGAGATATTTGTGGGCTTTGTGATTTTTTAAGGAGAATAGCAGCCCTCATTTCAAGTTCTGGTGGAGAGAGTTGCAAGTTTAGTCCTTGGGAAAATCTTGTTTTTAGCCTGTTTTCAAGGTCCTTGATGTTTTTTGGGGGTTGGTCGCATGTAAAAATAATCTGTTTTTTTGTACTGAATAAAAAATTAAAGATATGAAAAAATTCTTCTTGCGACTTGTCTTTTCCTGCAATTAAATGAATATCATCAACCAATAAAAGATCCGCTGACTGGTAAAAAAGCTTTACGTTTTCAATTGTGTTGTGGCGAAGGCTTGTTGTGATGTTCCTAACAAAATCCATTAGAGGCACGTAGATAATTTTTGAGCTTGGGTTTTTTTTAAGAGCAAGATGTCCAGCTGCCTGCATTAAATGCGTTTTGCCCAACCCAGACTCACCATAAATAATAAAAGGGTTATAGGGAGACGCCCCAATTTTTTCTGCTATCTGCCTACTTGCTAGGGCGGCGACCTGGTTTGCACTTCCTAAAACCAAATTATCAAAGGTGTATTCTGGAAACAAGGGTGTAGTGTGATGTTTTTTAGCGCCTGCTGTTTTTTTGCTAGACTCAACAACACCAAACCTTACTTTAAGTTTACGATCACACTCAGAGACTGCCAAAATAATTGCTGCCTCTAAGTTTTGGTGTTTATGTATGTACTTGAGTGCAGATGCACTAGGAGCGTTTAGATAAAGTGTTTCATTTCTTTCCGTCGCTTTAAGTGGCTTAACCCATACGCTAAACTCTCCTAACGGAAGAGAGTCTTTTAGGGAGTCTAAGCATTCAGCCCAAGTCTGTGACATTTTGGTAAATAAAACATGAAATCAAAAATCTAATGATACCTGTAATGACGATAAAGATGATTAAAGCATTTGGTAGAATAGTTTGATTTTAGTCTTGTTAATATTGTATAACTAGCCCATGAAAAACAATCCTTACAGCAAGCTTTTTGAGTCAGTAAAAATAGGCCCAGTTGTAACAAAAAACCGATTCTACCAAGTGCCGCATTGTTGTGGAATGGGACACCTAAGACCAAAAGCACATGCCGCTATGAGAGAAACTAAGGCAAAAGGGGGTTGGGGGGTTGTAAGCACAGAAGAGGCAGAGATACATCCAAGCTCTGATTTAGCTCCTTATGTTGAGCAAAGAATTTGGGACAAAAGAGACATTCCTGCGCTTCGTCTAATGACTGAGGCTGTTCACAAGTATGATGCCCTAGCTGCAATTGAATTGACCCATAGCGGCCATAATTCTACAAACCTCTTTTCTAGAATTCCTGCTATGTCTCCCAACGCACAGCCTGTTAATTTTTTATATCCAAAACAGTCAAGAAGAATGTCAAAAAAGGATATTTCAGATTTTAGGTCCTGGCATAAAAGAGCTGCATTGAATGCGAAAGAGGCTGGCTTTGACATTGTTTATGTTTATGCAGGTCACGGTATGTCATTAGCACAACAGTTTATTTTGCCAGATATGAATAACCGAACGGATGAGTATGGCGGAAGCCTAGAAAACCGCTTACGATTAACTAGAGAGTTGTTGGAAGAAACACAGGAGGCTATTGGCGATAGTTGTGGAATTGCTTTTCGTTTTGCTGTAGATGAGCTTAAAGGTAAAGACGGTATGCAATTTAATGAGGAAGGCCGAGCTGTGGTTGAGCTGTTATCGGAACATCCAGATCTATGGGATGTCAATGTTTCTGATTGGTCAAATGACTCACAAACTTCTCGTTTTGAGCCAAATGAGGGCTATCAAATGCCCTATGTTGAATTTGTAAAAAGTCTAACCACCAAGCCGGTTGTTGGGGTTGGCAGGCTGACATCACCAGACTTAATGGTAAAGCTAATTGATAGGGGCGTCTTAGACTTAATTGGCGCAGCCAGGCCTTCAATTGCGGACCCCTACTTACCAAACAAAATACAGTCAGAAAATACAGACCAAATTAAGGAATGTATCGGTTGTAATATTTGTGTTTCAAGCGATAATTTTTCTGTGCCAATTCGATGTACACAAAATCCAACTATGGGCGAAGAATGGAGAAGGGGCTGGGATCCAGAGTTTATTAAACCAAAAGTATCAGACCAAAAAGCACTCGTTGTTGGTTCTGGACCAGCGGGACTTGAGTGTAGTCTTCAGCTCGCAAGGAGAGGATACGAGGTAATTTTGGCTGAATCAGAAAATCAGCTGGGCGGAAGAGTTTTGTTTGAGTCAAGCTTGAAAGGCCTGGAGGCCTGGAGGCGGGTTGTTGACAACAGGGTTCATGAAATTCTCCAAAAAAACAATATTGAAATATATAAAGAAAGCCAGCTTACCTCGCTTCATATTAATGAGCTTGGAATTAAAAACATTTTTTTAGCGACAGGCTCAAAATGGCGAAAAGATGGAATTGGAAGAAGTAGAAGAGGCCCAATAATAGGAATTGAAAGTGTCGAGGTTTTTACCCCAGAAGAGATTATTCAGGAAGAGCAAAATATCAAAGACTCAATCATTGTTTATGATGATGAGCAGGGGTACCTGGCTGGAGTACTGGCAGACCATCTAAGCGAAAAGGGTGTCGATGTAATCTTTATTACGCCTGCTAGCGTTGTCTCTCCATGGACAGAGTCAACCCTAGAGCAGAAAAGAGTTCAGAAGTCCCTTATTAGTAGTGGTGTTAAGATTGTTTGTAACAACTTAATCGAAAAAATTGAGAACCAAATAGCCTACCTTGAGTGTGTTTTCACTGGGGCCAGCACACAAATATCCTGCCAATCAATAGTTATGGTAACTGAACGAATACCAAATACCTCTCTTTATGAGCAGCTAATTAATCAAAAACCAAACAAGAAAACACAGCCTGCGGCTATAAATATTCAGCTGATTGGAGATGCAGAGGCCCCTGGTCTAATTGCTGATGCCGTGTTTGCAGGTCATTTGGCGGCTCAAAACTTTGAGACAGCTGAGACAGACATTCAAAAAGCATTGTTTATGCGTGAGATGCCAAGCCTTAAATAATTAACATTAAGTTGGCTCTTAAGGCTTGTTCCTAATTGATTTTCTATGTGTTTTAGAGTAACATTGCCCTCTTTTTATATAGGCCAAAAAAGATGCGCAATACGATAGTTGCTGGAAACTGGAAAATGAATGCCAGCAAAGACGCAGTTAAAAGTCTTGTCAACGGCATATTGTCTGGAATGGGTGATGTTAGCGCAGAGGTTTTAGTTTGTGCTCCATTTCCATACTTATCACAGGTTGAAACTTTAATTAGTGGGTCCAGTTTAATGCTTGGTGCACAAAATCTAAATGTGAATGTCTCAGGAGCTTTTACTGGAGAGGTAAGCGCAGAAATGATTAAAGATTTTGGCGCTAAGCACGTTATTGTTGGACACTCTGAAAGAAGAAGTTTATATGGTGAAACTAGTGAAATTGTTGCCAAAAAAACAAAAGCTGCGATTGATTCTGGCTTGACGCCACTTCTTTGTATTGGAGAGTCTCTTGATCAAAGAGAGTCTGGAAATACAGAGGCAGTTATTTCAGAGCAGCTTACTACAGTTGTTAGGCTGATTGGAATAGAGGCATTCAAAAACATTATTATTGCATATGAGCCTGTTTGGGCAATTGGAACAGGCATGACAGCTACCCCAGAACAAGCACAAGCAGTTCACATGTTTATTCGTAATCTTCTTGCGAGTAGCAATCAAGATATAGCTGAAAAAACACCTATACTGTATGGCGGAAGTATGAATGCTGGCAATGCATTAGAGCTTATCTCTTGTCCAGATATAGATGGCGGTTTAATTGGCGGTGCAGCGCTAAAAGCAGAAGATTTTTTACAAATTTGTAAGGCAGGTTAATATGACATTTCAAATTATTTTAGTGGTTCATGTATTGTTGGCCTTAGGCCTAGTAGGACTAATTTTAATTCAACACGGAAAGGGCGCTGATGCTGGGGCTGCGTTTGGTTCTGGAGCAGCGGGATCAGTTTTTGGTGCAAGAGGCGCACACTCTTTCCTTTATAAGCTAACGGCAATTTTAGCGATTTGCTTTTTTGTAACAAGTATAAGCCTTGCGTACTTTGCCTCTAATGAAAGAAGTGTTGCAGATTCAGGTCAAAGCATTATGTCGCAAACCATTATGAGTGATGATGCTTTTGACGAAGACACAAGCGAAATACCTAGTAACTAACAACCCTTGCCGTCGTGGTGAAATTGGTAGACACGCAGCCTTGAGGGGGCTGTAGCGCAAGCTGTGACGGTTCGACTCCGTCCGACGGCACCATACTTAATTAAAGCTTAGCCAGCACGCTTGGCATTGTACAATCAGCATAGTTTCTTATTGGAGGACTTATGAGCTTTTTTGATAAAACTGTTCTAAAAGGGATAGGACTTATGCTAATGGGCATGAGCACGGTTCCCTTTTTAGACATTTTTGCTAAGCTACTAAGTGAAGATTATTCTGTGATGCAGGTTACATGGACCCGATTCTTTTTTCATGCGTTTTGGCTTATTCCAATTATTTTTTGGAAAAAAGTTAAATGGAAAAGAGTTCCTGAAAGTCTTGGGCTTCAATTTTTAAGAGGTTTAATGCTGACCCTAGCAACCCTTTTCTTTTTTGCGGCAATAAAATCAAACCCTATTCCTAATGCGCTCACCCTTCTTTTTATTTCGCCTTTGATTGTTGCGGTTTTGTCTCCAATGCTTTTGGGCGAGCGCTTTGACCTATTCATTGGAGTTGGAGTTTTAATTGGATTTGTTGGAGTTGTCATAGTGTTGCAGCCAACAGGCGATGATTTTAAGCCAAGCCTTTTGTTGGCTGTTGTTGCAGGTGTTTGTTATGCGCTTTATATTATTTTTACAAAAAAACTCTCATTTAGGGCGCCACCAGTACTCACCCTTTTTTATTCTGCAATCGTAGGAATTCTAATAATGTCCCCTCTGGCTTTTGCTGCATGGTCTGCTCCGGACCTAAAAGGATTGTTGTTAGGAGCCGCCATGGGCCTCTTTGCAGCCGCCTCACACTTTATGATTATTAAAGCATTTGAGTTTGCAAGCGCCTCTGAACTAAGTCCATTCAATTATTTTGAAATTGTCGGTGCTATTACGCTTAGCTACATTGTATTTGGCTATGTTCCAAATATGCAAGCGATACTTGGGTTGTTTGTAATCATAGGAAGCGGGCTTTACGTTTCCTGGCGCGTAATGAAAAACAATCAAGGAGGCGATCAAGACAAAGAAAAACTCATAGAGCCACTATAGCGATTAGAGGTTAAGTTTTCTATTATATTGCCCTTATTCTAGACACAAGAATTGTTCTGTCCAATATAATGTTTCAGCTTTAATTTTATTATATTGTTCCTCTATATCTCACAACACAAATAAACAAATATATTTATGAACTGGCGAACAAAAACAGAATCAAAAATTGAACTTTTTTCTGACTGGCTTTTTGAAAATGCGAAGATAACAATCGCAGTTGTTTTTGTTTTTGTTGTGGCGCTCGGCTCTCAGCTTCCATCGTTAAAAATTGATACAACCACAGAGGGCTTTTTGCATAAAACAGACCCGATGCGAGTCGAGTACGATATTTTTAGAGATCAGTTCGGTCGCGATGAAAAGCTGATGATTGCAGTTAAAACTCGAAATATTTTTGATTTAGACTTTCTGAAGAAGCTCGATAGTTTTCATCATGCCCTAGAGAATGAGTTGCCAAATATTAAAGGGGTAGACTCCTTGATCAATGCTAGAAACACTTATGGCATTGAAGGAGAGCTGATTGTAGAGCCCCTGATTGACAACCTTCCTCAAAATAAAAAAGACCTTGTTAAACTCAAAGAAACGGTTACTAACAACAGTCTTTATGAAAATTCACTTTACAGTGAAGACTTTACAATGACTACCGTGACAATTGAGACAGAAACCTACTCCAATGCAGGTGCCTCTGAAGACTCTATTGGTCTTGAGTTCGACGACAGTCTTGAGTTCGACGACAGTCTTGAGTTCGACGACAGTCTTGAGTTCGACGACAGTCTTGAGTTCGACGACAGTCTTGAGTTCGACGACAACACTGCAGAGCAAAAGCTATATTTAACGGATGCAGAAAACGATGAAATTATTGCGCAAACGCAACAAATAATGCAGCGCTTTAATGACGATAACTTTGAAATATACTTGTCCGGCTCAGCCGCAATTGCAGGCATATTCAAACAAGCATTAATGAATGATTCAGCTGTTTTTATAAGCCTAATGATGATAGTCATTATGATTGTTCTTTTTGCGTTATTTAGGCGAATTTCAGGAGTCATTCTTCCACTTGTATGTGTCTCTTTAACACTGATAATGACTGTTTCATTGATGTCTATTTTTTCAGCACCTTTTACTATGGCGACCCAAATAATGCCCACCTTCTTGTTGGCGGTTGTTACTAGTGCATCAATTCATCTTTTAGCTGTATTCTATAAAGACTTTGCTACAACAAACGATAAAAAGAAGTCTCTTAGGTACGCGATGGGACATTCAGGGCTGGCAATTATCATGACCTCTATTACTACCGCAGCTGGGCTCTGGTCTTTTTCTTTCTCTGGCGTTGCGCCTGTCGCAGACCTTGGGATTTTTGCAAGCAGCGGGGTTATGGTTGGATTAGTTTTTACTCTCGTTTTTTTGCCCGCCTTGGTGTCAGTAACTAACTTTAAGGTTCTCAGACAAAAATCAGACGAAGATGGCCAGTCTCTATTGGATAGAGCGATGATTGGAATTAGCGTTTTTGCAACTGGCAGGCCTAAGCTAATTATTTCATTTAGCACCGTGTTAATAATATGCGCAGCTATCATTGCAGCTCAATTAAGGTTTTCTCATTTTCCTCTTCAGTGGCTTCCCGAGGATAATTTTGCGCGAGTAGCAACAGAGGCTGTCGATGAGAACTTAAATGGCTCATTAACGCTTGAAGTAATTATTGATACTGAAAAAACAAACGGCCTTTACAACCCTGAAGTATTAAGAGTTATTGATGATGTGTCTCAAAATATAAACTCTATATCCACTGGAAACATGTTTGTGGGAAAGGTTATAAGCTATGTTGATGTCATTAAAGAAACCAATAGGGCGCTTCATGAAAATAGGGACGAATATTATACTATTCCCGATGATTCGGATCTTATAGCCCAGGAGTTTTTGCTTTTTGAAAGCAGCGGCAATAACGATCTTACAAGTCTTGTCGATGCAAACTATTCTAAGGCGAGACTAACATTAAAAACGCCCTTTATTGACTCCCTTGAGGCAAACATTTTTATTGACAATGCTCAACTCTATTTAGATCAAAAATTTGGCTCATTGGCCAAAGTGACTTTTACCGGCATTGGAACATTGATGACGGTTACTTTTGAAGAGGCAATTTATAGTAGTGCGGTGAGCTATGTTCTGGCCTTTTCGCTTATCACAATCCTCATGGTGCTACTGATAGGTAACCTGAAAATTGGGCTAATTAGCATGATACCAAACCTGTTGCCTATCGTCTTTCTATCAACTATTATGGTGATTTTTAAAATGCCGTTGGACATGTTCACCTTGTTGATTGGTGCAATTGCGCTGGGACTGGCTGTAGACGATACTGTGCATTTTATGCACAACTTTAGAAGGTATGAGCTTCAATACAATGATGTAGACAAGGCTGTTCGATTAACCTTGATGGGAACTGGTAGAGCTATAACCTTGACATCCATCGTTCTGGCTCTTGGGTTTCTTGTTCTTACCTTTTCACAAATGAACAACATGTTTGATTTTGGCGTGCTTACAGCAAGCGCGATTTTAGTGGCACTTTTGGCTGATTTTTTCTTAATGCCGGCAATAATGAAGCTAATCGTTAAAGACAGGGCTAGCCTATAAACAATTTAATATTTGAGAAATAAAAAAGGGCGCCAACGCGCCCTTTCAGTTTATGAGACCAGACTCTAGCCTTGCGCTTGAGCCATTACCTCTTCAACAAAGTTGTCTTCTTTCTTCTCTATTCCTTCTCCAACCTCGTATCGGACAAACGATTCAACTTCGGAGTTGTTAGATTTAACAAGATCTCCAACAGTAATATCTGGGTCCTTTACAAAAGATTGGCCATAAAGCGTAACCTCATTAACAAATTTTTTCATTCTGCCTACAATCATTTTTTCAATAATGTTGTCGGGCTTTCCACTTTCTCTAGCTTGTTCAATAAAGATTGCTTTTTCTCTTTCAAGGGTGTCGTCCGAAAGCTGGTTTTCGCTGACACATTCCGGTCGTGAAGCAGCGATGTGCATTGCTACATCTTTTGCCAAAGCCGAATCTTGGGACGCTAACACTGTAAGGACGGCAATACGATCACCGTGCTTATAAGCACCTAAAATGCCTGTATCAGTGCTAATAATTTGAACCCTTCTCACAGAAATATTTTCACCTATTTTTGCAATAATACCTTCTCTTGCCTCGTCAACTGTTTCTCCAGAGTCAAGTTTTTGACTTAAAAAACTCTCCACTGATTCAGGCTTATTCTTAAGAGCTAGGGAGCCTAGTGCCTCAACAAAATCAATAAATGCAGAGCCTTTAGTGACAAAGTCTGTTTCTGAGTTAACTTCAAGAATTGCAGCTTGTTTGTTATCGTCGCTAATTGTAACATTAACAAGGCCTTCAGATGCAACGCGACCTGCTTTTTTGGCAGCTTTTGCTGCGCCTGATGCACGCATTAAATCAATTGCTGCTTCAAGGTCAGCATTGGTTTCAACCAATGCTTTTTTACAGTCCATCATTCCTGCGCCTGTTCTCTCTCTTAACTCCTTAACTAAAGCGGCTGTAATCGCCATAATTCGTCTCCTACGTATACTGTATTTAATTGTTAATCTGTTTCAGTTTTTTTAGCAGCTGGCTTCTTTGCTGTAGTTTTCTTGGCAGCCTCTTTTTTAGCAGCTGGCTTCTTTTCTTCAGCAGCAGTTTCTGTTTCAGGGGCAGCCTCGACAGCCTCTTTTTTAGCAGCTGGC
>Ga0209558_1001602_pt1 | contig 16195 bp, 11 predicted proteins | sample SaaInlV_150m_DNA_3_FD_184674 | JGI IMG/M metagenome (GOLD analysis project Ga0209558, IMG submission 184674) | Marine microbial communities from expanding oxygen minimum zones in the Saanich Inlet - Saanich Inlet SI074_LV_120m_DNA (SPAdes) (version 2) | ecosystem: Environmental > Aquatic >...
CCGGAAAAAGTAACACCGGTTAAGCCAAAATCTAAGAATTCATCTTCATTATAGTCAGCCCATCCACCGGTAGAAAAATAAACTCCAGGAAAGGATTGTGTTGAAGAGACAAGGCGAGCAATAAAAAGAGTGTCTTCTCGAGACCAATCTGATCTTGCACCGGCTGCATCAACAGTTTGGACAGCCCAATAATATGTTCCGTGTGGAATTTCATTGAATTCTCTAATAAGGCGTTGCCCAACACTGGACTTATTGAATGGAACAGAACCAGACATAAGTTGGTGCCCACCAGGAGAAGTTCCAATGCGAATATTGTAGGATAAACTCACGGGATCATCATGGTCATCCGTTCCGGCACTCCAAGTAAAAATAGCTCGGGTGCTCACGGCAAAAGCGGTAAGCGCATTGGGAGCGGTTGGAGATTGATTCGTTTCTGAAGTTGTATTTAGATAAACGCGTGAAAAAGTAAGGGAGTCATTTCCAAATTCTGTTGTGCCACTGCTAACTAAATCGGGAATAGAGTCATGATTTACATCCATAAATTTTGTGGTACGCGCACCTGGAATTTCTAAGGCTGAAGAAAAAGTACCATCTCCATTATTTACATAAACTCTGCCGGATAATGAATGAACAACTCCAGCATGCTGTGAAACAGAATCTGCGCCAGAGATTACAAAATCCTTGAGACCATCAAGATTATAATCCATGGCATCAATAGATCCATAAGCGACACCAAAATCGATTTGGTTTGCGATAGGCGTAAATGTGCCGAGGGGTTCGTTACGAAGAATCCAGGTAAGCAATTTCCCTTGGATTTTATTCCAGCCAGACATAATAATATCTTGGTCTCCATCTGCATCGAGATCCGTAAATAAAAATGTACCTGCTTTGAGTCCGCCTATTCCATCTGCGGAAGTGAGTTCTGTTAGTCGACCAATAGGATCGTTTTGGTAAAATCGGCTTACCGATGAAGTTTTATCTGCTGTTTGTCCACATATTAATAAATCAGGATCTCCATCATTATCATAATCGCCCCAAGTGCTACTCCCATTAAAAAGAGCAGGAAATATAGTGGATTTATCTTCATCAAGATGGGTACCTACATTGATAAATAATTCGTTAACAATTATGTCTCTAATATTATCGGTCCCCATCACAAAAAGATCGGGTGCACCATCCATATTTACATCGCCCCATTTTCCATCACTATAGGAAAGGACCATGGATTCTAAATCTGATGATTCGGAAAATGCTCCATTTGAATTATAATATAAATTAGATTGAGCAGATCCAGAAAGATAAGCATCAATAAAACCGTCTCGATTAACATCCGCGAGATCCATACCACCAATCCCACCGATATATTTGGCAATTGTATCTGTATAGGTTACTTGGGTTGATTGTGACCCGATAGAAAGCGTTCCATCGGAATTTCCATTAATAATATCAAAGAATACACCAAACCGAGTCGAATCATAGCCCGAAAGAATTAAATCTATAGCACCATCATTATCTATATCAGCAACTTGAATAGTATTCGCAATGGATTGAGGTAAGGCTGATGACAGTGTGGAATCTAAAACAAACGGATTTTGGGCTACGACTAATGATAAACCTATTCCGAAAGAAAGTTTACGTGCGATTCTATTTTTTTGCCAATTCATCTTAAGAAGAATTATTTACTCGTTAGAGTCCAAACGCCATCCCAATCATCTCCGGGTGGATTTGAAAGAAAATGTTCACAGCGAGGAATGTAAACTCTGCTAGGGTTGGTTTTTCTACCAGAGAACATATCTTCAAGAGCATCTGACGCTTTAAATGCATCAATAGCTTTTTGCCAATCTTGATTCTTATAAAGAGCAAGCGCTTCATGATAGGCTGGTAATATTTTTTTATATTGCTCTGGCTCTTGTCCAACTTCAGAAATTAATTCCCATACTTTAACGGGTTCATTTTTCCCCATAACTCGAACATTATCCAAGTCACGGACCACCATGCGATCTTTCACAGGCTCATAGGTACTGTTGGCAATTTGGATATAAACTCCATATTGTTTTGCGGATGATTCTAATCGAGCGGCTGTATTCACATTATCGCCCATCATGGTATAATTCATGCGAGCTTTTGAGCCCATATTTCCGGTAACCATTTGGCCCGTACTGATTCCAATTCTATTTTGCATATGATGAACAATCTCGGGCCAACGATCCCCTTCTGCCTGCCAGCTCTGACGAAGAAGGTCTAGACTTTCCTGCATTTTAATTGCGGTAATACAGGACAAATATTCATGATCTTTGATTTCTATTGGCGCACCATAAAACGCAACAATGGCATCCCCAATATATTTATCCAGGGTCCCATTGTTTTCAAGCAATACATCGGTCATATCGGTCAAGTATTGATTCAGAAGAAAAACAAGCTCACTGGCAGTTAATTTTTCAGAGAAAGCAGAGAAACTTTGAATATCCGTAAAAAATGCAGTGTGATATCCTTCTTCGCCACCCAAAGATGGCTCTTCACCACTTTCATACATTTGGTCAATGAGTTCAGGAGAAACATAGGTGCCGAATGATTCTTTTAAAAATTGTTTATTTTTCTCTTCTTGAATGTAATTGTAAACTGTAATCCCTAAATAACCGATGGTCATGGTTATTCCAGGTCCAAATAAATCAAGCCAAATATGCTGATTGGAGAAGAGGTAAAAACAAAGATAGGTATACCCAATGAGAAGGACGCCAATGGTTGCACCCCCTTGCACCGGTGTCAAACTCGGCACGCCAAATGCCAAAACCATTCCGACTAAAATAATAATTAATAGAACCCATGATTTAGAGACTTCATGAATCAGTTTATTATCTAAAATTGTATTTAGAGCATTCGCGTGGAGACCCACCATAGGATATCGAGGGTTAAATGGCATTGGATTTAAATCGTGGGTACCAGTGGCTGTTAAGCCATAATAAAGTTTTTTTCCAACAAACTCAAATGGAACAATTAATTTAGAATTCCCTTTATCTTCTTTTCCCGCAACAAGTCGTTGAGAACTGGGATAGAAATAAAGGGGGCGTTGCTCATGAATCATATTGTTATTATTTAAATTTGAAATAATCTGAAAATTTCTTTCTATGAGAGCAAATTTAGCTTGAGACTTTTTGAGTCCCTTTTGCCCACTTTCATCGGCATTTTTGATGGCTTCTATTAAATCATCTTGATATTGTTTTATGGTCGAAAATTGGTATTCAGGAATTCCAAATTCATAATGAAGTGCATTGGCTTTTATGAGTTCAGCAAAAGTTACATCAGTCACGCGATTTGAATCTAAAAACGCAGAGGCAATGATATTATTGTTTTTCACCTCATTAAACATGAAGGGTGGCAATTTATTAAATTCTGCAGCAGTACCTGTTGGGTTCGCTAAAATCCATTTTTCCGCCATAACCATCGGGAGTAGTTTTTTTGCCGCATCCATAATTTGTTTTTTATTAGCATTGATGGATGCTAGTGCGGGTTTGAATGTCGCTTTGATATTTCCATTATGGGATAGATTGGCGAGTTTTTTGTACGCAGCCATCACATAATTTTGAAATTCAGTTTCTTGAAAATCTTTTAAAACATTATAAGGATAATGCATGATGTCAAAATTGCCATCCGCATCTTCCCAGTTTCCGGCCCAATTTACTTGCATCATCCCTTCTTTATTAATCGGAATAACTATCTCGGATCGACCGTGCTCATCTGGGCTTGGTAGGTCAAACCTTAAATATTGGCTGGGTATAATTTCAACATCATCGAATGAAACGTTATAATGCATTAATGCAATTGCTAATGAGATTGAAGGAAATAAACGATCCTCATATAATCCCAATAAAGGATATTTACGCATTACGCCATCTGCATCTGATTTTGCTTGAAAAAAGTAGGTTCCAGCACTTTTATCAATAAAAATTTCTACAGGGAATTCACCATCATAAAAGTCAAAAAGACCTTCAAACTCATTCCTATCAATTTGGCGAAACATTTTTCTTTCTGTCAGGAGGTCCAATCGAGAGTTTTGAGATTTTGTTCTTTCTTTAATTTTTTCTCTTTTCTTGGGTTGGGGTTTAAAACTTTGGGCGAAGAATATATTTTTAGCCAGTTCAGATTCATCAGCTAAATCAAAATCAGGGTCTGGGAAAAGGCCTTTTACACCTGTCAGGGATAAAATTGAATCTTGAACTTTGTCTAAGGCTTTAATATTGAGTTGCCGTTCACTTTCTTCAATAAAATAAATATCAAAAGCTAAAACATCCATTCCATGCTCGCCGGCTGCTTTTACCATAGGTATGTGTTTTTCTCTACTCCATGGATCCCATTTGCCCTCGGTTTGAAGTGCGCGAACATCGATATCTAAAGTAGCGATATCCGATCGGGTTTCAATGCGTCCCCTTGAATTAAATCGCATATCTAAAAATTTATGTTCGATTGAATCGTAAATATCTAAAATTGATAATATTCCAATGAAAATTGAAATACCAAAAGCAATGAAAATGTAAGGGAGGTTTTTTTGCATAAAACGTTTAGTTTACTACGTTGGGTGTAATGAAAATCAAAAGTTCTCTTTGTTCTATTTCAGTGGATGTAGATTGGAAAAGTTTCCCAAAAATTGGGATTGCACTTAAAATGGGAACAAATTTTAAATTTTCAATTACATTCTCTGCAATTAGACCTCCAATAATAACGGTTGAACCATTATCGACAGTCACTTGCGTTCGAACGGTTCTTTTTGTGGAACGAGGTTTATCTGTGGACACTTCAGCTGCAGATAGTAGAGCTTCAACGGTTGCATTAACCACAAGTGTTATTCTATTGCCTTCATTCAATCGGGGTGTGACTTGAAGCTTAATCCCAATATCTTTTTCTTGAACTGTATTGAGATTATAAATACCTGAATTCGTATTAGGCAACAGTGGGGATGTGCCTGTTTGCCTACTGTTAGATTGGTTTGACATGCCTTCAATATATACTGTCGTCACAACTTCTGTCTCTGCCTGGTGGTTATCCATTGTGGTCACCTGAGGACTCGATAATAATTTAGAATTACCCCGTGCCTGCATAATACGTAGGGCGCTTACCAATTGAGTTGGGCTCAACGTACCGATATTTATATTGTTAAAGCTAATGGGTAAAAAATTAGTGGTGTCTGTAGTTGTTTCTCCTACATGAATGGGCGTTTTTGACCAATCAACACCGAAGCCTTTAGATGTATCTACTTGAGATTCAATAAATCGAATTGCAATGTTAATATTAGAAATGGGTTGATCTAAATCTTGAATTAGTTTTTGAATTCTTGGAATATTTTCTTGGACATCCGAGACAATTATTATATTCGGAGGTCCAGTACTTCCTTGGCTAGAAACGATGGGTGTGAAGGATTGCAAGCTTCCTCGCCCAGTCATTACAGACGAAAGTGGCTTCGATAAATCATTTGAATTAATATATTTTAATTTAATAACGGCAGTTTCTAATTCCCCGATCATTTGAATGTCTGTTGTTTTAACAATAATAACATTCTCTTGGACAAAATAACTATACCCATTGGGTTTTAATATGGCATCCATTGCCGCGCGAACACTTACATCTTTTAAATCGGCAGTTATGGTATCTGTAATGTTTGGGCTAATAACAATATTTAAACCGGTTAATTCACTAATCATCATTAGAACGTCTTTTATATCTGACTTTTTCAAATATATCGACATAGTCTGATTTAAATCGTATTTACTCCCACTAATATTTATTGGGTCTGTAGAGTCGCTCCTTCCTTGGAGCGGTAAGGATATTCCGATGGCAAGAAACAGAAAAAGTCCTAAGGAGAAATGCCTCAATAGTTTAGGAGCCAAAATCGACAGCATAACTTTTTCCTCCTATTTTAAACGTGATTTTCCTAGGCTCAATTTTTTCTATTAACATATTATTTAAATAGTCCCCGGTGCGGTAAGACTTCCCTTCGATGACAGCAACGGCATCATTTCCAATTTCATAAATACTTTGAATGATAATTGTATTCAAAGTTGCTAATCTGACAGAATTACCTTTTTTGGAATCTTTTGAAGGAGAACTCTGAACAGGTGTTTCGGTGTATTCTATTTCAAATGGATTTCTTTTCCAACCCGTTAAGGATTTGACACCACTTGAAATTGGTTTAAACTGACGAGATCCTATCCCCGTTGTTTTAGTCAGGCTACTCTTGGAACTTTTACTAGTTTTAGGCTGTGAAGATGTTTTTTTGGGCGCTGAATCTGAATCAGCGCTAAAACGATCTGCAAGTAATATGAGAATAGAAATACCAAACATGGCAATTAATATTTTTAATCTGGGTGTCATAAAAAATTACCTATCCCACTTTAGTGTGATTATAGTATTCATTTATTATTACTCTTTATTCTAATTATTAATTTAGAATTAATATTATAGGTGTATGGCATGAGTCTTTTTTAGTAAACCGATAGTTTGCCGGTATCATTCAAAGAAACGTAATCTCCGCGTCCATTACCTCTTGTCCTGTCTTCATTCAGATATATACCAGGGTTATTGGTCCACCAAAACGTTTTTAAATTAGAGTTTTTCGCTTTTTTATTTGCTTTTCCTAATGTCATATTTTTAAATGGATTCTTAATATCAACACCAATTTGAGTGGGTGTGGATGAGGTTTTAAGTACCCCACGCATTTCTTGTTTTTCTTGTTTTCTTGAATCTACAAACGCACTCTTCTGTCCGGATTGTAAATACATATATGCAATTAATTTAATATCTTGGGATAATTTGGAAATGCCATTTGAAATCTGAATATTATTTGCCGTTATTCTATAAGGCAAGTTTTTCAGCGCATCTAAAAATTCACCCACCTCCACAAAATCACCTAAAAACTGGATATCAATTGGATATTTCTCAACCACTACAGTATCTTGAGAATCTTGAATCTTGATATATTTTTTCTCAAGTGGAACTTTGGAAGGAGAAAAAGTACTAATCTCAAAGTTTTGTTCCATTAATAAAGTGTATAAGGCATTAACGGCATCATCATAATTTGTTTTATGGGGTATCTTACCAAGTGTTTCTTTAAAAGAGTCATTTAGCAATTTCCATTCACCTTCAATTTCAGGAAGCCGTTTTTCCATCTTTTTATAGAGGTTTCTGTTTTTAATAATTGAAGCTTTTTGCGTTTTATTTTTATTATAAGAGAATTGGATATTCTTATGGAAAGAAAAATACCAAATAATAATAATAAAGAACATAGCGCCTACGAGCGTTAAAAAAGCATTTCTTTGGTTGTTGAAAAATTCGTTCATTATAAGATACATTTGAGTACAAATGTCATTTCTTGTACGTCTAAACCAATGCTCGTATGTTTGCTAATAACCTCAATTTCGTTAAAAAGTGAAGATTCTTCTAAGCTATCTAAATAAATTTGGAATATCCTTTCTTTATAGGCAGAATTTGCAGATACAGTGCCTGCAATTTTTAAAATACGTAAATGAGGGTCAAGGACTTTCAGTTCTGCTTTTCGGGTTTGACCATATGCGTAGAACTGAGACTCTTCCCACCCCATTTGGAAGCGAACTTCTTCAAAAGTTATTTCACTCGGTGTTTGATGGCTTAAAAAACGAAGTGAAGCTAAGATGCGTTCAAAATATTCTGTATCTGTGCTTAACTCATCCACTTGCGCCTTTACGGCAGATTTATTTTTATCAATTGAATAATATAAGTCTCTCGTGGGCTCAAGAAGAGCAGATTCCTTTTTAAGTGTTTTAAGTTTTAAGTCTAATTTTTCATTTTGTACAGAAACCCATCCTGTAAAAGTAAATAGACCAATAAGCAATGCGGCCGCAACACGAGTTGTGCTTTTAAATAACAATCTAAAAGACTCATTTTGTTTGAGTGATGAAGGTAAAAGATTTACCGTATTTGCTAAATTAAGCGCGGAGCCCACGGCGGCAGTGATGAGAGGCAAAGCTACGTTTAGTTGACCTCTCTCATTTTCATCGGGTAAAATATAGATGTTACGGAGTGGGTTTAAATATTCTGTTGCTAAATTAAGTTGCCCTCCAAAATATTCATGCAAGGATTGAATATAGGTTGCGGATCCACTCAAATATAACTTGCTTGCTTCTCCAGCTGGAAAAATACGTTTTAAACTTGTAATCGTTCGGTCTATCTCTCGCGTCCAATTCTCTATAACAGGTCTAAATTGGTCATCTGTTGGCAAGCTCGACCCGGGTTTTGCTTTTCCGGGTAAAAGAGAAGGAGGCACACGATATTGACTTAGGGGAGTTGAAGAGTCCAATACGGCATCGGTTAAGTTTTGTATTCCAATAGCAATAGGTCGAACCACTTGAAGAAGACCATGTGCATACCCGAATAGGAAGCTTTCTTTTTCACCGATATGAATTAGAAAGCAAACTTCTTTTGATTCTTCCGGATAGTTCCAAATAAATGCATTGTGTATCGCCATGGTAATAGGATGCCACCATCGAATAGACCAATTCTCATTTGCGATGATTTCACCCGTTTGCTCAAGCAATTGTCGATTAGTGGTGCCAACTAACATTACTTCTTTACTCTTCCGCTGATTTACAGCATCATATTGAAGGTATATTGGGTCAAAATAGAGCAGCTTTTTAGCATTCCATTCGATTATTTTTTTTCGATCTCCTTGACTTTCTTTTGGAATATCAACTCTTTTTAAACTCATTAAAGGAGAATTGATAGAAAGGGCAATAGCGGTTCCATTTGAGATAGATTCAATAACTTTTTTGGTTAAGAAATTCTTATTTAAAGCAGATTTTGCACTCAGTTCTATTATTGATTTTAGTGCTATCATTGCTTCCGCGGGATTTAGCGCTAAATCAATATCTTCTGAATGTTCATAAATCTGAACGTCAATTAACCTTTTTGTATTGCGATGATCCTGTATTGCAACAGCTACAATTTTATTTTCATCTATTGCAATCCCAATAATAACGGCTTCTCTTATAAGTAATGGAACTTCTATGCCTTTAGGGAATTTCCCAGGATCGGTTAATGGCCCAGACATGGCATTGAATTCAAGGGTGTCATCTGACGGTGTGATCGATGAAGGTTCAACGGCAGGGCTTGTTAAATTTTTTGGGTCAGTAATTTCTTTTGTGCCTTCGGGATCTGGAACTGTTTCAGGTTGAGATGCAATAGGTTTATCTGTTGGTGTATCGCCAATGGTATCATCGTCATCATTCTCTTCTGGTTTAATGCTAGATGCGCTTCCAATTAATTCTTCATCTTCTGCTTTAATTTTAATGGGCTCTGATGATTGAACTTTTGGCTTGTTTTTTCGCAGAACATTTAAAAGTTTATTTGTTGAGGTTGTATTTGTATTCCGTTTGTTAACATCAAGCAGACCGGAAGGTAGTTTCCCATCTATTACATTATTGAAAATTTCAATATCTACCTGATCTTTTTTGTCTCCAATCATATGGAGAAGAAGTTGGTGGCAAATTTGTGTTACTTTTCTCGGATAGCCTTTTGTATTTTGGTAAATCATTTCAATGATTTCGTCTGGAAACCAATTATGATCACCGGCACCAGTCATTTTAAGTCTATGATGAATAAAACCACGCATTTGGTCTAGGTCTAAAGGACCAATCTTATAATGGAAAGAGATTCTATCTACAAAATTTGGGTATTCTTGAATAAAACTTTCCATTTCTGGTTGACCAAAAATGATAAGCTGTAATAATTTATAATCATCCGTTTCAAAGTTAAGAAGGGTTCGGAAAACGTCTAAATATTTACCATCTAGGTTTTGCCCCTCATCCACTATCAATACAAGGATTTTGCCTTCATCTACTCCCACTTTCAGTAAATGATTTTCTATAATATCTCGACAGTCTTGAACTGTCTTCCCATTCTCTTGGATCCCAAATAATTCAATTAAATGTTGAAGAAGTAATAATTCAGTTTCAAACTTTGGATTTAGGATTAGATAAAAATCATAAACATCAGATTCATCGCTAAATAGTTGGATTAGCATCCGACTAACAGTGGTTTTACCTACACCAACACCTCCCTGCACAACGGATAAACCACGTCTCATCCGAATCGCTAACTCTAAGCCCTCTAAACAATGACGATGTTCTGTCGAGTTATAAAAAAGTTGCGTATTCGGTGATGTGGTAAAAGGGTCTGCAGTAAGCCCTATTGATTTAAAAAAATTCAGGAGAAAGTCCTCTAATTAAAAATTACAAAAGGTTAAAAAGCTATATATACATAGATCATATAAATAGCCCCAACAATCAATAAGCTACCTAAAGGATGACGATATTTAATGAAAAAGGGGTCTGTAATAATGACCCGATTAGCTTGTCGCTCAATATTTAAAATTGTTTTTGGTGAAAAAATTAGCAACAGTCCAAATATTGCTGATATAATACCTATAATTAATATGTATAACATCTCTCTCTCTAAATGGGTTAATAATTGAAATAACTTAACAATAAAACCTGTAAATATAATGGATTTAATTGAAAAAACGATAGAAAATATAACTAAAAAGTAACTCCATTTACTTTAGATAAGGTGAGAGTTGGCCCAAGATTAAGAAGAAAAAGTTTGTAAGAATTTATATAGGAGTCACTTTGAAATTAATGGATTAATATTCTAAATATGACCCCGGAACAACTATGGAATTTAACCCAATGTCTAGTCTAAAAAACGGGGGTAAACTTCCTTTGCTAACCGAGGTGCTTCCCCCTTGAAAATCTAACGAATAGTTTGATACAACTGAACCCGTAATTTGAGTGCTACCTTGCAAGGAAAAAGTCGAGCTGTAATTTAATATTCCACCATAAAATGTTGTATTATTTAATGTGATGGAACTCCCATTAGATATACTCAAGCCATATATTGTAGAATTGGTATACGTTGCAATTCCATTGGAATAGATGACAACAGCAGAGTTAAGGTCAGTTCCAAGTTGTGAATCAGAGACCGTCAAATTTCCAGAACAAATAATTTTAATATTCTTATTTATAATCGTATTTGACTCAAGAGTTAAATTTCCATATACAACAAAAACTCCCGGACCATTTACAGTGACATTCGACAGAGTTAAATCTCCGTTATTCAGAAATTCATTATTAGTGTACGATGATAAATTTATAGTTGTATTTGAAGTTGCTTGATTGCCTTCGGAAATCTGCACCCAGGTGGCACCGTATATTGTGCCGTTATTGCCATTTCCACTTAAATCTGAAAGTGTAGATCCATTTCCTTCATTAAAATTCCAATAACCAGCTACACTGGATGATTCATTATAGTTTGCATTATTATCTAGCGGATTATGTCCATTGTATATCTCATTAATTGCTAAAGGAGATATTGCAATATTCCAAATAATAAGTTCATCCATATACCCGTCAAAGGGTGTTTCTATATGGTAAGTATCTCCAATTGAGACAGGGCTATTGTTTGCTTGATCCAAATTCCCACCCCAATGGTTCCAGGATTGTGCATATGATCCATTTATATATAATCTTCCTTCATTTCCATCCGGATCATCTTTATTATAAGTAAATGCTAAATGATACCAGATGTTATTTTGAATGCCTGCATTATAGGAACTTGCATATTGATCACTATTTGCGCAATCAACATATATTTCTACATTGGCGCCATCCGTTCCAATTTCAATATTATCATTATATGGATCACTTCCATGCGAAAATAGTATATTACTGACTCCATGATTTGAATTATTAGGTTTATCCACTTGGCGCATAAACCAGAATGAAACTGATACTTCAGGTTTAGAATTAAACTCATTCATATCTCCAAAGTTTACCACATCATTTGATCCATCAAAATTCAAGGCATAATTACTACTACTATTAATTACAGGAAGGGCAGATGCTACCAATAATAGAGATTCATATTCTGCAGTATTTAATGTAGGGAATATTGGGGGAGAAGCAAGTTGCGTACCTCCCGAACCTGTGGGGTTATAAATAATCCCCGATGAAACAATACTTGTATTAACATCTCCATTAAAAAACATATCACCCGTAATGCTTCCCAATGATTCACTAAACGTGGCACTTCCAGTATTATTTCCATAATATGAAAAACAAAAAGCTTCTGGATAGGTGGATAAAATGACACGCGTATTTCGTTCCACATCATTGATTTTTGCAATACTTTTCATGGTTGTGTAATGTGAATAGGGGAGATTTGTTTGGTGGGATTCAGTTTTTAATGAATCAAACACAACCGTATAGGTGCCTCGATTGAAGCTGCCCTGAATTGTTTCAGGGTTTCGAGATGCCTTGAAGGATTGGAGACCATGTTCCATGGCTGTAAGGGCCAAATTCCGTGTTTTAATATCTAATGCATGAAACCCTGAATTTCGAGATTCTAAAATAACCAAGCGTGATAAATAAAATGCGAATAAACTAAGCATAATAAAAATACCGAAGGTGGTTGCCATCAGCAATGCACCGGATTCAGATCCTAATTTATTTGATAGGGTTTTTAGCTTAATCATGATAGGACATTTTTTTTCCAAATTGGAAATTATTGGGGTAAATAAAGGATGTAAATCTCACCGAATCATCATCGCGTTTAAATGAGAAATCTAATTGTATTAAATGAACAGTTTCAGCAAGTGAATTAGAAAGAACTTGGTTTGCACTCAAGGGAATCTCTGTAAATGAATTATCGTAATAGCGGAAAAGAGACACACTCTCCTTTAATTGATCCGATAGGGGATAAGTCGTTCCAGAAATAGAATTATAATTTAATTCGTTAGCACCTGTTAAAATAAAATGCACACTTTCATTGTTCGCATTTGTCGAATAAAGATCCTTAGATCCTGATAGCGTAAAGCCTTCTGCATTTCTTTGAAGTCCACTTTCTCGGCTCATGCGCCAATAGGCACTTCTGGCTTGACCAATAAAACTTTGACGATAGACGGTTTCTTTATAAATGCCGGCACCTTGAGACAGCATTTTGGCTGCCATGGATCCAATAATCCCAATCGCTAAGATGACCAATATTATTTCGATTAAGGTAAAGCCATTTTGCCTTTTAAGTGATTTCAGTTTTTTCATTATAAGCCTGGACTCACAATAAATGTATCTCGTAATGCGGGAATTGTTTTATGATTTATTTCAATCATCACGCGTTTATAGTCCGTTGGGCCCGTTACTGCTGTATGAAACCCACTGGATGCTTCAACATAGTCAACTTTAACAGAACACCCAAAAGCGGTGTAATTCGGAATCTCAGAAATAACATATCCGTTGAAATCATCAATATCATCCCAAAGTGCCATAGAACTTCCTTCGGCTATTAAACTATTTGCCCAAGATATATTACCTATTAGAGAACCTGAATTGTTATTTCCGCTTCCATCAGTTACTGTTGTTCCAGTACCTTCATTCATCTGCCAATATCCTACTAAGTTAGATGCCGATAAATAATCTCCGGAGTTTTCCGTTGCATCCAATTCGCTACCAAAATTATAGAGAGCATTTATTTCAGTAGCTGATAAAGCTTCATTCCAGATGGCTACTTCATCCATGTTGCCGTCAAAGTATTCATTGCCTCCTGGAAAATCTGCCCCAAGTATTAGGCTTTCACTATTGTTCCCAAAAACTAATCCCGGCTTATTTACTTGGCTATCTATATTACCATCAATAAAAAATGTGATGTTACTACCATCATACGAAACGGCTATATGATGCCAAGAATTAACCCCTAACGTTCCTGAAGAATTCCAACTACCTGAACCAGAATAACCAGTAGGGCCTCCCCAATTAGCGGTAAATCTAATACTGCCATTTCCCCAAAGTTGCAACGCATAGGGACTATTATTTATTCCTTTTGTAATTACACCATCCCAGTTTCCAAAGGCTTCTACTTTGACCCAGGAAGCTAAAGTAATATTTTGAGAAATTGCCTGTGAAGAATGGTTGGGAATTTGAACATAATTATTTGATCCAGGAAAATATATATGGTTATCTGATATTTCATCTGTTCCCAACTGGCTTGACCAAGAGCCACTAAAAGACTCATCATATCGACGACTACGTATTTCTTGAATTTTATTATTGAGCAAAACAGCTTGTTGTGTTAATACTTCAGCCTTAGCGTTCATTACATTGCCCGTATTCAATGCCTGGAGCAAAATAATAAATCCACCCGAAAGAAGAAGAAGGGCAATCATGACTTCCACTAAAGTAAAACCAGAATTTGGCGATGAATTTTTCATGGTGTAGAAAGAGTCCAATGCCCCGTAACGGTTTGAACTGTTATCAAATTATCTGTATTTAACGTAATTGTTCCCCCTAGGATTGTATTGCCCCAAGGGTCAAAAGAGATTGTGGATGAATTGCCAAAAATTGCACTTGTTATATCGACACCACTGTATTCTGCTTGATCAAAAGAAATAACGCCATTATCACTTCCAAGGTAATCCGTCATGAGCGTCTCGCTACCCACTGGACCTGTATAGATAGCATAGGAGTCATTCGTTATATTGAAAGCAATTGAAATTGTATCGTGATGCGCCATAGAAAGGGCCTTTGTTTGTTCAATATCCGATGTTATTTGTTCAATGGCTGCACGCACTTTTATAGGGTCAAGATTATTTGCAATTCGGGTAAATGCCGCAACACCCAATATCCCTATAATAATTATAACAATGATGAGTTCTATGAATGTAAACCCTTTTGGGTTTGTATTAATATTTGTTTGTTTCATTCTATTCTAATTTAAATAAAAAAGGCTCCAATTGAATGGAGCCTTTTTAAAGAATTAAGATAGATGATTAATCCGCATTATCATTTGAATCATATCTAACAGAAAGGGATCCAGACGTTTCAGTACCGGTACCTGTATTGCCTCGGGAATAGTGCCAATGGTAAACAGAATTGTCACCACGCATGTGAGAGATCTGCTCGCCATTAAAATCCCATTCACCATCAATGTTAGCAATGGAAGAATCTCCACTAAATCCATCAGGTGTTGTTTCTAATGCGTGAAATGGATTTCCAGGCCACATTCTACGGCCATGTTCCATCAACTGTTCAGTTGCAAATGTTTCTAAACCTGATTTAATGTTAGAAATCACAGCATCTTCAGCTGATTGTTCAGCTCTTGTAACTGTAGCTACGTATCTAGGGATTGCCACTGCAGCAAGAATACCGAGTATGATCGTAACCATAATCAATTCAATGAGAGTGAATCCTTTGTTAATTTTTTTGTTTGTTTTTAGGATAGTGTTATTCATTTTACTCTTCCTTTTTGTTTGTGAGTCTTCATGTACCATTACTAAAGCAAAAGCCGTGCCACAAATACGATTTATGGAAAAAATATAAATAAAGACGAATAAACAGAGTTTTATCATCGAAAAATAATTTGGGGAGTATAATGGCATCACTGTGTATTAATAATGTGTAACAAAATGGAGTAATCAAATTGGTTCACTATGTATTATAATGTTACACTAACTAAAACATACTGGGGTTTTAATAGTGTAAGGGAGATGTATACCTGTATGGGATTGCCTTAAAAAGGTAGAACATTAATTTGTAGAATATTTTTTATTTATAAACAATCTGAAGAAACAGTCAGTTTAGAAGGTAAAAGATCTATGGAAAGACAGGCAGTAAGGATTTAGTGAGGGACTGGATCTTTCTAAGAGCTTAAGAAAGAGCGATGGGGCGATAAACGCAGGATGCGTTTAGGATGTAAAAAAGGTATCTAGCTCTTAAATAGAGTAGGAGAATGTTTATTCGCAGGATGGATTATTCTAATTTAAACAAAAAAGGCTCCAACTGAATGGAGCCTTTTTAAAGAATTAAGTCAGTGATTTATTGAACAACTATTGCTGATTCTCTAGCGCCCAAACTTCCAACTGCTTGATTAGCATCAGCGGTCTGACTTCCCTTATTGTAATTCCAAGTGTGAACAGTATTATCACCACGCATGTGAGTGATAGCTGTACCAGTAAACGTCCATTCTCCATCTACACTAGCAGTTGCAGACGAAGCAGAGTAACCGGTAGGGTCAGACTCTAATGCATCAAATGGATCAGTCGGCCAGCTTCTGAGTCCATGTTCCATCAAACTTTCAGTTGCATAAGTTTCTAAACCAGATCGAATGCTAGAAATCACAGCATCTT